>WBZS01001831.1_pt1 | contig 15281 bp, 9 predicted proteins | sample 5204201 | NCBI WGS metagenome assembly WBZS01 (sample SAMN12344357, study PRJNA552823) | activated sludge metagenome | biome: Activated sludge suspended growth; feature: Nitrification reactor; material: Wastewater; isolation source: activated sludge from nitrification reactor of wastewater treatment...
TCTCAAGGAAAGACGGATTCTAAACCTGAACGTGATCAACTCTATGACCTAGCCATGGATCCCGGCGAAGCAAATGATGTAAGCGAATCGCATCCAGATGAGTTGAAGCGACTTCAAACAAAATTGGACGAAGTTCTCGGCGCTGGCGAAGCCAGATCATTTTGAACTCCAAGGAAAGCGGCTCTTCAGACTTCGGCGAATCGCCGACAATTATAGTTCTCTTCGTCGCGCGCGAACAGAGTTACCCGTTGAAACACGAGGACTTTCACGATTGAAGTCGGATTTGATTGCCCAAGTCTTTATTCTGTTGCTCTTCCGGGTACGATTTCGGTATTATTGATGCAAGCCGCCACTTTTCAGGAACAAAAAATCATGAACCCGAAAAACCCCTTGCGCTACTGGTTGGCAGGTGTGTTGGCGAGCGCGATAATTGGAATTCTACAGTTCATTACTGTCGCGATCGTGTGTGTTGCAAAATTGCCGCGAAAACACATTCCCGAAGACGGTTATTTTCTGAGCGACCTAGGGCGCAGCGTCTTGCCTCTCTCTGGCCTGTTTAATGGTTCGCTGATCACGTTGGGGATCCTATTGGTTCCCATGTTCATCATGTTGGTGCGGGTGGACTCACGAAAGTCCTTTTCGTTACGACTGGCGACGCTATTCGGAATCGTCTCCTCGATGGGATTGGTATTCCTTGGTTGTTCGCCGGTGGACAAGGCCTACGTCTCTCACTTGTTGGCGACTGCATTGTGGGTCTTTCCGATGCTCTACATGGTCATTGCCTTTTATGTGTCGGCCACCCGGAGTCATTATGTAAACGCCTGGTTCATTGGCGCGAGTCTGGTGATGGCGGTGGTTATGTTAATTGTGTTCTTTTCCGCGCAGGCCACCGACCTGAAGTTGATTCAACGAATGCTGGTGGTTTGCGGATCCATCTGGTTGGGTTTCATCATCTGGTTTTTGGCGCTAGAGGGTTACGGTGTGATTGCCGATTGGGAACCCACTGCCATCGAGCGCATTGACCACGACTCGCAGCTTTACTTCCAAACTCTGGCGGTGAAAAAATCGAGTCATGAAAAATAGGCTTCGGCAATTCGCCGACGAGTAGCCTATTCTGCCGGATCAGGATTGCGAATACAGATCACCGAAGATTTCGTGCGGATGATCAAATCCTGATCGACCGCGGCTGGAGTGGCCATGATCTGTTCCTCGATATCATTCGTTGCGACAATGTTCAGGGAGCGACTAGGCTCAATGACGAAGACCTTGCCGTCGTCATTGCAGAACCACAAATGTCCCTCGACAACGATTGGTGATGCAGCAAACGCTCCCTTGAGCCGCTCCGACCAAACTGTTTCACCGTTCTCTGCGTCAACACACGACGCGATCCCGTCGTCGCTGACCATGAACAAGAGGTCCCCCACGAGAATCGGAGATGGAATCGTTGGACCTCCTCGTTCGACCGCCCAAAGCAATTTCGCCTCGGGATTCTCTGTGCTTGGTAGCGCGAAGGCTTGGACGGTTGATCGCATGTAGCCAGTGCAAACAATCAACTTATTCTTGTGCAATAACGGCCGCGGGACATTGGAAAATCCTAACTTGCCATAATCTACTTTCCAAAGTTCCCTTCCGTCGGCAGGAGCATAGGCATATACCCAGTTGGCCCCGGCGCTGATCAATTGGGGTCCGTCAGGCGAATCCCAAATGATGGGCGTGCTGAAGGCCTTTTGGTACATGCCGACCTCGTGCAGTTTTCCGGAGCGTTTCGTTTGCCAAACGATCTTGCCAGTTGCCGCGTCAAATGCAGCCACAAGTTGCCGATCGGTTCCGTCGTAATTCAAGAAGACATATTTATCCCAAACGATCGGTGAGGAACCCGCTCCCGTTTCGTGATCGACGGTGAGTTCTGTATTTTTCCAGAGGACTTTTCCCTGTTGGCGATCGATTGCCGCCAGACCCATTGTGCCAAAGCTGCAAAAGACGGTATCACCAGCGATCGTGGGTGTCGGTGACGCGTAGCTGTTTCGCAAATGTAACGCAGGGGGGTTGCTGACGTCGAACAAGGGAATTTGATGGACCAAACCGCCGTTATTTCGATCGAGTGCGATGGCCTGCAATTCGATTCGCGAAACTTTTTCGCTGCCTTCTGCCTTATGTTCGATCGCAGTTGTCATCCAAATTTGGTTTTCAGCGATCACTGGGGACGACCAACCGCGACCGGGGACCGGCGATTTCCAAGCGAAATGGCGGTTCGCCCAAGTCTTGGGAATGTTGGTCGCAACCGATTGGCCACGGCCACCTGCACCGCGAAACTCCATCCAAGCCCCAGCGGTCGTCGAGGCTTGAGCCCATCCGATCTTCGGCAAAGATAAAGCGGCGAAAACCAGACAATAAATCATAAACGTTGGTCGCATCAGATCAACTTTCGCGGTTATTAGACAGCTCGAATCACCATCGCCACTGCATTGCCGCCGCCGAGGCATAGGCTGGCGACGCCAACCGGTTTGTTGTTGCGTTTCAAAGCATGCATCAAGGAGACTAACACACGGGCACCGCTGGCACCGATTGGATGTCCCAGCGATACTCCACCGCCATAAATATTTGTTTTGTCTTCGGATATTTTCAGCTCGCGAATGCAAGCAACCATTTGGCTGGCAAAGGCTTCATTGATTTCAAAAAGATCGACGTCACCGGTCGACAATCCGGCCTTCTGAAGCGCGCCTTGGACAGCCAGAACGGGGGCGATGAACAAGTCTTTCGGCGCAGTTCCTGATGTGAAGCTCGAGAGAATCTCAAATTTCCAGCTCGCCAATTTCGCAAGCGATTCACTGACGACCGCGACGGCTGCTGCTCCATCGCTCAGCGTCGAGGCGTTACCGGCGGTCACCGTGCCGTTTTTGTCGAAAACGGGGCGCAATGCTCCCAGGCTGTCGGCGGTTGTGTCGCCGCGAATGCCTTCGTCTGCCGTGACAAGGCGTGTTCCTTTACGTTCTTTCACTTCGACAGGAACGATTTCATCGCTGTAGATGCCTTCTTGAGTCGCTTTGGCCGCGCGTTGTTGGCTCTGAGCGGAAAATCGATCTTGGTCGGCTCGTGTCACACCATAAGTCTTCGCGACGTGTTCGGCGTGCATCCCCATATGGCAACTTTCGAAGGCGCACGTTAGTCCGTCAAAGACCATCGCGTCCACCAATTTGCCATCCCCTAATTTTAAACCGCCGCGAATACCCGAAACGAGATGAGGTGCGGCCGACATGTTCTCCATGCCGCCAGCCAGGATAGCCGATGCGTCGCCGCAACGAATGGCTTGCGAAGCGATCATGACGGCCTTCAAACCTGAACCGCAGACTTTGTTGACCGTCACACAAGGAACGGTGTTCGGCAGCCCGGCCTTGAGTGCCGCTTGCCGAGCCGGAGCCTGGCCGACACCCGCTGTGATGACGTTACCCATGATGACTTCATCAATTGCACCAGCATTCAATTTGGCTCGTTCGAGAGCTGCTTTCACTGCAATTGCCCCCAGATCCGTCGAGGTCATTGCAGCGTAGCTACCTAAAAAAGCACCGATCGGTGTCCTAGCACCGGCAATCAAAAAAGCCTTGGTCATGAAATTTCCATTGTCAAAAGTTTAACAAATAACGATTTCCACCGATTGTATTTTTTGTTGGCCGCATCCCGCCGCCCGGGCCTTTAACGTTCCATTGGCCACTCTCGTCTAATGCTTCATTCTAGTCGTGGAGTATCCCTTCGTTAAAGGCAGTGACATTTTCACCAATAATTTACAGTATTTCGAAATTGATCCGTGCCAATTCCCGTTCAAGCCTCGGGTGCCTGCCAAATTTTTGCTTTGCCGATAATTGGGGTCATGCCAGTTTATTCAGGCGGCGAATTGTCCATTGACTGGCGAGGACAAAGGTCAAAAAGATCATTAACCAGGTCATCAATTTGCGGCGGAAGATTTTGTCGACGGCACCGGGAAGGACGGATTCTTGATCGTGCGGCCCGAAAACTCTGGACAAGGATTCCGGATCCCCGCTGGCCACAAGCATTTTTTCTAAACCGACAAAGTACTGGCCATTGGATTTTTCCGCGAGTTCAGCCAAACCTCTGTCGTTTCTTTCGGGACGTTGTTTCTCCAGATCGGGCATGCGAACGTTAACTTGTTGAGTCAGCATTTCCCCCGCCTGATACGGAATCGTTAACCGCAAGCGATAGTCGCCCTCGCGACTGGCAGGTACCGACCCAGAATAGGTCCCTGGGCGTGGTGCGTTCGCATCGTTTTTTAGTTCTACAGACAACAAGTCACCGTTAGGAAGCACCGCATCAAGCGTGACCGTTGGCGGCAACGAAGCGTTGGGATCTTGCACTTGCAGGATCGCTTGCGCGGAGATTTGATCGCCCACCCAATAGCTTTGTTTGTCGGTTAGCAACGTACCGTTTTTCGAATTGCGGTTAAGCCGACCTTGCGAGGCCCAACGTATAAGCTTGTCATAATACGATTGGAAATAGTCGACATTCTTGCGGCGCATCCGCCATGCTTCGTTACTCGCCTGAAACAGAACTCGGCCGCTGCCGTAATATTGGCTGGCGAGATAAATAGGCAGGCGATCGTCGACTGCTGTTTTCGGATCAGAAAAATGAGCTAGGACTTCAGCCCCTGGTTTGGCTTCATTGACGGCATAGTAACCAAATACTCCTTCAAGTTGTTTCCAAGCTCGATCGTTGTCATCGGCGTTGCTGCCCAGCCACAGAAATTCTGACTCGCGACCTTCGCGTGTGAATTCCAAAGGGTATGGCTTCTCGCCACCGAATCGACCGAGACTAAGGACTGCGGAACTTTGATTGTAAAAGACGACAGGATAGACGCGGCGAATTAGACTGATGACCGGATGACGCGGAGGGAGGCGAGTCCAGACCGGCGTGTTGACCGGCCCGGCTGTGACGATCAGTCCTCCTGCCTTGTTGGCTATCCACTCTTCCAGTATCTCCGCCTGCACGGGTTGCAGTGCCGACCAATCCGGGTCGAACGCGACAATGCAGTCAATCGAATCCAACTCTTCGAGGGTTGCCGGAAAATCCTTGAGGATTTTGTGGCCTTCTTGGTCAGCCCCTTCTTTCGCCGACTGCAAATAGACTTGCAACTCGATCGTCGGGTCTCGAAACAGTTGATTGCGCAAGAACTGAAAGTCGCGGTGAGGTCCGCCTGCAATAAGCAACACTACGGTTTTCTTATCCACAATCTCGACGAGCGTCGACCGGACGTTATCGTTGCCATCAAGTTCGTTTGGGAGTTTGGCGATTCGAACTTTGTAGCGGCGAGAACCGACAGAATCGCGCCTCAACTCGAAATCCACAGGCGTGGCCTTGCCATCGTCGCTGAGCACGATTTCTTGTTCGTCTTCGATGACCTCGGGTTCTTTTTCTGCGTCATCAGTCGATACGACTTGCAGCCGAACAAGGGCGCCACCAAAACCCGAGTGCTGCACCAACGCCTTAGCGACAAAACGATCTCCGGGAAACGCCTTGGCGGGCAACTGCCAACTTGCGATTTCGACATTGGTCGGAGTCAGATTGTCGCCGATCCCGACTGGAAACAGCGGCACGTTCGCCGTTTGCGCTAGCGCTGCCGCGCGAGTCAATTCGGTCCCAGCGTTCGAGACTCCATCGGAGACGACGAGGACTCCTGCGATCGAACCTCCTCTTTCACGGTTGATCAAGTATTGAACGCAATCACCCAGCCGAGTGGCCGTTCCACGAGGCGTCAACTTTTCCTCCCAATTGATTTGAGTCATGTGCTGGATGACTTCGTCCAGATTTCTTTCCGCCAATGGAATTGGAAACAAGTTCTGTGTATTCCCAACCGGCGCCTTCCAAAGTGATGCCAATGAATCGTTCCAACTCCAGTTCGTCGTGGCCAAATCGCAAACGGCCAAGAAAACGATACTGCTGCAAATTGCCAGCCAGCCGACGGCGAACGAAGCATTCGCCGGCCTGCCACGCCACCGGGTCAGCACCGAAAGGCCAACCAGCAGAATTCCGCCGCAACTCAGCAACAAAAAACCTGCGGCGAACCAAGCGGAACGGGCGATATCAATCGGCAGAACACTGGGCAAGACATTCATCGTCGCCGGCTCTCGTGAATTCGCAGACTGGACGCTGGCGGCTATCAATTCCGGCTGACTGTTTTCATCGAAACGATAGACCTCAAGGTCATGATTCACCGCCAATGGTCGCCAAAAATTTTCGTTGCGAAACAAGTCCAAAACGGCTTCGATTCGACGGCGAGTTTGATCGCCATGCGTCTCCTCTATTGCCATGCTCAAACTAGTGTCGACCAAAATGGGTAATCGCGATCGTTTTAAGACCCGCGTCTCAGTACTCTTTTGCAACTCAAAAACGAACAGCAAAATGGCAGAAAAAATAGCCAGTCGGAGAGTTATCAATAAAACCCGGAGGCTTTTGGGCACGTCTACGGTGTCCCGTCGGACCAGCCAGAGCGAAATCACCACCAAAAAAACAAACAACAACGAGAATCCGGCGATCTGCCACGTCTCAAACAACGGCAGAATCGGATTAAAGCCGTAGACGACACGGGTCTCTTGTTGTGCCAGCAAACAACCCAGTCCGATCATGCGGCACCTCGCGCGGTCCGCAAATGGTAGCTGTTGGCATAGGCCAGAAATCCCTCGCCAATTAGCAAGCCGCAAACGACGAGCAACAAAATCCGCGTGAATGGAGTAACATCCGGATTTTCAGGATCGGGATTAAATTCGTTCCAAGCTACAACCACCGCTGACTTGCCAAAACGGGAAACCAGTTTTTGCGAAGTTGCCTCGGTCAGTTCGCTCTCTCCCGGATCGACTCCAAAGGCAACAAAACGATCTTCGCTGTTTCCGTCAAGCGTGTGAAGATTTGCCAGATAGATTCCTGGTTGGTCAGTGATCAACTGCCCTTCATCGTCATATTCGAACGCGGCGCGTAAACCACCAGGATCTCCCGCCACGGCATCTGCGCTCAGCGAGTGTCCCGGAATTCGTCCCGCTCCAGGCGTTTGTACCGAGACTGCTTTCAAGTGTCGCTGCGGGTCCAGTTGAATCGTCCAAGGTTGGCCGACTAAATGATTTTCAAACGGATAGCGGCCGCGAGCCAGTTCGTTTTCGAGCAGCATAAGAGCAATCACGAAAGTCGGATTTCTCGCCCAGCTATTCCAAGTCGGCCCGGCCGAAGTCATCGCCAATGCAGTGCGTCCTGCTCCGAAGGAATTCAAGACAATTAAGGGCTGATCAGCATTCCCGCGCAAGGTGCAAGGAATTTCAACGTTGTCCCTCCCGTTCGCCGCTTCCTTGGCTTGTGGGGCCCGCCAGTTGGGCTCGGGCACGAAGAGTCGCTTGATTTGCACCAATTCCAAAGGCGAGTTTTTAGTGTTTCCAAAAACGGCAAATAGCGGATGGCCCGTCGCTTTCACGTCCGGCGGATCTTCGGCGCCTCGCAACGGAACGTCGATTGCAGCACCGATAGGAACCGAGAATAACCCAACTCCCTGCCGATACATCGATTCGTGAAAGAAAGTTAAATTGGTTTCCTCGCCTAAAAACAAAGCTAGTCCGCCGCCTGCTTGTACATACTGCTCAAGTCGTTTCACAACGGCAGGGTCCAGCGTAGAAATAGCAGTCAAGAAAAGCACGTCGTAAGACAGCAGCGATTTGTCGTCGCCGTCCCGCAAGAAATCAACGGAACGCGTATCCAATTGTAGGCCGGTCATGGCCCCAGCGCCCAAAGCCAATTCCAAAAATGGAGCGGCGGGTTGGGCGGTCGCACCCTCGATCAAGAGGACTTTGGAGATCGCGTTGGCCTGGACCACGGTTTCGCGAACGTTGTCCAGCGCCAAAGAATCCGTCGGCAATTCCGCGCGAACAATAAAATGTCCGGTACCATTGAAGTTTGCCATGAAAGAGCGAATTTGGGTTTCGCCCGGCTTGATTTCGTCAATAAAGATCGCCGGAAGAACCTCGGGTGTGCCTTCGACAATCGTTTTCGGATCCGTTGCCGTCAGCGATCTTTGCGACAGTTGAATCTGCAAGTTGCGCACTGACTGTTGGCCCATGTTTTCGATCGTCAGGCTCATTGGAATCGGCACGTCAACCGAACGGACAAAACCCGTTGGGCGAAGTTCCCGGATCACCAGGTTTTCGCGACTGGCCGTTTCGCAACGGATCATTTCGATTCGATCGACGACTTCGTCGAGCCGTGAAATTGACTCGACCAATCGGCTGGCATCGCTGGATTCTCGTTCTCGAAAATCTGACAGGAGATAGACGATTGCGTTTTCGCTTGGCCGGGTACGAATCAAATCATTTGCCAAGTCGATTGCCGCACTGGGTTCGGCAACCAGTGCCGAGGCGGCGAGTTCGTCTATACGATCTTCGATCAGCGATAATTGTTGGCTGTCGATCAAAACCGAATTGAAGTCCAGCCTGTTGGTCGTCTGCATTTCCTGAGCACTTCGTTTGCTGGCAATGCTGGCCCGGGAAAGGCGAATCAAGGTGACCAATTGATTCGAGCGATTTTGCGTACGCTTCAATATCAATTTAGCAGTTTTTCTAGCCCGCTCAAACGAACTGGTTCCCTGTTCGTCAACGGCGGCCATCGAGAGACTATCATCGAGCACGATGTAGTGATGCGTTGAGCCGTTCCCGAGCATGGCGGCCAATCGCGAATTTTGGCAACCCAAATGGCTTAACATAAAAAGCAGTAATAACAAGATCGCCATCCGCGAAAGCAACAGCAACAGTTGTTTCAGCCAGATTCGGTTTTTATTCCGTCGTTGACTCTGCAATAGAAATTCCATCGCCGCCCATTTCACTCGGCGATACCGCATCATGTTGATCAAGTGAATCAACGGCGGCAGAAGGAGCAATCCGGCAGCGACTGCACTCCAAGTGGTAAACGAAGTTGAAAAAAGGTTTTCGGGCATGATTGGTTGATGGACTCTTGAAGCTGCTGCTCAATGGCGATTCTTGGCTAATCGTTCAGTTAGAAACTCCGAAAGTACTGCGCCGAAATTTTGACTCGTGCGCACCTGTTTGTATTGAATCCCAGCCGCCACAATACCATGGCGAACTTGCAGCAGGAATTCCTGAACGGCGTTCAGGTAGCCTTCCCTCAAGGCCTTGGGGTTACAGGCCAAATGGCCCGGCGACTCCAGATCCTCAAACCGGACCGGCCCCTCAAATTCAAAATCCAGTTCGTCATCGTCCAACACGTGAATAACGGCCACATCGTGGCCCGCCTGGCCCAACAACCGAAGTCCTCGCAGCATTTGCGCAACGTCGCCAAATAAATCCGAAAAGATCAGCATCATGCCCTTGCGAGGAAAAATCTCGGTGACTCTGGCAAAGATCGATTCCCAATTCGACGCATCACGTTCGGTGGTTTCCGCGAGACAGTCCACGAAGTTTCTTAATTGGTTTTGGGAGTTGGAAACCGGTACCACCTCACGGACTTGATTGTCGAAGGTAATACCACCGATGGCGTCCTGTTGCTTCAAAACCAAGTAGCCCAGACAAGCCGCGAGCGTGCATGAATATTCATATTTTGAGTACGAACGATTGACGTATTCCATACTGCGGCTTCGATCGACCAACAAGTAACAGCGCAGATTGGTTTCTTCCTCGTATTGTTTGACGTACAGCCGATCCTGCCGCGCCCAGACTTTCCAGTCCACGTGACGTAAGTCGTCGCCGTGAACGTATTCGCGGTGTTGCAAAAATTCAATTGACTGGCCGAAAAACGGACTGCGATGCGTGCCGCTGAGAAAACCCTCAACGATTTGTTTGGCCCGCAGATCCAAGCGCGTGATGCGGCGAATCGTATCAGGATGCAAAAATCTTTTGGAAGCGGACATCGCGAGTCAGGTCGTCTTCGTTGTTGGGAGTCTCTTTTACAAGTCGCTCGATGATATTGTCGGGAGTAACTCCGTCGCTTTGAGCCGAGTAGTTGACGAGCACGCGGTGCCGCAGGACAGGCGGAGCCAACGCGGCGACATCTTCTGTGGAGGCGTGTGGGCGACCTTCCAGCAGCGCGCGAGCCTTAGCGCCGAGGACCAAGAATTGCACCGCGCGGGGGCCAGCCCCCCATTGAATCGAATCCTCGACAAATTTGGGAACGCCTGGTTGTCCGATGCGAGTTTGCCGCACCAAGGAAATAGCGAACTTCATCACGTGATCCGATACCGGAACGTCACGGACCAGTTCCTGCAACTCCAAAATTTCGGCTCCGGACAAAACGGGAGTCACTTTTTGATCGAGTCGTGAGGTGGTCCGCCGGACAATTTCCAGTTCATCTTCGAAGCTCGGATAATTCACGAAAATCTTGAACATGAAACGATCTTGTTGGGCTTCGGGCAACGGATACGTACCCTCCTGTTCAATTGGATTTTGGGTCGCGAGGACAAAGAATGGGTCCGACAGCGCGTGGCGAACCCTGCCAACGGTGATCTGCCGCTCCTGCATTGCCTCCAGTAATGCGGCTTGCGTCTTCGGTGGAGTTCGATTGATTTCATCAGCGAGAATAATATTGGCAAAGAGCGGCCCCTCAAGAAATCGACGTTCGCGAACTCCTGTGCTCCGATTCTCTTCGATGATTTCGGTGCCAGTGATGTCGGCTGGCATCAGGTCCGGTGTGAATTGAATCCGACTGAAGCTCAAGCTCAGCGTCCGGGCCAAAGTGCTGATCATCAATGTCTTGGCCAGCCCCGGCACCCCCTCGAGCAGGCAGTGGCTCCGCGAAAAGATCGCGATCAAGATCTGGTCGATTACTTCTTGCTGGCCCACAATCACGTGCGAAAGTTCGGACACGAGTCGCGCCCGAGCTGCGGAGAGTAGATGAAGTTTTTTTTCTGCCAAGCCTGAAGGGTCAGGTTTCAAAGTCATCGTGGACCACTATCGATTGCGAGCGAGATTTGTGAGTCGCCAAATTTTAACACTCCAGGCACACTGTCGCGAGCCTGCTGAGAAAGCCAGGACCTGAGCGGGCGTGCCAGCGATCGACAGCGTATTTCGCAGCCACTTGTTTTCATTGCTAATGTACTCTGATTGGCATCGTTCCATTGTCGCGCCGATCATTTGTAGTGTCCGAGCACTTGGGCTCAGGCGGACAGCTTTTTCGAATTTGGGCGCCGACGAGCATGGCGAAAGCCAGCATAAACGCTAAAGTCGCCACAGCCGGTACTCGAAGGGAAATTAGGTAAAGAAAACGTTTGCAAATCGGCAGCAACAGCCCACTTTCGGAGGTCGGCGAACTAGCCTGAATTTGGCCGGGTTCGTTACTGGGGAGCAACGAATTTTGGCTTGCGGTAGGGTTGGGCAAGATGCCTACAGGGGCCCTGCCGCTTTTTTTATGCGCCGAGCGTATGGCGTTTTCTTTTTCCACCAACTCTGGGCGAACGAACCGTTGACCATTTGCGTCGCTGCGTTGATTGAGCGACAATCGGGACAGATCATCGCCCTTCCGCGAAATCTTGTCGGCAGGGAATTTTGCAAATCATTCCCGCAACTTCTTGAACAATATTAAGGAAACCAATCCGGTGCGCTCCACTTTTTTATTGGCCAATTCGGCAGTTATTTGGTTTGTTTTGATCACGGCGATTGCGGCGATGCCCGTCCAGCAGAAACCGGCGGGGAACGTCGGCGATGACGATCCATACAAATGGCTGGAAGATGTAGGCGGCGAGAAGCAATTGAATTGGGTTCGGGAACGAAACAAGAAATCCCAAGCGGTATTGGAAGCGGACCCGCGATTCGAGGAACTACGCAGCGATCTTTTGGCGATTCTGGATTCGGACGCGCGAATTCCAAATGTGTCCAAGCAAGGCGACTGGTATTACAACTTCTGGCGCGACAAGAAAAATCCCCGGGGCTTGTGGCGGCGGACAACTTTGGCGGAATATAAAAAATCCGAACCCAAATGGGAGGTGATCTTAGACCTCGATGAATTGGCTAAACAAGAAAATGAAAATTGGGTCTGGGGCGGCGCTTCGTTTTTGAAGCCGGGACACCAGAAAGTTCTCATCAGCATGTCCCGCGGAGGAGCGGATGCCCGAGTCAGTCGCGAGTTTGACGTGACTGCCGGCACCTTTGTACCCAATGGATTTCAATTGCCGGAATCCAAAGGGGGCATGAGTTGGGTTGATGCGAATCATGTCTTCGTACAAACCAATTTCGGCGAAGGCTCAATGACCGATTCCGGATATCCACGACTTGCCAAACTATGGAAACGCGGCACGAGCCTCTCCGATGCTGAACCTGTTTTCGAAGGCCAACAAACGGACATGTCGGTAATGGCGTTCCATGACGACTCGCCGGGCTTCGAACGAGACTTTGCCATGCGGAACGTGGCTTTCTACAACAACGAGTTGTTCCATATCGATTCCCAGAAGAAACTTGTCAAAATTGACGCTCCAAATTCGGCCAACAAACGGGTGGCTTTTGAATACATTGCGTTTGAACTACGTGAGCCTTGGACAGTTGGTGGGCAGACGTATCCCGCCGGGGCTTTGCTCGTCGGGAAATTCAACGAATTCATGAAGGGCGACCGCAAATTCGATGTCCTATTTACGCCGACAGAAAATTCGGCTTTGGCAGGATTCGGCTTTACTAAAGATTTCATGTACCTCAACATTCTAGAAGATGTCAAAAATCGTGTTTACGTTTTGAAACTGCGGCAGAAGGAATGGAAGCGCGAACCGCTGGTCGGGGCACCTCAGTTTGGCACGGTCGGCGTGTCGGCCATCGATGCCGATGAGTCGAACGAGTTCTTCATGACTTCGACGGATTACCTGACGCCGACCACTTTGTATTGGGGTGAGATCGGAAAGAAACCTGAGCCGATCAAGTCGCTGCCAGCTTTTTTTGACGCCAGTGGACTAACGATCAGTCAACATTTTGCAACCAGCGCTGACGGAACGAAGGTTCCCTATTTCATGGTGGCCCCAAAAGATGTGCCGCTCAACGGTGCGAATCCAACCTTGTTGTACGGCTATGGTGGTTTCGAAATCTCAATGCAGCCGAGCTATAACGCTGGCGTCGGTCGGGCATGGACAACGCAAGGTGGAGTCTATGTAGTGGCGAACATTCGCGGCGGTGGCGAATACGGACCGCGTTGGCATCAAGCGGCGTTGAAGAAAAATCGGTTGCGTGCCTACGAGGATTTTGCTGCGGTAGCCCAAGACTTGTATAATCGCAAAGTGACTTCGGCAAAACACCTTGGTATTCAAGGCGGTTCAAACGGTGGGCTGTTGGTCGGAAACATGGTCACGCTGTATCCCGACTTGATGGCGGCAGCGGTCTGCCAGGTTCCGTTGCTGGACATGCGGCGTTACAACAAATTGCTGGCCGGTGCATCGTGGATGGCTGAATATGGCAATCCTGATATTGCGGAGGAATGGGAGTTTATTCGCACTTTTTCTCCCTACCACAACGTGAAAAAGGAAACAAAATATCCCGCAGTCCTGTTCACAACCTCCACGCGCGACGATCGTGTTCATCCTGGTCACGCCCGGAAGATGATGGCGCTGATGGAATCCCAAGGCCATGCGGTCTGGTATTACGAAAACATCGAAGGCGGCCATGGCGGAGCTGCGAACAACGCGCAATCGGCCTACATGCAATCACTGGCCTACACCTTTTTGCGACAAAAATTGTTTCCGCAAAAACAGTAACACCATAGACCGCACTAGTTCGAAAGATGACGAGTGATCGCGGCGTTTATTGCTGTAATCGTTTGTAAGGGAAGAGCCTTGTTCATCGCTTGCAGCGTTTCGGCGATTTGCCACGGACGCTTTGCGCCGCACAGCACCGAGGTGATTCCCGGCTGCGCGATTGTCCACGCGACAACCAGTTGAGCGATCGTCATTGCGTTGTCTTGAGCGAAGGTTTCTAGTTCGTCGATCAGGTCTTGGGCCCGTTCCCATTGCGGGGATTGAAAAATTGGATACGAAAGGCGTTTGTCATGCGGATCAAATTGATGACCGCGGCGAAGTTTGCCAGCGAGTAATCCCTTCATCAAGGGCCAATAACTGACAATGGCGCCCCCGTTCGCCATGCACCAGGGGACGAGGTCGAGCTCGATCTCGCGCTGAAACATGTTGTAACGCGGCTGGATGACGGTGATCGGGCAAACGGCATGAAACCTTTCGGTTTCTTCCAAAGTGGCGTTGGAAAGGCCGACTGTTTTGGCTTTGCCGCTTTTTTGGAGATCGGCCATGGCGGCCGCGCTAGCTTCGATTGGCGTGACTCGATCAGGGCTGTGGAGATATAACAAATCGACTTGGTCGACGCCCAGTCTTCGCAAGCTCTCTTCACACTCAAATTTGAGCCTTGTCGGCGAAGCATCGTTTACGCGCGAAAGGTCCGCGGCCCAATGTATGCCGCATTTCGTGGCGATGACAACTTGTTCGCGGTAATTGCGAACGGCCTGACCTAAAAGCCTCTCACTGATTCCATCGGCTCCGTAACAGAAGGCAGTGTCAAAAAAGTTGATGCCGCCTTCCCGAGCCGCTTCAATCGTTGCGAGACTGTCCGCGTCGTTGACCCCCAGCGTCGTCATCCCGGCGATGGGCCACAATCCCAGCCCCACTCGCGAAACATACAAGTCAGAATTTCCCAAGCGAACGAGCACGATTTCCCCCGGGAATTACTTGATTGCAATGGCTTGCTGCACGGGCAACAAGACACTTTCGATGACGAATTCATTCAGCAGGTGCATGCCGCGCTCATATAATCGGTCGAGCAACGCGACGTAATTATCACCGGCATCCAAACTACCATAACGGCGAACGGTAAGGTAAACGCTCAACGGTTCCTCACCGTACTCGCCACTACGAATCTGATAGGCCGTCGAACGAGGTTCAATGTTGAGGCGAAATTGCGTGCGGCAATCTTCCTCGAGGGCCATGGTCAACGAATTGTCTTGAGCGATTAACTTTCTGCCCATCGCGCGTCCCTTTTCAAAAGCTGGGTTGAACCCCAGAGCCTCGGCGACTAGTTCGTTGTGATTTCCGCGGTAAGCAAAGTCGAATCCAAAAGTCAAATTCATCGATTCGCAATCAAGCGTACTGACGTTGAGCGTAAATGGAATCAGCTCGAAAACGACTCGATTGAAGTCCATCGCCTCATTGAGTATAGGCGGGTTCATCCAGCCACTCGTGATGCGTTTGCCCTCCAACAAGGTCCAGCGATAGAAGCCAGAGTCCTTGTCTTCTTCCAAAACATATTCGCCCTTTT
>WBZS01001832.1_pt1 | contig 15274 bp, 12 predicted proteins | sample 5204201 | NCBI WGS metagenome assembly WBZS01 (sample SAMN12344357, study PRJNA552823) | activated sludge metagenome | biome: Activated sludge suspended growth; feature: Nitrification reactor; material: Wastewater; isolation source: activated sludge from nitrification reactor of wastewater...
CGACCGCCATTCGTCTCGGCGCGCTCTGGCGCCTGGACGAACTGCTGGGCAAACTCGATGGGTTGGCCGCGGCGCTCGAGGCCAAGGCCGTCGAGTTCGACGGCATCGTCAAGTCGGGCCGCACGCACCTGCAAGACGCGGTGCCGGTTCGCCTTGGGCAGGAGTTCGCGGCCTATGCCAAGGCCGTGCGGCGCGACCGCGAGCGCGTGTCACGCGCGGCCGAGGGCCTGCGCCGGCTCGGCATCGGCGGCACCGCCACCGGCACCGGGCTGAACGCCCACCCCGAGTATCACGCCCGCATGGTCGCGCGTCTGAGCGAGCTGACCGGGCTGACGCTCTACACCTCCGACAACCTGTTCGAGGGCATGCAGTCGCAGGCCGACGCCGCCGACTTCTCGGCCGCGATCCGCACGGCGGCGATCACGCTCACGCGCATCGCCAACGACTTCCGTCTGCTCTCCTCGGGCCCGACCACGGGCCTCGACGAGATCCGGCTGCCGGCCGTGCAGCCCGGCTCGTCGATCATGCCCGGCAAGGTCAACCCGGTGCTGGCCGAGATGCTCAATCAGGCCATGTTCCACGTGCAGGGGTGCGATCACACGGTCGCGCTGGCGGCGCAGGCCGGTCAGCTCGAGTTGAACGTGATGATGCCGATCATCGCCCACAACCTGTTCGAGATGATGCAGGTCATGATCGGCGCCGTCGACGCGTTCACGAAGTTCTGCGTGGTCGGCATCCAGGCCCAGAAGGAGAAGGCCGAGGGCTGGCTGGGCAAGAACGCGATCGTGGCCACGGCGCTCAACCCGCTGGTCGGCTATATGGTCGCGGCCGAGCTGGTCAAGGACGCCATGAAGCGCAACATCACGATCCGCGAGTCGGCCGCCGAACGGATCGCGCGCGGCGAGTTCAAGCACAAAGACACGGGCGCCCCGCTGACGATCGCGGACGTCGATAACGTGCTCGGCGATCTGCGCAAGCTGACCGAGGGCGGGCTGGGCGGTCCGGCCGGCGGCGGCTGAGCCCGGTTCCGTGCTGGATGGATCAAGAATGCGACGGCCGGGGCAGCGCCCCGGCCGTCGCATTTTCCTGTGGAACGGATCTCACCGTGCCGGTGTCGTCTCGCAGCGCGCGCGGGCGGCGCTGGTCCCGTGGCCGGCGCGGTCGTAACGACCGAACGCCAGGGCCTCGAGCGCCTGCCGACAGATCGCCTCGCTGCGGCGCGGCTGGCCAAGCCAACTTTCACCCGCCGACGCCAGAAAGAGCAATTGCGCGGTCTGCCAGCGCAACCCGGCCGGGATGAGCAGCCTCCCGGCTTCGGCCAATTCCGCCAGCGACGCCCCTGTGTTGCCGATCAGCCATTTGTACCGCGCAACGCGCACATGAACGCCGACCGCGTGGCTTTGCGCGCCATCCGCCAGGACCTTGGCGCCGGCGATCGATGTGGCCGTGAAGAGCACGAGCAGACTCGAGGCACCGACCATCGAAATCCGTCCGGCGAGAGACTGAGACAAGGCCATCCTCCTGAGTCCTGCCGCGCTCACGGGGCGGCGACGTTGGCCAGCTGCGGCAGCCAGAGCCAACGCGGGTCGCCGGCCGAGCCGTATTCGAAGGCGCCGATGTCGCAGCGACCGATGCGCGCATCGCCGCGCTGGTCGACCCAGAGCCGGGCCCCTTGTGCGTCGCCGCAGCCGGCCGGGTCGCCGGCGTCGATGGCCGGGCTGCCCGCCAACAACGCGTGGGTGCGCGTCGGCCCGTCGTTCGCCAGCAACGCAGCGAGGAGTGGCGTAGCCCCGATCACGTCTCCGGCGCCGGTGCCCCAGGTGCATCCGATGGACGTCTGGAGCAGGCTATAGCCGCCGCTGTTGATCGGACCCGTGCAATCGGGTGCCGGGCTCCCCGTGCTGCTGAGGTCGACGTTGGCGGCGATGAGGCTGTTGGTGGCCGTGACGACCGCCGACGGGTCGACGAAGAGACCGCCGCCGTCGCCGCCGCTGCCCGAGTTGTCGGCCGAGTTGCCCGTGATCGTCGCATTGAAGAGGCGGGCCGTGCCGGACACGATGTTCAGACCGCCGCCGTCCGTGTTGGCCGTGTTGCCCGAGATCGTGCTGTTGATCACGGTGACATCGCCGGAGCTCCAGACCCCGCCGCCGTCGAAGCTCACGGTGTTCGTCGCGACGAGCGTGCGGTCGAGCACAGCCACGCCGCTGCCCGAGACGAAAATCCCGCCGGCGCTCGCACCGCTGTTCTCGGCCACCACGCTTTCGAGCAACGTCAGGCTTGCATCACTGCCGACGTGGATGCCGCCGATGTTTCCGGAATTGCCCGTCACCGCGATCTGAGCGCCGGTCACGGACCCGTTGACGATCTGGATCCCGGCGGCGTTGTTGGACCCCGAGTTCCCGTTGCGGATCGTCAACGTGTTCAGCGACACGCCCTGCGCCAGCACATGGAGCACCCGATCGGTGGCGTTGCCGTCGATGATCGTGACGTTGACCCCGGCGCCGACGAGCGTGACGGGCTGCAGCAGATCCAGGTCGCCCGACGCGGCAGCGTCTTCAGGCGCGCCGGTGAGGGTCAGCGTGTACGTTCCGGCCGGGATCAGGAGGGTGTCCGAGCCGGACCCCGCGCCGCAGGCGTCCACCGCTGTGTCGGTGTTGGCGGCTCTGATTGCCTCGCGCAGCGAACAATCACCGTCGGCGTTGAGCTCGTCGGTGGACGTGGTCACCGTCAGCACGGCGGCGCGCGCCACCCCGGACGTTCGGAGCGACAGGGTCATGCCTGCGGCGAGCACCGCGACGAGCAACCCGTGAAGGGGAGTTGGGGACTTCGACATCGGTCATTGCCTCGAGCGTGTGTTGAATGGATGTATCGCTTGAACCAACCGCGGTACGCGTCAGTCGGACTGAGCCGGCAACGGCCCCGGCCAGCGATACGGATCGAGGACGCGGACCTCGGTGATCCGGTCGATCGGCCACTCGCTTTGGCGCGCTGTCTCGCGCACCGCGGCCGGCGTGGGCGCATCGCAGATCCAGTACATGCGGCGCTGATCGACCGAGATGTACGAATGCAACCATGTGACGCCCGCCAGCGCCGCGCGTCTGAGCACGGCTTCGATCAGCCCGGCGTCGTCCGGGTTCGATGCCCAGACCAACGTTTTTGGAAAGGTGTGCTCGACCAGGTAACGCGGCATCCCCGGACCTTCGCTCTTCACGGACCCACACACGCGGACGGCGAACGCGCCGCCCGAGGTCACGGGCTGCCGGGCAGGATCGTCTCACCCTGGCTGATCAAGACCAGCCACACCGAATAGATCTGCGACGGATCGGTCGGGACCACCGAGGGCGTCAGGGTCGGCGACGGGCCGGCGGTCGCGGTGCGCGTGGGCGTTGCGGTCGGCGTCGATGTCGCTGTCGATGATGCGGTCGGTGTCCGCGTGATGGTCGGGGTGGCCGTGATCGTGGGCGTGGCCGAAGGCGTTGGGGTGCCTGGCGAGTTGGACTCGTACGCGCCGATGTCGCAGCGATCGGCGCGAGCATAGCCGCGTTGATCGACGCCCACGGTCGCGCCGTCGCCATCCAGACAGGCCTGGGGGTCACCGGCGTTGATCGCCGGGCTGCCGCCCAGAAGGGCGTGGGTCCAGGTCTGACCGCCGTTGTTGGCGAGCGCGCCGGTCAGCGGGTCGATGCCCAGGAGGTTGTTCGTAAAGCCCGTGATCGTGCAGCCGGTCGCGTCCTCGACGAGATTGTGTCCCAGGCTGTTGAGGATGCCGCCGCAGTCGGGGACGAGCGTGAGGGTTGAGCCATCGTTGTTGTTGGCGATCAGAGAATTGGCGACCAGCAAGGTTCCGCCGGCGCTGACGCTGAGCCCGCCGCCGTCACCGGTATCGTTGGCGTCCGAATCGGCCGTGTTGTTGCTGATGGTCACGTTATAGAGCTCAGTGGGACCGTTGACCCGGATGCCACCGCCATCGAGACGCGAGGCGTTGCCGCTCACGGTGACGTTGACCAGGCGCAGGATGCCTGAGCTGGTGATGCCACCGCCGGCCGCGCTCGAGGTGTTGTCGCTGATCACGGAGTTGCTGATGTTCGCGATCGATGCAGCGCCGTTGATGAAGATCCCGACGCCCGGGTTGGAGTCGATCCGGCTGTCCGTGATCGTCAACGTGTCGCCGATCATGTAAATGACCCCGCCGGTGCCAGTGGCCGCCGTCAGCCGGACATTGTCGAGCGCGAGCGCTCCGTTGCTCACATAGACCGCCGAGCCCACCCCATCTCCGCCGCTCAGTGTGAGGTCGGCCAGGGTGAGGCTGACGTCGCTACCGCTCTCCATGCTGAACACGCGATCCAGCCCGTTGGCATGGATCACCGTGGCGGCGCGCCCGGAGCCGACGATCTGAACGTCGTCGCTGATGTCCAGATCGCCTGTGGCCGCGGCGTTTTCGCTCTGGCCAGCCAGAAGAAAGAGAAAGTCCCCGGCGGGCACGATGATCGTGTCGACACCGCTATTGCTCCCGGCGACACAGCCGTCGGCGGCCCGGTTGAAGTTGGCCGCGATGATCGCCTCGCGGAGCGAGCAGTCGCCGTCCGCATTGTTCTCGTCGATCGTCGTCGTCACCAGGATGACGCTGGCCCGCGCCGGGAGGGCAGGCAAAGCAGCCAGGGCAAGCAGGGCAGCCAGGCCGACGGACAGCAGCCGGACCGCGGCCCGCCGACTTCGATTCTTGTCTGTGCGCCGGTTGAGGCTCGAAATGCTCATGCGACCTCCTGAAGGGGTTGGGCGACAGCGCGCAGCGCCTCGCGCAACGTGCCTCGCAAGACCGTGGCGTTCATGCGCTCGGCGGTCAACGTGTCGCGATCATCGGATGCCGTGATCCCCCAGGCCTCATCGGGCGCCTGGATCAGGGCGATGTCGAACGAGCGCGTCTCAGAGCCGGGCTTGACGAACGTGAGGCTGGCGCAGAAGGCCGCGTTGGCCATAAGATCGGCCAGATAGCTCGAAAGCGTGCCGTCCGATGTGGGCTCGCCGGCCAGTACGCTCTGCGCCTGTTGGAGTTGATCGCGCTCCACATATCTGAACGCCTGAGCCAACGCCCGAGCCGGGACCGTCACCTTTTCGGGCACATAGCGCGGCTCGCTGACCGGCAGGAGCTCGAGCAGGCGGTTGACCATGGCCTCGGAATCGCCCACGATCCCCAGACGGTGCGTGTGGTCGTCGAGCAACGTCTGTTCAACGGCGCGCGCGGCTCGACCGTAGTACAGGAAGAGCTGGCGGCCGAGACGCGGCAGATACCGGACAACGAGAAGCGCCCACTCCGGGTTCATCACGGGGGCGCAGAGATCACGCAGGCCCTGTTCGAGCTCCACTTCGCCCACGACGTTGAACCGAAGCAGATCGCGTGCTCGCAACCGATCGCGGCCCTGGTCATAGAGCACCTGGCGGGTGTCGGCGGCCGGCGGCAACAAGGCGGCGGTGTCAAGGCCGATGATCTCGGTGGCGTGGAACAGCGTCGCCAGCGCAAAGAATTCGGTGCGATCAAGGACGATGGCCATGGGTCTCACTCCTTACTGAGCGTCGCCGACGAGCAGACTTCCCGAGAACGGTCCGACCTTGACCTTGAACTTGTCGCCGATTTCGACGCCGAAGCTGTCGCCGAGGTCGGCCCCGGCGCCCAACCCGATGTTCCAGCCCAGGACGTTCAGGCCGACTTCGCCTGAAATCCCGGCCAACCGGGCGCCGCCGCCCACCGCCAGGTTGCCGTCCATCAGCCCGGCCTGGATGCCGGCAGAGGGACCGCCGATTTCGCCGCCGAACGTGATCCCTAGATTGGGACCGCCCAGCACGACGGCGCCCGTCACCGAGGCCGAGTTGAGCGAACCACCGACACCGTAACTGCCTTCTTGCTCGCCCACGAACACGTTGCCCGACAGCACCTCGAACTCGACGCCCTGGGTCATCCAACCGCCCGCGAACTGGGCCTCTCCTGCGAGCGATCCGCCGGTGGCGCTGAGGGCCGCGCCTTTGATGTCGTCGCCCCAACCGAACCCGGCTTCGCCGCCGAGTAACGTGCCCTCGCCCGACACCTGGGCCACGTTGAAGCCGAACGGGTCAAAGCCGATTTCCAGATTGCTGCCCGCGACCTGACCTTCGGCCGTCGTGCCGAAGCTGCCGGTCTCGCTCAGCGAGCCATCCAGGGCGCTCAGAGATCCGGACGCCGAATACGGTCCAAAGCTCGTGGCTCCTCCAATGCTGTAGCCGTCATCGGTCGCGGGCAGGCTGCCGCCCGAGCCGCCGACCGGCTGGCCGGTGAAGTCGCCGCCGGTCGCGGGCAGGCTGCCGCCCGAGCCGCCGACCGGCTGGCCGGTGAAGTCGCCGCCGGTCGTGGGCAGGCTCCCGCCCGAGCCGCCGACCGGCTGGCCGGTGAAGTCGCCGCCGGTCGCGGGCAGGCTCCCGCCCGAGCCGCCGACCGGCTGGCCGGTGAAGTCGCCGCCGGTCGCGGGTAGGCTCCCGCCCGAGCCGCCGACCGGTTGGCCGGTGAAGTCGCCGCTGGTCGCGGGCAGGCTCCCGCCCGAGCCGCCGACCGGCTGGCCGGTGAAGGTTTCCCGGTCCTGCAGTTGCCGGGCAGCGTCCGCCTCGCATTGGCGCAGGCGTGTGCCGATCGCGCGCATGACTTGCTGGGATTGGGTCAGCGCGCGCTGGAGGCGAACGAGCGTCGGGAGGACATCCGCATCCATCTCGCCGTAGAAACGCGTCGCGGCCTGGCCGACCCAGTCGCCGCCGCGCAACACGTCCTGGCGCTGTCGCAGAGATTGGATCGTCTTACCGACGGCGTCTGCCTCCTGACCGAAGAGCTGCGCGATCTGGCTGAGTTCATCATGATTGGTGCGGACACGATCGTGGGCCATGGTTCTCTCCCGACCTGGACTCATTCACCGACACGGGTGTCGATGAACGACTCGGCGAAACGTGCATAGGTCAACACATCGGCGAAATTGCTGGCGATCCCCAGAGACGCGCGGACGGCTCCGGTGGTCTTGCCCTCAATGCCGAGCAGGAACTGCTCAAAGGTCAGGCGGTCTTTGTCGCGAAAGCAAGGCTCGAGGTCCTCGCGCGTGAACCCGAGGGCGGCTTCACGCGCACCGGGATTGCAGTGGCAGCCTGCCCGGAGCGAGAGGCGTTGGGCGTGCGCCAGACGTTCGACGTCATAGCAGTCGAAGACACGCCCGTTGCGATCGAGAAAGCTGGCCTGGACAGTGGCCCCGCGTGCGTGCGTATCGTGTGGTCCATGGAGCCGGATGACCGGCTGGCCATTGCTGTGTCGAAGCGATCCCAATCGCTCGACGAGCCAGCCGGTCAGACACATCACGCGGGTGTGGATCCGGTCGAGACCGATTGTGTTGACATAGCGCAGACCGAGGTCGACGGCCGGGATCGAGAGGTAGTTGACTGTGCCGTCCTCAAATCCCGCCGGGCCGGGTGTGAGGTAATGATCGTGCGCGGCGACCGACGAGAACGTGATCGTGCCGCCCGCGTACCAGGGCCGCTTGAGTTTTTCGAGCGCGGAGCGCCGCGCGATCAAACAGCCGACGCCCGTGGGATAGCCCAGGATCTTGTAGAACGACAGGCTCACAAAATCTGGATGCCAGAGGCCGATGTCCAGGCGGTTGGTCGGCGCGAACGCAGCCGCATCGAGAAGCACGTCCCACCCCTCCGCCTGTGCGGCTTCGATCCAGTTCAACGGGTGTTGCACGCCGGTGAAGTTCGACTGGGCCGGAAAGGCAAACAGACGCGGACCGGTGGAACGGGCGGCGAGGGCCCGGCGCACGGAATCGTCATCGATGCGCAGATCGTCGGCCCGTAATGGGACGTAGGACACCTGAGCTCCCTTTGCGCGCGCGAACTCGCGGATGCCGTTGACCGAATTGTGGTTGTCGGCGGTGAGTGTGTAGCAGCCGCCCGGCCCAAAGGGGTACGCTTCGCCGACCAGCCGAAGGGCGCCTGTCGCGTTGGGCGTGAAGACCGCGACGTACTCGTCCGGCGATGCGTTGAAATGGGACAGGACGCGTTGACGGGCACCTTCGACCCACTCGGTCATCGCCAGGGAGGTCGGGTTCTTCGAATGCGGATTGCCGAAGACGTTTTCCGCCAGAAGCCTCAGGTGGTCGCGCACCTGGCTTTCGGCGTAAAGCGAACCGCCTGTGTAATCGAGATACACCTGTCCGGTGCGATCGAGGCGGGCGTATTCGGTCGTCCGCAGCTCGTCCAGTTCCCGAGTCTCAGCATAGGCTGGCCAATTCCGATGAAACACAGCCTCCTCGGCGTCGAAGGCGTCGGTGAGACGCCAATGAAGGGGTGATCGTGTCGGGGTGTCGAGATAAAACATGGCGTCGCCTCCGTCTGGCCGTCGCACTTGCGCACGCACTCAGGGCTGAACGACCTCACTTTGTTCGATCGCGACCAGGTACAGGCGAAGCGGAAGCGCGGGCGGCGTCGGCGTCGCCGGACAGAAGTTGTCCGGCCCTGGAACGCAGACCGTGGCCGTGGCCTGAATGTTGTCGGCCGTCGCGGACCCGAGCGGCAGCAGGCTCGTCAGGCCTGCTGCGAGGAGCGCCAGGACGATCGTCCAACGAGCGATGGAGCGGGCGGCTCGATGAAGGGGAAGGGTTCTGTCGGCGCGCTTCGACGTGTGTTCCATGGGTCTGCCTTTCAACTCAACTCGCGAAGTGACAATAGCGCGCAGCTTCGACCGACGCATCGGGAACGGCCCCCCAGTTTGCAGCTCGGGGTTCCCTATCTTCAGCGTTTCGGCGCCTCCCGGGACCGGCACTGCCCTTTGCACCTACAGGGCAGCGCCGGTCTGTGAGAGAGATGGAGCAGATGGGGCTTCGGGGATGGGCAGGGCCCTAAGGCGTGTCCTTCGAGACGTGCGGGAGATACAGATGGATTTGCGACGGCCCGGCCGTGGCCGTATGCGTGGTCGTCGGCGATGGTCCTGCGGTGGCTGTATACGTGGCCGTCGGCGACGACCCGGCGGTGGCGGTGCGCGTCGCGGTGGCGGTGCGCGTGGCGGTGGGTGAGGGCGGGATCGGTGTTTGGGTGCGCGTGGGCGTCGCCGACGGCGTAACCGGCGTCGAGGTATACGTCGCGGTCGGCGGGACGGGCGAACTAGTGTTCGTCGGCGTGGCGGTGGCTGCGCCGGGCGAGTTGAACTCGAAAGCGCCGAGGTCGCAGACTCCGTTTCGCAGGAAGAGACGCTGATCGGTCAACAGCACTGCGCTGGCCTCGTCGAGGCACCCGCCCGGATCGCCGGCGTTGATCGCCGGGCTGCCGATCTTCAAGCGGTGAGTCGGCAGGCCGCCGCCGTTGAGATCGAGCGCGTCGAGATCGGGATCCGAACCGTAAATGTCATTGGCCGTGTCGCCGACAATGCTGCAGTTGGTCACATCCTCGATCAAGTTGTAGCCGCCGCTGGTCAGGGTGCCGATGCACTCGTTCGTCGTCGTCGGCACCAGGTCGACGTTGTTGGCCACGATGCTGTTGTACAGCGTCACGGTGCCGGTGCTTTGGTAGATGCCGCCGCCGCTCCCCTGTGTGCCGCTGGTGCCGACGGTGTTGCTGACCACTGTGACGTTGTACAGGTCGGCCGTCCCGCCGGTGAAGATCCCGCCGCCGTTGAACTCCGCGGTGTTGCCGCTGATGGTGCTGTTCACCAGTGTCAGCGTGCCGGAGCTCTGGATGGCGCCGCCGTTGTCGTTGGTGTTGCCCGAGATGGTGGTATTGCGAATGACGGCCGTCGTCGAGTTCTGAAGGTATATGCCGCCGCTCAGATTGCTGTCGATCAGGCTGGACAGAATCGTCAGTTGCGTTCCCGCGATGGCATAGAGCGGGGAGCTCACGCCGGCAGGCGTGCCGTACAGACGTACCACCGACAGCGTGAGTGCGGCCGTCCCGGCCAACCGGATCGCGCCCCCGGCCGCGGTCGAACCTCCGCCCGTGATCGCGATCCGCGACAGATGAACCACGGCATCATCGTAGACTTCGAAGACGCGGTCGATCCCGGCGCCGTCGATCGTCGTGGTCGTCGGTGAGGCGCCGACCAGCGTCAGATCGTCATAGATATCGAGGTCACCGGTCGCCGCCAGGTTCTCGCTGGTTCCGGCCAGGCTCAGTGTGAACGTTCCGGCGGGCAGCGTGATCGTATCGGCGCCGGTGCCGGCGGGGCAGGCGTCGACGGCGGCGTTTGTGTTGGCGGCCACGATCGCCTCTCGGAGCGAGCAGTCGCCGTCACCGTTTAGCTCGTCGGACGTGGTGGTCACTGTGATGTTGGTGGCCTGCGCCGGCCAGGCCGGTCCCGCCAGAAGCGCGGCGCCCGCCATGAGGGACACGGCAAGGCCCAACCGAACCAGCCTGGCGGGGTCCCAGGCCGAGGTGTCGCGTCGCTGTGAGTGTTGAGTTGGCATCGCTCTATCCTGTCGTGAATTTGGAACAGGATAATGTGGACCGTCCCTGCGCGCATCAGGTTCGGCCCCCATCTTTTGGGCTGCGGCACCCCAATTTGGCGTCTTCGCCTGGTTATGTCCGACAGAGCTATACAGCTACAATATCCGACCAACGGCGGCGGCATCTCGATTTGTTGCCTGCCCCATCACACCCAGGAGACGCCCATGGAACAGCCGACTGAGAACGCAGCGACGCCCTTGACCTGGCCCGGCCCGATCTTCGCTGTCACGCTTTTTGTCGAGGATCTTGACGCCACCAAGGGTTTTTATCAACGCGTTTTTGGGCTGCCCATCGAATATCAGGACGCTGTCTCGGCAGTGTTCAAGTTCAAGAACACGTTGATCAATCTCCTCAAGACGACGGAGGCGCCCGGCCTGGTCAACCCGGCCAGGGTGGCGAGCCCCGAGGCAGGTTCGCGCTTCGTCTTCACCATCCAGGTCGACGACGTCGACCGATTGAGCGCGGAGTTGGTGTCGCGCGGAGCGACGTTGATCAACGGCCCGCTGGATCGGCCCTGGGGCATCCGCACGGCCAGTTTCGCCGATCCCGCCGGGCACATCTGGGAGATCGCCAGGGATCTTTGAACCACACGTGCCGTTCGGAGCCGGATCGGGCGGCCCGGTTCCGGATCCACTCCGGTGCGGCGGGTGGCGTGCTGATGTGCGTCTATAGGTAACTGTTCAGCCCTGTTGGGAAGAGGCAGGCGAAAAACGGGGTGATGCGCGGGTCGGGGCGGAGCCCCGACCCGCGCATCACCCCGTTTCTCGCCCCAACTTCCTGCTGGCTGACCAGTAAAGTCTATTGATCGAATGGGCCGCGGGCCTTTTCGATGGCCTCGCGGCGCGAGCGAACGTCGAGCTGGCTCAACAGCGCGGAGATGTGTTTCTCGACCGTCTTCGGCGAAAGGTGCAGGTGTACGGCGATCTCGGGGTTGGTGCGGCCTTCCACCATCAGCGCCAGGACCTCGGCCTGACGGGTGGTGAGCCCAAGGGGGTGTCGACGCGTCGCGGCGCGGGGGCCGTGGGGGATCCGGGCGAGGCCCGCGGCGCGCATCTTTTCGCGCAGAGCTGCGGCCTCTGGCCGGGCGCCCAGCCCCTCGAGGATCACGAGCGCCGCCCGTTGGCCGTCAGCGTCGCCGTCGCCCAGGGCGCGTGCCTGCTCGTATGAGCAGCCCAGCGCGGCCCAGGTTTCGGCGGCGCCGCGCCAATCGCCCTGGAGATGCAGGGCATACGGGCGCGCGGCCCCATTCGGCACTGGCACATCCTCGCCGGCCCGCCGGCGCCAAAACGCCAGCTCGCCGATGTACCAGGGCTGCCGGTGTTGGAGCGCGAGGTCGAAAACCGCACGCGCTTCTTCAATCGCGCTGCCATGATCGCCGGCCAGCCAGGCGGCTTCGGCCCGTGCCGCCCGGATCGAGCCCTCGAGCTGGCGGAACCCTTGTTTGAGCAGGAGCGCCAGCGCCTCGTCAAGCGCGGCCAGTGCCTCGGGCTCACCACGCCGGGCACGCAGACGCCCCAACGCGACAAGAGCCGGGCCTCGCCCAGGCGAGCTGCCGGTCTGTAGCACGTCGAGGGCGAGCTTCTCGGCCGTCGACCACTCTCCACGATGCATCTTCAGGAGCGCCAGGTAACCCGACATCACGCCGTAAGCGAAGTCGAGATCGCGTTCGCGCGCGAAGGGCAATCCGACGGCGAGCAGCTGCTCAGCCCGATCGAACTGATGATCGTCGACCGTGATCAGGCTGAGGTTCGCGTAGATGTTTCCGGCCCGCGTGGCATGGTCGAGGCGCAGGGCTTCGTGCAAGGCGCGTTCGAGGTATGCGACACCGCGACCGTGATCGACGGTCAGCCACAGCAAGCCCGCGATCTCGTAGAGCCGCGGCAGGTCACCCTCGGCCTCGAATTGCTCGACCAGCGCCAGAGCCTGGTCGACGATGGCGAGGCCGCGCGAATGGTCCGGGTTGCTCAGGCAGAGCCAGGCCTCCATGATGTACGTTCGGATCAACTCGCGGTTTGGCGCCAGGGGCTCGAGCAGGTCGAGCGCCTCGCGATTGGCGACCTCGGCTTCAGCCTGGTGGCCGGTGACCTGCAGCAGCAGCGCCAGACGGCTGAGATTGCGGCCCTGGTCGAGCGGCCGGCCGATCTCCGCGAAAAGTGCGCTTGCCTCACGGGTGGCAGCGACGGCCTCGGGCCGACGGTTGATCACGTCGCACTCGATCGAAAACGCCTCCAACCACTCGGCGCGTTGGGCGCGTGGAGGATCCCCGGCCTGAGCCAGGACGAGTTCGTACAACTTCGCAGCCGCGCGGTGAGCGCGCCGCTCGGCTGCCTCGCGCGCCGCGGCGGGCGCGTAGGTCAGAATGGCCTCTCGATCGGCCGACCCCTCGGCGTGGTGGGTCAGGCGGGTCAGATCGTCGCGAAGCGCGGGTTCGGCTCGCAGGGCGTCCAGCGTCATGCGATGTAACGCGTGGCGGTGCGTCGGCGCGATCATCTCCAGGATCGTCTGACGGGCTAACTCATGCCGAAAGGCCAGGGCGTCGCCTTGTGGGTTCAACATCGCGGCGCTCAGACACTCCTCGACCCGGTTCGCTTCGGCGCCAGTCACAACGGCCAGGATGGTCGGCTCGATCCGCGGGCCGATGACGGCCGCTGCCTGCAGCACGGCATAGGCCGAGGGAGAGAGGCGAGAGGCGCGCGCCAGGACGGCATCGCGCACCGTTGGCGGAATGCCGTCCGTCGGGTTGGCCAGGATCTCGGTGGCGAAGAAGGGGTTCCCACCGGTCTGGCTATGGAGAGCCCGATGATCCAGTGCGCGTCCGTTGGTCTGGCGTTGGTTCGCGAGCGCAAGGATGGCTTCGGGCGAGAGCGGTGCGAGCGAGATCCGGCGGCACTCTGGCGTCTCTGACAGGTCACTCAGCACGCCTCGCAAGGGGTGTCTCGGGCCGAGCTCGTCGTCTCGATACGTGACGATGACCAGGGAGGACGTGCGCGCGATTCGGCGTCCCAGATATTTCAGCAAGTCGAGCGTGGCTTCGTCGGCCCAATGGACATCCTCGAAGACTGCCAGCGTGGGGCGGTTCTGGAGCTCGACCAGCACCGTGGAGAACAGGCTGCCCCACTGCGACGGGGCGTGCAGCAACGCCGGCAGATTGCCTTTGAGTTGCGCAGCCATATCCTGCAAAGGACCGAGTGGGCGCGGCGTAAAGAGCGCGTCACAGGCGCCCCAAAGTACCCGCGCGTCTTCGGCATGAGCCCTGGCGAAGCATTCGATCAGCACGGTCTTGCCGATACCGGCCTCGCCGCTGACCAGCGCCAGTCGACCTGAGCCGGCCAGCGCATCAGTCAGCGCGGCTTCAAGCTCCTGCAGCGCCCCATCGCGTTCGAGCAGATCCATGATCGCTCGATTTTACTGTGGGTCAGAACGCCGCCGCGGATTGTCCCCGCGTCCGGGGGCCGAGGCTACGGCATCACCCGGGGCTCGAGCCAGCCCGCGATCGCGTCCGGCGCGGGCTGTTCGCCCGCGACCTGCAGGATCATGCTGCTGCCCGAGAAGTCTTCCTGATCCTGACACGCGCGGGGCAAGGAACCCGAGACTTCTCCTTCATCGAGGACTCGGCCGCTCCGAGCGTCGTGTAGAACGACCCGGGCCAGCCATTGCACGCGTTGTACGATGCCGGCGACGCCGTTGTCGAGCGTGTAATTGCATTCCTCGATCACGACCCGCTCGGCATGCACGCAGGCGACGAGCTCGGCCTCGCTCAGCGCCGGTGCACGCCACTCGGCCGGATAGTCCTCGGTGCGGTTGTAGTACGCCGTCAGGTCTTGAGCGTCGGCCAGGAGCGACCTGAAGACGATCAGGCGGTGCGGGCCGTCGCCGTCGGTGTAACCCTTCGCGTCAGCCGAGCCCTCTCCAGCGCCGCAGAGCTCGCGCAACGGGCTGACGGCGGCCAGGGCCTCCTGCGTGGGTTGACGTTGCAGGTCGCTGAGCGAGGTGCCGAAGATGATCACGGCGCTACAGCCGAACACGCCGACGAGGATCGCCACTGCGATCCACAAGCGCCACGAACGAAAGAGGAGTGAACCGTCCACGGTGGATGTCCTTTCAGGTCTGATGTGTTCAAAGGCTATCCGAAGTCGCCGGCCCCGGCATCGGTGTTCTTCCCCCATGTTTGAGTTCGACCCTCCCCATTTTCGTCGACGGGGCGCCTGATCACCCGTTCATGGCGATGCGACCGTCAGTGCGCTGCCCGCCGCATCGGGCACAGCCAAACTGGGGTGCCCCCTATCTCGAAAATGGGGGCGGTTACCGATGCCGCCACGGGTCAGGCTCTCTATTCTGTTCGCATGAACCAAAAGGAGCCGACCGTGAATACCGAGACCATCCAACACGTTCGACAGAGCTGGGCGCAGGTGACCCCGATCGCGTCGCAGGCTGCCGCGCTGTTTTACGCCAATCTGTTCGCCGCCGACCCGGCCCTCAGACCGCTCTTTCGGTCGGATCTGACCGCGCAGGGCGACAAGCTCATCCAGATGTTGGACGCGGCCGTGAATGGCCTTGAAGATCCGGACACCCTCGTCCCGGTATTACAGGCCCTCGCCCGCCGCCATAGCGGGTATGGGGTGTTGCCTGAGCACTACGCCACGGTCGGCGCGGCGCTGTTGCTGACCCTTGAACAGGGCCTGGGCCCGGCGTTCACACCGCCTGTCCGAGCGGCCTGGGCTGACGTTTATGGTCGGGTCGCCGACGTCATGATCGCGGCAGGCCGGCCCTCGGAGGC
>WBZS01001833.1_pt1 | contig 15272 bp, 15 predicted proteins | sample 5204201 | NCBI WGS metagenome assembly WBZS01 (sample SAMN12344357, study PRJNA552823) | activated sludge metagenome | biome: Activated sludge suspended growth; feature: Nitrification reactor; material: Wastewater; isolation source: activated sludge from nitrification reactor of wastewater...
ACGAAAGAACCGTCCCCGGCGTGCGGACGCCGGGTCAGTCGTGCAGCTCGTAGATGCGCACCGAGTTGGTCTGGCCGCCGGAGCGGGCCGGGTTGCCGGCCACGATGACGATCAGGTCGCCGGCCTTCACCCAGCCGGTCTCCATCAGCGAATCCTGCACCGACTGCACCATCGACTCGGTGGAGACGAACTCGGGGGTCACCCAGGACTGGACGCCCCAGCACAGGGTCAGCTCCTGCGCCGTCCGCGGCTTCGGGGTGAAGGCCATGATCGGGATCTCGCAGCGCAGCCGGGCCAGCCGGTGCGGGGTGTCGCCCGAGATGGTGAAGGCGGCCAGGTACTTCGCGCCGACCCGCTCGGCGATGTCGACGGCGGCCTTCGAGATCACGCCCGCGTGGGTGTGCGGATCCCAGTCGATGTGCCGGATGTTGTGCAGGCCCTGCTCTTCGGTGTAGTTGATGATCCGCGCCATCACCGCGACCGCCTCGAGCGGGTACTGGCCCATCGCGGTCTCGCCCGACAGCATCACCGCGTCGGCGCCGTCCAGGATGGCGTTGGCCACGTCGGAGGTCTCGGCGCGGGTCGGCTGCGGCGCGTTGATCATCGATTCCAGCATCTGGGTGGCGACGATCACCGGCTTGGCCCACTTCCGGGCCTCCTCGATGATCCGCTTCTGCACCGACGGCACCTGCTCGGGCGGCAGCTCGACGCCGAGGTCGCCGCGCGCCACCATCACCGCGTCGAAAGTGTCGATGATCTCGTGCAGGTTGTCGACCGCCTGCGGCTTCTCGATCTTGGCGATCACCGGGACGTGCCGGTCCTCGGCGTCCATGATCTCGCGGACGCGGTCGTAGTCGCTGGCCCGGCGGACGAACGACAGCGCCACCATGTCGACGCCGTGCCGCAGAGCCCAGCGCAGGTCGTGCTCGTCCTTCTCGCTGAGCGCCGGCACCGACACCGCCACGCCGGGCAGGTTGATGCCCTTGTTGTTCGACACCCGGCCGCCGACGACGACCTCGGTGACCACGTCGGTGTCGGTGACCTCGATCGCCCGCAGGTGGATCTTGCCGTCGTCGACCAGCACCTGGTCGCCGGGGCTGACGTCCTGGGTCAGCGTCTTCAGCGTGGTGCCGCAACGCTCGGCGGTGCCGAGCACGTCCTCGGTGGTGATCACGAACCGCTGCCCGGCCTCGAGGATCGCGAAGTCGTTCTCGAACCGGGTCAGCCGGATCTTCGGGCCCTGCAGGTCGGCGAAGACACCGACCGGACGGCCCACCTCGTGGGACGCGTCGCGGACCAATTTCAGCCGCCGCATGTGTTCCATATGGTCGCCGTGCGACATATTCAGGCGGGCTACGTTGACGCCGGCCTCCAGCAGGCCGATCACCTTGTCGAGACTGTCCGTCGACGGACCCAGAGTTGCCACGATCTTCGCTCTACGCACGACTTGCACCCTAGCGGACCGATGTGAACATCCAGTGACACAGCGGGCCGGCCGGTCAGCCTTCCCGCAGCCGTTCCAGCGCCCGGGCCAGGTCGTCGGGGTAGGGCGAGCTGAATCGCACCGGCTCACCGCTGCCGGGGTGCTCGAAACCGAGCTCGACGGCGTGCAGCCACTGCCGCTCGAGCCCCAGCCGGTGGGCCAGCACCGGGTCGCTGCCGTACAGCGGGTCGCCGACGCAGGGGTGCCCGATGGCCTGGCAGTGCACCCGGATCTGGTGGGTGCGGCCGGTCTCCAGGTGCACCTCGAGCAGGGTGGCGCCGCGGAACACCTCCAGGGTGTCGTAGTGGGTGACGCTGTGCCGGCCGCCGTCGATGATCGCCATCTTCCAGTCGTGGCCGGGGTGTCGTCCGATCGGGGCGTCGATGGTGCCGACGTGCGGGTCGGGGAAGCCCTGGACCAGGGCGTGGTACACCTTGTCGACCGTGCGGTCCCGGAAGGCCCGCTTGAGCAGGGTGTAGGCGCGTTCGCTCTTGGCCAGCACCATCAGCCCGGACGTGCCGACGTCGAGCCGCTGCACGACGCCCTGCCGCTCCGCGGCACCCGAGGTGGAGATCCCGAAGCCGGCGGCGGCCAGGTGCTCGGTGACCGAGGGCCCGTCCCAGCCCAGCGACGGGTGCGCGGCCACCCCGGCCGGCTTGTCGACGACGACGATGTCGGCGTCGTCGTGCACGATCCGGACGCCGGCCACCTCGCGCGGCACCACCGGCACCCCGGACGCCACCGGCGGCAGCTCGACCTCCAGCAGCTCGCCGCCGCGGACCCGGGTCGATTTGGTGACGTCGTGGCCGTCCAGCTGGATGTGCCCGCCGGCGATCAGCTCGTCGACGCGGCTGCGGGACAGGCCCGTCATCCGGGCCGCCGCGCTGTCCACCCGCTGCCCGGCCAGGCCGTCCGGCACCAGGTGGACGCTCATCGCGCCGGCCGCTCGGTCGCCCCCGAGCCGGTCCGCTGCACCCGTTCGCCGGCCAGGTTGACGCCGGTGATCAGCGTCAGCCAGATCACCAGGACCGCCGCGCAGGTGATCCAGACGTCGGCAACGTTGAAGACCGCGAACCAGGGCACCTGCAGGAAGTCGACGACATGGCCGTGGAAGGCACCCGGCTCGCGCGCCAGCCGGTCGAAGAGATTGCCGGAGACGCCGGCGATCAGCAGCCCGGTGGCCACCGCCCAGCCGGTGTGCCGCACCCGCGGCACCATCCACACCAGCAGGAAGAGCAGGGCCGCGATCGCCAGGCAGGTCAGCACCACGGTGAAGTTCTCGCCCATGCTGAACGCCGCGCCCGGATTGCGGATCAGCCGCAGGTACAGCTGGCCGGGAATCACCTGCACCCCCTCGGCCGGGTCGAGGTTGCGCAGCACCCACTCCTTGGTCGTCCAGTCGAGGGCGAAGCCGCCCAGACCGAGCAGCACCGCCCACAGGCCGTAGCGGCGAGACGTGCCGGCTATCGCCGTTCCTCCCGCTTCTTGCAGGTCATGCACAGGGTGGCCCGCGGGAAGACCTGCAGCCGGTCCTTGCCGATCGGGTTGCCGCACGATTCACAGGTGCCGTACTCGCCGGAGTCGAACAGCCGCAGCGCCAGCTGCGCCTGCTCGAGCATCTCGCGGGCGTTGGCGGCCAGCGACATCTCCTGATCGCGTTCGAAGTTGGTGGAGCCGACGTCGGCCGGATCGCGCCCGGCGCCGTCGCTGCCGTCGGCGAAGAGGTCCTCGAGGCCGGCCTGCGCCACCGAGATGGCCCGCTCCAGCCGGGCGACCTCGCTGGTCAGCTCGTCGCGGATCTCGGCCAGTTCGTCAGCGGTCCACGGTTCCTCGCCCTCGGCGACCGGAATGGACGCCGGACCCTTGGCGAGAGGGTCGGTCTTTCGGGCGGTTGGCATGGCGGGGAACTCCTTCGGGTGGTGGTCCGAGCGGAGAGAGTACCACCCGGACCCGCACGTCCGAAGCCCCCGGTCGGCTGGGCCGACCGGGGGCTCCGGCGATGCTCAGTTCTGCTCGTTGAGCAGGGCGTCCAGTCGCGGCGTGGCGGACGGCCCGGCCGGTTCGCCGAGGATCTCGGGGACGTCGTCGGGCTGGGCCTTCCCGGACAGCGAGTCCAGGTGGGCCTGCAGCTGGCTGGCCAGGCTCTGCCGGAACCGCTCCTCGAAGGACCGCAGGTGATCGACCTTGCCGCGCAGCTGGTCGCGCTCGGACTCCAGGGTGCTGAACAGCTCGGTGCGGCGGCTCGTCAGCTCGGTGTGCATCGCCTCGGACTTGGCCTGGGTCTCGGCGGCCAGCGCCTCGGCGGACGCCCGGGCCTGCTGCGCGATCTCCTCGGCGCGGGCGCGGGCGCCGCTGAGCGCCTCGTGCGCCTTCGCCGACGCCTCTTCCACCGTCGAGGACGCCGTCGCGGACGCCTCGGAGCCGATCCGCTGAGCGTCGGCCTCGGCCTCGCCGACCAGGCGCTCGGCCTGCTCGGTGGCCATCTGCAGCAGCTTGGTCACGGCCGGGGCGGCGTCCGGGGCGGCGGTCACCACGATGTGTTCGATCTTGGAGGTGCGTTCGGCCTGGGCCGCCTGGGCGGCGGACAGCTCGCCGCGGACGCCCTCGAGTTCGCCGCGGGCACCGTCCAGCTCGGCCTGCAGTCCGCTGATCCGCTCGTCGCGGCCGGACAGCTCGCCCTTGGCCTGGTCGAGCTCGGCCTGCAGCCGGCCGACCACCTCGCCCTGGTCGCCCTCGGCGAGCGCACCCTTGGCCGTCTCGAGTTCGGCGCGGACGCCGTCCAGCTCGGTGCGGACGCCGTCCAACTCCTGGGCCCGGCTGTCGAGTTCGCCGCGGAGGCGCTCGACCTCGGCGTTGGCGTCGGCCAGCTGCTGCCGCAGCTCGTCGGCCTCGGCGCTGCCCTCGCCGGTCGCCACCGCGCCGCCCTCGCCGGCGGTCAGCGCCTCGACCTGCTTGGAGAGCGTCGCGTTCTCCTCGCCCAGCTGGGCCAGCGTCACCTCGACCTTGTCGACGAAGTTGTCCACGTCCACCGGCTCGTAGCCATTGCGGCGAGCCAGGTGGAAGCGGGTCTGGCGGACCTGCTCCAGGGTCAAGGTCATGCTTCACCTCACGAAGAAACGGATGGGAAAAGGGCCTTTGTCAGGCTATCGGTGCGGACAGCCGAACACAAAGGACCGGCGGACGCCGCGGCGGCCGGTCGGCGGTCGTCGGGGAACGCCGTCGGGCCGGGCTCGGGCGAACTCAGACGAAGATGAACGGGATCAGCCGCTGCACGAAGGAGAGGCCCAGGAAGAGCACCAGGAAGCCGAGATCCCAGCTGGTGCTGCCCAGCCGGATCGGCGGGATGATCTTGCGCATGAACCGCAGCGGCGGATCGGTCAGGGTGTAGACGAATTCGGCGAACACCAGCATCAGGCCGCGCGGACGCCAATCGCGGACGAAGAGCGGAACGAAGGAGAGCACCGCCCGGGCCATCAGGACGGCCAAATAGGCCCACAGCACGTACCACAGGACCAGACCGACCAACTGCACGGCACTTCCCTAACTGATAGAGCCTTCAGGCGAGAGAGCCGCGGGTGCGGGAGCCCACTAGCTCTGGTTGTAGAACCCTCCGGCAATGCGCTCCTTGTCCTCGGCCGTCACGTTCACGTTGGGCGGCGAGAGCAGGAACACCTTGCTGGTGATGCGATCAATACTGCCATGCAGTCCGAAGATCAGCCCGGCGGCGAAGTCGACCAGCCGCTTCGCATCGGCGTTCTCCATCTCGCCCAGGTTCATGATCACCGGGACGCCGTCGCGGAAGTGCTCGCCGATGGTGCGGGCCTCGTTGTAGGTGCGCGGGGTGACGGTGATGATCCGGCTCAGGTCGGCGGTGCGCGGCGCCGGCGCGACCGGACGGCGCGACTCGAGTTCGGTCACCGTGGCGGCCGCGGGCACCGGGGCTGCCGGCACGGCGGCGGCCTGCTGGGCACCGGCGGGCACCGGCGCCTGGGCACGCTCGACCTCGCGCGGAACCTCCTGGGTGACGTCGTCGGCGCCGTACTCGGATTGTGCGTAGTTGTTGTCCGAGACCAGCCCCAACCAGACGGCGGCCTTCTTCAACGTGTCAGCCATGTCAACCCCTCGTCCTGCGCGAACACCTGCAACCTAACCCATGGTGACAGGCGCTCAGCCGGCATTCTCCGTCCGACACGCCCCGGTGAGCCAGATGATCCCGGCCTGTCTTCCGGACGCCGCGGCGTCCCGCCGATACGAGTGCAGGGTGGGCGTCTGCAGGGTGCAGCGGCCGACGTCCAGGACCCGCACGCCGAGGCGCTCCAGGACGCCGCGTGCCCCGGCACCCAGGTCGAGGCCGGGGGTGCCCCGGTCGGTCGTGCAGCGGCTGCCCGGCACCCCGGCGCCGACCTCGGCGGCCATCGCCTCGGGCACCTCGTAGCAGCGGCCGCAGATGTGCGGCCCGATCCAGGCGGTGATGGCCTCGGCGCCCGCGGCGCGCATCGCGGCGACGGTGGCCTGCAGCACCCCGCCGGCCAGGCCGACCCGTCCGGCATGGGCGGCGGCGATCACCCCGGCGGCGGCGTCCGCGAACAGGACGGGCACGCAGTCGGCGACCCGGATGGCCAGGCCGACGCCGGCGCGGGTGGTGAGCAGGGCGTCCGCGCTGCGGGTGGCCAGCACGGCCAGGTCGGTGCGGGCGTCGACGACGGCGACCTCGGCGCCGTGCACCTGGCGGACCACCGCCAACCGCACGCCCAGGTCGGCCTCCACCGCGGCGATGCCCGGCGCGCGCCCGGCGGCACCGTGGGCGCCGCCCAGGCTGAGCACCGAGCCGTCGGCGGCGACGGCGTCCGAAAAGGCGACCCCGACGCCGTCGGCGCCGGGGTCACGGAAGAACTGGTACATCCGTCTACTTCAGGAAGTCGGGCACGTCCAGGTCGTCGTCGGCGCTCGGCTGGGCCGGCCGCGGCGTGTACGAGGGCCGCTCGACGGGCGGCTGCTGCGGCTGCGGTTGCGGTTGGGGCGCCTGGTACTGCACCGGGGACGCCGGCCTGGTCACCACCGGCTCGGGGCGGCTGACCGGGGCCTGTGCGGGCGCCGGACGGCTCTGCCGCAGGTCGGGCGCCCGGGTGATGCCGGGCTGGCGCCGGGGCGGCTGCCCGCCGTCGAAGCCGGCCGCGATCACGGTGACCCGCACCTCGTCGCCCAGGGCGTCGTCGATGACCGTGCCGAAGATGATGTTGGCGTCCTCGTGGGCCGCCTCCTCGATCAGGTTGGCCGCGGCCGAGACCTCGAATAGGCCCAGGTCGGAGCCGCCCGCGATGGACAGCAGGACGCCGTGCGCGCCGTCGATGCTGGCCTCCAGCAGCGGCGAGCTGACCGCCATCTCGGCGGCGGCCCGGGCGCGGTCCTCGCCGCGGGCCGAACCGATGCCCATCAGCGCCGAGCCGGCGTTGCTCATCACGGCCTTGACGTCGGCGAAGTCGAGGTTGATCAGGCCGGGCGTGGTGATCAGATCGGTGATACCCGAGACGCCCTGCATCAGCACCTGGTCGGCCTGCTTGAAGGCGTCCAGGATCGCGACCTGGTGGTCGGTCATCTCCAGCAGCTTGTCGTTGGGGATGACGATCAGGGTGTCGACCTCCTCGCGGAGGCTGGTGATGCCGTTGTCGGCCTGGGTGGCGCGGCGCTTGCCCTCGAAGGAGAACGGCCGGGTCACCACACCGATGGTCAGCGCGCCCAGCGAGCGGGCGATCCGGGCCACCACGGGCGCGCCGCCGGTGCCGGTGCCGCCGCCCTCGCCGGCGGTGACGAAGACCATGTCGGCGCCCTTGAGCACCTCTTCGATCTCGTCGGAGTGATCCTCGGCGGCCTGTCGCCCCTTGTCGGGGTCGGCTCCGGCGCCCAGGCCGCGGGTCAGGTCACGGCCGATGTCGAGCTTGACGTCGGCGTCGCTCATCAGCAGCGCCTGCGCGTCGGTGTTGACGGCGATGAACTCGACACCGCGGAGGCCGGATTCGATCATCCGGTTGACGGCGTTGACGCCACCGCCACCGACGCCGACGACCTTGATGACCGCCAAGTAGTTCTGGGATGCACTGCCCACGAAGATTCCCACCTCAATAGCACTTTTGCGTTGCCGAAAACAAAGTCTCAAGTTGCGGTGCAGACCCCGGGGAAGGCAACTCGCTGACGTCGGATCAAAGGCTACGCAGCGACGAACACCCGCGTCCAACGCGGGGTGCCCCATCGGCGCGTCCCTCAAGTACTACTTCAGGGTTGTCCGGGAGTCTCAACGGGTCGTCGGATTGGACGGCGCCGAGACGTCGTAGACCCGGTGCTTGGACGCCATCAGCTTGCTCAGCACCTGCGCCTTCAACTCGGACTGCTCGGCGCTCCCCCAGATCACCCGCACCCCGCCGGGCAGTTCCAGCGTGATGCTGTCCGGGGTGTCGGCGCTGAGCACGTCCACCTTGCCGCGCACACCGGACGGCAACGCCCGCACCACCGTGGCCAGGTCACGGATCAGCCGCGGGTCGCCGGAGGGCACCTGCGCGACGAGCACGCTGTCCGGTGCCTTCGCCGCCGAGTCGAAGATCACCCCCTGGTCGTCGGCGAGCCAGTACCCGCCGGGCGTCTCGATGGCGAACGCCGCAGCCCGTTCGGTGATCTGGATGCTGATCGTGTTCGGCCACTGCCGGGCCACCGACACCCTGGCCACCGGCGGCAGGCCGGACACCCGGGTGGCCACGGCGTCCAGGTCGACCCGGGCCAGCGGTGTGCCCGCCGGCACCTCGGCGACCCGCTGGACGTCGCTGGTGGCCGCCAGCACGTTGCCGCGCACCTCGACCGTCCGGACGCCGAACACGTCCGAGCCGAGCAGCAGCCAGGCCGCCGCGCTGACGGCGAGCAGCAGGACGGTCACCAGCGAGATGACGAGCAGCCGGCGGCGGCGGCCGCGCCGGCGGCGCAGGGTGATCCGCCCGGTGGCGTCGCTGACATCGGTCATCGTCATCGACCGGCCCCCACGGCGGCCGGCCCGACCGCGGTCACGTCACCGGCGCCCACGGTGAGCGCCAGGTCGCCCGGCCGGAGCAGGCCGGCGAGCACGCCGGGCGCCGCGGCCTTGTCGGCGACGTAGGTCACCGCGGCGGCGCCGGCGGCCCTGGCGGCGTCCGCGACCAGCTCGCCGGTGACGCCCGGGATCGGGTCCTCGCGGGCCGGGTAGACGTCGAGCACGACCACCTCGTCGGCGGCCGCCAGGGCGGCGCCGAAGTCGGCGGCGAAGTCGCGGGTGCGGGTGAACAGGTGGGGCTGGAAGCAGACCACCAGGCGTCCGTCGCCGGCCAGCGGACGCGCGGCCGCGAGCAGCGCGCGCACCTCGGTCGGGTGGTGGGCGTAGTCGTCGTAGACGCGGGCGCCGGCCACCTCGCCGACGTAGCTGAACCGGCGGTGGGTGCCGCGGAAGGCCTCGGCGGCGGCCCGCAGCGCGGCGCCGTCGAAGCCGAGGGCGCGTCCGATGGCGTAGGCGGCGGCCGCGTTCTGCAGGTTGTAGCGGCCCGGAACGGCCAGCCGCAGCGCGCCGGTGTCGCCGGCCGCGCTCAGGGTGGCCGACGCGGCGGCGGTGTCGACCGCCAGATCGCTGAGCCGCACGTCGGCGTCCGCGGACTCGCCGAAGGTCAGGACCCGGCGTCCCTGCCCCTCGATGCGGGGGCGCAGCGCGCGGGTGCCGGGGTCGTCCGCCGACAGCACCACGGTCCGGACGCCGGGCAGCGTGGCGAGCGCGACGAAGCCGTCGAAGTAGTGCTCGGCGGTCCCCCAGTTGTCCAGGTGGTCGGCCTCGATGTTGGTGATCGCCACCACCTCGGCCGGGTACTGCAGGAAGGAGCCGTCGGACTCGTCCGCCTCGACCACGAACACCTCGCCGGCACCGAGCCGGGAGCTGCTGCCGGTGCTGGCCAGCGGCGAGCCGATCACGTAGCAGGGGTCGGCGTCGAGCGCGGTGAGGATCTCGGCGGTCATTCCGGTGGTGGTGGTCTTGCCGTGAGTGCCGGTGATCGCCACCCCGCGCCGGCCCAGCATCAGGGCACCCAGGGCGGCGCTGCGATGCCACACCCGCAGGCCGCGGCGCCGGGCCTCGGCCAGTTCGACGTTGGATTCCCGGATCGCCGACGACACCACCACGGTGCGGGCGTCGCCCAGGTTGGCCGGGTCGTGGCCCACGTGCACCTCGATGCCGGCCCGGCCCAGCTGCCGCAGCGGGGCGGAATCGGCCTGGTCGCTGCCCGAGACCGCGACACCGGCCGCGGCGTAGGCGGCGGCGATGCCGCTCATCCCCGCGCCGCCGATCGCGATGAAGTGGACGCCGCCCAGCTCGCCCAGCGGCACCAGCGGAACCGCCTGCACCAACGCCATCTCAGCCCCGTCCCGCACGCGTCGATCCGGCGATGGCCAGCACCCGTTCGGCGAGCCGTCCGGCGGCGTCGGCGGGCACCAGATCCCGGCCGGCCCGGCGCATCGCCGGCAGCCGCCCCGGGTCGTCGAACAGCGCCCGCACCTCGCGGGCCATCCGGGCCGCGTCGAAGTCGGCGTTGTCGATCAGCAGCGCCGCGCCGCCGTCGACCAGGAAGGTCGCGTTGCGGGCCTGTTCGCCGTTGCCGTGCGGCAGCGGCACGAAGATCACCGGCAGGCCGACGGTGGCGGTCTCGATCACCGTGCCGGCGCCGGACCGGCCGACCATCGCATCGGCGGCGGCGTAGGCGTCCTCCATGGCGTCCACGTAGCCGACCGGGACGTAGCGGGCGCCGGTGGCCCCGTCGGTGACGACGACGTCGGCCTCGGTGATGTTCTTGGGACCCAGCACGTGCAGGATCTGGATGCCGGCGGCAAGCAGTTCGTCCCGGGCGCCCAGCGTCGCGGTGTTGATGCTCTGCGCACCCTGGGAGCCGCCGGAGACCAGCAGGGTGGGCCGGTCGGCGTCCAGGCCGAAGCCGGCCCGGGCGTCCGCCCGGCGCGCGTCGACGTCCAGCTCGGCGATGCCGCGGCGCACCGGCAGGCCCAGGTATTCGGCGCGCGGCAACGGGGTGCTCGGGAACGACACCCCGACCAGTTTCGCGAACCGGGCGGCGACCTTGTTCGCCAGGCCGGGCAGCGCATTCTGCTCATGGATCACCACGGGGACGCCGAGCGTCCGGGCGGCGAGGTAGACCGGCAGCGACACGTAGCCGCCGAAGCCGACCGCGACATCGGCGGACTCCCGCTGCAGGATGCGGCGGGCCTGCCGCACCGAGTCGGCCAGCCGCCACGGCACCTTGACCAGGTCGAGGGTGAGCGAGCGCGGCAGCGGCACCGGCGGGATCAGTTCGAGCCGCAGCCCGGCCGCGGGCACCACCGTGGTCTCCAGACCCCGGGGTGTGCCGACGGCGACCACGCTGCCCGACGGATCGATCTGCGCGATCCGTTCGGCGGTGGCGATCAACGGCGAGGTGTGCCCGGCGGTGCCCCCACCGGCCAACACGACGTGAGCCATGAGCCTCTCCTATGCACGGCGGGACTCGACCACGGTGACCGCTTTACCGCCCTTGCGCTTCTTGCGTTCGGCCAGCCTACGGGCGTCCGGCTCGAGCTTCGCACACGCCAGCAGCAGGCCGATGCCGGCCAGGTTGGCCATCAGCCCCGACCCGCCGTAGGACAGCAGCGGCAGCGTGACGCCCAGCACCGGGATCATCCGCAGCACCACCATGATGTTGACCAGGGCCTGGATCATCAACCACGAGGTCACCCCGGCGGCGAGGTAGCCGCAGAACGCGATGTCCGAGCGCAACGCGATCCGGAAGCCGGCGTAGCCGAGCACCAGGAACAGCGACAGCACCACCAGGGTGCCGACCAGGCCGAGTTCCTCGCCGATGATCGCCAGCACGTAGTCGGTGTGCGCCTCCGCCAGCGACCCCCACTTCTGCCGGGAAGCGCCCAGGCCCAGCCCCCACCAGCCACCGGACGCCAGCGCGAACACGCCGCGCTGCGGCTGCATGTTGACGCCCATGGTGTCGTGGCCGGCGTTGAGGAAGCCCAGGATGCGGTCCATTCGGTTGCCCGAGGTGATCACCAGGACCAGGACGGCGGCGGCGGTGACCGCGCCGATCGAGGCCAGCATCTTCCACGACGCGCCCACGTACCACAGGATGGCCACCACGATGGCGCCCATGATCATGCCGGTGCCCAGGTCGTGCTGCAGCACCACCAGGCCGATCAGCAGCCCGGAGACCGGCACGAACGGGATCAGCAGGTGCTTGGGCTGGTCGAGCAGCTTCTTCTTGCGGGCCAGCAGATCGGCGCCCCACATGATGATCGCCAGCTTGGCCAGCTCGGAGGGCTGGATGCGGAAGAACGAGGTGCCGAACTGCACCCAGTTCTGGTTGCCCTTCGCCTCGCCCCAGCCCAGCGGCGTGAAGGTGAGGATCTGCAGGCCGAGCGCCGCGATCACCAGCGCCCAGCCGATGACCTTCAACGCCCGGGGCTGCAGCCGGGACAGCACCACGGCCGCGACGCCGCCGACGGCGAGGAAGAAGACCTGTCGCTTGACGAAGTAGTAGGCGTCGCCGAACCGGACGCTGCCGAGCACGCTGGACGCCGAGAGCACCATCATCAGGCCCAGGCTGAGCAGCAGCACGGTCGGCACCAGCACCAGGTAGAAGCTGGCCCGCGGATGCGCCAGGGCGTCCGCGATCGGCGTGGAGCGGGTGCGGCGGCGTGCGGTGCCTCTCGGGGTCTGCTTACGATCCAGCGGGGAGGAAAGGATCGCCACTGTGTCAGCCCTTCTCCTCGACTCCGGTGATCGCCCGGACGGCCCGGGTGAACGCCGCGCCGCGCGCGTCGTAGCCGGTGAACATGTCCTTGCTGGCACAGCCCGGCGCCAACAGCACGACGTCACCCGGCCGGGCGAACGCGCGTGCGGCGGCGACCGCCTGCGTCATCGCTCCAGTGTCGGTCGAATCGATCACGGTCACGGGGATCTGCGGCGCGTGTCGGGCGAGTGCCTGCGCGATCACGTCACGGTCGACGCCGAGCAGCACCGCGCCGCGCAGCTTGTCCCCGTAGCTCTGCACCAGTTCGTCGAAGCTGGTGCCCTTGGCCTGGCCGCCGGCGATCCAGACGATCGAGTCGAAGGCCCGCAGCGAGGACGCCGCGGCATGCGGGTTGGTGGCCTTGGAGTCGTCCACCCAGCGGATGCCCTCGGCCTCGGCCACGGTCTGGATCCGGTGGTCGCCCAGCTCGAGCGCCCGCAGCCCGTCCCGGACGGCGGTGGCCGGCACCCCGAACGACCGCGCCAGGGCGGCCGCCGCCAGCGCGTTCTCCACGTTGTGCGGGGCGTAGGGCCGGACGTCGGACAGCTTGCCGAGTTCGAGCGCCGAGTCCCGGCGCTGCGGGATGAAGGCCCGGTCGACGAGCAGGTCGTCGACCACCCCGAGCTGGCCGACGGTCGGGATGCCCAGGGTGAAGCCGATCGCCCGCGCGCCCTCGGTCACCTCGGCGTCCTCGACCATCCGCAGGGTCGCCTCGTCGGCCACGTTGTAGACGCAGCTGTGGGTCACCCGGGAGAAGATCTTCGCCTTGTCGGCGGCGTAGGCGGCCATCGCGTCCGGCGCGTCGCTGCCCCAGGACGCCGGGTCGGCGTACCACTCCAGGTGGTCGGGGTGCAGGTTCAGCACCGCCGCCGAGTGCAGGCTGAGCGAGTTCGTGGAGTGCAGCTGGAAGCTGGACAGCTCGACCGCCAGGACGTCGTAGCGCACCTCGTCCAGGATCGCCTCGACGATCGGACGCCCCACGTTGCCGACGGCGGAGGTGGTCAGCCCGGCGGCTCTCAGCATCGACTCGAGCATGTTCACCGTGGTGGTCTTGCCGTTGGTGCCGGTGACCGCCAGCCAGGGCACCACCCGGTCGGGCTGCATCATCCGCCAGGCCAGCTCCACCTCGCCCCAGACCGGCACCCCGCGAGCGCGGGCCTGGGCGATCAGCGGCGCCCGCGGCGTCCAGCCGGGTGAGACGACCAGCAGGTCGGCCTCGGCCGGCAGCACGGCGGTCGATCCGGGTCCGAGCCGCACCTCGGCGTCCAGGGTGCGCAGGATGGTGGCCTTCTCGACGTTCGCCGGCGTCTCGGCGTCGTCGAGCACCAGCACCTTGGCGCCGAGTTCGAGCAGCCCGTCGGCGGCGGCGTAGCCGGAGGCGGCCAGGCCGGCCACCACCACCGTGGCCCGCGGCCAGGGCGACAGCCGGGTGGCGTCCGGCAACCAGTCGATCACGGCAGACCCACCGTCCATTCCGCGTAGAAGATGCCGAGGCCGAGGGCGACGCACAGCCCGCAGATGATCCAGAACCTGATCACGATGGTGATCTCGGCCCAGCCGAGCAGCTCGAAGTGGTGCTGCAGCGGCGCCATCTTGAACAGCCGTTTGCCCTTGGTGGCCTTGAAGTAGCCGACCTGGAGCACCACCGAGAGGGTGATGATCAGGAACAGCCCGGCGACGATCAGCATCAGCAGCTCGGTGCGGGTGAAGACCGACAGGGCGGCGAATCCGCCGCCGATGGCCAGCGAACCGGTGTCGCCCATGAAGATCTTGGCCGGGCTCGCGTTCCACCACAGGAAGCCGAAGCAGGCGCCGGCCAGCGCCAGCGAGACCAGGGCGAGGTCGCGCGGGTCGCGCACCCAGTAGCACTGCGGGCCGGCGGTGGACAGCATCGAACAGGACTGGTTGTTCTGCCAGATGTTCACCACCGCGTAGGCGGCGAACACCATCGCGGCGGCGCCGGTGGCCAGGCCGTCCAGGCCGTCGGTCAGGTTGGCGGCATTCGACCAGGAGGCGATCACCAGCACGATCCAGATCACCGCCAGCCAGATCGGCAGCTGCAGCCAGCTGATGTCGCGCAGGAACGAGACCGCGTTGCTGGCCGGGGTGATGCCCTGGTCGTCGGGGAACTGGAAGGACAGGATCGCGAACGACACCGCGACCGCGGCCTGCCCGGCCAGCTTGGCCCGGCTGTTCAGGCCCAGCGACCGGGCCTTGGAGATCTTGATCCAGTCGTCGGCGAAACCCACCAGGCCCAGGCCGGCGACCAGGTACAGCACCAGCAGCCCGGACGCCGTGGGCGGCGACCAGGTGAGCAGGTGGGACAGCGCGTAGGCGAAGATCACCGAGGCGATGATCACGATGCCGCCCATCGTCGGCGTGCCGCGCTTGGTGTGGTGCGCGGTGGGTCCGTCGTCGCGGATGAACTGGCCGTAGCCGTTCTTGACCAGGACGCGGATCGCGAACCGGGTGCCGAGCAGGGTGCCGAGCAGGCCCAGTCCCCCGGCGAACAGGATGCTTCTCATGCCGGCTCTCCCGCCGCGTCGCCGGTGCCGGACGCCAGCGCGTCCGCCACCACGTCCAAGGACAGTCCTCGAGATGCCTTCACCACCACGACATCGGACGGTTGCAGATCGGCACCCGCCACCGCAACCGCGGCGGCCCGGTCGGCGACCACCCGAACCGTTCCGGACGCCTCCCGCACGCCGGCGGCGATCTCGTCGGCGAAGCCGCCCAGCGCCACCACCTCGAAGCCCAGGCCGGCGGCCAGCACCCCGAGCGCGCGGTGCTCGGCCCCCGCGTCCGCACCGAGTTCGAGCATGTCGCCCAGCACGGCCACCAGGCGCCCGCCCGGACGCCGCATGCCGGCCACCGTGCTGAGCGCGGCCCGCATCGAATCCGGGTTGGCGTTGTAGGAGTCGTTGACGATCAGGACGCCGTCGGCGCGC
>WBZS01001834.1_pt1 | contig 15270 bp, 12 predicted proteins | sample 5204201 | NCBI WGS metagenome assembly WBZS01 (sample SAMN12344357, study PRJNA552823) | activated sludge metagenome | biome: Activated sludge suspended growth; feature: Nitrification reactor; material: Wastewater; isolation source: activated sludge from nitrification reactor of wastewater...
CCGACCCTAAGACTGATTTTTCGATACCGCTTATCCCTGCAAGAGGCCCGATGTCGATCGCCGCTCTGATCCTGGCCGCCGGCCAGGGCACCCGCCTGAAATCGAAGCTCCCGAAGGTCCTGCACCCGTTGTCCGGTCGGGCGTTGATCCACTACGCCGTCGACGCCGCGGCCAGCGCCTCGGGCGCGCAACCCGTGCTCGTGGTGGGCCACGGCGCCGCTGACGTGCGCGCGGCGGTCGGCGACCGCGCCGACTACGTCGAGCAGGCCGAGCAGCTCGGCACCGGGCACGCCGTGTTGCAAGGCCGCGCGTTGCTCGCCGGCCGCGCCGACGACGTGCTCGTGACCTACGGCGACATGCCGCTCCTGCGGGCCGAGACCGTGCGCGCCCTGGTCGAACGCCGGCGGGCCACCGGCGCCGCGATCGCGCTGTTGACCATCGACGCGCCCGAGCTCGTCGACTTCGGCCGCGTGCTGCGCGCGGTTGACGGCGGCGTGCGCGCCGTCGTCGAGCTGGCTCAGGCGACGCCCGAGCAGGTCGCCCTGCCCGAGCGCAACGTCGGCGCGTATTGCTTCGACGGAGCCTGGCTGTGGGAGGCGCTGACCCGTCTGCCGCTCTCGCCGAAGGGCGAGTACTACCTGACCGACGCCGTGGCGCTGGCCGTGGCCGATGGGCGACGGGTCGAAGCCGTCAAAACCCGTGACGCGGCCGAGACCATCGGCATCAACACGCGCGCCCAGCTGGCGCAGGCCGAGACCGCGCTGCGCGAACGCATCAACGCCGCCTGGATGAGCGCCGGCGTCACCCTGATCGACCCGGCCACGACCTACATCGCGCCGACGGTGACCATCGGCCCCGACACCGTGATCGCGCCCAACACCCACCTGCAGGGTTCGACGAACATCGGCGCCGAGTGCGAGATCGGGCCAAACAGCGTGATCGTCGACACCACGATCGGCGACCGCTGCGTCGTGCGCCAGTCGCTGCTCGAGAGCGCCTGGCTGGCCGAGGACGTCGACGTCGGGCCGTTCGCGCATCTGCGCAGCGGCGCGCGGCTCGAGCGCGGCGTGCACATGGGCAACTTCGGCGAGGTCAAGAACGCCACGCTCGGACCGGGCGTCAAGATGGGGCATTTCAGCTACATCGGTGACGCCCAGATCGGCTCGGAGGCCAACATCAGCGCCGGCACGATCACGTGCAACTACGACGGCGTCAAGAAGAACAAGACCGTGCTCGGCGAGCGCGTCTTCCTGGGCAGCAACACGCTGCTGGTCGCGCCGGTGACGTTGGGCGACGATTCGCAAACCGGGGCCGGCTCGGTGGTGACGCGCGACATCCCGGCCAACATGCTCGCGCTCGGCGTGCCGGCGCGGGTGATACGCGAGCGCGCTGCGAATCGCGATTGAAAGACACAGGCGTAGCCGCCCGGCGGCGCGCCGATCAACCATGACACTCTCTGCGGACACGATCGCGGGCCTGATCTCGACGACGCTGCTGTTACTGCTCAACGGCACGCTTGCCGCCGGGCGCGCCGGTCTGGTCAATGCGTCCCGCGGCCGGTTGCGTCAGATGGCCCAGGCCGGGCTCTCCGGCGCGGTGCTGGCCGTGCGGGTCGCGGAAGACGCGACCCCGTTGCTGGCCACGCTGCGTCTGGCCCAGACGTTCTGCCGCTTCGGCGCGGCCGGGCTGGTCGCCCTGATCTTCACACCGCTGCTACGCGACTCCTTCCTGGCGCTCTGGCCGTTCATCGGCGAGACCGGGCCGCTGGCCTTCTCGGTGCTGGTCGTGGTCGCCACGATGCTGGTGATCTCGGTCGGTGAGTTTCTGCCCGAGGCGCTGGCGCTGCGCAACGCCGAGGAGTCGGCCGTCATCTTCGCTCCGCTCGTGGCCGTGCTCGAGTGGCTGCTGGCCCCGCTGGTGCGGCTGCTGCTGTGGATGTCTGACACGGTCGCCCGTCCGGTCGCCGGTCAACGCCTGCCGCTCGTGACCGAGGAAGAGATCAAGACCCTGGTCGACGCCGGCGAAGAAGGCGGTGCGATCGAAGAAGACGAGAAGGAAATGATCTACTCGATCTTCGAGATCTCGGAGACCTGGGCGCGCGAGTTGATGATCCCGCGCACCGACATCAGCGCGCTCGACGTCACCACGCCGATCACCGAGGCCGCCGATATGCTGTTGCAGACCGGGCACAGCCGGGTGCCCGTCTTCGAAGACGGCATCGACAACGTCATCGGCATCCTGTACGCAAAGGATCTGCTGCGTCTGTGGCGCGCTTCGGGCTTTGGCGCGGAGGCGCCGTCGGCGGCGCTGCGCGATCTGCTCCGGCCGGCCTATTTCATCCCCGAGACCAAGAAGGCCAACGACCTGCTCGCCGAGCTGCAGCAGAAGCGCATCCATATGGCGATCGTGGTCGACGAGTACGGCGGCACCGCCGGGCTGGTCACGCTCGAGGACATCGTCGAGGAGATCGTCGGCGACATCCGCGACGAGTACGACGTCAACGAAGAGGCCTACAGCGAAAAGGTCGGCGCAGCCGGATATCGTTTCGACGCGCGCATCAGCCTCGACGAGGTCAACGAACTGCTCGGCACGCATCTGCCCAACGAAGAGATCGACTCGCTCGGCGGCTATGTCTACGAGCAGCTGGGGCATGTGCCTGTCGCCGGCGAGACGTTCGAGGCCGAGGGCGTCGTTTTCGAGGTGCTGCAGGTCACGGGGCGCCGCATCCGCAAAGTGAGCGCGACGCCGAAGACGACGCCGTCGAGCGGCACGGCTGCGGCCGTCGACGAGGCCGACGGCGACGCGCGCGGCGTCGCCTCGACGCCGGGCGCCGGTGAGTAACCGCGAAAAAACGGGCCCGCACCGTTGAGTCAATCGCGATAAGTTGATCGGGTTGAGAGGAGCCAGAGCGGACTATGACGACAGTTGACGTACAGGCCTTGATCGCCCAGGCGCTCGAGGCTCGCCGGCGCTCTTACTCGCCCTATTCGGGCTACGCCGTAGGCGCGGCCCTGCTGGGCGCCTCGGGCCGCGTGTACCTGGGCTGCAACGTCGAGAACGCCGCTTACGGCGATTCGATCTGCGCCGAGCGGACCGCCATCGTCAAAGCCGTGTCGGAAGGCGAGCGCGAGTTTGTGGCCATCGCCGTCGCCACAGCGAACGGCGGCATGCCCTGCGGAAGCTGCCGTCAGGTGCTCAACGAATTCGCGCCCGAGATCGACTTGATCGTCGTCGATGCGCAGGGCCGCGAGGTGCAACACGCGCCGTTGACGCGCATCCTGCCTTACGCGTTCGGCCCGCGCAACCTGACCCTGCCCTCGCCTCATGACTGACGTCGAACCCAAGCCGCCCGCCAACGAACCCGAGCGCGGGCCCGCGCCGATCGAAGAGCCCGCGCCCGAGCTCGCCCGGGCGCCGGTGACGACGCCTCCGGTCGCACCAACTGACGAGCCGGCTCCTGAGACGCCTCACGCCGTCAGTGCCGCGATCGAGGCCCCGAACGCCGTTGATGTCGACCCCATCGCAGCCGAGGTTGCTGCGCCCGAGGCCGCGCTTGCCCCGGTGCCGGCGTCGCCGCCTTTGGCCGCGCCGGAGCCTGAAGCGCTTCACCCCGTCGTCGCCCCGGTAGAGACGGTCAACCCGGTTCCTGTTGCAGCTGTCGCGGCGGCCGAGCCCGAGCGCGCAACCGGTGACGGCGGGGTCGGCCTCGACGCCGGGCGCGACGTGGCAATCGGCCGCGACGTCGCCGGACGTGACATCGTCAACACGTCGCAGACCGGCGTGGGGACGCAAACGATCGGCACCGTGAGCGTCGGCTGGGGCGAGCAGGCCGTGATCCGGCTCGCGCTGGTCGTCGGCGCGCTGGTTTTCGTCACCGCCGCCTGTTTCTTCTCCGGCGGTCTGGCCGTCGGCGGGATCGTCTTCGGCGCCTTCTCGGATCGCGCGCTCACGCCATCGCCCGAGCAGGCCGATGCGTTTCAGCAGCAGCTCGACGGGCTGGACAGCGTGCAGAGCGGCGAGACCTTCACGCTCGTGCTCAACGAAGCCGAGCTCAACGCTTTTGTGCATTACCGTCTCGGCCCGCAGATCGGTTTCGCCCTTGATACCGGAGAGGCGCGGCTGATCAACGATGGCGGCCAAAACGTCATCGCGGTGCGCGGCGACTACGCCCCACTCGGCGGGATGCCCGTCATCGCCACCTTCTCGCTGACCAACGAACCCGGCGCGCCGCTCCAACTGACCGGTGCTTCCGCCCGTCTCTTCGGCAGCCGCGACGGCGGCTTTGGCTGGGTCTACCTGCCCGCATCCTGGCTCCGCGCCGTGGAGATCCAGGTCAACGGGCTGCTCGGCAACGTCAAGCTCGACCAGGCCGTCGTCGCGCCCAACGCGCCCGACGGCGCGCCCTGGGAGGTGACCGGCGAAGTGCGATAGCAGGGGCGACGTTCGCCGTCGCCCTCACGACCCACAGTTGCCGGTGCCCACGCAGGCGACCCAGGACACAGGGCGACGCTCGTCGCCCTGTGTCGTTTCTCCACATACCTCATGGGATCGCCGGCGCGCCCACCCTCGGCCAGGTGAAGATCAACTCGCCCGGCCCGGCGTAAGCCAGCGGATCGAGGCCCTGTCGCACGACCATCTCCGTGATCCACAGCGTGTACAGATCGGCCGCGGCGCGCCGATCGGCGGGGAGCCGGACGCACAGGGCATCCGGCGCCTGGCCGCTGTGCCAGCCGTCGACCTCGACGGTCACGGCGCCCAGACGATAGAGCTGCTCGACGAAGCCGAGCGCCGCCGCGCCATCCTCGAAGCGCGTGGACGCCAGACCCGGTTGCGCCGGGTCCGCCAGCCAGCTCGAGGCCTCGGCCGGCAGCGGCTCCTCCGGCCATGCGGGCGCCACGCCTTCCGACCCATCTCCCCCGCAGGGCGCGAGCGCATCGAAGAGCGACTCGGCCCCATCGGGGTCGTAGTCGTCGAGCAGCGTGCGCTCCGGCGCGTAGCCGACGTGCACGTCGTCCTCGCCGAACACGACGCCGAAGCGCTCCATCTCCTCGTATTCCTCGCGCAGCCAGTCGGGCATGCGGGCCAGCGGCACGGCCGGGCCGCGGCCGGTGAGTTGCTCGGCGCGGATGTAATCGCGCGGCGTGTGCCCACCCAGGTCCTCGCCCTGCGGGGTGAAGAACCAGTCGCGGATCAGGCCATCGAGGCGCGCGACCTCGGCTTCGCCCGTCGTCGATTTCAGTTCGGCGGCCTCGCGTGCGCACACGTCGCGCAAATGCCGCACCAGATCGCCGTATAAGGCGGCTTCTCCGACGCACATGCTGTCCCCCTTGTGTGAGCCCGCCCCCTCGGCGGGTTCAGATTGAGGCTAACGCGATCCGCGTGCGCGCGGTCCTTGAGATGTCCTCGACGCTATAATCCTCGCTGCCGTTATGACCAACCGCTCCCGCACTTACAAGACCGAAGCGATCGTGATGCGCCGCACCGATGTCGGCGAGGCCGATCGCATCCTGACGCTGCTGACGCCCGAGCACGGCAAGCTGCGCGCCATCGCCAAGGGGATCCGCAAGCCGGCCTCGCGCAAGGCCGGGCACCTTGAGTCGCTGACCCGCGTCGATCTGCTGCTGGCACGCGGCCGCGACCTCGACCACATCACCCAGGCACAATCGCTCGACGCCTTCCCGGCGGTGCGCGAGGACCTGACGCGGCTCGCGCACGCCTCGTACGCGCTCGAGTTGCTCGACCGCTTCACCGTCGAGCAGCAGGAGGCCGGTGAGATGTACATGCTCCTGCGCTGGGCGCTGACCACGCTCAACGAAGGCGCCGACCCGGGGCGGATGGCCCGCTACTTCGAGCTCCGACTGCTCGAGCAGGCGGGCTATCAGCCCGAGCTGCGCCGGTGCATCGCGTGCCGGCGCGAGATCGTGGCGGAGGATCAGTTCTTTTCGCTGCTCGACGGCGGCGTAGTCTGCCCGCGTTGCGCCGACAGCCGCTCCGGCCTGGTCGCGATCGGGGTCGAACCGCTGAAATTCCTGCGCTACTTTCAGGTCCAACCGTGGAGCAAGGTCGCGGGGCTGCGTCTCGACCCGAACGTGGTCGCCGAGATGGAGTACGTGGTACAGCGTTATCTCGTGTCGCTGCTCGAGCGCCAGCTCAAGAGCGTCGAATTCCTCAAGCTGATCCGCCGCCAGACGCCCTGACCTCAAGGGAAACCGCAATGCCCCCGCGACCGGTATCGTCTTGCTCAACATGGGTGGGCCGACGACGTTGGACGACGTCGAGCCCTTCTTGACCCGGCTGTTTCAGGATCGCGAGATCTTTCAGCTGCCGTTTCAACAGACGACCGGCCGTTGGTTTGCGCCAACTACGCCGCGATCGGCGGCGGCTCGCCGATCTCGTGCTCGACCACCTGGCCTCCGGCGCCGTGGCATCGTGGCAGTACGGACTGCGGTGTCTGACCTGCGAGAACCCGGTGTGCCGCACGGTGCTGAACCCGGTGTGACGGCTGTCGGGCGCCACCTCGCTTTTCGCCTGTCTTCCCATATAGATTCGCCGTGTGCAGCACAAGTTGTCAGGCCATTTTCGGACAGCCAGACGAGGACACGGATCCCACGGATAGGCACGGATGCCGCGGAGCTGTTTGTGAGGATTCCGCGTGATCCGTGACAATCCGTGTACAGGATTTGGCCTCGATCTAGAGGCGCCTGACCTCCTGCTCGTGCACACGATTCGCCCCTCAGGCGTGATCGGCCGTGGTTTGGAGCTATAATTTCGCCCTGCATGTGGGCATCGCCCGGCTTTGGCTGTGGCGTGGACAACTGGTGGTGTCTGGAGCGCTATGGAGATGACAGGGCACGCGGGGTGAGTCTGTCCGGTTGCGTCTTCGACCGCAGGAACGGCCCTTCGTGATTTTCATTTTCATTGGCGTCGACCGCCAGAGGTGCACGCGTGCTTGCAACCCCTTCCACGAACGTCATCGATAACCTGCAGCAGGGCGTCGCCCGCCGCCGGACCTTCGCGATCATCTCGCACCCGGACGCCGGCAAGACCACGCTGACCGAGAAGCTGCTGCTGTATGCCGGCGCCGTCAACCAGGCGGGCTCGGTGCGCGCACGCAAGAACCAGCGCGCCGCCACCTCCGACTGGATGGCGATGGAGCAGCAGCGCGGCATTTCGATCACATCGACGGTGCTGCAGTTCGAGTACAAGGACTGCGTCTTCAACCTGCTCGACACGCCCGGCCACCGGGATTTCAGCGAGGACACCTATCGCACGCTGATGGCGGCGGATAGCGCCGTGATGGTGCTCGACAGCGCCAAGGGCATCGAGCCGCAGACCAAGAAGCTGTTCGAAGTCTGCCGGCAACGCAATCTGCCGATCCTGACCTTCATCAACAAGCTCGACCACGTCGGACGCGATCCGCTCGAGTTGCTCGACGAGATCGAGCAGGTGCTCAACCTGCGCGTCTCGCCCCTCAACTGGCCGATCGGCAGCGGCGAGGCCTTCCAGGGCGTGTTCGACCTCCAGGCACAACAGGTCCTGCTGTTCGAGCGCACCGTGCACAGCCAGTACCGCGCCCCGGTCAAGGTGACGGATCTCGCCGATCCGCTCCTCGCCGAAACGATCGGTGAGCGGGCCTGTCAGCGGCTGCGCGAGGACGCCGAGCTGCTGGCAGGGGCCGGCGCTCCGTTCGACCGCGAGGCCTTCCTGGCCGGGACGTTGACGCCCGTCTTCTTCGGGAGCGCGCTGAACAACTTCGGCGTCGAGCCGTTTCTGGCGGCCCTGGTTGCGCTGGCGCCCTCGCCCCGGCCGCGCGAGAGCGATCGCGGTTGGATCGCCCCGACCTCGCCGGCGTTCAGCGGCATCATCTTCAAGATCCAGGCCAACATGGACCCGCAGCATCGCGACACCATGGCGTTTCTGCGGGTGTGCTCCGGCCGTTTCGAGAAGGATATGCTGGTGCACCACCCGCGTCTGGGACGCAAGGTGCGCATGAGCCGGCCGCATCGCCTGTTCGCGCGCGACCGCGAGACCGTCGACGAAGCCTATCCCGGCGACGTCATCGGTTTCAGCAACCCCGGGATCTTTCGGATCGGCGACACCGTGAGCGCGGGCGACTCGTTTTCGTACGCGCCGATCCCGCCCTTTCAGCCCGAGTGTTTCGCGATCTTACGCAACAGCACGATCGAGAAACACAAGCAGTTCAACAAGGGGCTTGAGCAGTTGCGCGAAGAGGGCGTGGTGCAGGTGTTGTACGCGGTGGACCAATACCGGCGAGAGCCGATCCTGGGCGCGGTGGGCGAACTGCAATTCGAAGTGGTGACCTCGCGTCTGCAGGCCGAGTATGGCGTCGAGGCCACGCTCGAGCGGTTGCCGCACACCGACGCGCGTTGGATCGTCGGCTCGGCCGGCGACATCGAGGACATGTACCTGCCGATGCAGAGCCTGCGTGTGCGCGACCAGGATCGGCGCGAGGCCGTGCTCTTCGCCTCGGCCACGAGCGCCCGGTACGGCGTCGAGAAGAACCCCAACCTGAAGTTCCTCACGCTGAGCGCGCTGAACGAACTCGCCTGACGAGCCGCGGCGCGCTATCCGAACTGCGCCTCCATCTCGGCCAGCACGGCCAGCCAGCGCTTCTTCATCTCGGCGCGGACCTGCGGGCCCGAGAGGTGTTCCTGATGGAAGGCGATGGAGGCGCCGCGGGCGGCGACGTTGACGCGCACCTGGATCAACGACGCGCGCTTCCAGCCCGCCGGTTGCCATGTCAGGCGTAGGTGCGAGCCCGGCTCGAACACGCGCAGCTCGCCCGTCGCGCCGTCGCGCGTGGCGTACTGCGCCCTGGGCGTGTGCGGCAGCCCGCCGACCACGTCGCCCAGCCAGAGACCGACCCCGACCGGCGACGTGACCCAATCCCACGCCTGCTCGGGCGTGAGCGCGAACGCGCGGCGCGCGCCGACGTTGAAACCCACAGCCTTCGTCTGCCCCACCCCGCGCAACGGTGTCTCTGTTGTCTTTTTCAAGGCGACGGTCCTCGTTCCAATTCCAACGCCAGGCTCCATTGACCTGACCGGCGTCCGATCTGCCCGACGTTGATTGTCCCTCAACGCGTGCGATGCACGACCTCGTAGGCGTTGCCGACCGGGTCGGTGAAATACACCGCGTAGTAGTCAGGGCCGATCGGGAACAGGGCCGGGCCGGCCGTGATCATGCCGCCCGCCTCGCGCACGACAACGGCGATGGCGTCGACCGCGGCGCGATCCGGCCCCCAGAAGCCGATCAGGTTCTGATTGGGTCTGAAATCGGGATCTTCCGTGATCGCGAAGTATGCGGCTGAAGGGAGCTCGCCCTCGGCGGCAAAGACCCGCCAACGCGCCGAGTGAAACGTGCGCGTGAAGCCCAGCGCCGGCAGCAGCTTCTCGTAGAACGGCAGCGCCGCGGCGAAGCCGGGCACGCGCAGGTCGATGTGGCTGAAGGGGTTCGAGTTCATGGCGTCTCCTTGATCCGTCGGCTCACTTTCGGGGTCGTGACGTCCCCGGCCCGTGTCCGCGGTCGGCGGCGGGCCAGAGCCGAACCAGTCGCCGCAGGCCGTCGCGCAGCCGCGCGCCGACCGGGCGCGCCGGGGGCGTCACCGGGCGCTCGGGAGGCTGCGCGGCCGGATCCGCCGCTGTATCGAAGAACAATTTAATGGACATGCGCGCCTCCAGGGTGCCGCTCGGTCTCCTGAGGATAGAACTAAAAGCGGGCGATACTCGCCCTGATTTCGAGCTAAACTGCACACATGTATCACCCGACCACCCGTGTGTTAGCCGTGCTCGAGCTGCTTCAAGTTCACGGCCGGATGACCGGCCCCGACCTGGCGCGCCGCCTCGAGGTCGATGCGCGCACGCTGCGTCGCTACGTGACGATGCTGCAGGATCTGGGGATCCCGATCGTGGCCGAGCGCGGCCGCCACGGCGCGTACACCTGGGGCGAGGGCGCCAAGCTGCCGCCGCTCATGTTCAGCAATGAAGAAGCGCTGGCGTTAACTCTGGGTCTGCTCAGTTCACGGAAGCTGGGTCTGGCCGAGGGTGCGGCGGCCACGGAGAGCGCGCGGGCCAAGCTCGAGCGCGTTCTGCCGCACGAACTCCGCCAACGTGTGCACGCATTCGGCGAGACCGTGTCGCTCGACACGCGCGCCTCGAGCGCTCAGGTGCCGGCCGCGATCCTGTTCGAGTTGAGCCGCGCCGCGCACGATCGGCACCGGGCCGCGCTGCGCTATCGTGCCGCGACGGGCGAGGTGACCGAGCGCGACATCGACCCGTACGGGCTGGCCTGCCGCGCCGGGCATTGGTACGTCGTCGGGCGGTGCAGTCTGCGGCGTGGGCCGCGCTCGTTTCGGCTGGATCGGATCGAGCGACTGGAGGTCCTGGAGGAGCGCTTCACCCGGCCCCGGGAGTTCGACGTGCTGGCTTACCTCGACGAATCCTGGGCGAACCTGCCGCGTGAGCACCCGTTCGAAGTGTGGTTGGCGACCGACCTGGCCACGGCGCAACAGGCGTTGGCCCGCGGGATCGGCGTCCTCGAGCCGCACGGCCCGGGCGCGCGTCTACGCGGCAACACCGACAACCTCGATTGGCTCGCGCGGGAACTGGCCGCGCTGCCCTTCGGCTTCAAGGTCAAGTCGCCGCACGGGCTGCGTGTCGCCGTCAGGGAATTGGGTCTGAGGTTGACTGCGTCAGCGGAGTGATCGAACCAGGCACCGGGAGTGCCCCGCTATGTCCCGATGTCGGGATACAGTCGGCACTCCCGGTGTTTCAAGGCAACGCCCAGCAATTGCCTGTGCCCTGCTCGACCGAGTGATCGGCGTTGGCGACGAGGATGCACATCTGCGTGGCGCCCGATGGCTTATCGCTGACGTGATAGCCCGTAAACGGACTCGGCCCGGCATATAGGATCCAGGGCCCGCCGCCCGGCACGCCGGCCTGAACCGGCGGCACGGTGTCGAAGAAGAAGTGCACGTGGCTGCCCGGCAACGCCTGCGTGTAGCCGCTCACCCCGTAACTGACGTAATAGATGTCGCCGTCGACGGTGATCCCGGTGATATAAGCGCTGCGGCCCGACTTGGTGGCGGTCGGCAACAGCGGCACGATCAACGTCGGCGCCTGTACGACCAGCGTGATCCGCGGCGCGATCAGAGTGACGCCCGTGACCGGCGTGGCCATGGTCGGTGTGGCGGTCGGCGGCAACGTCGGCGGCACGGGTGTGAGGCTCGGCGGGACCGGCGTGGGCGGCACGGGTGTCGCGGTGGGTGGCGGCGGCAATGTCGGCCCGGCGGTGGCGACCGCGACGGCGTCGGTCGTCGTGGGCGGGATCGTGGTCTCGGTCGACGTCGCGTCCACGACGGCCTGCGTCGTGGACGGCGCCGTGAAGGTGGCCGCCGCAGCCGACGTGTTGGTGACGGCCGCCACGGCGGTCGGCGTCGTCCGTCCCCCAAACCAGCCGAACGCATTGCCGCCGATGACGACCGCGGCGATGGCGCCCACCAGGCACAGGCCGCCGACACCGAGCGCGCTCAAGCCGAGCAGCCAGGTCGGCCCGCCCGCGGGCGCCTTGGGGCGCGCGGGCAACGCGTGATCGGGCGCCTTGCCCGGCGCCTGCCCCAGCGAGGTCGGCGCCGGTTCGGACGGGCGGCGTGCCGGCGCGTCGGGAAGCGAGCCCCCCGAGGCGACCGTCGAAAGCTGCTGTGCCAGGCTGATCGCGTTGGGATACCGGTCGCCGCGGTTCTTGGCCATGGCCTGCGCGATCACGCTCTCGGTGGCAGGCGGCAGAAGCGGGTTGGCGCTGCGGATGCGGGGCACAGGCTCGGTGATGTGCTTGACGGCCAGGCCCATCGGCGTGTCGGCCTGGTACGGCATCTGGCCCGTGAGCGCTTCGAACACGATCGCGCCGAGCGCATACAGATCGCTGCGCCCGTCGATGTCCTTGTCGCCGCGCGCCTGCTCGGGGCTCATGTAGGCCGGTGTGCCGATGATGCCGGTGGCCGTGAAGGCCATGCTGGTCTCGGTGAGTTTGGCGATGCCGAAGTCGGAGAGGTACGGCTGATCGCGCCCGTCGAAGAGGATGTTGCCGGGCTTGAGGTCGCGGTGGATGATGCCGTGGGCGTGCGCCTCGTCGAGCGCCGGCGCCAGGATGCTCATGATCCGCGACACCTCGGCCAACGGCAGCGGGCCCTTGCGCAGCCGGTCGACCAGCGAGCCGCCGGTCATCATCCGCATGACGATGTAGGGCTGTTCGTTTTCCTCGCCGAAGTCGTAGACCGGCACGATCGCGGGGTGCTCGAGGCTGGCGATCGTCTGGGCCTCGCGCTCGAACCTGGCGCGGAAGCCCGGGTCGTGCAGGTATTCGCGTGGCAGGGTTTTGATCGCCACGTCGCGTTTGAAGCGCGGGTCGTACCCGTGGTACACGGTGGCCATGCCGCCGCGACCCAACTCACCTCGAATCTCGTAGCGACCGATCTGCGTTGGGGCCATAGCTGAAGATTATAGCCAAATAGACGATCCGGACCCTCCGAATTGAGTGCCGGCACCGAAGTTAACGTTGGATCGACGGGCAGTTCTGCCACGAATTGAGTGATTCCCTGGAAGGAAGTTGGGTGAAAGGCGAGGGTGCTCCGAACCACGGAGTACCCTCGCCTTTCACCTGTCTCTTCCCGCTCTGGCCGAGACGGCACGAAACACATGTTTTCGCTGGCAAAAAAACGACCCCGGCGGTCAGCCAGTGTAAAATGGAAAGTTCAACCCGCATGAGGCAAGACGATCCCGTATGAAATCACCGCTGACCTTCCAATCCATCATCCTGACGCTCGAGAAGTTCTGGGCCGAGCGCGGTTGTCTGATCTGGCAGCCGCATCACACCGAGGTCGGCGCCGGTACGATGAACCCGGGCACCGTGTTGCGCGTGCTCGGACCCGAGCCGTGGAACATCGCCTACGTCGAGCCGTCGATCCGGCCCGACGACGGCCGTTACGGCGACAACCCCAACCGCCTGCAGCAGCACTATCAGTACCAGGTCATCCTCAAGCCCGATCCGGGCAACCCGCAGGAGCTGTACCTGCAGTCGCTCGAGGCGCTCGGCATCAACCCGCGCGAGCACGACATCCGCTTCGTCGAGGACAACTGGGAGAGCCCGGCGCTCGGCGCCTGGGGGCTGGGCTGGGAGGTCTGGCTCGACGGCCAGGAGATCACGCAGTTCACGTACTTCCAGCAGTCCGGCGGCTTCCCGCTCGACCCGGTAGCGGTCGAGCTGACGTATGGCCTCGAGCGCATCGCCATCGCGCTGCAGAAGATCAACAACTTCCGCAACATCCAGTGGGCGCCCGGCGTCAAGTACGGCGACGTCAACTTGATGAACGAGCGCGAGCAGAGCACGTACTACTTCGAGGTCGCCGATGTCGAGCGCCTGCGCGGCCTCTACGACACCTATAACGCCGAGGCCGAAGCCTGCCTCGCGCGCGGCCTGGTGCTGCCCGCGCACGACTACGTGCTCAAGATGTCGCACACCTTCAACGTGCTCGACTCGCGCGGCGCTATCGGCGTCACCGAACGTCAGGCCGCCTTCGGCCGCATGCGCGGGCTTGCGCGACGCGTCTCCGAGGCATACCTCAAGCAGCGTCAGGAGCTCGAGTTCCCGATGCTGCCGGAGGAGACGACCGCCGGCGGATCCCCGATCGCGGCCGCTGTGTCCGGCGGACCGTCGACCGGCCCGGCGACGCTGCTGCTCGAGATCGGCACCGAGGAGCTCCCGTCGGCCGACGTCGACAGCGCGCACGCGCAGCTGGCCGAGTTGGGCGCGAAACTGCTCGACGACGCGCGTCTGACCCACGGCGACGTGCGTGTGTTCTCGACGCCGCGGCGCCTGGCGTTGCTGGTGTCGGAGCTGGCCGAGCGTCAGCCCGACCGCGAGCTGGTCGTCAAGGGCCCGCCGGTGAGCCGCGCCTACGACGCGCAGGGCCTGCCGACCCCGGCGGCCGAGGGCTTTGCGAAGAAGAACGGTGTGGCGATCGATCGGCTCGAGCGGCGCTCGGTCGACGGCGGTGAGTACGTGGTCGCCGTGGTCAGCGAGCGCGGCAAGTCCTCGTTCGACGTGCTGGCCGAGCTGCTGCCGCGCCTGATCGCGGCGATCAAGTTCGAGAAGACCATGCGCTGGCGTGCCGGCGATCCGACCGCGTTCTCGCGGCCGGTGCGCTGGGTCGTGGCGTTGTTGGGCGATCAGGTCGTGCCGTTCGCGTATGGCGGCCTGCAGAGCGGGCGCGACAGCCGCGGTCTGCGTCCGCTGGGCAGCAAGCCGATCGCGCTGGCCAACGCCGACGCGTATCTGCCGGCGATGGCCTCCGCGCGCATCGAGGTCGACCCGGCCAAGCGCCGCGGCGCGGTCCTGCGCCAGGTGCGCAAGCTGGCCAAGGAGGCCGGCGGCGTGATCGCGGACCTCGACGTGCTCGACGAGGTCGTCAACCTGGTCGAGCGTCCGACCGCGTTGCTCGGTTCGTTCGCGCCCGAGTCGCTGGCGCTCCCGCGCGAGGCGCTGGTCGCGGTGATGAAGAAGCACCAGCGCTACTTCCCGGTTCAGACCAAGGACGGCCAGCTGCTGCCGCACTTCATCGCCGTGCGCAACGGCGACACGCGCGGCCTCGATCAGGTGCGCGAGGGCAACGAGCAGGTCATCCGCGCGCGCTTTGCGGACGCCGAGTTCTTCATGCGTGAGGATCGCAAGCTCAAGCTCGAAGACTTCCTGCCGCGGCTGAGCAAGCTGACGTTCCAGGCCAAGCTCGGCTCGATGCTCGACAAATCCGGGCGCATCGAGCTGCTCACGGCCGTGCTGGCCGAGCGGCTCGGCCTCGGCGACGCCGACCGGGTCACCGCGCTGCGCGCCGCCCATCTGGCCAAGGCCGACCTGGGCTCGCAGATGGTGGTCGAGATGACCTCGCTGCAGGGCATCATGGGCTACGAGTACGCGCTGGCCTCGGGCGAGACGCCCGAAGTCGGCCTGGCAATCCGCGAGCAGTACGGGCTGGCGATCAGCAAGCCCGGCATCGTGGTCGCGCTCGCCGATCGGCTCGACTCGCTGACCGGTCTGTTCGCGGCCGGCCTGGCGCCGACCGGCTCGGCCGATCCGTTCGGCCTGCGCCGCGCGGCGCTGAGCGTCAACCAGATCCTGATCGAGCACAAGCTGGCCTTCGATATGCGTGCGGCCGTGCAGGCCGCGGCCGATCTGCTGCCGGCGACCGCCCCGGCGGAC
>WBZS01001835.1_pt1 | contig 15266 bp, 13 predicted proteins | sample 5204201 | NCBI WGS metagenome assembly WBZS01 (sample SAMN12344357, study PRJNA552823) | activated sludge metagenome | biome: Activated sludge suspended growth; feature: Nitrification reactor; material: Wastewater; isolation source: activated sludge from nitrification reactor of wastewater...
CGTACCGTTGCCCGACGAGGGCGAGCGACTCGGCGGCGCCACCTAGGCGATGGACGACCACGGGAGCCCCGGCGGCCAGGGCCTCGACCGGCATGATCCCGAAGTCCTCGACCGGGAGGAACACGAAGGCGGAGCATCGCTGGTAGAGGGCGCGCAGCAGGGTGTCGTCGGGCCGGCCGACGAAGTGGACGGGGACGCTCGCCGTGGCCGCCCGCGCACGCAAGGCCGGCTCCTCCGGGCCACCCCCGGCGAGGACGACGGCGACCCCCACGAGCTCGCCGGCCCGGATCACCCGGTCCAGCCGCTTGTACGTGACCATCCGGGAGGCGCCGAGCAGAAAGGTCTCCGGGAGCGCCTCGAGCACCTCCCGCTGCCCGTCGCCCACCCGGACACTCCAGTCCGGCACCGACTGGATCTCCGTGACGTCCACGGGAGGGTGGATCACTTCCGCCTCGCGGTGCCAGGTCCGGGCGATCCGCTCGGCCACGAAGGTGCTGTTGGCCGCGATCGCTCTGGCCTCCCCGGCTCGGGCGCGGTCGAGGGGTTTGAGGGCGGCCGCGGCGCCCCGGACCGGCAGCGAGGATCCGCGCGGGTCGAGGTCGGGAGTCCACAGGTAGCGGGCGGGAGTGTGGGCGTAGACCAGCTTGGGGGCCCCGGCCGCCAGGCCGGGCAGGCGGACGTGGTGGGCGAAGAGGTGGGACGAGACGAGGGCCCAGTCCACGGGTCGCGAGCGATCCACCACCGACCGCCAGACCAGGGGCAGGAGGGGTAGGGCGGCGATCTTGTGGCGGCGCAACGGTGTTCGCGCGAGCCACGACTCGCGCACCTCGCCGGCACCCAGCGAGCCGGGGGCGTCGTCCCACAGCGCCAGCACCGGCGCGTCGGGGAAGGCCTCGACCATCGCGGAGACGACCTTCTCGGCGCCCCCGTTGGCCTCGATCCATTCGTGCACGATGAGCCCGGTCACGGGAGGCGACGCTACCGGCATACTTCGGGCATGGACGACAAGGCCATGGACGCCCGCACCGTGCTCGTCCTCAACGGGCCCAACCTCAACCTGCTCGGCGAGCGGGAGCCGGCCGTCTACGGGCACCAGAGCCTCGCCGACGTCGAGCGGCTGTGCCGGTCGGCCGCCGCCGATGCCGGGCTGGTGGCCGACTGTCGACACTCCAACCATGAGGGCACCCTGATCGACTGGGTGCAGGAGGGCCGCCGGGGCATCGCCGGCATCGTCCTCAACGCCGGGGGGTACACGCACACGTCGGTGGCTCTGCGGGATGCCGTCGCGGCCTGTCAGGTCCCGGTCGTCGAGGTGCACATCAGTGACATCCACGCCCGGGAACCCTTCCGCCAGCACTCCTACCTGGCCGACGTCGTCGCCCACCAGGTCATCGGCCGCGGCGTGCCGGGGTATGCCGAGGCGATCCACTGGATCTCCGCCCACCGTGCGTGACCTGCCCGCCGTGTGGACCTCGGCCGCGTGGCAGGCCGAGGCGCAGGCGTGGATTCGAGCCCGGGCCGTCGCGGCGGGTCTGCGGCTCACGGGTCCGGTCGAGCAGGTCAGGGTGCGCTTCTGGTCGGTCCTCCAGCGGGTCAGCACCGACACCGGCACGCTCTGGTTCAAGGAGAACGCGCCGTCCCAGTCCTTCGAGGCGGCCCTCGTCGCCGAACTGGCGCGGCTCGCTCCCGACGCCGTGCCCCCCGTGGTCGGGTTCGACCCTCGACGGGGCTGGCTGCTGACTGCGGACCTGGGTGTGCCGATGGCCCAGGACCCGGCGCTCGCCGAGGGCGCTGCCGCGCTCGCGGCGCTGGCCGAACTCGCCGGCTCGTACTCCGCGCTGCAGCGCCGACTCGCGGAGACGTCCCGCGACCTGCTCGCCACCGGTGTCCCCGTTCATGACGCCGGGCAGGCGATGGCGTATGCCGCGACCCTGGCCGACCAACTGGCCGACCGGCCGCCGGGAGCGGTGGGCCGGCTCGATGCCGGCGGGCGCCGCCGCGTCGAGGCCGGCTTGGGACGGATCGGTGATGCCTCGGCGGTGCTCGACGCGAGCGGCCTGCCGAACTCCCTACAACACAATGACCTCCACCTGGGCAACGCCTTCCGATCGACACCCGGGGCGATCTCCCTCATCGATTTCGCCGACGCGCTCTGGTCGCACCCGTTGGCCACGGTCCGCATCCCGCTGTGGATCGCGGCGTCTCGGCTCGGCGCCGCCCCGGGCTCCCCGGCCTACCAGCGGATCCTTGACGCGGCCCTCGAGCCCTGGACCGATCTGGCGACCACCGCGGAGCTCCGCCAGTGGCTCCCCGCCGCCGAACGACTGTCGTGCCTGCACCGGGCCGAGTCGTGGCGGCGGGTGATGGCCGACGTCCCGTTCGAGACCGTCCCCGAGGACGTCCGCGACGCCCCGGCGTCGTGGCTCCTCACCGCTGTGGCGGAGGATCCCTACGACGACGCGATGCGCGAGTGAGGCTCCTGGGCGCCGTCCGTGGCCGCTGTCCGCCGCCGCCGGGTCGCGGTCAGGACAGGCGGGTCGGCCGGGGCCGGGAGGAGTCGGCGACGGTTCAGCTCACCAGGACGGCCACGGCCACGACCGCGAGGAGGACCAACGCCAGCAGCCCGACGCCCGCGCCGGCGATGCCGAGCGCCACCGTTGCGGGGACGCGCTCGCGCCAGCCCAGTTCCTTGCCGGGCTGACGCAGGACGAGGCGAGGATTGGTGTCGGACCAGCTGACCCCTTCGAGCCCGCGGGCCCCCAGGGTGCCCGCGAAGGACCGGCTCCAACTCCACCCACCCCCGCGCCCACCGGTGGTCTCCACGGCCGAGAAGGTGTGGCGGGCCGGGTCGAGCCGAACGCGGACGAAGGTGGCTTGGGCCGGGTTGCGCCAGTCGAATCCAGCGGGCGTCTCGTGGACGACGTAGTGGCCCGGCTCGCCCACCACCCGCGCCCGATCCAGAAAGGCCGCCCGGTCGGCGGGAAACTCCACCATGGCTGCCATGGTGCCATGGTGGGGCGTGCACGCAGGTGACTCGCGGGTACTTACTAGGACGTCCTACTATTTTTGCAACCGGCCCGACATGAGGAGTCCCCGATGACCCAGGCCCCGCCTACGCTCCACGTGCCCACGCGTCCGGTCCGGATCGTCACGGCCTCGAGCCTGTTCGACGGTCACGACGCCTCGATCAACATCATGCGGCGGATCATGCAGGCCCAGGGTGCCGAGGTCATCCACCTCGGGCACAACCGATCGGTGCAGGAGGTCGTCGACGCCGCGATCGAGGAGGACGTCCAGGGCGTGGCCGTGTCCTCCTACCAGGGCGGGCACGTCGAGTACTTCGAGTACCTCGTCCAGTTGCTCCGCGAGGCTGGAGCCGGTCACATCAGGGTGGTCGGCGGTGGGGGCGGGGTCATCGTCGAGGAGGAGATCGCACGCCTGCGGGACTCGGGCGTGACGATCTTCAGCCCGGAGGACGGCCAGCGACTGGGTCTGGTCGGGATGATCAACTCGGTCATCGCGGACTGCGATTTCGACGTGACCGCCGGGCGCGGCATCGACGTCCCCGGTGTGCTCTCCGGTGACCGGTCGGCCGTCGCCCGCGCCATCTCGGCGGCCGAACTCGGGGTGCTCGATGCCGCCGCCCTCACCGAACTGATGGGGGCCGCCTCGGCCGCGTCCACTCCGGTCCTCGGCATCACCGGCACGGGTGGCTCGGGAAAGTCGTCGCTGACCGACGAGTTGGTCCGCCGGATCCGGGTCGACCAGCAGGACAAGTTGCGGGTGGCCGTCGTCGCCGTCGACCCGACCCGGCGCAAGGGCGGGGGCGCGCTGCTCGGCGACCGGATCCGGATGAACTCCCTCGACGGGGACCGGGTGTTCTTCCGGAGCCTGGCCACCCGGGGCAGTCGCGAGGTGCCCGAGGCGCTGGGCGACGTGCTCACCATCCTCAAGGCGGCGGCGTTCGACCTCGTCATCGTCGAGACGCCCGGCATCGGCCAGGGGGACGGCGCGATCACCGAGTTCGCCGACGTCTCGCTCTACGTGATGACCCCGGAATACGGCGCCGCCAGCCAACTGGAGAAGATCGACATGCTCGACTTCGCCGACGTCGTCGCGATCAACAAGTTCGAACGTCGCGGGGCGATGGACGCCCTGCGCGACGTCGGCCGTCAACTCGTCCGCAATCGGGCGGCCTTCGGCAAACGCCCCGAGGAGATGCCGGTGTTCGGCACCTCGGCGGCGACCTTCAACGACGACGGCGTGACCGCGCTCTACCAGGAGTTGCGCGCGCTGCTCTCGGACAAGGGATTGTCCCTCTCCGAGGGGGTGCTCGCGAGCGTCAGCGTGCGGCACTCGTCGGTGCTGCGCCAGGTCGTCCCGTCCTCGCGGGTGCGCTACCTCTCCGAGATCACCGAGACCGTGCGCGGCCATCACCGGCAGACGAGCGAGTATGCCGTCGCCGCCCGGCGTGCCCAACATCTCGCCACCGCGGTCGACGCCCTGGGCGGGGCGGCGCCCGCCGAGTTGGTCGCCCTGCTCGACCAGGCCCGTGCCGCGGTGCCGGCCGACGTCCGGGCCGTGCTGGACCAGTGGCCCGCGACCGTCGAGTCGTACTCGGGCGACGAGCAGGTGGTCACCGTTCGGGGCCGGGAACTGCACACCCGACTGGTCAGGGAGACCTTGTCCGGCCATCGGATCCGTCGGGTCTCCCTGCCGCGTTACCACGACGACGGCGACCTGCTCACTTTCCTGCGGAGCGAGAACCTGCCGGGCCACTACCCCTTCACCGCCGGCGTCTTCCCCTTCAAACGGGACAACGAGGACCCGGCCCGGATGTTCGCCGGGGAGGGTGACCCGTTCCGCACCAACCGGCGGTTCAAGCTCGTCTCCGCGGGTCAGCCGGCGACCCGGCTGTCCACCGCGTTCGACTCGGTGACCCTCTACGGTCGCGACCCCGATCCCCGTCCGGACATCTACGGCAAGGTCGGCACGTCGGGGGTCTCGGTGGCGACACTCGAGGACATGAAGGCGCTCTACGACGGCTTCGACCTCGTCTCGCCGACCACGTCGGTGTCGATGACGATCAACGGCCCGGCGCCGACGATCCTCGCCTTCTTCCTCAACACGGTCATCGACCAGCAGGTCGAGGCCTTCGTCGCCCGGGAGGGCCGGGAGTGCACCGGTGCCGAGCGCGCGGAGCTCACGGCATACGCCCTGGCCAACGTCCGGGGCACGGTCCAGGCCGACATCCTCAAGGAGGACCAGGGGCAGAACACGTGCCTGTTCTCGACCGAGTTCTCGCTGCGGATGATGGGCGACATCCAGGAGTGGTTCATCGAGAAGGGGGTGCGCAACTTCTACTCGGTGTCGATCTCGGGCTATCACATCGCCGAGGCCGGGGCGAACCCGATCAGCCAGCTCGCCTTCACCCTGGCGAACGGCTTCACCTATGTCGAGTCCTACCTCGCCCGCGGGATGGCGATCGACAACTTCGCCCCGAACCTGTCCTTCTTCTTCTCCAACGGGATGGACCCGGAGTACACGGTCATCGGGCGGGTGGCGCGGCGGATCTGGGCGATCGCGATGAAGGAGAAGTACGGCGCCAACGAACGCAGCCAGAAGCTCAAGTACCACGTGCAGACCTCGGGGCGGAGCCTGCACGCGCAGGAGATGGACTTCAACGACATCAGGACCACGCTGCAGGCCCTCATCGCGATCTACGACAACGCGAACTCGTTGCACACCAACGCCTTCGACGAGGCGGTGACCACGCCGTCGGCGGAGTCGGTGCGCCGAGCCCTGGCGATCCAGCTCATCATCAACCGCGAGTGGGGCCTGGCGATGAACGAGAACCCGTTGCAGGGGAGCTTCGTCATCGACGAGCTCACCGACCTGGTCGAGGCGGCGGTGCTCGCGGAGTTCGACCGGATCAGCGAGCGCGGGGGAGTGCTCGGCGCGATGGAGACCGGCTACCAACGCGGCCGGATCCAGGACGAGTCCATGCTCTACGAGCACCGCAAGCACGACGGCTCGCTCCCGATCATCGGGGTCAACACCTTCCGCAACCCGGCCGGGGACGCCGAGCACAAGACCGTCGAGCTCGCGCGCGCCTCGGAGGCCGAGAAGGAGAGCCAGCTCGCCCGGGTCCGGGCCTTCCGGGCCGAGCACCGGGAGGAGGCGGAGGCGGCGTTGACGCGCCTCAAGGAGGCAGCGGTGAGCGGGGACAACGTCTTCGCCGTGCTGATGGACGCCGCGCGGGTGTGTTCCCTGCAGCAGGTGACCGACGCCTTCTTCGAGGTCGGGGGCCAGTACCGCCGCAACGTCTGAGCCACGCGCGGTGGCCCGGGGCTGTCCACAGGCAGCGCCCGGGTAGGTGTGTCGTCCACAGGTGTGCCGAGTGCTCGCCACTGCCGCGTCCGTCGCCGGCGAGGGTGGTCGCCATGAGACGAAGGAGGCACGATGAGGGCCATGCCGACCGCGCCATTGCTCGCCGTTGAGGTTGCGTCGCCGAGCACGCGATTGGTCGACCGGAACATCAAACTGCCGCGCTTCGAGCGCGCGGGGTGCCCGTCCTTCTGGATCCTCGACCCGCTGGAGCCGTCGTTGACGGCCTGGGAATTGCAGAGCGGCTCCTACGTCGAGGTGGCGCACGTGGTCGCGGACGAGTCGTGGACGGCGACGGCACCGTTCCCGGTCACCCTCACGCCCTCGACGCTCCTGGATTGAGAGGGTGCCCCTGCCCCCGACTCGAAATTCAGTGGCGGGTCGGGGTGCGGTTCGTCAGGCTTCGCGAATGACGAGCAGCGACCTGTGGGACGCGGAGATGGCCGCCCGCTACGACGAGGGGGTCGCCCCCATGTCGGCGCCCGAGGTCCTCAGCCCGTGCGTGAGTCGGCTGGCCGAACTGGCCGGAGGTGGCCCTGCGCTCGAGTTCGGCATCGGCACCGGCCGGGTCGCGATCCCCCTGGCGGAGCGCGGGGTGGACGTCACCGGCATCGACCTCTCCCAGCCGATGATCGACCAGCTCCACGAGAAGGCACCCGATCTGCCGGCGGTCCGCGGCGACATGGCCACAACTGTCGTCCCCGGACGGTTCTCACTGGTCTACCTCGTCTTCAACACGATCGGGAACCTCTGCTCCCAGAGCGAGCAGGTCAGCTGCTTCCGGAATGCGGCCCGGCACCTGAGGCCCGGAGGCCGTTTCGTCGTCGAGGTCGGCGTTCCGGCGCTGCGCCGGCTCCCGCCGGGGCAGGACGCCGCGCCCTTCGAGGTGAGCCAGGCCCACGTGGGTCTCGACAGCTACGACCCGGTGACGCAACGGGCCATCTCGCACCATTTCACCGAGCAACCCGACGGCTCCTACCGCCGCGGGATGCACAACTTCCGGTTCGTGTGGCCGAGTGAACTCGACCTGATGGCCCAGCTCGCGGGGATGGAGTTCGAGTCGCGCGACGCCGACTGGCAGGACGCCCCGTTCACGGCCGACAGCTCGAGCCACGTCTCGGTATGGCGTCTGCCGGACCTGCGGGCCTGAGGACCCGAGGGCCGAAGCCGACGGAGTGCTAGCCCTCGCCCGCCGGCCAGTCGGCCAGGTGGGCATGGATGAGGGACACCACGGACGCTCCCTCACCGGTGGCCGCCGCCACCCGTTTCATCGACCCGGCGCGCACGTCCCCGGCGGCATAGATGCCTGGCACGGTCGTCTCCAGGTCACCGGGTGGACGGCCACCGGTCCACGCGTGGGACGGCACGTCTCGCCCGGTGAGCACGAAGCCGCGCTCGTCGAGGGCGATCTCGGGTGGTAGCCATTGGCAGTGCGGTTCGGCCCCGAGCAGCAGGAACAGCCCACCGACCTCGCGCCGCTCCCGCGCGCCGGTCACCGTGTCCGCCACCTCCACCCAGGCGAGCCGACCGTCCTCGGCGCCGCCGTCGGTGATCTCGGCGCTGCCGCGCACCGAGATCCGCGAATTGTGGCTGATCTCGTTGATCAGGTACGAGGACATGGTCTCGGCCAGGTCGGGGCGACGGACGAGGATCGTCACCGACCGCGCATGTCGGGACAGGTGCACGGCCGCCTGCCCGGCCGAGTTCCCGCCTCCGACGACGATCACGTCGGCACCCTCCATCTCGCGCGCCGCCGACATCGCCGCGCCGTAGTGCACCCCGTGGCCGACGAGGTCCTCGAGCGGGTCCACGCCCAACCGGCGATACGCCACTCCGGTCGCGATCACGACCGTGCGCGCCCGCACCGAGCCACCCTCGGTGCACACCAGGTGGGGCTCACCCGCGGCGCCGACGACGAGGCGCTCCACGTCCCAGCCGGTGAAGAAGCGGGTCCCGAACCGGATCGCCTGGGCGCGCGCCCGCTGGGCCAGCCGCATCCCCGAGATCCCCCGCGGGAAGCCCAGGTAGTTGCGGATCATCGAGCTGGTCCCCGCCTGGCCACCGACGGCCTCGGCCTCGAGGGCGATGGTCGTCAGCCCCTCGCTCGCGGCATACACGCTGGCGGCGAGCCCGGCGGGCCCGGCCCCGACGATCACGACGTCGGCGACCTCGCTCACCGCGATGTCGTCGGGACGGCCGTACAGCTGGACCGCGACGTCGCGCACCGAGGTGACCGGGCGGACCACCCCGTTCATCGCGGCGACGAGCGGCCACCGGTCCGGTGGGCCGTCATACGTCTCGAGGAGCGCGCGTCCGACCGGGGAGTCCGGGCGATGGATCCCGGCCGGGATGCCGGTGCGCTCGAGGTAGTCGCGCACCGCTCGGGTCACCGGGTCGAGCACCGGGGTCACGATCCGGACCGTCTCCACCTCGGGGGCGGCCACGCTGGCACCCCAGTCGTTGAGCAGGTCGACGATCGCGCTGTGGAACTCCTCGTCGCGCACCCCGCGCGGCAGCAGGAGGAACGCGTCGAACTTCCCGGCCGCCAGGCCCGACGCATCGCGTCGCTGTCGGCGAGGAACCGATCGAACGGTGCGACGACCACCCGACGCGCGGTCGGGACCGCGCGAGCCGCGTCCCGCAGGACCTCGTCCGCCGTCCGCTCAGCCGGCGTCGAGTCGAGGACGAACAGCGCCACCTGGGCGCCGGTCCCCAGGACGTCGTCGACGGCCGACCGGGCCGCGGCCAGGTCGGCTTCGACCCGCACGTCGTACTCCGCGGCATACCGACCGAGTTGGGCGCGCAGCACATCGCAGTGGTCGCCGGACAGAACGATGATCGCCGGCTGTGGCCGGGGCGCGGTGGCGGTCACGGACGGCTCCTCAGCCGGTGAGGTGGTGGACGTAGCACCAGCGCCAGGCCTCGCCGGGTTCGGCGGACTGCATGACCGGGTGGCCCGTGCGTTCGTAGTGGTCGGTCGCGTGGGTGCCGGGGGAGGAGTCACAGCAGCCGACATGACCGCACGTGAGACAGCGGCGCAACGCCACCGGAGTGGTGCCTGCGGCCACGCAGGCCGCACAGACCGGCGGTTCGGGCGACGGGGCCAACCCGTGCGGACCGGCGGCCTCGTCGGACTCGTCGGACTCGACGAGCGCCGGGAAGGCGTCGAGTTCGGCGCAGCTGTCGGTCGACGTGGCGACCAGGGCGTTGGTCAACGACGAGCGTTCGTGGTTGGCCGCGTCGATCATCGACTCCTCGAGGTCGAGCATCGCCAGCACGTCTTTCACGACGTCGGATGGCACGCGCCCCTGGCCGCGGATCTCGAGGACGCGGGTGCGTTCGGCCTTGATCATGGCCAGCCGCAGGCGCGCGTACGCCTCGGACGGCGCCTCGACCTCCGCGGTCGTGCTCAACCGTTCCCACGCGGCGAACGTGCGCTGATCGACCCGGGCGCGGATCGCCTCCCTCACCCCGTGCTCGTCGCCGCCCTCGAGCTCGGTCAGTCGCGCCAGTCCGGCTACGGCCGCCTGCTGGAGCAGTGTCGCCCGGGCCAGCGCGTCCTCGGCGGGATCCGGCGGTGTCACGCCCAATCGACGTGTCAGCCAGGGCAGCGAAAGTCCTTGCAGGAGAAGGGTCCCGGCCACGACAGTGAAGGCGATGAGCAGCAGCACCTCACGATGTGGAGTGTCGATCGGCAGGATGAACGCCGCCGCCAAGGTGACAACGCCCCGCATGCCGGCCCAGCCGACGAGCGTGACGTTCGCCCACGGGGTGCCGTGGGTGTCGCCGCCGCGCGCCCACAGCCACAGCCGCGAACTCCACACCCAGGCCAGCCGGACGACGATGACGGTCGCCAGGGTCGCCGCACACACGGCCACGACCCGGGTCAGGGAGACTCCCGAGGCGCCGACCCCTTCGATGATCCACCGGGCCTGCAACCCGATGAGCAGGAAGACGGCGTTCTCGAGCAGGAAGGCCACCGTGCGCCAGGTCAGGATCTCGGTGATCCGCGACTGGGCGGTCTGGATGATGGCCGCCTTGTGGCCGAGCAGCAGGCCGGCGACGACAACGGCGATGACGCCGGAGGCGTGGATCTCCTCGGCCAGGACGTAGGCGAGGAAGGGCGTCACCATCGAGATCGCGGTGTCCATCACCGATTGGGTCACCACGTGCCGGATCCGGGCGACGACGACGAACACCGCCAGTCCGACCACGACCCCACCTCCGGCCGCGAGCAGAAAGTCGCCCCCGACGCGGATCACCGTCACGCCCCCGCCCATCGCGGCGATCGCCGTGCGCAGCGCGACGAGGGAGGTCGCGTCGTTGACGAGGGATTCGCCCTCGAGGATCGAGACGACCGTGCGGGGGAGCCCGATCCGTTTGGCGACCGCGGTCGCGGCCACCGCATCGGGGGGTGCGACGACGGCCCCGATCGCCAACGCCCCCGGCCAGCCGAGGTCCGGCAGGCAGAGCTGCACGACCGCCCCGACGATCACCGTGGTGACGACGACGAGAGCCACCGACAGCAGCAGGATCGGGCGTCGTTGGGCCGCGAAGTCGACGAGGGAGGTCTGGACGGCAGCGGTGTAGAGCAGCGGCGGCAGGAGCCCGATGAGGACGATCTCGGGCTGGAGGTGCACCTCGGGGACGAACGGCAGGAAGGAGGCCCCGATCCCCAGCACGGTGAGGAAGAGCGGTGCCGGGAGGCCGAGGCGCTCACCCACAGCGGTGCCGACCAGCACGGCGACCGTGAGGCTGATGAGCAGGAGGGCGATGGTCACGGCGACCCCGCTCGGACCCGGGCCCGAAGCCAGGCGATGTCGGCGGACTGTCCCTCGGCTCCACCCGGGGTCTCGCAGACGACCGGCGCGCCGGCCGTCCGCACGACGTCGGCGAGCGCCGCACCGTTGATCAGCCCGGAGCCGAAGTTCGTATGCCGGTCCGCGCCCGAGTCGAAGACGTCCCGGCTGTCGTTAGCATGGACGAGGTCGATCCGGCCGGTGATCGCCCGGACCCGGTCGACGACGTCGGTCAGGTCGTTGCCGCCGGCCCAGGCGTGGCAGGTGTCCAGGCAGAACCCCACGGTGTCGCCGCCCTCGGCCGCACCGATCGCCTCCCAGAGCCGGCCGATCGCGTCGAGTCGACGGGCCATCGCGTTCTCCCCGCCCGCGGTGTTCTCGATGAGCAGGGGCACCGGCATCTCCAGCCCGTCGATGCACTTGCGCCAGTTGTCGAAACCGATCGCGGCGTCCTCGGAGGCGCCCAGGTGTCCGCCGTGGACGATGACCCCCTTCGCGCCGATCTCGGCGGCGGCGATCAGATGCTGTTGCAGCAGTTTGCGCCCGGGGATCCGGATCCGGTTGTTGGTCGCGGCGACGTTGATCGGATACGGCGCGTGCACGTAGAGAGCGATGCCCGCGGCCTGCGCGTCGGCCTTCAGCGCCGCCGGCCCCCCGGCATACGCGACCACCGGCCCCTTGTACGACTGCGGGTCGCCGAGGAAGAACTGGGACAGCCCGGCGCCGCGGGCCCGCGCCTCGGCGATCGGGTCCGTGGCGTCGACGTGGCCTCCGATGGTGAGCGGCATGGGCACACCGTATGCGGTCCCGCTCGCCCCGGCAGCCCATCGAGGGCCGGTGGCAGGATGGCGTCCATGGAGCTCGCACGGACCACTGCCCTCGTCACCGGCGCCGCCTCGGGGCTCGGTGCCGCCACCGCCGCCGCCCTCCTTGAGGCGGGGGCACAGGTCGTCGGCCTCGACCTCGCCGGCGCCCTCGAGGCGACCGAAGCCCGCGAGGGCCTGACCTATGTGGCCACCGACGTGACCGATGAGGCGGCGGTGCGGGCCGCCGTGGCCGTGGCCGGTGCCGACCCGAGCGCGCCGCTGCGGGTCGTCGTCAACTGCGCGGGGATCGGACCGAGCGCGCGCATCGTCGGCCGCAAGGGCGTCCACGACCTCGCCCTCTACCGCAAGGTGATCGAGATCAACCTCATCGGCTCCTTCACCGTCCTGGCCGTCGCCGCCGAGGCGATCGCCGCCACCGACCCCGATGCCCAGGGTCAGCGTGGCGTCGTCATCAACACCGCGAGCATCGCCGCCTTCGACGGGCAGGTCGGGCAGGCCGCCTACTCCTCGTCGAAGGGCGGCATCGTCGGCCTGACCCTGCCCGCGGCCCGTGACCTCGCGCAGTACGGCATCCGCGTGGTCACCATCGCGCCGGGGATCGTCGAGACGCCGATGCTGGCCACGGTGTCGGACGAGTTCCGCGCCGGCCTCGCGGCCGGCGTGCCCTTCCCGCCCCGGCTCGCCCGCCCGGAGGAGTACGCCAAGCTCGCCCTGGCGATCATCGACCACGACTACCTCAACGGCGAGACGATCCGGATGGACGGCGCCCTGCGGATGGCGCCGCGCTGACCGGGCGGCTGCTGGCCGACGACCTCGGCGTCGAGGTCGCGCTCGCGGGCGCGGCCCGACGCGTCGTCTCGCTCGTGCCCTCGCTGACCGAGGCGATCGCCGCCACGGCGCCGGGGGCGCTCGTCGGGGCCACGGCGTGGTGCACCCACCCCGCCGACCTTGAGGCCCGCGGCGTCACGCGGGTGCGCGGCACCAAGAACCCCGACCTGCGCGCCATCGCCGACCTACGCCCCGACCTGGTCGTGGCGAACAAGGAGGAGAACCGCGAACTCGACGTCCAGCGGCTGCGGGCGGACGGCATACCGGTCTGGGTGACCGATGTCGAGACCGTCCCGGGGGCACTCGCCTCGATCCGGCGGCTGCTCGTCGAGGCCTGCGGCTGGCCCGCCCCCCACTGGCTGGCCGAGGCCGACCGCCTCTGGTCCGCACCGCCACCGCCCCCGCACACCCGGGTGGTCGTGCCGATCTGGCGCGACCCCTGGATGGTCGTCGGGGCGCCCACCTTCACCGCCGACCTTCTCGCCCGGCTGGGGTATGCCGTGTGCTCGCCGACCGCCGGCCGCTATCCCCAGGTCGACCTCGCCGCGCTCGACGATCCGGCCCTGTGCGACCTGGTGCTGCTGCCCGACGAGCCCTACGAGTTCGGCGCCGACGACAAACGGGCCTTCACTCGGGTGCCCACCCGACTCGTCTCCGGTCGGCTGCTCACCTGGTACGGGCCGGCGCTGCTGGAGTCCTCGGGGACGATCGCGCGGTGAGCGCGTCGGCACCCGGGCACAATCGGGTCGTGAACGATGAACGAGCCCTGGCCCGCGCCGACTTCGACCACGTGACCCGGGTGAGCACGCGGTGGGCCGACAACGACATGTATGGCCACCTCAACAACGCCGTCTACTACGAGCTCTTCGACTCGGCCATCAACAGCTGGCTGATCGAGGGCGCCGGGCTCGACGTGATGGCCATCCCCGAACTGGGGGTGGTCGCCGAATCCGGGTGCCGGTTCTACCGGGAGGTCGAGTACCCCCAGGCGCTCGACGTGGCGGTGCGGGTCGAGCGGATCGGGCGCAGTTCGATCACCTACCGGTTGGGGTTGTTCGGCGCGGGGGTGGACGAGGTGGCGGCCGTGGGCCACTGGGTCCACGTCTACATCGACCGGGACTCCCGGTCCTCGGTGCCGATCCCGCCCGTCGTGCGCACCCTGATGGAGGCGGCGGAGCGGACGCGCCGATGAGGATCACCGGAGCGGTCCTCGAGGAGGTCGGCCGGCCCGGGCCGTGGGCGCAGACCCGGCCGGTGACGGTCGGCGAGCTCGACCTCGCCGACCCCGCCCAGGGCGAGATCCGGGTCCGGGTCGACGCGGCCGGCGTGTGTCACTCCGACCTCTCGGTCGTCGACGGCAACCGGGCTCGGCCGGTCCCGATGGTGCTCGGCCACGAGGCCAGCGGCCGGGTCGAGGCGCTGGGGCCGGGCGTCGAGGGGCTGGGCATCGGCCAGCGGGTCGTCATGACGTTCCTGCCTCGGTGCGGCATCTGCCCGGGCTGCCGGACGAACGGTCGGATGCCGTGCGGTCCCGGGTCGGTGAGCAACGGCGCCGGTGAGCTCCTCAGTGGCGGGCGACGGCTGTCGCGGCACGGCATACCCGTCCACCATCACCTCGGCGTCTCCGCCTTCGCCACCCACGCGGTCGTCGACGCGCGCTCGGTGGTGCCGGTGCCCGATGACGTCCCGGCCGATATCGCGGCGCTCCTGGGCTGCGCCGTGCTCACCGGGGGAGGCACCCTGCTCAACGCGGCGCCCCCGGAGGCCGGGCAGAGCGTGCTCGTCGTCGGTCTCGGGGGAGTGGGGACGGCCGCCCTGCTGACCGCCCTCGCGCTCGGCAAGGGGGAGGTCGCGGTCGTGGACGGGGTCGCCGACAAGCGGGACCAGGCTCGGGCCCTCGGGGCGAGGGAGGCCTTCGAGCCCGGCGCGGTGGAGGGCACCTGGGACGTCGTGGTCGAGGCGGCCGGGAGTGCCCGGGCGTTCGAGGCGGCGGTGGCCGCGACCGCACCGGGCGGGCGGATGGTGACCGTCGGGCTGCCGCACCCGCAGGCCGTCGCGGCGATCTCGCCCCTGGACCTGGTGGCGCAGGCCAAGACGATCATCGGCAGTTACCTCGGGTCGGCGGTGCCCACCCGCGACATCCCCTTCTTCGTCCAGTGGTGGCGGGCCGGCCGGCTCCCATTGGAGGCTCTGATCTCCGGCCACCTCGAGCTCGACCGGGTCAACGAGGCGATGGACGAACTCGCGTCGGGCCGGGTGCGACGCCAGATCATCACGTTCTGAGGCCGGTCCCGTCGGATCCGGACGGCATACCTCGATTTCATCTCGGCGAGGCTCACCGTGTAGTGTCTCCGACGCACTCGTGACCCCCCGGGGCCACGCTTGCCCGCCCCCTTAGCTCAGTCGGCAGAGCGTTTCCATGGTA
>WBZS01000804.1_pt2 | contig 15257 bp, 11 predicted proteins | sample 5204201 | NCBI WGS metagenome assembly WBZS01 (sample SAMN12344357, study PRJNA552823) | activated sludge metagenome | biome: Activated sludge suspended growth; feature: Nitrification reactor; material: Wastewater; isolation source: activated sludge from nitrification reactor of wastewater...
GGCGCGTGAATAGATCACGTCCAAGCCGACGAGAAACCAGCGTTGCTTTTTTTGAAAGCCACGCATGAAACTCAACGCGGGTAAGATTTGTTGATTGGGAACCGCGCCCCCGTAGACCACGTTGGGCGAGCATTCCATGCCTTCGAACGAAGTCGGATAAAAGAGCAGATGGTCATGCTTTTCGACGACGGCCGTCACGGCTTTTCGGCTGGCCGAGGTCCAACATCCGAACAGACTCACGACCTTGTCGGCTTCGATCAGTTTCTCGGCTTTGGCGGCGAAGACGGATTCGTCGGATTCGCCATCCTCCGCGACGATTTCGACGGGTCGACCAAGAAGACCGCCGCCCTCGTTGATTTCTTGAACGCCAAGCGCGACGCCCTCAAAGATCGATTTTTCCCCAACCGCCATCGACCCCGTGCGTGAATAAACCACTCCCACGCGAATGGGTTCGCCTGCGGGAATGGTCGAGCCCGCATTGCTCAAACCTTCGGTTGTGCCGGGAAAGGCAAACCGTGCCATCGTGCCCAGTGCGTAAATGAGCAACGCGAAGAAACCCGCAAACGCTAAAGCGTTCGGCACGCGCAGCAGCTTTTTCGTCCCGCCTGCATTGGGGCGAAGGTCAGGGATGGTCGCCGACATTCCATTTGGCCCCAGCGTCGGAATCTTCGCGGAGTCGCTCGCCGGGGCTCGTTGCAGTAGGTTACGCTCTTGACCCTGAAGCTTGCCTTCGATCGCTCGAAGTTCGGTCACCACCTGGTCCGCGGTCTTGGGCCTGAGCGAAGGTTCCTTTTCCAGCAGGCGCATCACCAATTCCGATAAATCGCATGGAACCTGCGGATTCTTTTCGAACACCGGTGCCGGGACTTCGATCGCCAGGGCGGTGAGCACCGCCGTCACGGAATTGCCACGGAACGGTAAGGTCCCCGTGCAAAGCTGGTAAAGGACCACGCCCAGGCTGAACAAATCGCTTCGGCCATTGACCGTTTGCCCCCGTGCTTGTTCGGGTGACATGTAATAGGGTGTACCTAAGATCGCACCGCTGTGGGTGATCGAGGCATCTTGGCTTTCGGGTCTGGCCAAGCCAAAGTCGAGGATTTTCACCCTTCCGGTCGGTTCCTCGAGCCAAATATTCGCGGGTTTGATGTCGCGGTGGATCAGGCCTTTGGCATGCGCCGCCGCCAACCCCATCGCAATCTCTCGACCGATCCGCAAAACATCCCCGATACGTGGCCGTTCTCCTTGGCCAAGCCAGGCGGAAAGCGATTGCCCGTGGAGCAGTTCCATGGCCAAGTAAGGCGTGTCGCCGGCTTCATCCACTTCGAAGACCGTGACGACATGGTCATTGCGCACGGCCGCCATCGTGCGTGCCTCGCGAAGAAATCGTTCGCGAGCGCCGGGTTGCGTGATTGACTCGGGAAGCATCACTTTCAAGGCAACGATTCGTTCGAGCTTCGTATCCTTCGCTTCGTAGACCTTCCCCATTCCACCTTGGCCGAGCACGCGAAGAAGGTGGTACCGCCCCACGGTGGTGGGGTCGCTGGTCGTTGGCGACGGCGCGAGGATGCGTTTGTCCGTCGAAGGTGCGGGAGCTGGCATTCCCTCCATTTTCGGAATAGGGGCATGAGGCGTCGCCATGGGTTCGGGAGACAAGGTAGCGAAATGGTCTTTCGAACGGATCGCCATGGTCACGCCCTCTTTTCGATGTTGGCACCGCGCGTACAGCGATCGGCGACGCCAAACGGCTGTCTTGCGACTATAGGTCAAAAACCAAGGCGAGGCCAATGGACGCAATGCGGGATGCGCCGCAAACCCATCGGGCGGGCACATGTGCCGTCGTCCTTCGCGTGGATCGTGCACCCCCAAGCGCAATCTCGATTCCTTGAGTGGATTGGGGCGAAATCGTAGCGTAAAATAGTATGGAGGACGCTGCTTTTTGGGAGTGTAGTCGATGCCCGAGTCGAATGTTGGGTCAGAGACCACGGAGTGGGCGGAAAGTCCGTTGCACGGTTTTCGCGGTTCGTTTTCATCCGTTCCCGCGAAGGCGTGGCCACGTTCGCTTTCGATCGCCGTCAGCCGAGAAGCGGGAGCACGTGGTGGGGCGATCGCCAAACGCGTGGGGCAAAAGCTCGGTTGGCAGGTCTATAGCCAAGAACTTCTCGAATACATCACGCAAGAAGGCAGTTTACGCCAGGAATTGCTCGACCAAAACGCGGGTTCCGCCCTTGATTGGGTGGAGGACCAACTCGATTCGCTCCGCAAACAAGGCCGACTTGGCGACAACGCCACCATCACGGAGTTGGCACGCATCGTGCTTACGCTTGGCTCACAGGGCGACGTTATCCTCGTGGGACGCGGCGCGGGCTGCATCTTGCCGACGCCCACCACGCTGCATGTCTGTTTGATCGCTCCGCTCCACGATCGCATCGCTTACATCAGCGAATCCTCGCGTTTGACGATGGACGAAGCCGCGGAATTGGTTGAGAAACGAGATCGCCGTCGGCAGGAGTTTCTCGAAACGCATTTTCGCCACGATCCCTCGGACTTTCACGAATACGATCTTATCCTCAACTCAAGTCGCCTAGGCGAAGAAACCTGCGCTTACTTGATCGCCCATGCCGCGAAAGTGAAAATGCAATCGTTGGGCAGGCTCGCCTGAAACTTCCGTTAGCCGGACGCGCCAGCGACGGCTATGCCGTGCAAGAACGACGTGTCGACCCGGCTTCATCGCGATTCCGTCGCTGGCGCGTCCGGCGAACGAGTCTACCTCGTGGTGCTCAACCTCGGCTGCCGCGGGGCTGTTGCTGCGACATGCAATGGAGCGTGCCCAGCCCGAGGACTAAATCCAGGCAATGGATTCCCACCACGGAGCGGTCCGGAAAGAGGTCCGCCAAGATGCCTAGAGCGAGGCGATCCTTACCATCATTGAAGGTGGGAACGAGAACCTTCTCATTGCCAATGTAAAAATTGGCGTAACTCGCGGGAAGTCGATCTCCTTCCCAAAGGACAGGGTCTGGCATCGGCAGCTTGATCACCTCGAATTTTTTCCCCGACGCATCCTTCATCGATTCGAGCCGACGCCAATTCTCGTCAAGGATGGAAAAATTGGGATCGCTGCGATTTTCTTCGTACGCTGCGACGATTCGGCCCGGAGCCACGAACCGCGCTAAATCGTCAACATGTCCATGGGTATCATCCCCCACGATGCCATGGCTCAACCAAAGCACTTTTTCGATCCCAAGGTGATCCTTAAAAACCGCTTCGTAATCTTCACGCCGCATTCCCGGATTGCGTTCCTGAACGGGGCTGAGCAAACATTCTTCCGTGGTGAGGAGCAAACCCGCGCCATTCACATCGATGCTTCCTCCTTCCAATACAACGCGCTTCCCGGCGAATTGCGGTTGGAAGTGAGGCAGGCCCAGCGCCTTGGCGATGCGGAGGGGCACTTGGTCGTCTTGCTCCCAGTTGGGATATTTCGCCCAGGCGTTGAAACGCCAATCGGAAGCCGCGACTTCGTTTGCATCGTTGACGAGAAAGATGGGTCCGGAATCTCGGAGCCAAACGCGATCGGTGGGAAACGGAAAGAAGCGGACGCGTGTCAAATCGACGCCGACGGTCGAAAGCAGATCGCGGACTTCCGCCTCGGCGTCGGCGTTTTGCACGAGCAAATGGACGAACTCGCCCGTATGGAGATGCCGGACGATGTCGGCATACACCCACGGGATGGGTCCGAATTTGCCAGGCCAATCTGGTTCATGATGGGGCCACGCGAGCCAGGTAGCCTCGTGAGGATCCCATTCCGCCGGCATGCGCCAGCCCCCGTCCCGCGGTGTCTTCGCCATTCGGTTCCCTTATTTTGTTCGACTTTGAAGTTGTTTTTCGCGAAGGTTGGGCCACATCGGGTTCGGTGAAGCTTCGTAGATGCGAAGGTTGCGGAAGGACACTGCGCCTCCGGACACGGTAAAGCCGACGTTGCCGATGGGCCGATCAATCCCTTCGTGTTTCCCCAGAGCCACGAGTTTCCCATCCAGGCTAGCAGCCATCTCTTTGCCAAACTGTTCCAGCACCACCGTATGCCACGTGCCTGATTTTACCTCGACCTTGGCGGTGTCGAGTAGGGCTGCTTTGTCCGTCTTGTTTTTGTCAGAGGAGTCTTTTTTCAGCGAGATCGTGGTTGGAGTGATCAGGAGTCGGCTCAAATGCCCTTTAGTGCCATTGATGCTGAAGGTGGTTTTGCCGCCTTCGAGGCGGAAATCATATTGAATCACGGCATTCTGGATCGCCAAAGGCCGACGATAGGTGGCGGCGTGTTCATCGCTTTTGACTTCGGATCCTTGAAGGGCGCCATCGACGATGGACCATTTACCTTTTCCCGCTTTGAAATCTTTGGAAAGGTCGGCCGAGAAATCTTCTCGCACCCGGAGTTTGCCGCGTTCCGTGAGAAAAGTAGGTGGTTCGTCCGCATTCGCCACGGCGCAAAAACTCGCACACACCAAGTAGAAAGCCAAGCATCGTTTCATGGGAGCCACTCCGAAGCATGGAGGAATCGGGGAAACGCTCCATTGAACCCAGCAACGGGGATTTTGTATCGGTTTTTTTGAAAATGGGAGATTGGAATGCGAACGGAACGTGGGAAAAGGAAGCGGGCGCGGAACGAGAATCTTCATCTCGTCGCCACGCCCGTGTGCGTTGAGCCGGAAAATCCGGTTCGATTATTTGAACGAATTGATGCCGAACTGGTCCCCCAGAGCACGGGTCAACGTGCCAGGTGGCCGAGATCCCACACTACTGTTGACCATTTCCAGACCGAGCAAACCAACGAGCAGCATCACGATCAGGCTTGGGAGCATGAACAACACGGGAAGCACGCCCCACGGAGCGGGTTCCATTGGTTGTGCGGAGGCCAAGGGACGAATGGCGTCGTCCTCCTCGGCGGCGGCTTCTTCCTCTTCCCCGTCGATGTTGCCGAATTCGCTTTCGACCTCCTGAATCTCATCGTCGGCGACGACTTCGGAAGCCTCATCTTCGTCCAAAGCGACGACTTGGCTGCCGCTCTCTTCGTCGGCGGCGATCTCGGAATCATCCAGGGCTAGGTCGAAATCGGAGCTTTCCAAATCCGTGTCGATGCCAGCCGTGACGGAACTATCATCTTCTTCCAGCGAGGGGACTTCGAAATCGGTTTCGAAAATGTCGCCTTCTTCGCCGCCCGCGGAAGAGGGTTTCTTCTTTTTGCCTGCGGGTTTCTTGGCTTGGGGCTTTTGCGCTTCGGCGTCGTCGAGCGACAATTCGAATTCACTCGAATCCGCCGCCATCTCTCCCGAAGAATCCAGGCTCAGTTCGAACTCGCTGCTGGAGGCGTCTTCGGTGGAGCTATCCGCTTCCGGGAGATCGAGGCTTAGATCGAACTCGCTGCTATCGCCGGTTTCCCCTTGCGCCTGCAATTCGGGCCGAGGAGTCGCACCCGGTTCCAGGCTGAGATCGAAATCGACGCTGCTATCGTCGCCTTCCAGCGAGATGCCATGGTCTAAAGGTTTGCTTAGATTGATGCCGCTTGAAGGTCCCGACATTTTTTGACTATCGCCACCCAGCGCGTCATCGTCGAGTTCCAGACTGAAGTCGCTTTCTTCCGAAGTGGGGCTGCTGCTTTCGGGAGAAATATCGAAGTCGCTGCTGCCGTCCTTCGGAACCGCCAAATCGAAATCGCTGCTGTCTTCGGTTGGTTTTTTCTTGGCTTGGACCGGTGTCGCCGGTTGATGTCCGACGTCGCTATCGGAAAGCTCGAAGGGGGACATCTTCAGTTCCGACTTGGGCTTGACCCGCGAAGCTCGCTGTTGGGCTTTCTTGGCTTCGGCCTTGGCGATTTCCTCGTCGAGGTTGATCTCCTCGGTCATCGACATGCGTTCTTCTTCGCCACGTGATGGCGGTTTCACCTTTTCCAGGCGGACGTTGCTGTCCGCTTGCGTGACGTCCGGCATTTCACCCAGGGGAACTTCTTCATTCGACCCGACGATTTTGACGTCGCTGTCGCTGTCCATCGGGACGAGACGAGCGCCGGAATCGGTGGGCTTGGGCGTGGTGCCGCTGCGGCGATGGCCCGAAGATGGTGTGCCGCCTCGAACCACGCCGGATCCCGGTGACTTCACCGAACCGGACGATGGCAGCTTCACGGCTCCGGACGAAGGGTTACGAATACCGCCCGATGACGGAGCTTTCACCGGGCGCGGGCTATCGACTTTGCTTTTGGGTTGGTACGTCAAGTCAAAGTCGCTGCCGTCGGCGACGAGCTTCACGTCGCTATCGCTTCCCTCGGGAAGCATGGCCGGGCGATTTTCGCTTTTGCGAACGCCCGATTTCGGAGTCGCCTTGCTGGGTGGTTTCGCGCCATGCCCGCTCGGGCTTCGACGCGGCGGCGAAGCCGGCGGTACTTCCAAATCATCCCCCGTGGAAAGCTCGAAATCAAAAACGGAATCGTCTTGGGATTCTTCCTTGCGGGGCGTCTTTGGACCCCCGATGCCGGACTTCGACTTGATTCCCGAACGCGGCGCCGCGCCAGATTTTGGGGGTGCCTCTCCCAAAACCAAATCCGGGTCGCTCGTGCCGGCTCGGCTCCGCGCGAGTTCTTCAATATCCTTGATGCGAAATCGCCAAGTTCCTCGGTCCTGGAACGAACGAATCTGGTTTTTCTGCGCCATCTGTTTCAGCTTGTCCGGAGACATGCCAAGCACGCTGGCTGCTTCTTGGAGAGTGTAATAACCTTGCGCCATGACGAATTCATCCCCGCTGACGGATTCGTGGTGTTCCCCGAGGTTAGGGATAGACCATCTTCACCATTCTACCACGACTCGGCGCAAAACTGTCAACGGACGATCAATTCCGAAATTTTTTTCGGATGTGAAGTAAAGGTCATTCCGAACGTGCGGGCGTTTACGCGCGAAGTGCAACGCGATCGACGAATCCGCGGCGTGCATCGCGAATCGATTGCATCGATTCCCGATGCAATCGATCCGTGAATCGCTTTAGTGACGGGATCCGCACGCCAAGTCCGGTAAGCTGCCGTCAGCGTTGAAATGCCATTCGTACGGGCCCTCGACGACGTCGAACTTGGAAATCGGCGTCAGCTCCTTCAAGCAGGGTTCCGATACTTCCACGTATTCCAGTTGTAGCGTGTTGCGGATATGCAGGATGCGTGCCTGGTCGGACGGCCGCGTGCCGTTGATGCTCAGGGCCGCATCGATCGCTTCGCGGTCGGTGTCGTAATGCACAGGAAGGTTTGCTCCTTCCGGATAACCACTTGTCACGCAGTTGATGCGGGTGACGTTGTAATCCATCTGTTTCAGAAGTTTCGCGGTGGTGAAATCCGCGAAACCGATGCACGAGGCGTTGCCCATCGTGTGTTCGGTCAAACCACGCACCATGATGAACCGCATGTGTGGCTGGTCGCCGAGGTTGTCGCCTCGCAGTGCTCGTTTCCGTCCAATCACGTTCGTATCCATGCCGGAACCGGAAATGTCTTTACCGATTTCGTCGACCACCAAGAGATCCGCTTGCTTGAAGGGGAGGCGTGCGATCCATTCTTTGGATTTGACCAGAAGCGATTCCTCGACCGGCTCAAAGTCGGCGGGAAGGGCAGCGTGAACGATCGCCGTCTCGTCGAAACCATTTTCGACGATCCCGAGCCCGAACGCGACCGGCGCCTTGGCGCGCATGAATCGGCTCACGGCACGGACGACGGGGTCGTACGGATGCTCCAGAAGGACGCGGTGGTAGTGGGCCGCTCCCTCACGTTTACCCAGCCCGATCATCATCATTTTGAGCAGCCCGGATTCGATGGGCCCGTTGTAGCTGGTGTGGGGTTTCACGCGACCGATGACGCCGATATGGTCGGCGGTGGACGCGTGTTTATCGAGGTAGGCGGGAAAACCTTCCGCGGTATTTCCGAGGTGGACGACTTCCATCGAGGCTCGGATCGGAGCGCCGACGAAGGCTTCGGTGACGTTATAACCCGTCAAGATTTCGGTTTGCCCTTCCGCCGTGGCGCCGCCATGGCTACCCATCGCCGGCACGAGGAAAGGCTTCGCACCTAGATCGCGGAGATGGTGGACGACGGATTTGAGGATGATGGCGATATTCGCGATGCCTCGGCTGCCGGCGGTGAGCGCCACGGTTTGCCCGGGCTTGATCTTCTGCCCCAGGTTGAGTTGCCGAAGTGTCTGATCAACCGCTTCGGGGATGTTCTCGATTCGTGGTCGAGCGAGCTGTTGTTGGACGCGAAACATGCGAGGATAAGTCGACACGCAAGCACCTGGTGAAAAGGAAAAGCCTTGTTGGCTCGTGACGCAACTCCGTGACCACGCACCTCGGTGGTTCGATTTCCGAAAGGTGGTGCGGATTTCGCCGCGCGTGGCGAAAGCCGGAATCGAAGGCTACGGGTGAACAAGACGAAGTCTGGTTGTTAGAATACTCTATCCTAGCGAGCTTGCCATCGGAAACCGTTGAGCCAGCGAGATTCGATTTTTGATTCCTCTCTCCCGTTGGATTTTCGAATGACGTCTGAAGAAATCGCGAGTTTGCGGCAAAATCATTACAACGCGACCCTGATTTCGCTTCGGAAGGCCAATTCCGATCTCGCGATCCTTCGGGTGCGTCCAGATTTTGCCGTACCGAAACATCAGGCAGGCCAATATGGTACCCTGGGATTGGGGAAATGGGAACCGCGCCATCCCGAGTGCCAAACGGAGGTGACCAAGCTCGGCGAAGAACGGAAAATGATTCGCCGAGCGTACTCCATCAGTTGTTCGATTCTTGGAGACGATGGCGAACTCGAGGACCGATCCAACCTTCCCTGGATAGAGTTTTACATCGTGTTGGTCCGAAAGTCGGACAAAGACCCTCCAGCACTGACGCCTCGGCTTTTCATGTTGAACGAGGGAGACCGCCTTTTCGTGGGAGAAAAGATCGCGGGCCATTTCAACCTGGACCCGGTCAAACCCACGGACAACGTCATCTTTCTTTCGACGGGCACGGGAGAAGCGCCGCACAATTACATGGCCTGGGACCTTCTTCGCCGGGGCCATCAGGGAAAGATTTTGGCTGCGTGTTGCGTTCGGTACAAAGCCGACCTAGGGTATTATGACATCCACCAAACGGTGATGCGTAAGTTTCCGCAGTACAAATATCTCAGCTTGACGACACGCGAAGCCGTCAATGCTGGCCATAAGGTGTATATCCAGGATCTCATCACCAGCGGTCAACTGGAAGAGCAGTTGGGTGACACACTCGACCCGGCTCAGACGCATGTGTACCTTTGCGGCAATCCCAAGATGATCGGGGTCAAGGAAAAAGACCCCACGACGGGCCAACTAGGGTACCCTCAACCGATGGGCGTGATTGAAATCCTCAGCAACCGAGGCTTCCAAGTGGATCAGCCGAGCATTAAGCTGAAGGGTAACATTCATTACGAAGAATTCTGGTGAGAGGCGACGCGCCGCGACTTTTTTGAGCGAACTCCGTCGGATTTCAGGTTGTCGAGCGAGGTTTGCAAGGCAACCGTTTTCCTGAGGGCCCCATATCCATGGCGGACGAGATTGTCGATAATTACCGCCTGATCAAATGCCTGATGACGGGGCAAACGAGTCAGGTGTGGGAAGTCGTGGAGCAGAACAGTCACCGCCATTTCGCGATGAAGATTTTGTTGCCGGAAAAGGCGAAAGATTCCAGCCTCCGCAAGATGTTGCATCACGAGGCTTCGGTCGGTCTGGAATTGACGCATCCCAACGTCATCAAGATCGTGAACGTCAATAAGGATCCCAAATCGATTCCTTATTTCGTCATGGAGTTTTTCCCCGCGGGAAGCTTGAAGTCGCGTCTCATCAACAAGAACTACGATTTCATCAAAGAACGCGCTCACAGTATTTTCAAGCAAGCCGCGGTGGGTTTGGCGTACATGAACGCAAGCGGCTGGGTTCACCGCGACGTGAAGCCCGACAATCTTCTCGTCAATAGTGCCGGCGAGGTTCGCATCATCGACTTCGCCATCGCGCAGAAGATTCAAAAACGCGGGTTGATCTCTCGAATGTTGTTTGGCAAGCCAGCAATTCAGGGAACACGCAGTTACATGTCGCCGGAGCAAATTCGGGGCCTCGACCTCGACGACCGTTCCGACATTTACAGTTTTGGTGCGACCCTTTACGAATTGACGACGTATCGTCCTCCGTTTCGAGCCGCCACGCAGCAAGAGCTATTGACCAAGCATGTGATCGAAAAACCCGTTTCGCCAAAAATCTTCATGCCGGATCTAACGGACGAATTTTGTTCGCTGGTCCTCAAAACGTTGGAAAAGAAGCCGGACAATCGCCCGCCCACGTTTCACGATGTTCTGAAGACTCTCAACCAGATCCGCGTTTATAAAACCGACGCCGCGCCAAGCCGAAAGTCCTCGTAGATTCGATTAATTACGGTCCGAGCCTGAGCGCCAGCGAGGGATGCCGTCGCTGTATCCCTCGCTGGCGCTCAGGCTCGGACCATATTGACCAGACAATTGCTTGAACGAAGCGTGCGAGGGTTTTCGATTGTCTCGTTGATATTTTCAGTTCTCAAACACCATGCGAATCGTCCAAATAGATCCGAAAAAAATCCCCCCCGCGGCGATGGCTGAAGCGGTGGAGACACTTCGTGCCGGCAAACTGGTGGCGTTTCCCACGGAGACCGTGTATGGCCTTGGCGCCGATGCGTTGAACGCGGAAGCGGTCACACGCATCTTCCAGGCTAAAGGTCGGCCCGCGACGAATCCGGTCATCGTCCATCTTTCGGATCCCTCCGAACTCGACAGGGTGGCGCAAGATCTCCCACGTTGCGTCGCTCCGCTCGCCAAAGCATTTTGGCCTGGTCCGTTGACGCTGGTGGTGCCCAAAAACGCCTCGCTTCCCGATGTGGTGACGGCGGGAGGACCGACGGTCGCCGTGCGGATTCCCAAACATCCCGTTGCCTTGGCGCTGCTCCACGAGGCGAAAATTCCCATCGCGGCTCCCAGTGCCAATCGCTCGACCCAGCTATCGCCCACACGCGCGGAACACGTCGTTCGCCAACTGGGCGATCGCGTCGACCTCGTCCTTGACGGCGGACCAACATCCGGCGGCATCGAATCGACGGTTCTTGACGTTACCGTTTCACCGCCTCGGTTGTTACGGCCCGGCTTGGTCACGTGCGAGCAAATCGAGGCGATCGTCGGGCCCATCGGGTTTGGTGAAGACCTGGCGGACACGAGACAGCCGGCCCGATCGCCCGGCCAAATGGATCGGCATTACGCGCCACGCACGCCGCTCATCGTTTGCACTCAAAGCCGCGTGAAAATCGACGAACTGACGCGAGCCGGCTTAACCGTGGGGTGGGTAACGTTCGAAACGTCACCTCCTCAAGGCGTCGTACTTCGAACGATGCCAAGCGATGCGGAAGGTTACGCTTCGCGCCTTTATGATGTCCTCCATGATCTCGATCAACTCCATCTCGATCGGATCGTCGTCGAAGCACCGCCAAGGGATCCCCGCTGGTTGGCCCTGCACGATCGCTTGAAGCGCGCGAGTGCCCTACCCTCTTCGACGTAACCGAGTTCCGCGTTCTGCGTTCCACCGTCAGACAGGTTCGAACGAAGGCGGCTCGATTCTTGCGTTTTGCCTGGGTCGTCGTTAAGGTGAAGAGACGATTTTTTGTTTGTTCCTCGAAAGGATTCCATGAGATCCCTCCTTTCCCTGGTTTGTTTCAGCATTCTCACCACGTCCGCGTCGGCTGGGAACGCTCCTTATAAGGAAGCTCGCACGAACGCCCTGAAAGGCAATTTCGGCGAGGCCATCGAACAGTTTCAAGAAGTTGCCAAGAATCCCAAGCACCGCGTGCGCTCCTTGGTGGAGATTTCCAAGCTTCACGTAGCCAAGGGTGATTACGACAAGGCGGATAAGGTCATTGCCGAAGCCTTGAAGGAAACCGCAAATGAGGCCGAACTTCTGGCACGCGCCGCCGCGCTCCAGTTCGAGCGAGGCCGATGGGACGAAGCGGAAAAGCTGGCTCGCAAAGCGGTGGAGGTGAAAGAACAAACCTTCCTCGCGCAATGGATCCTCGGCTCGATCCTTCGCGACCGAGGCCAAACTGCCGAGGCGGATAAGGTTTTTCGTTGGTTCATCCGCACCTATTCGAAACGTCAAAATGACGATGACGAAATCTCGGATTCCGACGAACTTCGCTTGGTGGGTTTGGCGGGACTCGAACGCGCCCGTCATTACCATCTCACCGATCAATTCCAGTTCGTCCTTACGGAAATTTTTGGTTACTCCCTGAAACAGGATCCACTGTATTGGCCGGCGGAAGTCGAGAAGGGCAAGCTCTACTTGGAGAAACACAACAAGGCCCTGGCGACCAAGGCATTCGATCGTGCGTTGACGATCAATCCACGCGCTGCCGACGCGTTGGTGGGCAAAGGCCAATTGGCGGCTCTCGCCTTCGAATTCAAAGACGCGGAGGGATATGCCGAGCAGGCACTCAAGATCAATCCGAACTTGATCTCCGCGCTCCAGCTTCGCGCGGAAGTGTTGTTGTTCGGCTCGGACTTTGAAAACGCGCTCAAGGATCTCGACAAGGCCTATGCCATCAATCCGCGTCACGAAGCGACCCTCGCCCTGTTAGCCAGCGTTTATCACGCACAAAGAAAAACGAAGGAATTCGAGGCGAAGATCGCGGAAGTGGAGAAGTTCACAAGCAGTCCCTACGTCTTTTTCACGCAGCTCGCTCAAGCGATGGAAGGGCGAAAGCTTTATTACGAAGCGGAAAAATATTACCTCAAGGCGACAGACCTCCAACCCAAACTTTCCGAAGCACGAGCCGGCTTAGGCGATATTTACATGCGTCTGGGGGATGAAGCCAAGGGACGAAAATATCTAGAAGAAGCCTTCAAGGGCGATAACTTCCACATTCGCGTTTTCAATCAGCTCGCGGTGCTCGACCATCTCGACAAGTACAAGGAACTTCGTACCAAGAATTTTTTGATTAAGTATGACGCCAAACATGACGAACTCTTGGCGAAGTTGTGTGCGAAGCAACTCGAAGCGTGTTACGAGGAATTCGCCAAGAAGTTCGCGTATCGTCCACCCGGACCGATTTTGATCGAGATTTTCAACAAACATGAGATGTTCAGTGGTCGTGTCGTCTCGTTGCCGGATTTGCACACGATCGGTGCATGCACGGGGAAGATGTTCGCGATGGTGTCGACGCACGACAAGTCGAAAGTGATCGCGAAGCCTTTCAATTGGGTGCGGGTGATTCGGCACGAACTCGTGCACATTTTCAATCTGGAGCAGACGAAATTTCAATGCCCACACTGGTTGACGGAAGGTTTGGCGGTCATGAGCGAGGGAAGCGTGCAGCCTCCTTCGTGGAAACCATTGTTGGCGGAGAAATACTACGGCAAAGACCTGTTGAACCTGGATAATATCTTGTTGGCGTTCGCTCGGCCACGTTCGCCGGCGCAATGGCAGCAAGCGTACTTGCAGAGCTTGCTTTACACCGAATACCTTATCAAGGCCCACGGCGAACCCGCGGTAGGAAAAATGTTGGCCGCGTTCGCGGAAGATATGGACACTGCCGACGCACTCAAGAAAGCCGTCGGCATCACCAAAGAAGAATTCGAGAAAGGGTATTTGGAATTCGTCACCAAACGCGTTGAGGAAGGTGGCATCAAGGCGAGCAAGAAGGCGATCACGCTCAAGGAACTGAAGGAAGCGAACGCCAAGGACCCCGACGACCAAGACATCGCGGCCCAACTCGCCGAGCGCTATTACCTGACGGGGAAACGCAAGGATGCGCGGGAGTTGGCGGAAAAAGTATTGGCCAAGAATCGGGACCACGGAGGAGCCGCGTACGTGAAGGCCATGTTGCTGATCGATGCGGGCGACCAGGACGTCGGCATGGCGATCCTCAACTCCTTCAACAACGATCAGACGAAGGAGATCAAACCGTTGCGTGCGTTGGCGAAGATCCAATTCGAGCAAAAGGAAATCGAGAAAGCCGCCGACACGCTCGAGCGATGCCGTCGGCTCGAGCCGCATGATCCTACCTACATTTCCTTGTTAGCCAAGGTTTATCTGAAGCTGGATCGGAAGGATAAATTACGCGAAATTTTGGAAGATGTGACGAAATTCGATCCAGACGACCCTTTGCCGCGTAAGAAACTTGCCCAGATCTATCAGGAAGCGAACGATCACGCCAAGGCGGAAAAATTCGCACGGATGGTTCTGGAGATCGACGTGAAGGACGGCGACGCCCAAAAGATTCTGGTCGAAGCGTTGCGGGCGCAGGAAAAAATGGAGGAAGCTCGGGAATGGCAAGCGCTGTTTGATCTTTAGAGCGCGGTCGCATGCGAGAAGTCCGAGCCTGAGCGCGAGCGAGGGATATAGTCGCAGCGTTCCTCGCTCGCGCTCAGGCTCGGGAGCCAGCACTCACGACCACATCTCCGTGTGTGGATGGATTCCTTGGGGGGCTGACGCCGTCCGGCTCGCCAGGGAGGGCATTGCGAGCTTTCCGACGGTAGGTTTTCCGACCATCCGTCGAGCTTCGTCGTCTTTTGCGTTCGAGGATAGTGCGCATGTCGTTGAGTTTGCCGGAAATCCAAGGTTTGATTAAGGAAATGTACGGCAGTAAGGACGAACGCCGAGGCATCGACGGCACGTTCATGTGGTTCATGCAAGAGGTGGGTGAGTTGGCCACCGCGTTACGCTCGGGCTCGGCGGACGAAAAGGCGTTCGAATTCGCGGATGTGCTGGCCTGGCTGGCGACGTTGGCGAATATTGCCAACGTCGATCTGGAAAAGGCTCTCAGGACGAAGTATGGTTTGGGGTGTCCCGGTTGCCGGGCGAATCCGTGTGAATGTGCGGCCACGGAAAAACCGTGACCTTTGCCCTCGCAGGAGCTTTATGCGTTCCCTTCGATCTGTCTCGGCCCTGCTCGTTTGGATGTTCCTGGTCCCGCTGAGCTGGGGACAACCGCTTCCGCCAGCCACCATCAAAAAAGTGGACGTCGGCTTTCTCGGCTATCGCAAGGAAGGCACCTTTTCGATCCATAAGGTGGGCTTGTGGACGCCCGTTTTCGTCGAAGTCGAAGCCGGCCCACGCGGGCTCGACAACCGCACCATCCTACGCATCGAGACGCCCGATAGCGAAGAAGTCGGAACGATCTACGAAGTACCCATCCAGGCCGATCCGAACCTGGCAGCCACC
>WBZS01001836.1_pt1 | contig 15229 bp, 13 predicted proteins | sample 5204201 | NCBI WGS metagenome assembly WBZS01 (sample SAMN12344357, study PRJNA552823) | activated sludge metagenome | biome: Activated sludge suspended growth; feature: Nitrification reactor; material: Wastewater; isolation source: activated sludge from nitrification reactor of wastewater...
CCGTCTACACGGTGAAATTCGCTGAAGCAATATTCGTCCTGCACTGCTTCCAGAAGAAGAGCAAGAGCGGGATCGCTACACCGAAAGAGGACATGGACATCATTCGCGTCAGGCTGAAAGTCGCCCAGGCACTGGCAAAGGAGTTACGACATGGCAAAGCGCATGATTGAAGACATCGAGATTGAAACCAGTTCGGGCAACGTCTTCGCCGACCTTGGCCTGCCCGATGCCGAAAAACTCAAGATCAAGTCCGGCCTAGTGATCGAGATCACCCGTGCCGTGCGTCGTCTCGGCCTTACGCAAGAGGAGGCCGGCCGGCGCATGGGCATCGCGCAACCGAAGGTGTCCGGCATGATGCGCGGCGACTTCGCCAACCTATCCGAGCGCAAGCTGATGGCGTGTCTGAACCGCCTCGGGTACGACATTGAAATCAACGTGCGGCCAGCAACCGAACCGATTGGACATCTGACACTCGCGATCAATTGATCTGGCGCACGTGGCTAGGCGCGCGGCCGTGCCGGAGTTATGCTGAAAATTTCTGTTATCAGAAGCACGATGCCGCCGGCATCCAGATGGCAGGTAACGCATCAGTTACCTGCCGCTCGGCCCTGCACTGAGTCGGCCCGGTCCTCGGCCAATGCTGCCGTTCGCGACGCTCAATGCCAATGGCAGGTCAGGGCTCGTCAACAGCCATAGGTCAGGAACTCACAACGAGCGGCCGGTTTCCCGAGGTTGGTCGGCAAGTCTCGACCCAATGGAGACGTTCGTCCTGGCGTCTAACGACCGGCCGCTGCCGGCACTGAATCAGACTGTCGCGAAAGGCTTCCGTGTGCCAGCAGCTCGGCCACGATAGAACTCCTTGAACCACGCTGGCGCGAGCCTCGGTCGGTGGAACTATTCTGCGAACTTGACCCGCCGGCCCGAGACCGGGCGCGCTTAGCGACTGCGTCGGAGACTACGAGAAACTCAACCATGGCGGCTGACGCCGCCATGGAATCGCTTTGCTCACTTGACACGGACCGACCAATGGACGGCTCCACTGACGCATGGCCGGCAAAAGTTCGCAAGCATGCCGCCCAGCCAGCCGCCCGGGCAGGCAACGCCGGCTACCTCTAGTTTCCACTCAAGTTCGTTCGCCGATTGCCGAAGATTGTGTCGTCCAATGGTCCCGCAGCTATCTGAATAGCCGGTGGTCTCGTCGCTTTGCCGTTTGCCTTTGCCACTAGAGTCTTCAACCATGAACCCGTGCAATCCTGGCAAGTTCCCGATCCCACTCACCGCGATCGGTGCGGCACTGTGCCTGTTCGCGAGCGCATGCCTGGCCGAGTCTTCATTGGCTGAAGGCAACGGCATCCGGATCAGCGGATTTGGAACGCTTGGCATTGTCCATACGGAGGCTCCAGCAGGCTGGGGTTTTCTTCGAAGCATCGAGCAGCCGGCCAGCACCCGGACCACCCGTGCCGACGTCGATACGCGGCTCGGCATTCAGCTGAACTACGCCGCCAATTCGCAGATCGAACTGGTCGGCCAGTTGATGGCCACTCGCCGCCTGCCCAATGCAGCCACTGGCGACGCCGTGGAGTGGGCCTTCGCGGCCTATCGCCCCACCGCCGACTTGGCGTTTCGCGCAGGTCGCCTGAACCTGGATCAGTTTGTGATGTCCGACTACCGCAACGTCGGCTTCGCATACATCTACGCGCGGCCGCCGGTCGAGTACTACGGCGCGATCCCAAGTTCCCTCGATGGGGCCGATGTCACCCGAACCTGGAGTCTTGACGACAGTCGGTGGCGTGCCAAAGCGTTTTTCGGACGTTCCAAGACGGCAGGGATCCCGCTCAACAATGCCTTTGGATTTGCCCTGTCGCGCGAAACGGATGGATTGCTCGTCCGGGCCGGATGGTCACGCGCCAGCCTGGCCCGCAACAACAGCAGCTTAACGCCACTGCTCGACGGCCTCGACCAGGTTCGGGCATTGCCGATGCCCACGGTGGCGGCCGAAGCAGATGCCTTGCACAGGTACCTTGACTTGGCCGCCGAGCCGCTGACTTATGCCACGCTCGGCTTGACCTATGAGCGGGAGCATTGGCAATACGCGGCGGAACTGACGCGATTCGCTTTTGGCCAATCCAAAATCAAGGCCGGCTACGCGAGCATCGGCCGCCGTATCGGGGCCGTCACCTGGTTTGGCATGGTGAGCGACTCCAGGGATGGCGCGTCCACCGTAGCAACCCCTGCGTGGGGGACGGTGCTTGCCCCCATCATCGGCCCCGCGGCCGCGCAGCAGACTCAGGTGCTCGGGGCCACAGCGGTCTACGTGGCCAGCCAGTCGATACGCCAGACCACCTTCTCGCTCGGAGCCCGCTGGGACTTCCGACCCCGGGTGGCTCTCAAAGTGCAATTGGACCACGTCCAGGTCAAAGCCAACGGCGGATACCTCTGGTCCAACGCAACCGGTGATCCCGGCACCGCGAACATCGGCACCGTCCTGCTGGACTTCGTGTTCTGAGGCCGGCCATGCAAGCCAAGCTCCGACACCTTCTGGTCTTGATCGCGGTGCTCTTCGCGCCGCGGGCCCATGCCGACTTCTACCTGGTTGTGCAGTCAGCGAACCCGCAGCCCTCGCTGACGCAAAAGGAGGCGGTGGACCTGTTCATGGGCCGCAACCGCGCCTTTCGAAACGGCAATCTCGCGCAGGTCTACGACCTGCCGCCCGACAGCGCCGCGCGCGCCGACTTCTACCAGCGGTTGACGGGGATGAGCGCCGCACAAGTCAATAGCTACTGGGCCCGCCTCATGTTTTCCGGCCAGACCATGCCGCCGCAATCCGTATCCGACGAGGCTGCGATGATCGAAACCGTGAAGCGCAACCCCAAAGCCATCGGCTGGCTCAGCAAGGAGCCGGCCGACAAGCAGCTGCGCGTCCTGCTCGTCATCAAGGAGTCGACTTGACCGAGCGATGGACCAGATTCGTCGGCCTGGGCAGCCTTCGGCTGCGCTTCATGCTGACGGTCGTCCTGGGCGCGGTGATGTTCTCCGCGGTGGCCGGCGCGATTTCCTACCGGCTCGGGCACTTGCGTGCGCTGAATAACTGCCGCCATGCGCTCGAGGGCCTGGTCCATGCCGTGGACAAGACGGCGGCCATCGGTGCGTTTGCGTCGGATCGTGTTCTGCTGCGCGAGATCGTTGACGGCCTGGTGCGAAACGAACTCGTGGCGGTTGCCGAGGTGAATTCGGCGAGCGGTGAGTTGCTGACCCGCAGCGAGCGCGCCGACGCGTCGACCGCACGTCAAGGCCTACTGATCGAACTGCCCCTGGCTTCTCCATTCGACGCTGCCGAGGTGCTCGGCGTGCTTCGCATCAGGGGCGATGACGAACGAATCGGCGCGGTGGCCAATCGTGAGGCTTACACGTTGGCGACATTGATGGTCGCCCAAGCCGCGCTGATCACCCTCATGCTTTACTTCGCGGCGACGCATCTCTTCTCGAATCCTCTCGTTCGCCTTGCGCGCCAACTGCATGCAATACCCCCGGGCAACACCGAACGACTGCCCATGCCCAAGCGGCATCGGCTCGACGAGATTGGCATGCTGATTCAGAGTGCGAACGCGCTCATTGATACCAACGCGCAGGCGCTGGAGCGTGAGCGCGACGTGCGTGCCAGGGTCGAAGCGACGGTCGAGCAGCGAACCGCCGAGCTGCGCTCGGCGAAGGAACAGGCCGAAGCTGCCAACATGGCGAAATCGCAATTCCTGGCCAACATGAGCCACGAGATCCGTACGCCGATGAATGGCGTCATCGGCATGGCCGAGCTGCTGATGTCGACCTCTCTGGCGCCGCGCCAGAAGCACTTTGCGCGCTCGCTGCAATCGTCCGCGGACGCCATGATGCGCCTGCTAAACGACATCCTGGACTTCTCCAAGATCGAGGCCGGGCGCCTGGAAATCGAGCGCCTGCCTTTCAGCCCTGCCAAGGTGGCCGCAGACGCCGCGGCGCATTGGGCGGAGTCGGCGCAGGTGAAGGGCCTCGAGCTCATCTGCGACGTTGCGCCGGATATTCCGCAATGGACTTGCGGGGATCCTCACCGCATTCGGCAAGGCCTGGACAACCTTGTCAGCAACGCCGTGAAATTCACGGCAGCCGGGGAGATCGAAATCGGTGTGGCACTCGTGCCGGACGCGCCCGGGAGCGACCCCTGTCTGCGCTTCAGCGTGCGAGACACCGGTGCGGGCATTCCCGAGGAAGCAAAGCCCAGACTGTTCCTGGCCTTCTCACAGGCCGACAACTCCACCACGCGCAAGTATGGCGGCACCGGACTGGGGCTGGCCATCACCCGGCAACTCGCCGAGTTGATGGGCGGCCACACTGGCATGGAAAGCCGCGTCAACGTCGGCACGCTAATGTGGCTGTCGGTTCCTTTGGGAACCGCGGAAGGGAGGCCGTCCAACGCAGGGCCTCCGGACTTGCCGCGCAGCCTCCAGGTTCTGGTGGTCGAACCGCATCCACGGGCCCGGTCCGTCATGGTGGATTTGCTCGGTCGCCTCGGTGTCATCACTGAGGTGGCCGCCGACACGGCTGGCGCATTCGAGCAGATCAGCCGCGGCAACGTCCGCACACGATACGATGTAGTCATCTATGCAGAGCCCACCCATTCCGGCCGCGAGTCGCCCTTCGCGCAAAGGGTCAAGGATTGGTCAGCCGATGGTCGTCCACGCTTGATCAAGCTGGTGCCGATGAGCACCCTGGCCGAGCTCGACATCCATGCGGTTCCGGGCGTGCATGCCTGGTTGCCGAAGCCGGTGACCGAATTCGCACTGCGAAGCGTGTTGGCGGAGGCGTTGAGCGAAGAAGGGGAATCTGAGGCCGCCATGGACTCCAGTTTCGGACGACTGCCTGCGCTGAACCGGCACGTGCTGCTTGCCGAGGACAGCTCGATCAATGCCGAGATTGCGACTGCCCTTTTGCAGGATCTCGGGTGTACGGTCGTCAGGGCCATCGACGGCGAAGCGGCCGTGGAGCACTTCCAACACGAACGTTTTGACCTGATCTTGATGGATTGCCAGATGCCTGGCATGGACGGCTTCGAGGCGACAAGCCGGATCCGTCAGCTCGAAGCGGAGCGGTCCGCAGCCGCGTCCGAGGTCGATCACCCGCGCACGCCGATCATCGCGCTGACGGCGAACTCACTCAGCGGCGATCGCGAACGCTGTCTCGCCGCGGGCATGGATGATCACGTCGGCAAACCCTTTCGTCGCTCGCAGCTTCGCGCGACCATGGTCCGGTGGGTCGGATCGCCGACGGCGGAAGGCGCTGCATCCTCAACCACTGCCATCGCCGACACGCGGCGTCCAGAGGTCATCGACCGCCTGGCCCTCCTCAAGCAGCTTCAGATCGGCGGGCGCATGCGCCCGGCTTTGGTGGCCAAGGTGATCGGCCTGTTCCTTGCCGAGACGCCGACGATCCTCAATCAGTTGGCTCAGGGCCTGGAGCGCAAGGATCAACGGGCCGTCGAACGTGCTGCGCACACCATCAAGGCCTCGGGTGCTTCGGTCGGTGCGCTCGCGCTCTCGCAGCTCGCTGGAATAGCGGAAGGCCAAGCCAGGAGCGGATCGTTCGATGCCGTGCAGCAACAAGTCGGCGAAATTCGTCGCCAGTTTGACGCCGCTGTCGCGCAGCTGGAGATGCTGCGCGCCGAGCTGCTCCAGCCACAAACGGACGTCTTCGAATCATGAGACCGGAAAGCCGTCGCCAGACCGTGTTGGTCATCGATGACGACGCCATCCTCCGACTGATGGCTACGGAGGCCCTGAGCGACGTGGGCTACCACGTCGTCGAAGCAGCTGACGCCGAATCGGGGTGGGAGCACTTTGACCGCAATGGCGCCGACCTGGTGCTGTTGGACGTGATCTTGCCGGGAATGAACGGCTTCGAGGCCTGCGCCCGGCTGCGGGCACACGCCGCAGGCATCAATGTCCCGATCATCGTGATGACAGGGCTGGACGATCGGAAGTCCATCGTCAGCGCCTATGACTCGGGCGCAACAGATTTTCTCACCAAACCCATCGTTTGGGATCTGCTGCCGTACCGCGTGCGCTACGCCTTGCGCGCCAGCGAAGCGTTGCAGGAGACTGCGCGCAGCCGCGCTCTGCTAAGCCGATCGCAGTCCCTGGCCAACATGGGAAGTTGGGAGTGGCACTGCGCCGGCGACACCTTGGCCTGGTCCGATGAGATGCATCGGATCATGGGCACAACGCCGGGGCCGCTCGACGCGCCGGCTGTCACCACTTTGTCGGCGCATGTCCACTCCGGCGACCGGGCGCTGGTCGAACGCGCGCTCGCCGGCGCAATGAATCACGGGCTGGCCTACAACATCGAGTTCCGCATCGTCCGGGCCGACGGAACCGTGCGCCGGCTGCTGGAGCAGACCACCATCGAGCGCGTTGCCGGCGATGTCGTCAGCGCCGTGTACGGGATCCGGCGCGACATCACTGAGCAGACCGAAGCCAACGAGCGCATCCGCAGTTTGGCCTTCTTTGATCCGATCACCGGTTTGGCCAATCGGGCGTTGTTCCGCGACATGGTCCAGCACCGGCTATCTCATGGTTCACGGCATGGCATGCGCTGTGCAGTGTTGATCGTGGACCTCGACCGATTCAAGCTGATCAACGAGTCGTTCGGCCCGCACACCGGCGATGAGGTACTCAAGGCCGTTGGACATCGACTGCGCGACTGCCTCCGGGCGGCCGATCTGAAGGGGTCCACCCGCGATCAGCCGGCCGAGGAGAGCATTGCCAGACTCGGTGGCGACGAGTTCACAGTTCTGCTGGGGGAAATCATCGACCCGCATCACGCCAATCTGGTCGCCCAGCGCATTGTCGGTGCGCTGGGCAAGCCGATCGTCGTGGGCGATCACGAACTGAACGTCAGCGCGAGCATCGGGATCAGCATGACCCCCGACGACGGTGACGACACGGACTCGCTGCTCAGGAACGCCAGCACCGCGATGCACGCTGCCAAGCAGGACATGCAGCACCGAATTCGGTTCTACGACGGCGCGATGAGTGCTGCGATCAGCCAGAAAGTAATGATCGAGACAGAACTGCGTCGCGCCATCTATCAAGGTGAACTGCGGGTCCACTACCAGGCGAAGGTCGATGTGCGCTCGTTGCGGGTGATCGGCGCCGAGGCCCTGCTTCGCTGGATGCATCCAGCCCGAGGACTGGTCGGACCGATGGAGTTCATTCCAATCGCCGAAGAGTCGGGACTGATCGTGCCCATCACGCAATGGGTCATCAAGGAGGTCTGCCATCAGGTGGCCGCCTGGCGTGCCGAAGGCCATCGAATCGTTCCCGTATCGATCAACCTGGACGCCTCGAGTCTGCAGAGCGGGGACTTGGTCGCATCTGTCGCGGCAGCCCTTGCGGAGACCGGCCTGCACGCATCGACCATCGAGATCGAGGTCACGGAGAGCAGCCTGATGCGCGATGTGGAGCAGGCCAGCGGAACACTGGAAGCTTTGCGGAACATCGGCATGAAGCTGTCGATCGATGACTTCGGTACCGGATATTCGTCGTTGACCTATCTGAAGCGCTTCCCCGTCCATGTCCTCAAGATCGACCGGAGCTTCATCCGGGACTTGCCGACCGACAGCAACGACGCGGCGCTGACGACGGCCATCATCGCGATGGGCCACAGCCTCAATCTCGAGCTCATCGCCGAAGGCGTGGAAACCTGGGAGCAGGTAGACTTTCTCGCCGAACGTCGGTGCTTCCTGGTCCAAGGCTTCTTGTTCGCAAGAGCCTTGCCGGCGGCCGACTTTGCCAATCTGGCCGAGTCTGGCCTGCCTGCCCGTCGGGTTGCGAAGCCCTCGACCGCCGACGCGTCGACTTGACCCTGTCCCCGTTTGGTGGCCGCCATGATCCACGGGTCAAGAGTTATCCGAGGGCGAGCGCGTTCGTCGCTTGCAACGAACGCAAAGCGCCCGACGGTGGATAGCTCGGATCGCATCTTGGTGCGTGGTTCTGATCGACACGCATCCGCGTCCCTCACTAAGCGACAAAGGGATTGGACACCTCGAGGAGGTGGCGGCATGCGTTGCTCAAGAACTGGACAAGGGATAGGGTATTGGCGTCAACACCCGATTGACATGCCGCATCGGGATGCTACATGCCCGGTCATTTGTCGTGTAACTCAAGTGGTCACGCGAGCGCGTTTTGGTGATATACGATCCAGCCAAGTTCTTTGCACATGCCTTGGGCCGATGGAATGGAGATCCGACTGACGGGCTTGGCCGATGAGTTGGCGGCGACAAGTCGTCGATGGATGACGGCTTATAGACTGGGACCGGGCGTCCCAGGGTTCCGCTGACGTGCTCCGCGACTGTCTTCTACTGGCCGATTGTACGCATCGAGCATCAGGCCTGAAAGCCGCCCGTGGCAAAATCCGCTCCTGGGCTCAACGGCAACTTTCTGGAATCCATCCCCAAAGGCAGCGCCCGGCCAGAGGCGGACGCTCACGACGGGCAGCTATGGGACAACCCAGTGTGTCATCATTTGCTGGCGGCCTGGCCAGCTCCTACCCCTTCGTTTGAATGATAGCGTCACGCCCTTGGCCGCATCGGCAGCTCGTCTGTGGTCTCATCACGCTGCATGCCGAAGTCGCGAGCATGTCTGCGATTCGTCTCGCAGGTTTCGGTCGCGCGTCCGAGGGCGACGGCATGGACTGAGGAGCCAGGTGAGGCAAGCCGCTCAGCCCGCGACTCGTTTCAGCCTCCGCCATTGCGCGCAGTCGCGATGCCTGCAATATCGATCTTGCGCATCGTCATCATCGCCTGAAACACGCGCTTGCGCGTCGCCGGGTCCGGGTCTGCCAGTCCCTGTGTCAGGGCCAACGGCGTGATCTGCCAGGAGATGCCCCAGCGATCCTTGCACCAGCCGCAGGCGCTCTCCTGGCCCCCGTTGCCGACGATGGCGTTCCAGTAGCGGTCGGTTTCCGCCTGATCGACGGTGCCGACCTGGATGGAGAACGACTCGTTGTGCTGGAAGGGCACGGGCCCACCGTTGATGCCGACGCACGGAATGCCGAGCACGGTGAACTCCACGACGAGGGGGTCGCCCTCCTTGCCGCCCGGAAAGTCGGCCGGCGCGCGATGCATGGCGCGCAGCGCGCTGTCGGGGAAGGTGGCGGCGTAGAAGCGCGCTGCCTCCTCGGCGTTGCGGTCGAACCAGAGGCAGATCGTCGCCTTCGGGATAGTTTGCGTCACGATGCCCTCCTGAACCCTATTCGCCTTTGGGACCAACGATGCCAAAGCGCGCGCCTTGTGGGTCGGTGGCGATGACCACCCAGTCGCCCCCGGGCACCTGGTGCATGTCCATCTGTACGTGGCCGCCGGCCGCCTCGATGGCGCGCTTCGCGGCCGAGGCGGAGGGCACGCCGAAATAGAAGTTCCAGCCAACCGGCAAGGCCGCGTCCACCTGCTTCATCAAGCCGCCGACGCGGAGGCCACCATGATCGATGAAGTGATAGTCGCCGTACTGCGGACCCATTGGCATCGACTCGTTGAACTGAAAGCCGAAGTGCTTGGCGTAGAAAACCTTGGCGCGCGCGACGTCCGGGCTCTGCAATTCGTTCCAGCGCACATGCTGGGGCCTGGCCGTGTCAAAGACATCGCTTACCGCATCGGGCTTGCCGGGCGGCGGCACCGGTGTCATCACGTAGAAGGCCGCGCCCATGGGGTCGGTGACCATCGCGATCTCGCCCACCGGCAGCGTCATCTTCGGCATGAGTGCGCTGCCGCCGTCGGCCGTGATCGCCTGCACTGCCGCGTCGACGTTGCGCACGTGCAGGTACGCGACCCAGGCCGGGCGCGCGCCGTGCGCCTGCATGTCCTTCGTGATCTGCAGCACCCCGCCAGCGCTGCCGCCGTCATCGCGCGTGACCTGGCGATAGTCGGGTCCACACGCACGCGGATCGGGCCGGTCCGCGATCTTCCAGCCAACCACGGTGCCGTAGAAGCGCGCGGCCGCGTTCGCGTCCGGGGTCATCAGCTCGTACCAGATGAAGCCGCCTGCAGCATTGCTCATGGTGCTCTCCCAGGTGATGTCAGAGTTCGACCACCGGCGTGAAGCCGCCGAAGATCAGCCGTTTGCCGTCGAAGGTCATGGGTCGGTTGTTGAAATGCGGGTCGGTGCTCATGAGCTGCTCCATGCGCGCGAAGCCGGAGTCGCGCGTGGCCTTGTCCGGCCACTCGACCCAGCTGAAGACCACGGTCTCTTCCGCCGTGGCCTGCACGGCGCTGCGGAAATCGGTGAGCTTGCCGACCGGGACATCTTCGCCCCAGCACTCCAGGATGCGCAGCGCACCGAACTGCTTGAGCGCGGTGTCGAACTCATGCGCCTGTTCGATGAAGGCCTGCTTGTTGGCCGTCGGCACGGCGATCACGAATCCGTCGACGTAACTCATGAAGTTCTCCTGGCATTGAAGAGGAGTTGCAAGTAGCGCTTGAGATGCGCAATACCATCGAGCAGCGGGCCGGCATCGCCCTTCGCCTTGGCCAGCACGAAGCCCCCCTGCAGCACCGTCTGCGTGTAGAGGGCGAGACCCTCCGCAGTGACCGCCTCGCGCGGCCGGTACTTATGCAGGGCGGCCTCGAAATCCTCCACCAGCCGGGCCGCATGGTCGGTGATGCATTCGCCGCAGGCCGATCGAATGGCCTCGGACGCCGCGAAGGTCTCCTGAACCGTGGTGCCGGCGAAGCAAGTAAAGGCTTCTAGCGGCCCGTGCACGATGGCAGCGCGGAAATCCAGGTAGCCCAGGATGCGATCGAGCGCGTCACCATGGCGGTGGTAGGCCGCGTTTTCGAACAGGGGCGTGGTGACTTCGGTCCAGCGGTGTGCGGCGGCTACGCCCAGCACCTCCTTGGATTCGAAGTGGTGGAAGAACGCGCCCTTGGTGACGCCCGCCGTGCGGCAGAGCTGGTCGATGGACGTGGCTGCCCAGCCCTGCCGACGCACCAGCGCGAGTGCTGCATCGAGCAGGGCGACGCGGGCGTTGCCGCGCGCCGGGTGAGTGGGTTGCGGGGTCTCTGTATGGGCCATAAGCGTCTATTACATACCAACTAGTTGGTATGTGTCAAGTGCCAGCCAAAGTGCGCCCAGCACTCGGCCGCAGCGGCCACTCGTCGCGGCGCTCGACTTCGAGCGTCCGTGTAAGCGACGGCTTTGCGGCAGCAACGTCAGGAAATTGGGTGTCGCCGATGGGTCGGCACTTGCCGACCAACCTCGGGTAACCGGCCGCTCGGTGTGAGTTCCTGACCTATGGCTGTTGACGAGCCCTGACCTGCCATTGGCATTGAGCGTCGCGAACGGCAGCATTGGCCGACGAGCCGGCTTTCAAAAGTAGAAACTGTATGCTTCCTGTTTCCATAAAAAACGTGTCCGCGTCGAAGCGTGGTTGTTATGGTCAGAAACGATAGAAACCCTATCCGTCGGAGGCACGTCCACCGATCCTTGGTTCAGTTCGGCGCGTGGGGGAATCACGAGTGACTAACCGAGCCAAGGCAGCGGTGATCATCCATAGGCCGAGAACGGCGGACACCCAGACCCATCCGGGAACGTCGGCCACGCCCATAGGCAATGCAAAGAACACGCGAGCGCGGCGGCTCGGTTCGGCCTGAGGCAGAGGATCCGGCGCTCTTGCCGCCGTCATGTCGCTGTGACTTTCTACGTCCTTTGCCTCAATGCGTGTGCGAGCTTCCTGCAACGCAGGCGGTGCATCTCGGACAGGATCGTGTTTCGCAATTCCGGCATTAGTTGCATGAACCGAATCCTGCAAGCGTGTGCCGGCATAGGCAAGCGTCCCCGCGACGACGGACTGCGGCGTGTCGCCATCGAAAAATCGAAACAAGACCGGAATCGATTCGGCACCCAGCTTTCCATCAGCGCCTAAAACCGGCTTCACCACCGCAAAGTGCAGATGGGGTCCCGACGAATACCCGGTATTGCCTGAATACCCCAAGACAGTGCCGGCGGCGACCTTCTGCCCAGGATGGACAACATACGGGCCGGATTGCAGGTGAGCGTACTCGGAGACCGTGCCGTCGGCGTGGACGATCGCGACGTGGTTGTCCATACCCTTGAGGGCAGGATCGAGCTTTCCGAACGTGTGCCCCGTGACCACTTCGACGACTACACCGTCACGTGCAGCGACCACCGGTGTACCTTCGGGCAAGTCGAAATCGATAGCGTGTGCGCTTCGCTGATCCGTGTGGGTTGTGACCGGGCCGCCGGGGGCCTGAAGGACGCCATATCCGTGCCCGTCGGGATACGGCAGGCGATAAGTCGTCTCGGGGCTGACATGCGCATGAATGACCCCGATCTGGATGAAGTAGCGGGATTCGAACCTGTACCCCGCTGAGGAACTGGCGGCCGAGATCTGCCCAACCGAAACGGTGGAACGCGCCGGGATGACAGTAACCTGTGGCCAAATTTCGATGCCGGCGATGTTCGAGCCTGTCACATCGATCTTTGCGGTGACCGGTGCATATCCGTCGTTGGTCGCCACAAGGTAATGAGAGACGCCGCGTTGCTCGGCATCGAGACGAAACGGGTAGTTAGTCGCGTTTGCGCCGGTGCAAGTAAAAACCGCCGCGACGAGGAAAACCTGAGCAAGCCAACGCGAGCACTTCATTTTAAGTCGGCCACGTCGAGTAAATTGATTGGGCGGATCAATCTGGATGTTCGCTCTCGGGAATTCCATGCGTCCAGCAACACGGCCTATCCACATTGAGAGCGGGATCGGCGCCACGAATCCGAACTGTCTCAACGCTCCCTGCACAAGCGACGTCGGAGCCGTTACCGAAACTCTCGGCAAATGGTTTCACTCTTTGTCTAAACGCGCTGTGACCAGGGGCACGCCTTGACGATTCCTCGCTTCTCAGGGGGTAATATCTCGCAATTCCGCATCCGGCACGACACCTTGCTCGACCCAGGCAATGTCTCGCATGAACGACCACTCAAGGCCGACCGCAGCCTACACCGCGCTTGATTCTCGCAGTTATCACGCCAGCACGCTGACCCGCGGCCCCTGGCACCCCGAACACCAACACGCGGGCCCACCGATCGCACTGGTCTGCCGTGCCCTGGAGCAGGCGGCGCAAGTCCATGGCCTTACCCACCTATCGCGCCTGACCGCCAATCTACTTCGTCCCGTGCCGATCGGTAATCTTGTCGTCGAAGTCATGACCGACTATGTCGGTCGCAATGCCGGGCATTTCTCCGCGCACCTCATGTCCGGCGATAAGGATGTGGGGCGATTCACGGCGCTCGTCCAGAGAGAAAGCCAGGTCCAGTTGCCGGACGAGCTCCCGGGCCATCCGTTGCCAACCGCCCCCCGCGTTCCCGAGGATTGCCCGGAAGTCCATTTCCCGTTTGCCGGCAGGCATGTCGGCTACGCCGATCTGGTGGAGACCCGGGCAGCGCGGGGGACGATATTCAGCGGTCCCTGCGCAATCTGGTTCCGCTTAAGACATCCCTTGCTGGAGAACGAATCGCCCAGTGCCTATCAGCGGGTCGCGGTCGCCGCCGATTCCGGCAATGGCATCAGTGCCATCCTTGACATCAATCGGTACAGCTTCATCAATTCGGATCTCACCATCAATCTGTTGCGACGCCCCGTCGGTGAGTGGATCTGTCTTGATGCCCGTACTTACCTGGGATCGAACGGCTGCGGCCTGGCCGAGTCGTCTCTCTACGACGTCGAGGGATTGATCGGCCGGGCGACACAGAGTCTCGCCATCCGGACCCGACCCGCGTAGTCCAGGTCGTATTGCCAAATGATGGGGTTGCGGAGGGTTTTGTCCGGCGGCTGATGTGGTGGAATCTCGCCCGCTTCCCACTTTCCCGCGAAGCGGAGCATTTGGCATAACTCCGTTCTTTGCCTCTCTCGACTTTCGGGTGCCAGCCACAAGTGGGCACCCACGACACTCGGTTTCAGGCCACGGCCTATCCTTGAAGCTGCCCAGCGCAAGCGTCTCGAACGCATCCGCGAAGCCAGCGATGTGCCGGGTCTCCATCCAATCGAGGATGCCAGAGCAACGAGACCGTGAACCGGGTAATGGGCAGCGGCAGTGCGAAGCTGAACATCCCGTCGAATAGAATTCCGGTGTGCCGTTCGTGAACGGTAGCGACCAGGTCCGAGGCTCGAGCCAGCGCCAGCGCCGCGGAGAAACCGCCAACGGTCGTGGCAATCTCACGCTTGAGCCCCACCTCAGCCAAAGCTTCGTCAATAGGACCCTTGTCATTGTCCCGGCGCGAGACATGGACGTGCGCTGCGGCAGCATACAAGGCGGGGGTGACTTCGACCTTGCTCAGCGGGTGCCCCGTCCGAACGACACCAATGTAGCGATCGCTGAACAACGCCTGCGCGCGTACTTCCGGACTGATGGCCTTGTCCACCACGCCCGTCTCCAGATCGACAGTTCCGTCGCGTAGCGGACCACTGTCCTTGTCGAGCTTGTGCAGGAAGTGTAGGCGAACGCCGGGGGCCTCTTTCGCAACGCGAGTCAAGAGCCGGGCACCGAAGTTCTCCACAAATCCCTCGCTGGACCGCAACGTGAATGTTCGATCGAGTTGGCCAAGATCGAGCTTGTTGGCGGGCCGCAGGGCGGCCTGCGCGTCGTGCACGAGTTGTCCGACGGCCTCGCGTAGCTCAAGCGCTCGGGGCGAAGCGACCAAACCCCGTCCCGCCCTCACCAGCAGCGGATCGCCGGTCGCCTCACGCAGTCGCGCCAGCGCGCGGCTCATCGCCGACGGGCTCAGATGCAGCCGTCGGGCCGCGCGCGCAACGCTGCCTTCCGCGAGCAGAACGTCGAGGGTGTAGAGAAGATTGAGATCGGGTCGAGCCATAGCGTCGCTGCTCCCGGCGTGGCGGTACTGACATGGCGTCAGACGCACGAAGTAAGTGCAAATGATGCGCCTTCCGCCACACAAGATAGCTCACTAGTATTTGGACAGCTGATCCGTTTGGGTCGGTTCGAGAACCGGTTCGTGCCGAAGGCCACCACCAAAGGACAAGATCTTGACGACCAACCAACCGCAAGGTGAAACTACTGCACGGGTACCACCGGTGCGGTGGGTGCTGGCCAGCCTTTCGCTCTCGATGCTCCTGTCCTCGCTGGGTACCAGCATCGCAAACGTTGGCTTGCCCACACTGGCGCAGGCGTTCAATGCATCCT
>WBZS01001837.1_pt1 | contig 15219 bp, 12 predicted proteins | sample 5204201 | NCBI WGS metagenome assembly WBZS01 (sample SAMN12344357, study PRJNA552823) | activated sludge metagenome | biome: Activated sludge suspended growth; feature: Nitrification reactor; material: Wastewater; isolation source: activated sludge from nitrification reactor of wastewater...
CGTAGTGGGCCGGAACGATATCACGCTGCATGCCACGACGCCAACTAGGCACCAGCCACATCAACAACAACACGGCCGCGCGCCTTGCCTTTCAGAAAGCTGTCAAACACGCCCGGCAATTCATCGAAACGTACACGGTGGGTCATTTCCAGCAAGTGTCGAGGTCGCAGGTCATCACCCAAACGTTTCCAGACGCGACTGCGGTAAGGCTCGCCAATATAGCCGGAATCGATGCCCAGCAAGCTGACGCCGCGCAATATGAAGGGCATGACGGATGAATTGAACGAGCCACTGGCCGCCATACCGATACTGGCAATCGTTCCGCCCTGCTTCATCGTGCTGGCTATCCACGCCAGCACATCGCCGCCCAGATTATCCACCGCGCCAGCCCAGAGCGTCTTGTCGAGCGGGCGGATACGCGACAGGTCGAGCGCAGGTCGGTACATGACATCAGCAGCACCCAAGCGCTTGAGGTAATCAAATTCGGCTTCCTTGCCTGTTAATGCAGTCACCTTATAGCCCAGTTTGGCCAGCATATCGACGGCCAAACCGCCCACTCCCCCAGTCGCCCCATTGACGATGACCGGCCCCTTGGCCGGGGTAAGGCCGTTTTCCTCCATCCGAACAATCCCCAAAGCCGCCGTAAAGCCCGCCGTACCCAGGGACATCGCTTCGAGCAGCGTAAGGCCCGCAGGCAAGGGAAACACCCAGTCCGCGGGAATGCGGGCGTACTCGGCGTATCCGCCGTGGTGCGCAACGCCAATGTCGAAACTTGTCGCAATCACCGGATCGCCGGGACTGAAACGCGAATCGGTACTGCCCACGACAGTCCCGGACAGATCGATACCGCCGACGCAGGGGAAACGACGAATGATTCGCCCGGCACCGGTCGCGGCCAAAGCATCCTTGAAATTGACGCTGGAATAAGCGACCTTGATCGTCACCGCGCCGGCATCCAGCTGGTTTTCGTCCATGACGACGAAATCCGCCCGCGTCTTTCCATCAACTTCATTGATCTGATAAGCCTTGAAGGGCTCCATGAACACTCCTTGCCGAGATTGCAATTAGCCGAGGCCGCGGCCCAATTGGGTGTCGCCAATGCACATCCGGCGATTATAAGCATAAAACCATTTCACCAGCACCCCTAGCGTTAGCCGACATCAGAATTACAAAGACACTATTAATCATGTGGTTACGCCGATACTCCCGGAAAATGCCGTCGGCGGACGCTATCACAAGGGTTTACAGACGACATTTTTTCTTTTAGATTGCCGACCCATGACTTATAGAAGACTTCTCTCGGCACTGCGCTCTGCGCTTACCGGCGCCGCCATGATTCTCGTGATTGGCACGGGCACAGCACATGCCGCCGACCAACAACAGGCATCCAACGACGAGCCTTCGCTGCTTGAGCGCTACACGAACCATGCCCAGGATCTGATTCTCAAAGGTCTGGAGCTGGTCGGCATCAATTATCGCCGCGGCGGTACCGACCCCAACAGCGGCCTCGATTGCAGCGGCTTTGTCCAGACCGTGTTCAAGGATGCTGTGGGTATCCTTCTGCCACGTACGGCGCACGAGCAAAGCGAAATCGGCAACGTGGTCGACAAAACCGAACTCAAGGCAGGCGATCTGGTTTTTTTCAACACCATGCGTCACGCCTTCTCGCATGTCGGCATCTACCTTGGGGACAACCGCTTCCTGCACGCACCGCGCAGCGGTGCTGAAATCCGGGTTGAGGACATGAACCAGGGTTACTGGATCAAGCGCTACAACGGAGCACGTCGTATCATCGAACGCTGAAACGCGCTCTATGGTTTGCCAGGTTGACCGGGACGCGCAAGCGTCCTTTTGTTTGGCGGGTACTCCGCGATGTCCGTTCACGGCACAGCCGACAGCAAACCGGCGCCAGCTTGCGCTCCCATGGCAACTGAATCAGGATGCGAACATGCACGCTTTGGGAACGCCACATGACATCGAATCAAGCGCTCAACTTGGCGCATCGAACGCGCAATCCGCCGCCAACGGATATATTTGCATCGTACCCTGGCACCAGAACTTCTACTTCCGGCGATGATTCCCTGGCTTGACAGCAACACTGCTTTTCCCTCGCTCGAACTCGCCCTGAGCGAACCGAATGGCCTGCTCTGCGCGGGAGGCGACCTGTCGCCGCAACGCATCGTTCAAGCCTACCGCCAAGGCATCTTCCCCTGGTTTACCGAGGGCGAACCCATCCTGTGGTGGAGCCCCGACCCGCGCATGGTTCTCGTGCCCTCGGAGTTCAGAGTTTCACGATCGCTGCGGCGCACCTTGCGAGCCAGCAAATACCAGGTTCGGCTCGACTGCGATTTCCGATCCGTCATCGATGCCTGCGCCAGAGCCCGGCGCATTGGCCAGGCCGGCACCTGGATCACCGACGAAATGCAGACTGCTTACTGCAAGCTGCATGAACTCGGTTATGCCCACTCGGTCGAAGTGTTGTTTGACCACCAACTGGTTGGCGGGCTGTACGGCCTGGCCATCGGTAAAATGTTCTATGGGGAATCGATGTTCTCGCACGCCACCGACGCCTCGAAAATTGCCCTCGCGCACCTGGTTCGCCTGCTCGATTCACTGGATTTCGGCCTGATCGATTGCCAGATGAACACGCCGCATCTGGCATCGCTGGGAGCCCGTGAAATACCGCGCCGTGATTTCACGGCCCGATTGCATGAACTCACCGCCTTCGCTCCAATCCGTGGCCGTTGGCCAGGCGACGGCGCAAATCAGGCGTGGGACTGGTAGCATGCTGAGAATTGGGCCAAACTGCCTGAACGCTATATGAGGCGAGTTGGCATCTCGCTTGTATAGCCGATCAATGTTTACTGGATGACCAACGGCGATGTCTCATCTCAACGACTCCGAACTCCCCTTCTCACTCTTGCAGTTCTACAGCACGGCCGCCTACCCGTGCAGCTACCTGCCCGGCGAGCGCGCCATGTCCGAGGTGGCCACGCCGACACACCTGATCACGACCGAAGTCTACGGCGAACTGGTACGCAGAGGCTTCCGACGTAGCGGTGTCTTCACTTACCGCCCTAACTGCGAAGGCTGCCGCGCCTGCATACCGGTACGTCTGCCGGTCGAACGCTTTGCCCCCAACCGCAGCCAACGGCGCTGTCTCAAGGCGCACGCTTCGCTGCACGCCCGCGAACTGCCCCTTATGTATTTCGACGAGCATTACCGCCTCTACTTGCGCTATCAGGCGGCACGGCACCTTGGCGGCGGCATGGATCAGGACAATCACGAACAGTATTCGCGTTTCCTGCTGCAAAGCCGCGTGGACAGCCGACTGATCGAGTTCTCCGAGAACGGCGAGCTGCGCATGGTTAGCATCATTGACGTGTTGAATGACGGCCTGTCCTCGGTATATACGTTCTACGACCCCGATGTTAAGGGCGTCAGTCTGGGTTCCTACAACATCCTCTGGCAAATCGCCCAGTGCACGGCAAACAACTGGCCTTACTTGTACCTGGGCTACTGGATACGCGACAGCCGCAAGATGGCCTACAAGGCCAACTTCCGCCCGATCGAAGGGCTCATCGACGATGCATGGCGTGAATTCGATGCGTCCGACGAAAATGCAGGAAACCGTTGAGCCTTAGCCGTCTGTCGAAACAGACCGAACGGCTGCCACAAAAAGAAGAACCCAATCCATGTGTAAATCATCCCGAAACACTCGCCGAAATCGCACCTTGAGCGTACAAAGGCGTCTGTCTTCATTTCCTGGAATATGACGTGCTGATAAATTGTGTTGCCTACCAAAACGGATCGCGCCTGGCTGATTTGCCGGTCGAGGAAATCAGCGACTACCTGACCAAACCGGGCTGCTTCGTCTGGGTGGCTTTGTGCGACGCGACCCCGCAAGAGCTGGACCAGATGAAGGAAGAGTTCAATCTTCACGAACTGGCCGTGGAAGACGCCCGCCACGGCCACCAGCGCCCCAAGATCGAGGAATACGGCGACTCGGTGTTCGCGGTCATGCACCAGCTGGAACTGGATCAAGGTGAGTTCAGCGTCAGCGAGGTGAATGTATTCGTCGGACGTAATTTTGTGCTGTCCGTGCGGAACCATAGCAAGCAGCATTTTCTGGCGGTACGCGAACGTTGCGAGCGCGAACCCCAGTTGCTTGAACATGGGGCCGGGTTCGTCTTTTATGCGCTGATGGATGCCGTGGTTGACCGCTACTTCCCCATCATGGATGGGCTGGAGTCCGAACTCGAAGAAATCGAGGAGCAAATCTTTGGCCGGAGTTCAGCGCGCAGCAGCATCGAGCAGCTCTACGCCTTGAAGCGCAAAATCACATTCCTCAAACATGCGGTTGCCCCCCTGATGGAAGCGGCCGGCAAACTGTTCAGCGGTCGCGGGCCAGTCGTGTGCGCCAATAGCCGTGACTATTTCCGGGACGTCTATGACCACCTGACCAAGATCAACGCCTCGCTCGACACCATCCGTGACACCATCGGCACGGCCATTCAGGTCAACCTGTCGATGGTAACGATCGAAGAAAGCGAAGTGAATAAGAAACTGGCGGCCTGGGCCGGAATATTCGCCGTCGCCACCGCCTTTGCCGGCATCTGGGGGATGAACTTCAAGACCATGCCCGAACTGCAATGGGAATACGGTTATCCCGTGGCGCTCCTGACTATCAGCCTGACCTGTTTCTTTCTCTATACCCGCTTCAAACGCGCCGGATGGCTGTGAGGAACGGTCTCACGGGAATTCTGGCGATGTGCCGGCCCGCATTTCCGGCTCAACCACGGACAGTCATCGAGCCGAGCACGGACGAAACTGCGCCACCTAAATAACGACTTGCGACCCCAACTCCACCACCCGGTTCGAGGGAATTTTCAAATAAGCCGTCAGGCTGCTGGCGTTGCGGAACATGGCAGAGAAGATCAAGACACGCCAGTAACTCATTTCCTTGCCAAAGCCGGCAATCAGCGTTTCTCGACCGAGGAAGAAGGAGGTGTCCATCATGTCGAATTCCAATCCGTAATGCGCGCACATTTCAAGCGCAACCGGAATGTCGGGCTCGTCCTTGAATCCATAATGGACCGTCACCTGCCAAAATCCTTCGTCCAATTTAACTACTTCCACCCGATCCACCTCGGGCACATAAGGGACGTCGAAGATGCGGATGGTCACAATGACCATCCTTTCGTGCAGTACCTTGAAGTGTTTCAGGCTGTGCAGCATTGACCGCGGCACACCCTGCGGTCTGCCAGTCAGGAACACAGCCGTTCCCGGCACTCGCGTTGTTCCGCCTAGCGCAAGGCTGGCGATAAACGGGGCGAGATCGATCGCATCCTGCCCCAGCTTGATGTGCATCAGCGCACGACCCCGTTTCCAGGTGATCAGCAAGATAAATATGGCGAGGCCAAAGATGATGGGAAACCACCCCCCGTCGAGAATTTTGATCGAGTTGGCGGAAAAAAATGCCAGATCAATCAACACAAAGGGCAGTACACCAAGGGCAGACCGCCACGGTTGCCACCCCCACAACCAGCGGGCAACGACAAAGGCCAGGAAATTGGTGATCAGCATGGTGCCGGTAACCGCGATGCCGTAGGCGGCAGCAAGACGACTCGAAGAGCCGAAACCAATAACCAGCGCAATGACCGAAACGAGGAGCATCCAGTTGATTGCCGGAAGGTAGATCTGTCCAATCTCGCTGTCGGACGTATGCTGCACTTCAAGGCGTGGCGAATAGCCCAGTTGCATGGCCTGCAAAGTGATCGAAAAAGCGCCCGAAATCACCGCTTGCGAAGCAATGACGGTGGCCGCAGTGGCCAGGCCGACGAGCGGATAATGCGCCCAGCCAGGCGCCAGCAGATAGAATGGGTTCTCGATCGATTCCGGCTTGCTTAAAAGCAAAGCACCCTGACCAAAATAGTTGATTAGCAACGCGGGAAGAACAAGCGCAAACCAGGCCACCTGGATTGGCTTGCGACCGAAATGTCCCATGTCGGCATACAACGCTTCGCCCCCGGTGAGGACCAGCACCACCGCACCAAGCGAGAGAAAACCCAACCCCGGGTCGGCTATCAGGAACGAGACGCCCCAAATCGGGTTAAGCGCCCGCATCACGTTAGGCTCCGCAATGATATTGATCGCACCCAGTACCGCCAACACGCCGAACCAGAGCAGCATCACCGGCCCGAACAACTTGCCGACGCTGGCCGTACCGTGGCTTTGAATAATAAACAGGAAGACCAGGACCACCAGGGCCAGCGGAATGATGTAAGGCTTGAAAGCCGGAGTGATCACCTCCAGGCCCTCGACCGCCGAAAGCACCGAAATGGCTGGCGTTACCACACCGTCGCCGTAAAACAGTGCGGCCCCGAACAACCCGAGCATGACGATGACCTGATGACCACGCGAGCCTTCCCTGATGTTGCGCAATGCAAGGGCCATCAAGGCAATGATTCCCCCCTCGCCCTTGTTATCGGCACGCATGATGAACAAGACGTACTTGCCGCTGACCACCACCATCAGCGCCCAGAAAACCAGCGACAGTATGCCGAGCACGTTTTCCGGCGTAATCGGTACGGGATGGTGCTCGCTGGAAAACACCTCCTTGAGCGCATAGAGCGGACTGGTACCGATGTCGCCATAGACTACGCCAAGTGCAGCGAGTGCAAGATTGTTGAATCGTGTTTTGTCTGCCGGGCTCGCCTGGGTCATTTCATTTTCCGGTAAATATCTTCAAACGAATAATCAGCCGCTTCAGAAATCGCGTGCTTGCGCCGGCCAGGTCTTCTATATGTCATGTGCTTACGAACAAGAAACTGCGTCATGGCTGAAAGCGGTAACCGACAGCGGTTTCGGTTAACAGGTATTTTGGCTGGGTTGGATCGTCTTCAAGCTTCTGTCGCAGATGCCCGACATAGACACGCAGATAGTGGCTGCTCTCGACGCTGGACGGCCCCCACACTTCACGCAACAGATGGCGCTGCGTAATGACCTTGCCGGTATTGGCCAGCAACACACAGAGCAGGCGATATTCAATGGGCGTCAGATGCAAAACAACGCCTTTCCTGGTCACTACACGACGCGCGAGATCGACCAGAACATCGCCAAATTCGACGATCGGCGAGGCATCATCGCCGCTTCGGCTCTGACGTCGCAACAAGGCACGCGAACGCGCCCGCAATTCACCGACGCCAAATGGCTTGGTCAGGTAGTCGTCGGCACCGGCGTCAAGCGCTTCGATCTTGTCCTGCTCAAGCGAACGCGCCGAAAGGACCAGGATCGGCACATCCGACCAGCCGCGCAGATTTCGGATGAAGTCGATTCCATTGCCATCGGGCAAACCGAGGTCGAGTACCACCAGGTCGGGCTTGTGGTTTCCCGATTCAATTAAACCTTGCGCCGAAGTGGCCGCCTCAACTACGCGGCATCCCTCTTCTTCCAAGGAAGTCCGCACGAAACGGCGAATTTGTTTTTCGTCTTCGACGATGATGACCGTCGGCGATCGATCACTTTCGCGATCACTTGAAATTCCGCTCATGACCGACGTTCGCCTTCCTGAGGCAACTCTTCCGCCACGATCACTGGCGGTACGCCCAGCGGCAGGGTGAACGTCATGCAGGCACCGCCCTGCTGACGATTTGCTGCACTGATCGAGCCGGCATGCGCTTCGACAATGGCACGGCAAATGGCCAGTCCCAAACCGACGCCCGGTTTGGAAGCCTGAAGATTGCCCCGGGCAAACATCTCAAACACAAGCTTATCGCCATCGACGGCAAACCCGGTGCCGTGGTCGGCGACCGTCACTTCAACGCAAGCATTTCGCGCTCGCACGGCGATCTCGATGGACGATGCGGGTGCGGAATACTTCGCGGCATTGTCCAACAGGTTGCAGAACACCCTTTCAATCAATACGGCATCGAACTCGATCAAGGGCAGATCCTTTGCCAGCGACACTTTGACCGGGTGTTCAACCAAGGCGCGACCGAGCAGTTTGATGCTCGAGCCGATCACCTCCTCTATCGGTTGCCACTCCTTATGCAAAGTGACTTCGCCGGCGTGCAATCGGGCCATATCCAATAGATTGCCAACCAGTCCGGCCAGACGTTCGGCCTGTTCGCGTATCGCTTCGGCCGACTCGAGTGCCATGGCGCTCAGCGGTGGCTTACTCACCGCCAGCGAATCCGCCAGGCCGACCAACGCCGTCAGCGGAGTGCGCAGATCGTGCGATAGCGCGGAGAGTATCGAACTGCGCAAACGCTCCGAAACGACTTGAACCTGTGAGCGCTGCGCAACATCAACGTAGTGCACCCGTTCGACGGCGATGGCCACCAGCGAAGCCATCGTTTCCAGCCGCTCGCGCTGGTCGAGCAGGGTTTTCGGATTTACTCCCGTGGGTGCCAGGGCAACCACGCCGCGCACGCGCATCGGTGCCTTCAGTGGCAGGTAGAGGGCGGCAAAACCGCTGTCGGCCAGTTGTTCGCAGGTAACAGGGATGCCCTTTTCAAAGGCCATGATCACCAAGCGTGGTTCGATCTGAAACTGTGCGGGTTCACTGTCGTGGCAGGGATGCAGTTCGCCTGCACTGTCGGGCAGCAAAATCATGGCCTCGGCGTTCAATAAGCGTTGCAGGAAGTTCCGCGTGATTCTGGCGACCTGCTCGATCATCAACGCACCGGAAAGCTCGCGCGCCATTTCGTAGAGCGCCCGGGTGCGCATCGCTTCGATAGCCGAATCCTCGGCCTGTTGCCGAAGGCCGGCGGTCAATTGCCCGGTGATGATCGCCACGACGAGCATGACGCCAAAGGTGACCAGATATTGGCCGTCATGAACGACGAAGGAAAAGCGCGGTGGAACAAAGAAGAAATCGAAAAGCCCGACGCTGAGAAAAGCGGCCAGCAAAGCGGAAGACAATCCGAGGCTGACGCCAATGAGCAGTACCGTGAGCAGAAACAACATCACGATATTGGCCAGATCCAGATACCTCAACAACGGCGTAGCCAGCAATGTTGTACCGGCGCACGCCAGCACAGCCAGAGTCAGTCGCTTCCAGGCGGCCAATGAATAGGCTGGATTGGTGCGCAATGTTGAAATGAACCACATGGACAGATTGCCTTCTGGTCAAGAACACGATAACCAATCAACTCTTCTGGAAACGCCAAAAGATTGCGCAATTGTCCTGCGGTGTGAGTAAAAAAGGTGTAAAGAATCAATCCGCCGCCCACTTGTTCGGGCAATTTTTGGATCGGTGGGCTTGGACTTGCGACTTGAGCTGTGGCGAAACCACTTGGACGCGCATTGTTGGGAATGCGCGAACCAGTAATTGGTCGCATGCTGCTGACGATTACAGCGGACGTTTCTCTTGATTCAGTCGTCGCAACCGCAACAGTTCTTTGGCGTCAATGCCAATCAAGATCGCCACGCTGAATATGGGAACTGATTACGCTGCTGGCTTCAGTCGCGAATCTTACGCGCCAACTCATACGCAATTTTCATATGCATTTCCCGACCTCCCAAGCTCAACTTTTCGCAAGCCTGTACTCGTACGTCGTTGATGCTTGCAACCGAAGATTCTTCAACCCATCACGATTTCAGGGGAGTATTCACCGATTCGAGAGCGACCCCAGCGATTACCGCCTGATCGGCCAGGCGGTGCAAATATTGCTGCAAGACGGTGACGTAGGCTTGTTGCCGCAGGGCGACGGCCACCGCGCCACGGACCGTCTCGAACGCTTGCTCCGTGCCGGCTTCGCGTGCAAGCACTTCAACCACATGAAAGCCAAAACGGCTGTGCACCAGGCGCGGAAGCACGCCCACCTCGGCATGCCCGAACAGCTCTTTGGAAAATTCCGGCGCGCAGTCCGAGGCCTTTAGCCAGCCCAGGTGACCGCCTTCCGCACCGCTGGGGCAGTTCGACAAGGTGCTGGCGGCTTGGGCAAACCGGTCTTCCGCCTTGTCGCCGTCGTGACAGCGGACATCAAGCAAACAGGTTTCGGCACGATTGCGCAACGCCACCACATCGACTCCCGGCGTGACGGCGAACAGGATGTGCCGGGCATTGACGCGCTCACCCGTGGCGTACAGCGCCTGGTGCGCCGCGTAATGGCGTCTACACGCTTCTTCCGAAGGTTCGGGGACAGTCAGGCTCTGCTCCAGCAAAGCCTCAATGGCGCTACTGGCCGCCTCGCTCAGTACGCCATCGGAACCCGGCGTATCGCTTTCGGGTAACAGGCCGCAGGTCATCGCTGCCTGGCGCAGCAGTTCGGAACAGGCGCGCTGCCGCAGTTCATCGGCAGACAGCAGGTCCTCTGCCGTATTGAGCGCGACGCCATTGACGCTGGCAATCTCCTGCGTTGCCGCGGCTGTGTTATGCACCATGGCCATACCCGACTCCCTTAAACGCCAGCGCCTGGACGACGCGGCAGATTGTGACCGGCAGGCACATTCAGCCGGCGCGCACGGACGACCTGGTACGGGCGGATCAGATAGGCGGCAGCACCAAAACCGCTCCACACATGAACCAGTCGGGTGAATGGGAAAATCAGAAAGAGGCTCATGCCCAGGAACATATGCAGTTTGAATACCCAGCTGACCCCGGCCAGCATCTCTGCCGCACCCATACGGAAAGTCACGATGCGCTGAGCCCATTCGGCCAGCAGCAGCATGACGCTGCCATCGAGGTGTTGCGCCGAGAGCGGGAGGCTCGCCAGACCCAGTGCGAGTTGCAGCCAGAACACCGCAAGCAGAACGATATCACTGGTTTTTGACGTCGCCCGGATTCGCGGTTCGCTCAAGCGGCGATGCAGCAGCACCGTCACGCCAATGAAGGCGAACACTCCCGCAACACCGCCGGCGATCATGGCCAGCTTCTGTTTGGTGCCGGCGTCGATGAAATGTTCGTAGGCAAAGTGCGGCGTGAGCATGCCGAAGAAGTGACCGAAGAAGAGGAACAGGACGCCAATGTGAAACAGGTTGCTACCGAGTTTCAACTGGCCGACCTTGAGCAATTGCGACGAATCGCTTTTCCAGGTGTATTGATCGCGGTCAAAGCGAAGTAGGCTGCCCAGTAAGAAAACAGTCAGGCAGATGTAGGGGTACAAGCCGAACAAAAAAGTGTCGAGAGTGTTCATCGTAATGCTCCGGTGTGTGCAGGGCTATTCGCTCTTGATCTGGACGTTTCGTTTCTGACAAAGTGGATAGGCTGTTCCTGAGCGGTCTTGCCCTGTCCCTTGACGGAACAACCGTCGAAAACGACAGGCTCTTCCCAGGCCACGTCGAGCGCCTCGTCGGGTGTGATCTTGACGGCATGCGCCTTTTCCCCGCTGAGTTCGAGCAAGGCGCCAAGGGCGCTGGCATAAGCGCTTTTGCGTTGCTGCAAAGCGTTGAAGATGGCATTGAAGAGGTGCGCCATCTCGCTAAGGAAATCGCGGGCCTCGCGCGGCGGCTGCGTTGAGACGAACTCCAGCACCACTGGCAGGTAATCCGGCAGTTCGCCGGGCGCCAGAAACAAACCGGCCTTCTCGTAGGTCTGCGCCAGATCGATCATCGCCGGGCCGCGATCGCGTGAGTCGCCATGCACATGTTCAAACAAATGGAGTGAGGTGGCGCGACCACGGTCGAATATCTGCAGGTATTCGGCCTCGTTCTCCAGTGCGTCGCCACGCTCCAGCGTGTTGATCAGTGCGCACAGCTCGGTCAGGCGATCGGCGGGAACCCTCTTGTCAGAAGTCAGCGCGTCACGTACCTCGGGCAACTGGCTGCGCAGCGCCGCGTCCGGGTAGGACAGCAGACGCGCCAGAGCGCGAAGGCTTAAGGATACGTCAGGTAGCGTCATGGTTCAGACCTCCGCCTTGATCGGGATGGTACGGCGCTTGGTTCCGCCGAACAGGCTGGTTTCGTTGGCGCCATCGGAACAGCCGTTGCCGAACGAGAAGCCGCAGCCGCCGCGTACGTCGAAGGTGTTTTCGGCGTACTCGCGATGCGTGCTGGGGATCACAAAGCGGTCTTCGTAGTTGGCGATGGCCATCACGTGGTACATCTCTTCGACCTGCGCCGGAGTCATTTGGACCTGCTCAAGTACCGCCGTGTTGGTGCGACCGTTGACGTGTTTGTCGCGCTGGTAGGCGCGCATGGCCAGCATGCGCTCCAGCGCGCGTTCGACAGGCAGCGTATCGCCTGCGGTCAGCAGGTTGGCTAAGTACTTGACCGGGATGCGCAACTGCTTGACGTCCGGAATTTCGCCATTTGCGCCGATGTGCCCCGCATGGGCCGCTGCGCTGATCGGCGAAAGCGGTGGGACGTACCAGACCATCGGCAAGGTGCGGTATTCAGGGTGCAAGGGCAAGGCCACTTTCCAGTCCATGGCCATCTTGTAGACCGGGCTCTTGCGCGCGGCATCCATCCATTGATCCGGAATGCCGTCGATACGGGCCTGTTCGATAACCTTCGGATCGTTGGGGTCGAGAAATACGTCGAGTTGCGCCTGATACAGATCGCGGTCGTGCTCGACACTTGCGGCCTGCTGAATCCGGTCCGCATCGTAGAGCAGCACGCCCAGGTAACGAATTCGCCCGACGCAGGTTTCCGAACAAACCGTCGGCTGCCCGGCCTCGATGCGCGGGTAACAGAAGATGCACTTTTCCGCTTTGCCCGATTTCCAGTTGTAGTAGATCTTCTTGTAGGGGCAACCCGAAACGCACATGCGCCAGCCACGGCATTTGTCCTGGTCGATCAGCACGATGCCGTCTTCCTCGCGTTTGTAGATCGAGCCCGAAGGACAACTGGCCACACACGCCGGGTTGAGGCAGTGCTCGCACAGACGAGGCAGGTACATCATGAAGGTGTTTTCGAATTCCCCGTAGATATCCTTCTGGATGTCGTCGAAATTCTTGTCCTTGCTGCGCTTGGAAAACTCGCCGCCGAGAATTTCTTCCCAGTTTGGCCCCCAAACGATCTTTTCCATCCGTTTGCCGGTAATCAGGCTACGCGGGCGGGCCGTCGGTGCGGCTTTCGATTCCGGCGCCGACTGCAGATGATCGTAGTCGAAGGTGAAAGGCTCGTAGTAGTCGTCAATCTCCGGCAGGTTGGGATTGGCGAAGATACGCATCAGCAACTTCCACTTGCCGCCCTGGCGCGGCTCGATTTTGCCGTTGGCGAGCCGATGCCAGCCGCCGTTCCATTTGTCCTGGTTTTCCCATTCCTTGGGATAGCCGATACCCGGCTTGGTCTCGACGTTGTTGAACCAGGCGTACTCCATGCCGGGGCGGCTGGTCCAGACGTTCTTGCAGGTCACTGAGCAGGTGTGGCAACCGATGCACTTGTCCAGATTCAATACCATGCCGATTTGGGCGCGAATTTTCATCTTGTCGTCTCCTGCCGAGCCGCCTCAAAGGAGACGACCGCCCCCTCGGGGGGCAGCGAATGAATATGAGTGTGGGGGGTCATGACTTTCTCCTTACGCCTGGGCCGTTGCGGCGGCCGTTTCGGTTTCGCCATCGAGCCAGTCCACCTTGTTCATCTTGCGCACCACGACAAACTCGTCACGGTTGGTGCCGATGGTTCCGTAGTAGTTGAAGCCATAGCTGAACTGGGCGTACCCACCGATCATGTGCGTCGGTTTGAGCACAATGCGGGTCACCGAATTGTGGATGCCGCCCCGGATGCCGGTGATCTCCGAACCGGGTGTATTGACGATTTTTTCCTGAGCGTGGTACATCAAGACCATGCCGGGGTTGACCCGTTGGCTGACGACGGCGCGTGCGGCAATGGCGCCGTTGATGTTGAACAATTCCACCCAGTCGTTATCGACAATGCCGGCGCTCTTGGCATCGTCCTCACTGAGCCAGATCACCGGCCCGCCACGGTTGAGCGTGAGCATCATCAGATTGTCGGTGTAGGTGGAGTGAATCCCCCACTTCTGGTGCGGCGTGATGAAATTCAGGGCGATTTCCTTGTTGCCATTAGGCTTGATGTTCTGGATACCCGCCGTGGTCTTCAGGTCCACCGGCGGACGGTAGGTGGAAAATCCCTCGCCGAACGCCGTCATCCAGGGGTGATCCATGTAGAACTGCTGGCGGCCCGTCAGAGTGCGCCATGGGATCAGCTCGTGCACATTGGTGTAGCCGGCGTTATAGGACACGGTTTCGGATTCGATACCGCTCCACGTCGGCGAACTGATGATCTTGCGCGGCTGCGCCTGAATGTCGCGGAAACGGATCTTTTCATCCTCCCGGTACAGCGCCAGATGCGTATGATCGATTCCGGTTTGCTTGCCCAGCGCCTTCCAGGCTTTCACCGCAACGTGCCCGTTGGTTTCCGGCGCCAATTGCAGCACGACTTCGCAGGCGTCGATGTCGGATTCGATCTTCGGCATGCCGCAGGTTGCGCCTTCGGCGGTGGTGAGACCGTTCAGTTCGCCGAGTTGCTTGACTTCGGTCTGGGTATTCCAAGCAATGCCTTTGCCACCGTTGCCAACCTTGTCCATCAACGGGCCAAGCGCCGTGAAACGCTTGTACACATTGGGGTAGTCACGTTCGACCACGACCATGTTCGGCGCCGTTTTTCCGGGAATCAGATCAATTTCGCCGCGCTTCCAGTCCCGAACGCCAAACGGCTGGGCCAGTTCGGCGGGCGAGTCATGCATCAACGGAGCAAGCACCATTTCGCGCTCGACGCCTAAATGGCCGACACAGACTTCGCTGAATTTCCTGGCGAACCCCTTGTAGATTTCCCAGTCACTGCGGGATTGCCAGGCCGGATCGACGGCAGTCGATAGCGGATGGATGAAGGGGTGCATGTCACTGGTATTGAGGTCGTTCTTCTCGTACCAGGTCGCCGTCGGCAAGACGATGTCGGAATACAGGCAGGTGGTGCTCATGCGGAAATCCAGCGTCACCAGCAGATCCAGTTTCCCTTCAGGCGCTTTATCGTGCCAAACCACTTCGGAAGGTTTGGCTTCGTCATGCCCAAGATCCTTGCCCTGTACACCGTGGCTTGTGCCCAACAGGTGCTTGAGGAAATACTCATGGCCCTTGCCGCTGGAACCCAGAATGTTGGAGCGCCAGACAAACATGTTGCGCGGCCAGTTATCCGGATGATCCGGGTCTTCGCAGCTCATGGTGAGCGAGCCGTCCTTGAGTCCTTTGACCGTGTATTCTTTGGGATCGACGCCCGCGGCGACGGCATCCCGCACCACGTGTAGCGGATTGG
>WBZS01001838.1_pt1 | contig 15219 bp, 13 predicted proteins | sample 5204201 | NCBI WGS metagenome assembly WBZS01 (sample SAMN12344357, study PRJNA552823) | activated sludge metagenome | biome: Activated sludge suspended growth; feature: Nitrification reactor; material: Wastewater; isolation source: activated sludge from nitrification reactor of wastewater...
GGCTCGCATTTCGCCAAGGACCCTTCGCTTCCCTCGCGGTGCGGCAAGCCGGCATTCTAACGGGCGATGTGATTTGGGGACTGAATGGCAAGCCATTCAACATGTCGGCTCGGCAGTTCGACACGCATCTTCGTTTGCACCACCGAGTCGGCGAGACCATTCGCTACGAAATCCTTCGTGGATCGGAAAAAAGCTCGATCCCTTATAAACTGAGCGAATGAACGCCGACTCGCTCGAAATCCTTTTTGAAGACAACCATTGCCTCGCGGTTTCCAAACCCGCGCCGTTGTTGACGCAGGGGCCTTCGCAGGTTCCCACGTTGGAAGGCATGGTGAAGGCCTATCTTAAGGAAAAGTACCAGAAGGCGGGCAATGTCTACTTGGGAGTGCCCCACCGCCTCGATTGCCCGGTGACGGGGGTGATTCTTTTCGCACGCAACAGCAAGGCGGCCCAGCGCTTGGCGGAACAGTTTCAAAAACGCCAAGTTCAGAAGGTATATTGGGGTGCCGTGTCCGGTCGCGTGGAGGAAGGAGTCTGGCAGGATTGGATGCGGAAAATCCAGGCCGAGTCCCGTTCCGAAATCGTCCCGGAAGGAACCGACGAAGCACGCCACGCGATTCTACGTTATCGCCACGTGGCTGATTGCGAAGGTGGATCAATCGTGGAATTCGTGCCGGAAACGGGGCGAATGCATCAGATTCGGCTCCAAACGAGCCATCATGGCCATCCCATTTTTGGGGACACGTTGTATGGTTCTACCGTGTCGTTCGGGCCGACGGCAGAACTTGGGCGGGATCGCGTGATCGCTCTACACGCACGCCGACTCACGTTTCTGCATCCGATCCGGTACGAGCCAATCACCCTCGAAGCCCCGCTTCCCACCACGTGGGAGCCGTTCAAGGGCGCACTTTATAATACGTAGATCATTTTGTGTAATAAAGACTTTTATTTCCAACCGTGCAAAATGGTTTGCCGTGAAAAAACCGTCTCGTTGACGTTTCGCGCACGCAGAATCTAATGAGCGAATCGAAACGGAGACGATTTATTTCAACGCTGAGTGGGAACGTGCGCGCGAAACGAAAACGAGGCGGGTTTACCGTTTTTCGAACCAGGCTCGGTAGATGGGGCGTCCTTCCTTACGGAATTTGCGTTCGAAGTTCGTGAGGTAATCGTTCTCGTTAAGTGGGTCGGATACTTCAGGTGTCCCGACGGGACAAAAAGCCGTCATCGGCTGCAGGAGCGAAAGGGTGTCGTTGAAATAATCGAGCACGTCGGACACGAAAAACAATCGGCCTCCGGGCATCAGAGCATGAAGCACGGCCTCGGCGAATTCGGTGGTGAAGAGCTTTCGTTTTTTGTGTTTCTTCTTCCACCAAGGATCGGGAAAGTACACGTGCACGCCCGCCACGCTACTGGGAGCGACTCGCATCTGAAGAAACCATTTGCCGTCCGTACATGCTAAGCGAACGTTCTTGACGCCGCGGTGCAGCAGGCGGTTCGCGGTGTGATAAACATATTTTCGTTCGATTTCGACGCCGACGAAATTGGTATCTGGCCGAGCTTGGCTTTCGTTCTGCAAGAAAAGGCCTTTGCCAAATCCGATTTCGATTTCGACGGGGTGTGGATTGCCAAAGAGTTTGTGCCAATCATAAGGTTGGGGCAGGGGATCGGCGTAGAGTCCGGGAACAAGGATCCCGTCACGTTCGATGGGAGGAATGCGGGCGTGGGGAACGTCGAGAAGAAAGGGTTTGAGCGCTTCGACGGGAGCTTTCGCCGGCACTATTTCTCCTCCTTCCGTGCCGCCATGGGGACGCCGATGATGACACCGTGAAAGACCATGGTATCGCCGACGATGCCTTGAACGTCGAATTCCATCTTGCGGCGGTGCATTTTGATTCCCTTACCGACCAGGATGAGTCGGCTGCCGGGGTGGACCGTGGCACGAAATCGCACGTCTTCCATACCGCCGAACCCGATAAAATCGGATTGGCCAGGAAATTCGGAATAAGTGATGTAAAAGCTGCAAAGTTGCGCGGATGCCTCGCACATCAACACGCCCGGTAAAAGCGGGAAACCAGGCATGTGGCCACGTACCCAGAATTCGTCATGTCGAACGTCCTTGTAGCCCACGACGATGTGTTTTTCCTTATCCAGGTAAACCACGCCGTCGAGTTGTTCCATCTCGAATCGCTGCGGATTGTATTTGCGAATGAGTTCCTTGTCGGCGACCAGTTTGGTGAAATCGATCCGCGACAAATCGTAATGTAATTCCGGAGGCATGACTACCCTTCCCGACGCCAACTTCCGCACGCGCCGCAAACACGACGATGGGTATAGAGTATGCAATCGGGGGAAAAAATGGAGTCATTTCCGCGCGAGGCACGATTCCCAGGCTCCAGCGGGGTCAACGTCGAAGGGAATTCGCGATCGTATCGAGGTTTACAATTTCCGCCCGATTGGCGTTTCGACGCACCAAATCGCAGATCAACTCGACCGCGCGAAACTCTGGGTCCACCACATGCAGGCAGGAAGGATGGGCCAAAAAATCGAAGACGGCGTGATTCTCGATCACCCACGTGAGCGATCGGCGCAGAACGTCGAGAAACGTTTCGAGCCGCCAACGTCCCGTTCGAAACGCACCGATATCGCTGATCGGGCTCATCGGAATTTCGACCATGCCATCGGCATACGAAAAGGGTTGAGCCCGAGCTTGCGATTCGACGACCGCCTGGACCGTGGCCGCATCGGGTTCCTGATTCACCGGCACGGGATGGCTCGGATACATGCTGCTGATCCACGAAAATCCCAGCTCCGACAACATACGGCGAGTTTCGGGAAAGTCGCGCAAGCCGAGGGGAAAGCCTCCGGGCGTTCGAAATCCCGCCGGGCGAATGCCGAGCCGAGTCCGCATCGCCTCGGTCGTGAGGGCGATATTTTCGCGAATCACTTCGAAAGGCGTTTTGCCTTCGACCAGCCAGGGACATCGGCGAAACCGAAACTGCACGTCTTCCATTATTCGAGCGGTCAGATTGACGTGGTCGTAGGTATGATTGCCGATGGGATGGCCCGTTTGCACGATCTGCCGCAACCAATCGACATTGGCTTGTTCGAGCACACGGCCGACGCAGAAGAAATGAATGACGCCGCCATGGCGCCGCACGCGCCGCGCCGCTTCCACGGAATAACGTTTCGTATCCTCGTTGAGGTTCCCTTTTTCATAATCCCAGTGCGTGGTTTCCCACGTGGGGAAATTTCGGCTCATCTCCAGATCGAACGAAATGGCGATGCGGGCTTTCCGCTTGGTGGGCGGTCGTGTGTCCGCGGCGACCTGGGTGCTCGCCATCATGCCGGCGGACGCAGCGACAAATGCACGACGCGACGGGGTCATCGTTCAAACTCCATGACGATGGATTCCAAACCTTTACTTGGCGATCGCACTACGCTGCTTCACCCACGAAATCTGCGTGATGAAAAGATCGAGCGAAGCGAAAGAGACCGCGGTGGTGGTGGCGAAGCGAGGTGTATCCTGGGCGGGGAAGGTCGCGAGCGTCGCATCACCCACCAGGAACACGTTGAAGTCTTTCATCAAATTTTTGTAGCCTGCCGTGGTCGCGCATACGCACATGTCGGTATGGTAACCGGCGAGCAAAACGTGGCGTATGCCTTGTTTGCGCAGGAAGTCACGGAAGACTTCATAGCCTTCTTGATCGTAGGCGACGACATCAGCCGGCGCGACCTGGATCTTGGCCGAGACAGGCATGGGAAGCTGCCAAAACCCCGTGCCGTTGAAATGATCCCGCGCATCCAAACCCCGGAAATTCTTGAAATAATCGACCGCGGGTTTATCCGGCGAAAGCACGATGCGTTCGGGAACAACCTTTCCCTGAAACGGATTGGCGCCAAGGAGTTTATCAAGGTCCGCTTTACCGGCCTTTCGGTCCTCCTCGGTGGGAGCTTTTCGAATGGAGCGATACATCCGTCCCCGCATCGGATCCTCCACGCCTGGAAGGCTGTATGCGATCAGGCCCACTTTTCCGCGGTGCTTTTTCAAAAACGGGTCGATCGCCTCTTCCATGTGCTTCATGGTCAGACGGTTCTTCTTGGGAGTGCACGCGAAGGCCGCTCCCATCGGTTCGGGCGACTTAAGGTTTTTTCCGTCATCGACCGCCCACGGATGAACGACCACGATGGCCGTTGCCTTCGCTTTCAGGCGGTTCGGCACTTCGAGAATACCCCGCACGTTGTAAGAGAAACGCCAAGCGCGGACTTCGAGGTCTGCGTCGTCATCCTCGATGAGGATGGGAGCTTCGAACCGGTCCTCCGTCTTAATTGGTTCAACGTATTCGGGAAAGTCGGCCAAGATCGGTCCCGGATTTTTGATCGGGACCCATCGATTTTCATAAACGCGAAACACTTTCGCTTTTTCGGGCGCGTCCGTCTGGGCCAACACCAGCGACGCGGCGAGCAAGAGTACGGATTGCATAAGAACCTCCGTTCGTGATTTCTACGTGTTTCGAGTATTTCGTTCCATCCTCGCATCGCCTTGTGGGTGCGAGAGGTTTTATTTTTGCAGGTACCGAAACAAATCGCGTAGTTGATGCGGTGTAAGCGTTTTCAAAAGATTCTCGGGCATCAACGAAATGGGTGATTCCTCCACGCGCTCGATGCGATCGCGAGCGATCACGGTTTTTTCCGCCTTGGCGTTCGCCAGCACGATTTGATTGGCGTTTTGTTCAAGAATCATTCCTGACATCAACCGGCCGTCTTGAAGATGGACCGTGTAACTGAGGAATTCCTTGCGAATCATCGCGCTGGGATCCACAAGACTCGCCAAGAGGAACGCTCGATCTTTTCGGTTGGCGAACGTAAGGTCAGGGCCGATTTTCTCGCCTTCGCCAAACAGTTGATGGCAGATCGCGCAATGTTTTTGAAAGAGTTGATGACCGGCTTGAAGATCACCGGCACCCGCGTTGAGGTCATTGTTGAAGCGCCGCATCTCCGCTAATTTTTCTTCGGGCGTTCCCCCCTGGAGGAACCCCCAATGTTTTGTGACGAGGCGATCCAACTCCGCATCTTCGAAATGGCGAATGCCTCGCATGGTTTCCGCGGGGATCTCCTTGGCGGAAATCTTGCCACCCTCCACCGCGTGGAGGAGCATGCGTGCGGACGTTTTTCGCCCGACCATGGATTCCAACACCTTCGCTCGCACCGCCGGCGAAACGTGCGGGAGTTCGTTTAAAAAAAATGTCTCGATGCCCGCGTGGTCGAGGTTTTCGGCCGCAGCGAGCACGGCAAGTTGCAGTTTTTCCGGTCCCGTGCGATGCCAACGCTTGAGCACGACATTTCCAAGTTCGGCGTCGTTGTCCATTTCGCGTACGATGGCGAGAAGTTCCACGAGACGTTCCGCTGGAGTTTCCCGATTTGCGACACTTGCGACCAATTCCTCGCGCGCGGGCCGAAACCCGATGGCGACTAAAATTCGCAGGGCTGCGAGATCGGTTTTCGTCGTGTGTGCCAGAGTCTGGACCAGCGTCTCCTTGAGCGTTTCGGGTAACTTGAGCTTGTCGTTTATCTTGCGTCGCGGAAGTTTCGAGTCGGCGAACTGGGTGAACAGGGTTCCCATGGCCTGATTCGAGGGAATGCCGGGTTGATCACGCAATCCTTGCTCCAGCGCAAGGGCCAAGCTGCGTTGCATGGATAGCGGCGGCGCTAAGCGAAGCAATTTGGCGCACGCATCGAACGAACGATCTTGTCGCTCCGCCGCCCACCGGCGCATAAGCCGAGGCGCGATCGTCTCGGCGACGAGGGGATTTTTCCAAAGTGCATCCGAGCCAAACCAATGCAGTACGGCGTCGGAATCCTTGATTGCGTGTTTTTCGACCGCCCACCAAAGCAGAAGCGGGAGGTGCGGGTCTTTCGCGTCGCCGGAATGTTGCAGAAGGCCGTGCAAAACTGGAAGTGCGGCCGAAGCGGGCAGACGCCGAGCTGAACTCGCGAGTTGGCTTCGGACGGTGACGTCAGGTTCGGATTTCGCGAGTGCTTCTAACCGATTCGCCACGCTGGCCGAGACCCGTCCCTCATCTCCCACGAATCGGACTGCCCATCGCCGTAAATGTGGGTTTGCGTGCGATAGGGTTTGAAGCGCGAATGCGTCGCTGAAGCCGCCACTCACGTAAAGTGCCCAGAGCGATTCCAACGCCACTTGCGGGTCGGCGCTTTCGAGCGCTATCCGGCGAAGCGGAAGAATGACTTCGGGGTCTCGTCGTTCGGCCAAGATGCGTCGAGCACGGCGAACAATCCAATCGTTGGAATTTGAAAGTAGCCCTACCAATTCCATGCTAGACCGTTTCCGCCAATCCGGAACGGGCATGGGCTTGGATGCAGTTGCTTCGAATCGGTAAATTCTTCCATTCGTTCGATCCCATTCCGCATCAGGGTCCGGATGCGCGGTCCGTTGGTCGTACCAATCGGCCACGTAAATTGCACCATCGGGGCCCAGAGTCACGTCGCAGGGGGCGAACCAGGTATCGTTTCCGGTCACGAGGGTAGAGATCGTACGCGATTTGAACGTCGATCCGAATCGTTCAAGTGAATGCATATGGACGCCGTGCCCCAGCAAATCTCCCGCAATATATTGGTCGCGGTATTGTGGTGGAAAGGCGTTGCCCCGGTAGAACAATCCACCGACGGAAACGTGACCGCCACGGAAATCTTGATGGTGAACGTGGTCAAACCAGCCAAAGGTGAACGGGTTTTGGAAGGCGCCATGTTTTTCGAACGCTTTCCAGTAATAGCCACCTTGGACCCCGTGCAGCATGACGAAGCCGCCATGGTTGGTGGAGTAGAAAAGGTTGCCATGCCGATCGAAATCGAGGCCCCACGAATTACCGCCACCATCGCAAAAGAGTTCGAAGGCGCGCGTGATCGGATGATAGCGCCAAACACCTTGCTGGAAGACGATGCCACGAATGTTGGCGGTGACGGTGCTTCCTTGGCAACCGTAAAGCCAACCGTCCGGACCCCAAGTTAATGAGTTGGCGACCGAATGCGCGTCTTCCATTCCGAATCCCTGAAGGAGCACTTCGGGGTCGGCGTCGGGCACGCCGTCGCCGTCTTTATCGGGATAAAATAGAAGATACGGAACTTGGAGTACGAAAACGCCGCCGTGGCCAAACGCGAACCCCGTGGTGAGATTGAGATCCTTTACAAAGTCCACGCTGCCACGAAATCGGCCCGAAGCATCGGGGTTTTGGAGGATCGTGATGCGGTCGGCGCCTTTGGGGCCTTTCGGCGGTGGTTCCGGGATGCGATCGTAGGTCGTACGTGAGTAACGGTCGACCTTGGCTCGTTTGAGACCGGCAGGGTTGGGATACTGCAGGTATTGAATGACCCAAAGTCGGCCCCGATCGTCGAAGTCGATCGCGACCGGTTGCCGAACCAGCGGTTCGGCGGCGACCAGTGTGGCGCGTAATCCGGCGGGCGTCTGAATGCGCCGAACGGCGTCTTCCGGCGGAAAACCTTGGGCGTGCAAATGCCCAGGTGCAAAAAGTCCAAAAAGGCAGACAATTTCCCATCTACGCATCGGGCCATCCTTCCGGCAATTAACGAGGCGCGATCAGGGATCGCCCTCGCTACCAGAAAAATGCCCTCCGTGGCACGAAAACCGACGGAGATCGTAGCATTTCGGGAAGCACCGTTACAAGGCATAGCGAATGAAATTTCGGCAAAACCCATGTTGCTGAATCGCACGTGTAACGATCAGGTAGAACCGAGAATATGAAGCGTTGAAGAGGGAGAAGTTGGGCTTCCGTGCTCAATTAATAGGAATTCTGAGTTCCTCGCTGATACGAAGCGTTTTTGGGTTGGCGATGGCGCTTTTGTTTGCGTCGTAAATTCGTTTCCACTTCATTGCATCGCCATAATACAGCCGAGCGATCTCGGTGAGCGTGTCGCCCGGTTTCACTTTGTAGGTCGCGAACGGCGTGGACACTTGCCAGCTCACGGGAATTTTGAGCATGGCGACCATGTTGAATTCTTTGGCTAATCCCTGCCGGTGAAACTTGGCCATGAATTCGTCCGTCACGGTCAACCGTCCCATCGAAACATTCGGCAGCTTATTCACGAGATCTTGGAGCATGCCGGGAAGCTTGTCGTAGCCCGGTATCGGAATCTGAACCTGTTTCCCGCCGTCCCAGTTGTAGCGATCGAAGAAGTTGTACTCGTAATCCATGGAATAAGACATCTTGCCTAGCCCCACGCTGACCGTGGCGGAACCTTTGCCCCACGAGGTGTAGCTACCGACGGCGAAAAACCAGTTTTTACTCAGGCCCTGATGGATGTAGTGATTGAGCGACCCGGTGGTGGAGGTGAAAGAATGTTTTCCAGGCGGAAGGGATTGAACGAACTTCTTGGCCGCTTCGATCTGGGCGTCGCGCACGTCCTTCGCCAGGTTAACCTCTTTGATCATTCCTTCGAAGTCGATGGTGTAGGTTTTGCCGGTGTTTCCCAAATAATGCAGGAGGTGTTTGACGGCATCGTCGCCGCCAAAAAACGAGGCACCCGCTTGAATGGTCAGTCCCGTGAGCTTGACGGCCAAAAGCGGCGCGAACAAAGTGACCTTCACCCAGGTTGGTACGTCATCCACTTTGCCCGTCAGCAGAGCCTTGAGCACGACCATGCCGACTTCTTTATCCTGGAGGCCCCATGCACCAGCACCCGCATCTGTCTTCAGCACGGGCGGCGCGGTTCCCAACACGTAAACTGAAGGCTTGATCGCCATCACCTAGTTCCTTACGGCACGATCCAGTAGCAAGTCGCCAATCCTTCGATTGTACCCTGAAAACCGGTTCTCGAGGAACTTTTTCCACGGGGAATCAGGTGGCAGAGGGGGTAATGATTTGGATCGGGCGCGGATGCCGATTTCAACACTGGGAGATTTCCTGCTTGAGATTCTTGCCGTGCTTCTGCATCATATTCACCAGACGGATGATGCGGCACCTTGAACGAAACGGCGATTCCTTCAACGTCTTAACCCTACCGCAGAAGGATCGAAAAACGCTCGGTGCTATCTCCCTAACCAACATCAAGGAGTAAGTCGTGAGTTCACAAGAAAACAACAAGGTCAGCCGACGGTCGGTCTTGAAGGGAGCGGCGGGAACCGCAGCAGCTTCGGCGCTGGCGGGCGTGGTCCTCCCCCAGGTTCACGCGGGCGAAAGTAATACGATCAACGTCGCACTTATCGGTTGCGGTGGGCGTGGTACCGGTGCGGCGATCGACGCGCTCAACACGCGCCAAGGCCCCACCCGCTTGACCGCGGTGGCGGATGTCTTCCAGAATCGCTTGACCGGCAGCTTGGCGCAAATCCAACGTGCCAAACCGCAACAAGTCGACGTTCCCGAAGCACGCCGATTCGTCGGTTTCGACGCCTACCGCCGAGCCATGGATACCCTTCGTGAAGGCGACGTCGCGATTTTGGCGACGCCACCAGCATTCCGCTGGGTGATGTTCGCCTACGCGATCGAAAAAGGCCTGAACGTCTTCATGGAAAAGCCGATCTCCGTGGACGGGCCGAGCACGAAGCGGATGTTGGCGTTGGGCGAACAATCGGTTCGCCGAGGCTTGAAAGTCGGCGTCGGTTTGATGTGCCGACATTGCGACGCGCGTGGCGAACTTTTCACCCGCGTGAAAGACGGCCAGCTTGGAGATTTGCTTTTGCTTCGTGCCTATCGGATGGCCGGTCCCACCGCGACGGCGTTCTCCCTTCCTCGCCCGGCAGATATTCCGGAATTGCACTACCAGATCCAACGCTTCCACTCATTCCTTTGGCTTTCTGGTGGTGCGTACAGCGACTTCCTCATCCACAACATTGACGAAGCATGCTGGATGAAAGATGCTTGGCCCGTTTCCGCGCGAGGGTCGGGTGGCCGACACTACCGAGGCAACTTCATCGACCAGAACTTCGATTCCTACTCCACCGAATTCACCTACGCCGACGGAACGAAATTCTTCCTCGAAGGCCGTACCGTTCCCGGGTGCCACAATGAATTCGCCACGTACATCCACGGCTCGCGTGCCGCGGCGGTGGTGTCCCAATCGGGTCATGCTCCGTCACGGTGCCGAATTTTCCGTGGCCAAAACGTGACCAACAACGCGGACGTGGTTTGGCGTTTCGGACGTGAAGAACCGAATCCCTACCAATTGGAATGGGATCACCTGATGGATTCGATTCGCCGCAATCGCCCGCACAACGAAGTGCAACGCGGCGCCGAAGCCAGCCTGGCCACCGCGATGGGCCGCATGGCGTGCCATACCGGTCAGGTCATCACACGCGAACAAATGCTCAACTGCGATCATGAGTTCGCGCCAAACGTGGCCGAATTGACGATGGATGGTCCTTCGCCACTTCGCGCCGGCGCGGATGGAAAATACGCGATTCCGCAACCAGGCGTGATGATCCGTCCCGAAGGTGCGAACAGCCGTCGCGAGTATTAAACCGAGTTGTACGTAGATGGATCGCAGGGACGTTGACCCGGCTTCGGGTTAGCGTCCTTTTTCATCGAGAATCACCCAGGAATTTGAGGTGGCGTCGCCAAAATTCTGAAAGTCGGTGAACGACCAAACGATCTTTTTGTCGCGCGTTACCTCGATGATTTGTGGGTTTTTTGGCCCTGCGTGGCAGTTGCCGACGATGATGTTTCCGTTGGGCAAAGGTTGCACCGTCGTGATCCATCCCAATTGGATTTCGGGAACGTCGCTTCCCTTCAGACTCCAGACGATTTCTTTTTTCGGCGACACTTCCAGCACGCTATGTCCGTTTCCCGTGCCGATAAGCGTGTTTCCGTTCGGAAGCCGAACCGCGGAAAAGACTTCGTTGCCGAAACTCTCTGGCCCATGCCCCGCCTTGCGTTTTTGCCCAAACAAGGGAACTTCGAATTCCCAAACGACGGTTCCCTTGCCGTCGTACTCGCGGACCGCTCCCTCGGCTTCATGGCAAACAAGGTAATTGCCTGAATGAAGTTTTCGTGCGAGTCGCGTATCGCGGTGGGGGTTCGGCTTTCCCACCTTCAGCTTCACTTCGCGTAACAGCTTGCCTTCGCGATCTACTTCAATGATTCGGCCTACTCCCGACTCCGCGACCATCGTGGCGCCATCGTCCAGGCGTTGGAAGGCGTGAACTTCGAGTTTCTTGCCCTGGTTTCCATTTGAAATGGCACAATCATATTCCCATGCCGTCTTTCCATCGCGCGGATTTACTTCCACCAGCTTCGTCCACGAGGTTTGAAACAAGACGTTTCCATTGGGAAGAAAATGTAGATCGTGGATATCTCTTAGCGAATGTTGCCAGGAGATCTTTCCGTCTTTCTCGACGATGGCAATTCGCTTTTTCGAATAGTCGGCAACCAGCAAGCGATGTCGGTGCGGTCCTTTCTGCTCGCCAAACGCGTTTCCAGCAAGCAAAAATCCCATCAAAATGAAAAAGACGGTACATCGATACCAACGAGTTTGATTCATCGTGGTGCTCCAGGAACGATTCACAGGCGCATGGCGAATAGGTGTGCAGCGACGATGGTAACCGCAGGAAAGCGTTATTTCGAGCTGCAAAAGAAAATCCAACAGAACCCCGCTTGCCGATTCACGCTGGCCGCATCCCAAGAAATCGCGTGAACCCACGCACCTTGGCAAGAATTTGGGCAAGCGCGAAATGGCAAGCGGAGTACTTGGTCGTTTTTTCCGCCCCACGTTTACGCGGCGCGTTTGATTTCCGAATGGGGGAAGAGAAGGCCTTGGGCGTTCGGTTGTTGTTCGCGCCATCCAGCCCGAATCGAGAGAAGAATGCGCTCCGCGAGCGCGATTGCGTCTCGACCGTCGTTGCCGGACACGACGGGCGTCGCTTTGGTGCGGACACACTCGACGAAATGCGTGAGTTCAGCTGTCAGTTGGTCCTGAGCGGCTCGTTCGACGGTTTCCCGTTCGAGATATTTCGTAAATAGATCTTCACGAATGCGTGCCCGTGCATTTGGATCGAGCTTCAGCGGATCCAGACCATGGAGGCGAACTTCGTCCGTTGGTTGCACCATCGTGACGCGACGACCTCCGAAATCGAGTTCGGCGAAACCTTCCGGGCCCCACACCTGCATCGACCGTGAAACCGTGAAATGGGCCCGACTGGCGGTGATGTCCGCGACTGTCCCTTGCGCAAAGCGCAGATTGACGCACGCGATGTCTTCATGCTTGCCAAAAATCGACGTTCCCCACGCGGACAGATCGACCACCGGCGCCTTGACGAGCGCCAACACCAGATCGAGGTCGTGGATCATAAGATCCAATACGACGCCGATATCCGTGGAGCGGCCGGTGAAGGGGCCAAGCCGTTGTGCCCGAATCATTCGTGGTTGGAGCGGGTGGTGCTGCAATTCCTCGAACGCTGGATTGAATCGTTCAATATGTCCTACTTGAAGAATCAGGTCGTTTCGTTTGGCTAAATCAAGCAGTTCCTCCGCCTCGGCGACGGTGCGGGTGAATGGCTTTTCCACCAACAACGAGACGCCGTGGGCGAGAAAATCTCGAGCGACCGTGGCGTGGTAGGTGGTGGGAACGACGATGCTGGCGGCATCGACGGAATCGAGTAATTCGCGGTAATCCTGATAGGGGACGGATCCCGTTTTCTCCGCGACGGTTTTCGCTTGCTGGGTATTGAGATCGACGACGCCAACGAGTTCGACGTCCGGAATGCTCGCGAGGATTCGGGCGTGTTCCTTACCAAGGTGTCCCACGCCGACCACCGCCATCCGCAATCGCTTCATGATTTCCTCTTCCCAATCCATTCCGTGTTATGGGTCGTGGCCGCCGATGTCACCGTTTCAAGCGGCGCGTCGGCGCGACTGAAAATGGCCTCGAATCTGTCGTGCCATTACCTGGACCATTTCGACATTGAGCGGATGGCCTGATCGATACGCCACCACGTGCCCCTGGAGGTCATGACCCAACAAGGCCAGGTCCCCGACGATGTCGAGAACTTTATGCCGTGCCGGTTCATTGCCGAAGCGAAGCCGATTCTTCATGGGTCCGTGCGGATCGAAAATCACCAAGTCTTCGATTTGGGTCCGTGAACCCAACCCCTGCCGGCGAAGCTCCAGAGCTTCTTCCTCAAGGAGAAAGGTTCGGCATGGAGCGATTTCATTCTGGTAGCTTCCTGGCTGGACCAGGGTCGTGAATCGCTGGCGAACGATCGGCGAGAAGACGCCATAATCGAGGTGATAGCTTACTTTCAAGCCATGCTCTTCGTTCGGGTAGAAGGCCAAACTGGCATCTTGTGTTTGGACGAAGATTGGCTCGTCGGTCCCATAAATGGCTTTTTGGCCATTCTGAAAACAAATCCCTGCCTTCTGGAGTGCATCCACAAAGGCCTGCGAAGACCCATCCAACCCCGGTGGTTCCGGAGCGTCGAGTTCGACGTAGCAATTGTCGATGTGCAGGCCGCTCAAGGCGGAAAGCACATGTTCAACCAGGCCGACACTCACCGGAGGCTGTCCCAGCGTGGTGCGGCGGGCGGTGCCCGTGACGTTTTCAACGCGAGCCTGGATGCACGCGGCGCTACCTAGATCGGTTCGAACGAAAACGATCCCAGTACCTACCGGCGCCGATCGAAAACGTAGCCGAACCATCTTACCTGTGACGTAGCCGACGCCTTGAACCTCGACGGTTCGGGTGATGGTGCGCTGTTGGCGTTCATGGATTTTCTTCACGGCGAGTCCATCCTTGGACGTTGAAAGAGAGAAAGGGGCAAGGCATTGCCGCGAGGGAATGCCTTGCCGAGTTGCTTGGACTTACTTCTGGGTGCCGCCCGTTTGCAGAACGGCTCCCTTGGTGTTGCTGGTCGGCGCGGCGGTGCTCGCTTGGCCGTAGTAGTGGTTGAGCGTCGCGATCACGCCGTCGGAGATGTCGGTTCCAGGTGCCGAATATAGGCACACGGTCGAACCCATGTCGAGGGCGTTCATTTTGCGACCGATGTTCGGAATGCCTTCGATTTCCATGGCTTCGGTCGGATCGCCGTATCCCATCACGATCTGGATGCCGTTGGTGTTGGAGTAGGCTTTGACGATGTTATTCACATCGCGCCAGAGAACTTGAAGTTGTTCTTCTTGTTTCTTGCCCACCAACTTGCGGACATCGCGATCCATGTCTTCGAGTTTGCGGCGATTTTCGGTGATGGCTTTGTCATAAGCTTCACGACGTTGCTGATCCTTTTCTGCCTTGCCTTCTTCGGTCAGCTTCACGACGTGTGCCTGGATCGCCTTGGCGGCATCCTTGTAGGGCTTCAGCGTTTCTTCCATTTCCTTCTTGAAGGTCTGGGCTTTGGAATACTGCTGAAAAACCTTGCCAATGTTGACGACCGCGACCTTCGGGGCGGCGGCAGTTTGCGGAGCCGGCGTCTGGGCGTTCACCACCACCTGGTGTCCCACCAAGGCGGCGACGGCGAAGATTGCCGTCGTTACGAGCATTTTTTTCACGTCTCTTCTCCTGGTAAAAGGGTCCTTCCCTTGACCGGGTTCCCGCTTCCATGCAAGGGAGACGACCTATATAGAGCTTTCCGTGGCTCTGTCCGTGAGTGCTGGGTTCTAACCAAGCGATGAACCGAAATCAAGAGCGAACGCCAACGCGTTTTCAAGCGATTCGGAAGTGAGTCAAAGTGGGAAATGTCGGCATCGGAAAACCACGAAAACCAGACACGACGCGGTGAAAAAGGCAATTTGAACGGACCGCGATTTCTCCATGCATGATCGATTCAATACCGCATTCGTTCACCGTTTCACGAATGCCCCAACGATTCACCAAATTCCCGCGAACCACATCGAGAGGTGGGCAACGAACGCCGGCGATCGATTCAAACTGCACCAACAGGTGTAGCCAAATTCTCTGGGGTTTGAGGTCAAAGAAGCTCACCTAGAGACGCGGAGTCGCGGAGAGAATGGGAAGAATCAACACTGATTTTGTCGAGGTTTTGGTTCGTGAAACGGAATGGTCTCGCTTCGATTCTCTGCGTCTCTGCGTCGCTGCGTGAGATCTTCCGTATTTTTACCAGCAAGAAAATCTAGTTACACCCGCACCAGGGCCGTTCCTTTTTTCACGTTGTTGAAATTCAACCAAATGGGTTATAGGGGGTGAGTTGTTTCAGGTTTCTGGAGGTGCCCAATGGCCGCCATCACTCTCGTCGATGCC
>WBZS01001839.1_pt1 | contig 15205 bp, 15 predicted proteins | sample 5204201 | NCBI WGS metagenome assembly WBZS01 (sample SAMN12344357, study PRJNA552823) | activated sludge metagenome | biome: Activated sludge suspended growth; feature: Nitrification reactor; material: Wastewater; isolation source: activated sludge from nitrification reactor of wastewater...
AGCCGTCCAGCATCGCGGTGAACACCGTCTCCTCGGGAGCCAGCAGCGACATCCCGCCGCTCAGCAGCGCCTCAGCCGACCCGGGCACAGCGGACACGCCCCCCGCCGAACCAGCGGCGACCCCCTCAACAGCCCTCACAAGCACATGAACGTATCACGCATCAGATGCAATCAGGTAACCGACATGAGCCACTCCACAAGGCCATTCAGTGCGTATCCAGATCCCTGGCCCGACCACGCGATACACTCCATCCGACGCTCCAGTCCGCATAGTCAACCGCCTGAATACAACATCAGATGCAATTGGCCAGGCTTGTTCGGGAACTCGCTGCTGATCATGCTGCAGGACCCACAGGCGACCCACGTCGCCGGCTACCAAGCGTTCAAGTCGATGGGACGCCAAGTGCGCCGCGGCGAGACCGGCATCAAGGTCCTCGCGCCGATCACGCGCCGCGAGCCCCGCCTCGACGGCGCCGGCCGACCGGTGCGCGACGACGAGGGCCGACCTGTGGACCGGATCCAGGTGGTGGCGACCAAGCCCGTTACGGTGTTCGACGTCCGTCAGACGGACGGTCCTCCTCTGCCCGACCCCAAGATCGGCGAGGCGACCCTCCTCACCGGCCAAGCCCCTTTCGGGCTGTGGGATCGCCTCCAAGGCCTCCTCGAGGAACGGGGATTCGATGTGCGTCGCGGTGCCGACCTCGGTGGCCCGAACGGCTACACCGACTTCGGCCGGCGGCTCGTCATGGTCCGCGATGACGTCGACGACGCCCAGGCCGTCAAGACCCTCGCCCACGAGGCCGGTCACGTGATCCTCCACCCGGACCAGCAGGGCCGCGACTGCCGGGGGATCCTCGAAGTGGAAGCCGAATCGGTCGCGTACATGGTGACCAGCGCCCACGGGCTCGACTCCAGCCAGTACATCTTCAACTACGTCGCCGGTTGGGCCCTCAACGCGGTGACCGAGCAGCGTGACCTCGCCGACATCCTCCGCAGCACAGGCCAGCGTGTCATTGGCGCCGCAGACCTCATTCTGCAGACCACCCAGCTGGCTCCGACCATCACAGATACCGCGCTCGACGCTCTGGAGAGTGACATCCGAGTTCAGACGGACCCCACGCGCTGGGAGGCAGTGTCCGTCGGCCAGGCCATCACCCCGGAGCCGCCGACCGTGCCTTCGCCGGCGCTGGTCCCCTCAGTGGGCCGCTGACCGTGACGACCGCGATGGACGATCTCTGCTCACCTGGCCCATGCGACAGCGTTGCGTCCTCGACGCGGCGCTTGCCGTCCGACCTCAAGCGGAACGATGCCCGCGCCTCCTGGTTGCTGCGAGCGGTCGGTGTCGGACCTGCCGGGCATCACGGCGCACAGGAGGGAGCCGAACCTGTGCCTGCACGCGTCCGTATCCGTCTTCCAACGACGCTGCGGTCGTGACGCGCCGGAGCATGACCGCCGGGCGAACACTTACGCGATGAGCGCGTTTCCGTAGCGGATGACGAGGAAGGCCGCCAGGGCGAGGAGCCACAGGCCGACGATGAGCCGGTCCAGTCCCCAGCGGAGGCCGGTTTGGAGGCGGGCGTTGAGTCGTGGTGGGAGGTGCAGGTTGTTGTGGGCGATGTTGTGGCGGGTGAGGGAGGCGAACACTCCGGTGGTGGACACCGTGACGAGCAGGCACCAGGGGCATAGTGCGCCGATGTTGAAAACCGCTTCGTAGAACAGCCAGTAGGCGAACGCGAACCCGAGGGTGTAGACGGTTTGGGCGGCGAGCATGAACCCGCGGGGGAACCGGACGCCGGCGAGGCTGGCGACCGCGATGGTGATCACGACCGGTTCGGCGATGAGGCCGAGGAACGCGTTCGGGAACCCGAAGACGCTGGCCTGCCACGAGGTGGCGACCGTGCCGCAACTGATGGTCGCGTTGATGTTGCACGACAGGGCCGTGTTGGGGTTCGCCGCCAAGGCTACGGCGTCCACTGACAGCACGAACGAGGCGATCAGGCTGAGGAACGCTGAGGCGAGCATGGTCGCGAACAGCCAGGATTCCCCGTGGCCCGGCCGCGGTTCAGACATGGCTGGGTCAGTCATTGGCGGCCGCCCTGATCGCTGCCTGCAATGCGCTGGCTGTCAGCAGGTCGCCTGTGAAGGGCTTGCCGTCGATGAGCACGGTGGGTGTTCCCTGGATCCCGGAATCGAAGTCGGCCTGGGTGCCCTCGGTGACCCATTGCGCGTGGCGCAGTTGCGGGAAGGAGTCGGTCACCGACCGGGATATGCCGGCGGCTTGGGCGAGTGTGGCGATTTGGGCGTCGCTGAGCCCGGGGGTGCCCTCGGCGGGCTGGTTGTCGTACAGCGCCTTGTTGAACGCGAGGACGCGGTCGGGGTCTGCCTGGGCGACGGTGATGAACGCGTTGGCGGCGCGGGTGGAGTAACGGGCGCCTTGGGAGGCACGGTCGAGGAACGACATCGGGTGGATCTCGAGGCGGATGGTGCCTGCGTTGACGAGTTCCTCCAGAGCGGGCCCGTTGGCCCGTTCAAACCGGGCGCAATAGGGGCACATGAAGTCTTGGTAGACGTCGACGCGTACGGGCGCGTCCGGCCGACCGACGCCGATGGTCCAGGTGTCAGTGCCGGTGGCGGTTGCGCCGGGGGTCGTGGCGGTGGTGGGCGCCGGGCGGCCTGGTGCCGTGGCGGCGATCCAGATGCCGGCGAAGACGAGGACGGCGATCGCGGTGACTGCGAGGGCGAGGCCGACCCGCCGCCGAATCAGGCGGTCGCGGGCGTCCCGGGCGTGCTGGGCGGCCAACTCCTCCCGGCGACTTCTGGTCGTTGGTGTGGACGGCTGGTTGTCGGGGGACGGTTTGGGCTGCTTGGGCATGGCGAGTCCAACTCTCTGTGAATCGAAACGTGTCTTGTTGATGCGCGGCTCCACGACCGCGTGATCGGGGTGGGTGTCGACGCGTTGTGCGTGGGGGGCCGCGGTCGCGGGGGCTGTCAGGAGCCGCCGCGGATGGTGAAGAAGCGCCGTCGGGCGGGTTCAGCGGGGCTGCGGAGCTGGTGGTCCGCGCCGCGGGGAGGGGCGCGCCACGATCGCTGACCGCAGGTCAGGCAGCCGGAAGGTGCCTGTCAGATCGCGCGGGCTCAGAGCTATGTTGAGCACGGGGCAGCGGGTGAGGCTTGCGTGCCGGGTGAACCAGTCGCGCGCCCGGCTCAGCAGCCTGCGCAGAGAGAACCCAAGGCCGGTGAGGCCGCCGCAGGTGAGTAGTGCCAACCACACGAGGCCCAGGCACAGCGTCCACGCCAGCGGGCCTGCATGGGCGGTCGCGATGCCGGCGTCGGCCAACCCCAGCACGCAGGACGATTCCACGGCAAGGTCGACGTGGACGCCGAACAGCGACAGTGGGATGGCGGGCAAGCACGCCGCGGTCGTCGCTGCGGCGTAAACCGGAGAGAGGCCCCCTGCCACCAAGGCGACCACAACCGCCCAGACAGCGCCGCGGTCCGGCCGTGGCCGCGCCACCGCCATCCGACGACCGGACATGGTCACCCCCCGCCCAGGAGCCCGCCGCCCCGCATAGCGGGGTGCCCAGGGTTCCTGTGGACGCCGGCACGGCGGTCAGTCATGCGTGGCGTGCTCGGAATCGTTGTGGGTGGGGGGTTCGAGTTGGAAGGTGGAGTGTTCGACGCTGACGTCGAAGTGGTCGGCCACACAGGCCTGGAGGTCGGCCAGCATCTGGGTGGCGTGCCCGTCGGTGAAGCAGGCGTCTTCGACGACGACGTGGGCGGTGAGGACGGGCAGTCCGGTGGCGATGGTGGAAGCGTGCAGGTCGTGCACCCCCACCACATGCGGAACCTCCAGGATGTGCCGGCGAACCTCGTCCAGGACCAACCCGGGCGGGGTGGACTCCAGCAGGATGTTACCCGCCTCCCGCAAGATGGTGATCGCGCGCGGGACGATCAGCGCGGCGATCAACATGCCGGCCACCGCGTCGATCCGGGTCCAGCCAGTCCACGCGATCACGACCGCGCTGACGATGACCGCCACCGACCCGAGGGCATCGTTGACCACCTCGAGGAAGGCGGCGCGCAGGTTCAGGTTCGCGCCCCGCCCGGAGTTCAGCACCAGCATCGAGACCAGATTCCCGAGCAGGCCGACGATGCCGAGCACGAGCAGCCCGCCGGCGGTGACGTCGGGCGGTTCGAACAGCCGACGGGCCCCCTCGATGAACGCGTAGCCGCCCACCCCGAGCAGCACGGCCGCCTGGGCGCCGGCGGCGAGGACCTCCGCGCGCCGGTACCCCCACGTCCGTTCGGGCGTGGGTGGGCGCATGGCGAGGCTGGCGGCGATCAGGGCCATCAACAACCCGGAGGCGTCGGTGAGCATGTGGCCGGCGTCGACCAACAGCGCAAGGCTGTTGGTCCACCAGGCGCCGATCACTTCGGCGACCAGGATGGAGACAGTGATCCCGAACGCGATCGCCAGCTTGGTGCGGTGGGTGCCTTGCGGTGCGTGGTCGTGGCCGGCGCTCATACCGCGGCGCCCTGCAAGGCGGGGCGGGTGGCTGGTGCGGTGAGGGTGGGCAGGTGGGTGGTGCGGCCCGCGCGCACGCCGTTGGCGATCACGAACACTTCGGCGATCTCGTGAACGAGCACGACGGCGGCCAACCCGAGGATCCCGAACACTGCCAGCGGGATCAGGATCGAGATGAGCGCGATCGATGCGGCCACGTTCTGCAGCATGATCCGCCGAGTGCGGCGGGCGTGGTCGAACGCGTGCGGGAGCAGGCGCAGGTCGTCGCCCATCAGGGCGACATCGGCGGTCTCGATGGCAACGTCGGTGCCCATCGCACCCATCGCCACCCCCAAGTCGGCAGCAGCCAACGCGGGCGCGTCGTTCACCCCGTCACCGACCATCGCCGTGGCGCGCCCCGCGTCCCGCAGCCGACCGATGATCGCGGACTTGTCCTCGGGCCGCAGGTCGGCGTACACCTCGTCGATGCCCGCCTCGACGGCAAGGGCATGCGCGGTCGCCCGATTGTCGCCGGTCAACATCGCGACGGTGTACCCGTGCGAGCGGAGGCGGGCGACCACTTCGGCGGCCTCGGGCCGCAACTCGTCTCGGACCGCCACCGCGCCCACCAGTAACCCGTCGACCTCGACCAGGACCGCGGTCGCACCGGCCCTCTGCATGCGGGCGACGTCGGCGGCCAGAGGGCCGGCGTCGATCCACCCTGGACGCCCCAGCCGCAGCGTGCGCCCGTCGAGGGTGCCGGTCAGTCCCGCGCCCACCTCGGCGGCCACGTCGTCGGCGGCACGCAGGTGGTCCGTGGCGGCCAGGATCGCCTTGGCCAGCGGGTGCTCGCTGCGCACCTCCAGGGCGGCCGCCCACTCCAACACCTGTGTGCGGGAGAAAGGGTCGATGGTGGCGACGTCGATCACCGCCGGTTGGTTGCGGGTCAGCGTTCCGGTCTTGTCGAGCGCGATCGTGCGGACCCGGCCCAGGGCTTCCAGGGCGGCACCGCCCTTGATCAGGATGCCGCGGCGGCTGGCCGCGCCGATCGAGGCCACCGCGGTGACCGGCACCGAGATCGCCAACGCACACGGCGAGGCCGCCACCACCATCACCAACGCACGCTGCAGCCACAGCATCGGATCACCGAGCAGGAACCCGGCCACGACGGTGAGAGCGGCGACGATCAGGATGCCGGGCACCAGCGGTTTGGCGATCCGGTCGGCCAGCCGCTGGGTAGCACCCTTGCGGGACTGCTCGGCCTCCACGATGTGCACAATCCGGGCCAACGAGTTGTCCTCAGCGGTGGCGGTGACCTCGACCTCCAGGACGCCGGAGCCGTTGATCGATCCGGCGAACACCTGCTCGCCGGGCCCGACCTCCATCGGGATCGATTCGCCGGTGATCGCCGAGGTGTCCAGCGCCGTGCGACCGGAACGGACCACACCGTCGGTCGCCAGCCGCTCGCCGGGCCGCACGACCATCAGGTCACCCAAGACGAGGTCGTCCGGGGCGATCACCTCGTCCCGGCCGTTGCGGCGGACGGTCGCCTCCCGGGGTACCAGGTCGAGGAGCGCCCGCAACCCGTGACGCGTCTTCGCGAGCGAGAAGTCCTCCAAGCCCTCACTGAGGGAGAACAAGAAGGCCAGCGTCGCGGCCTCCTCCACCTGGTTCAGCGCCGTCGCGCCGACCGCACCAATCGTCATCAACAGGCCCACCCCGACCTTGCCCTTGGCGAGCTTGCGCAGGGCGCCGGGCACGAACGTCGACCCGCCCACCAGCAACGCCGCCCAGCTCAACACCAGCTCGGCGGCCTCCCAGCCGGCCAGACCGGCGAGGAACCCTGCCAGCAGCAGCACCCCCGACACCAGCCCCAACTGGATGTCGCGCACCTGCCACAGGTGCTCCACCGCGCCATCGTCATCGTCGCCGTGACCCTTGGTCACGACCGGGGCGTCGCACCCGCACGCCGACACGCCTTCCTCGCGCTCGTCGCGGTCCTGGCACCCTGTCCCGCTCATCGGAGCGCCCCCACCGACGCGTGTACCCGCAGCGCTTCCGGTGCAGGGTTGACCGTGGTACCCACCCCGTAGTTCGGGCACAGGGCCACCCCATGACCCGTCGTCTCGAGCAGCCGTTCCGCCGTCGCCAGCACCGCCAGCAATTCCGGGGCGCTCACCAGCGAGAACACTGACGCCCGGCCCTGCGGACGCGACACCACCAGACCGCACTCCCGCAGGCACGCCAAGTGCGCACTCACGGTCGACTGAGCCAGACCCAGGTGCTCGGTCAGGTCGCGCACCCGATGCTCGCCCAAGGTCAGGTGTTGAAGGATCGCCAACCGAGACGGATCCGACAGGCTGTGAAACATGGCTGCGGCGACCTGCAGGTCGGACCCGTCGGGCGCCTCACCGGCGCAAGAATGCATCGTCATGAAGCGATGGTATCGTCATTCGTCGCCCATGTCGCGGCAGGAGGGGACCGCCGGCCAGCGGGTCCCGCGCGCACGTCGCAGCTTCGCACGCTCGACCTGAACCTCGGTTCGGATCTCGCGCACCACGTGAGATCTCTTCAGGCAACCCCTCCGGCATAGCATCGGCGAATGGATCCCCTGAAGTCTCTGGCCTTGTTCCTCATCGCCGCCGTGGCCGAAATCGGGGGTGCCTGGCTGGTCTGGCAGGGAGTCCGAGAACACAACGGTTGGGTGTGGATCGGCGCCGGTGTGATCGCCCTCGGCCTCTACGGGTTCGTTGCGATCCTGCAGCCCGATGCGCACTTCGGGCGCATCCTCGCCGCCTACGGCGGCGTCTTCGTGGCCGGCTCGCTGGCCTGGGGAATGCTGGTCGACGGGTTTCGCCCCGACCGCTACGACGTCATCGGGGCACTGACCTGTCTCGTGGGAGTGGCCGTCATCATGTACGCGCCCAGAACCGCCTGAGACTCGACCTTTGGGGCCAGGAGGTTAGCTCGAGACGCCCGGCCGGGCCGCTCGCTTGCCGCACGCGGCGCGCCGCGGGGGGCACAGCGCCACAGGGATGGCCGGGGAGAGTTCCGGGTGCATTGGGTAGTGGCCCTGCAGGGCGCGGTAGTCGCCCATCTCAGGTCCTACAGGTAGCGGCAGACCTGGTCGGCTCGGCAGGTGTCCGGCGCGATCTGGTCGGCCTGGGCCCGGAGCTCGGTGAGGGTGTTGCGGAGGTCCTGGAGTTGGGTGAGTTGCTCGTCGATGGCGGCGAGTCGGGTGTCGAGCAGGTCGCGCACGTGGGTACACGGTGGCTGCCCGTCGTCGCGGATGTTGAGGACCTGTCGGATCTGGGCCAGGGTCAGTCCGGCGGCCTGGCCGCGGTGGATGAACCCGATCCGGGCAACCGCGTCCAGGCCGTAGTCGCGGTAGCCGGAGGAGGTGCGAGGACTGGTCGGGAGGAGCCTCTCGGCTTCGTAGAAGCGCAGGGCCTTGGTGGTCGTGTCGGCTGCCTTGGCGAGTTCCCCGATCCGCATCCGATCCTCCGCTGGTCACGCGGGGACTTGACCTTCCCCTGCACTGGAAGGTCCATGATCGCCTGTAGCAGACGGGTTCTCAAACGAAGGGCGGGTGTTGGACGGTGTCGAAGGTTGACCTGGCGATCATCGGGTCCGGTGGTGCCGCGTTCGCGGCCGCGATCCGGGCGAGCGGGCTGGGGAGATCGGTGGTGATGATCGAGCGGGGCACGTTCGGTGGCACGTGCGTCAACACCGGGTGCGTGCCGTCCAAGGCGCTGATCGCTGCCGGCCAGGCCAGGCACGTCGCCGCCGACGCGGGGACACGCTTCCCGGGGATCGCCACCTCCGCCGGGCCGGTGGACCTGGCCGCACTGGTCGCGGGCACGCAGGACCTGGTCGAGGAGCTGCGTGCCGAGAAGTACGCGGCTGTGGCCAAGGCCCACGGCTGGCGAGTGATGCACGGGCAGGCGACCTTCGCCGGCACTCCGCAGACGCCCGTCCTCCAGGTGACGGGGCCTGAAGGGAGGGTGGAGGTCGTTGAGGCGGCGCACTACCTGATCGCGACGGGTGCCCGCGCGTGGGCGCCGCCCATAGAGGGCCTCGCCGACGTCGGCTACCTGACGTCCACCACGGCCATGGGGCTCTCTCACGTACCCGATTCCCTGCTGGTGCTGGGCGGCGGCTATGTGGCTATGGAGTTGGCCCAGGTGTTCGCGCGGCTCGGATCGTCGGTGACGATGCTGGTGCGGTCCCGGCTGGCGTCCAAGGAAGAACCCGAGGTCTCCACGGCTTTGGAGGCGGTGTTCGCCGACGAGGGCATCCGCGTGGTCCGCCGCGCCCGGATTCAGGCGGTGACCCGGGACCAGCTGGCCGGTCAGGTGGTCGCGACCGCCACTGTCGGTGGTGCGGTGCAGCAGTATCGTGCCGACCAGATCCTGGTCGCGATGGGACGTCGCCCCGTCACCGAAGGGCTGAACCTGACCGCCATTGGAGTGAAGACAGGCAGTGTCGGGGAGGTCACGGTCACCGACTGGTTCCAGTCCACCAATCCGCGAGTGTGGGCCGCCGGTGACGTCACCGGGCACCCGGAGTTCGTCTACGTCGCCGCGCGCCACGGCCAGATCGTCGTCGACAACGCCTTCAACCACGCGGACCGGCCCGTCGACTACACCCACCTGCCCCGCGTCACATTCACCAGCCCAGCCGTCGGCGCGGTCGGGATGACCGAGGCCCAAGTCGTGGCCGCCGGGATCCGCTGTGACTGCAGGGTCCTTCCCCTGAGCCAGGTCCCCCGCGCCCTGGTCAACCGCGACACGCGGGGTTTCATCAAGATCGTGATCGACGCCGATACCCAGCGGATCCTCGGCATCACCGCCGTCGCCGTCGACGCCGGCGAACTCGCCGCCACCGGAGTCCACCTCCTCGGCACGACCATCACCGAAGTCGCCGACTCCTGGGCGCCCTACCTCACCATGACCGAAGGCCTCAGGATCGCCGCGAAGTCCTTCACCACCGACGTCTCCCTACTCTCCTGCTGCGCCTGAACATCCACCACCGAGTCCAGGCGCGGGAGTCGGCACCGGTGAAATGCCCCCCGCCTCACGCCTCCGGACGGGCGTCACCAACGTCATGAGCAACTACAACTAATGGATGTGATGTCCGTCCTGCGGTGCGCGGGCCGCTCGCCGCGCGGGCAGGGCTGCGTGGTTGATGGCGAATTCCATGGCGCTGCGGGCACGGTCCGCCCGCCGTTGCGCGCGGAGCGGATTGCAGGCTTGGGCTCCCGGCACACGTGGGACATCCGTTAGTGACAAGTGCCCGCGGTGTCCGGGGGGGAGTCCGTCGACCATCGCCGGCGGCCTCGCTGCCTCCCAATTCGCCTCCACCAGCCGCGAGTTGAACTGAGCGTGCTTCGAAGGGCACCTGTCCACGGGGATGATCCGGCGTCCGTTAGGACGGATGTCGTGTTCGCTCGGCCGCCAGGAGGACGCCAGGAACGCCGAGCCACACCGCCTCGTTCCCCGGGACCGGCTTGTGGCTCCAGGGACCGATGTCAAGGGCGTCCTGCGAGGACGCCGGTACGTCGTTCCGCCGAGATCGCCGAGTGTGTGGGAGGTGTGACGTGGAGGCCATTGCTGTCGCGTGCGTGGTGGCCCGAGGGTGCGTGGACGCCCTGGAGGTACTCCTCTCGAGCCAGCCTGTTCGGCGCCGCTGTGCTGGCAGCCGTGCGGTGAACGCCGTGTGGGTTGGGGCTGGGAAGCTTGGCGGCGGTCGGCCTATGCTGAGGGCAGCCAGGGACGCGACGTCCGCGCGGCCTGGGGTCCGGTGCTATTCCCCACGCATTCCCCACGACAAGGTGACGAAGTGGCAATCAATCTCCATACGTCCTTGTCAGGGGGTCATTATCGGCTGATAGAAGAGAGCTTCAACTCCTCTCTCGCGCACAACGATGTATGGTCCCCTGACTACATCAAATCCCCTCTGACAAGGACTTCGGTCCTTCTCAGTTGTGGACTCCCATGGACACGGATGGCCTTCAGAGGCCTCCCATTCCCCACGTAGTTCCCCACGACGTCCGGGGCGTGAAGCCGTCGATCCCCAGCTTCCCGGCGACCCGCTCGGCGGCAGCGGCTGGTCGACGCGCTGCCGGACGATCAGGTGGCTCCGTTGCCGGCCGACCTGCGAATCCGGCTCACGTCCGGGGTCGCCAGTTGTCGTTGGCCGCTCGGCGCATTCGGCATGGGCGCTGGTCGGAGCGGATGCGCTACCGACCGGGTTCGGTTCAGGTCCAGAGGCGGTCGACGGGAAGAACGTGGGTCCGGTCGTCAGCGGTGTAGCCGCGGCTGCCGAGGTAGAGGACCAGACCTGCGGCGAAGGAGGTGCCGAGCCGGGTGCGGAGCTTGGCGATGGCCGCCAGGTCTCTGGTCTCGATGTGGTCGCCCGCCTTCGCCTCGATGGCGACCACGGCGCCGTCATCGCGCTCGATGACAAGGTCGACCTCATCGTTGTCGCGGGTGCGCCAGTGTCCGGCAGTCGTCGGCTCGTCCAGCCAGGATGCCTGCCGCAGGAACTCCTGAACGACGAACGACTCCAGCAGGTGGCCGAATTCGGTGATTGCCGCGGGATCGCGTCGGTCGAGCTTCGCCGCAGTCAGGCGCAGCAGATGTGAGCCGACCCCAGAGTCGAGGACGTGGATCTTGGGGCTGCTCACCGACCGGGACGACACGGTGAGGCCCCAGGCGGGCAGAGTGGTGACGAGGAACACGGCTTCGAGGAGCTTGATGTAGCTCGCGGTGGTGTTGGCCGAGACGCCGAGACCCGCGGCGAACCTGTTGACGTTGAGCATCTGGGCGGTCTGCCCGGCGAGGCGGGTCAGAAGGGTGCGTAGCGCCGCCGCGTTGGCGAAGCCGCGGGTCTCTCGCGCGTCCCGCTCGAGGGTGAGCTGGATCTGGTCAGTGAACCATCTGCTGCGGGCGGCCGGGGTCGGCTGGGCAAGGGCGAGGGGGTACCCCCCGGTCGTGACGCGGGCGACGTAGTCCGCTCGCCTGGTTGGCGAGGGCTGAGTGCGGTGTTGGATGTCGCCTGCGAACGCCAGTTCCAGGAGGCGGTTCTCGGTCCGATCGATCTCGGTCTGGGTGAACGGCATTACCGGTATCCGGTGAAGTCGCCCGGTGAGCGACTGGGCGACCTGTGGCAGCGCATCGAAACGGGTGGAGCCGGCCAGCAGGTACATGCCCGGGCGGGTCTCCAGATTCAGTCGCGCCTTCATCGCATCCAGGATGATCGGCGCCTTCTGGTACTCGTCGAGACAGATCGGTGTCGGACCGGACGCGAACAAGCTCGAGTCCGCCTGGACGCTCACAGCGGTGGCGGGATCGTCCAGATCGGTCACCGGCGTGGCCGCAGCCCTGGCTAACTCCCGCAACAGGGTCGACTTGCCCACACTACGCGGCCCCTCGAGGAGCACCACCGGCGCCTCGCGCATGCGTGCCTGCACGACCGGAAAGATCCGTCTGGCAAGGAGTGGGTTCGGCGTCATGAGGGTGAGACTACCGCGGATTGAGCATCTGCCGCGCTGTGAGTTGAGAACGTGCCGACCATCGCGTTGAGATACTGCCGAGCGATTGGGTGCGGTTCGACCACAAGCGAGGTGTGCGTGGTCGCCGGATCAGCGGGACGGTCCTCATCTAACCCGCGGTCACGACACCCGCCCGCGAGAAGAAGCCTGCGTATCCACAGCGCCGTCGCGGGCGATCGCCGATAACGATGGGCACAGCGATCCCCCCGTTGCAGGGCGGCTCGTGGAGTCTGGTCGCGCCGCAGATCCCAGCATCGACCCGACCGCGGTCCGGGCCCCGAGCCGGCTTGTGCGCGCCGCCCCCTCCCGCCTGACCCGCCAAGCACCTGCAGATGCGCACCGTCACGCAGCAGCAGCCTCCGGACAAACCGCACTCGATCAGGTGGGCGTTCCACACGGTCACCCAGATCCTCGGCATCCGCGTCCTGATCGACTCCGCCAGCTGCGGGCGAGGCCGTCTGCGGGTCGGTGGGCGGCCGGTCGGAGGGGATGAACGCCAACGGGACGCCGTACACCGCCGCGTACTCAGCGTCGAACGGGACGCCGTACACCGCCGCGTACTGAGCGTCGAAGGCACGTCCTCACCGAAGTCACCAACCGGCTGTTCATCGAGGCTGGGCTTGGCTACTTCGCGCCGCGAACGGTTGAGCGGGGTGGGTTCGCTCGGAGTTGGTTCCGGATCCGGGTGAGCACGTCCTGCATGGCGACGACGTCGGACTCGCTGAGTGGGCTGAACAATTCGCGTTCGACCAGCTGGAGGTGGCCGGGAAGGGCTCTATCCAGTCGCTCGCGGCCGGAGTCGGTGATGGTGACGATGGTCGCTCGTTCGTCCTCCTGGGACTGGTGCCGGGTGATCAGGCCAGCTTGTTCGAGTTGTCGGGCTTGGTAGGTGGTGCCGCTGCGGCTGTAGACGACGGCGTCCGCGAGGTCGGTCATGCTTGCGCTCAGTCCGGGGGCCTCGCTCAGCAGTGCCAGGATGCGGAACTGGACGTAGCTGAGCTCGGCGTCGGTGCGGAGTTGTTGCTCGACGTGGTAGCGGAGCAGTTCGCCGGCTTCCATGAGAGCGAAGTAGGCCTCGACATACGTCTGACGGTCCATGGCCCCTCTCGTGGTGGTGCGACTTCGAAGCATGTTACTCTGACGATGTTGCTTCGAATTCGGAATAGTTAGGGAGATCGGATGAAGATCGTGGTCGTGGGTGCCACGGGCAATGTCGGGTCGCGCCTGGTGGTTCAGGCCGCGGCAGCCGGCCATGACGTCGTGGCCTACGCCCGGCGGCCTGAGGCGGTTCCCGTCGCGTCGGGCGTGACCGTCCTGGCCGGGCAGGTCGACGATGTCGAGGCACTCGCGGCCGCGGCGGCGGGAGCGGAGGTGGTGGTCTCGCTGATCGGAGGCGGTTTCTCCGACACCACCCTGCTGCGCAGGACCGTGCCGTCCCTGGCGCAGGCAGTCAAGCTTGCGGGTGGGCCGAGGCTCGTGATGCTCTCGGTGTTCGGGGCGGGAGATACCGCCGACAAGGCGTCCTGGTACGCCCGACTTGCCTACCGCGTGGCGCTCCGGAACTTCTTAGCCGACCGGGTCGAAGCGGAACGGTTGCTGGCTAAGTCCGGCGTCGATTACACGATGGTCTTCCCGGTGAACCTGAAGGACGCCCCGTCCGTCGGCGGCGCCGACATCGTGCCCCTGGGAGAGGTCGCCCGCGTGCCCGGCATGCCCACCCTGCCGATGGACGACGCCGCCGCAGCGGTCCTCCAGATCGCCACTCAGGCCCAGCCGAGCGGATCACGAATCCTCCTGACCACCCCGAACGGCTGGCGCTGAGCACTCGAACCCACCAGCTGGGCTTGCGAGCCAAGCTCCTCGGGTGACTGAACTGACAGTCATGTGACCGCTATAGCGTCGTGGTCGTGCCTCTGGCCACGCACCTGCTGCCGTTCACCCAACGCCGCGCTGACGACCGTGATCAGGCAAGCCACCGCGGCCTGAGCCCGGGACGCTCAGAACGACGCCGTCGACCAGACGGCTCCAGAGGGTGCGACCAGTTCGACCCGGGCGACGTCGCCTGTGCCCAACTCGACCACCCAGGTCCCCGCGCCCACTCCGGCGCGCGACCCGTAGCCCTCCTCCAGTGTCCACCGCCCCCCGCTGGTGCGGGACCCGTCCGAGGCCACCACCACGCACTCGTAGGTCATGCCCGGCCGGCCGGCGGTCACGGCGACGACCAGGACGCCCTTCCCGCCGAGCACCGTGTGCCCGACCGTGCCCACTGTCTGGCCCGTGCGGGTGACGAGGGCGGACGCCTCGTGCACGCCCGGAGTTGGCTGGGCGCTGCTCGCGGGCGCGGGGTCCGGCACCACAGGAGCCTGCAGGGTCTGGACGCCGAGCGTGGCGGCGACGCCGACGACCAGCCCGACGGCGAGCCCCGCGCCGACCAACAGCCAGCGCGACGGGGAGGGACGCGCCGTGCCCGCACCCCCACCCGCACCCGCGCCCGCGCCCACACCGTTGCCACCCGTGCCGGAAGCGAGCTCCATGGCCGCCACCACCCGGCCGGAGAAGCCGGCGGGCGGCGCGACGGAAGGGGCGGCGGCAAGGGTGGCGCCCACGGCGTCCTCGATCGCGTGGTACTCGCCGCGGCAGGCGGCGCACCCGGCGAGGTGGGTGCCCAGCCGTTCCCGCTCGGGCGGGTCGACGTCGGCCAGCGCCAGCGCCAGGAGGAGCTCGTCGGAAGGGTGCTCGTTCATCGTTCGACCTCCAGGGCCTCACGCATGCGGCGCAGGCCGGTCCTGATCCGGGTCTTGGCGGTGCCCAGGGGGATGCCCTCGTGGTCGGCGACCGCCTGGGCCGTGTTCCCGCCGACGACGGCGAGGACGACCGCACGCGCCTGTTCCGGGGGCAGTCGGCGCAGGTGCTCGGCCGCGCGCGCGGCCTCGAGACGGGTGTCGACGTCGTCGGAGGGGTCCCGCAGGGTGGCGGCCACCAGGTGGTCGAGGACCTCGTCGTCGGTCGGGGTCGCGCGCCGCGCACGCACCGCATCGATGGCGAGGTTGCGCGTGATCGTCAGCAACCACGTGGACACCGATGCGCGCCGGACGTCGAACGTGCCGGCCGCCTTCCAGGCTCGCAGGAACGCTTCCTGACTGACC
>WBZS01001840.1_pt1 | contig 15199 bp, 17 predicted proteins | sample 5204201 | NCBI WGS metagenome assembly WBZS01 (sample SAMN12344357, study PRJNA552823) | activated sludge metagenome | biome: Activated sludge suspended growth; feature: Nitrification reactor; material: Wastewater; isolation source: activated sludge from nitrification reactor of wastewater...
GCCAACCGGGGCTGGGCTAATGACAAGTCCGGGATGCTGATGGCGATCACCGAGAACGCCGGCGGCAACCCACCCTGGGCCTTGCGCTACCTCGATGTCACCGCCCAAATGAAGGCCAAGGCTAAGGGGACCTTCTTCAACGTCGAGTATGCCGGGCGCGATAAGGGTAAGAGCTGGTGGGTCGAAGATTACCGGGTAGTCGACCGCTCGGGCAGTTTCAACCGCGCCGCCGGTTACTCGATGCGCTCGGTGGTCCAGACCCTCGACGGGGGCTCGGCGATCTACGAGAAGATGGAAGTGCCCCGCTTCAGCAAGTTCCTCGACATGAACGAGGAAGTGAAGAAGCAGGTGGGCAACATCCGCCGAGTGATCTGGGGCATCGACACCGGTAATACCCACAAGAACTTCGTCAAAGCCTTCCACCAGAACAAGCGCAATGCGGCGACCTTCAGCAAGGACCTCAACGTACTGACCCCGATGACCACGGGGCTGGCGCTGCTGGACAAGGTCGACAGCAACATGATCGACGCCGGGAGCCACGAGCGCGACGTGATGGCTTGTGGCGATCATATCATCGGGGCCAAGGCAATGACCGTGCGTGGTTCCTTCTACCGTGAGCACCTCGAGCTCTGCGGGCAAGGGCCTTCCGAGGATCCGGGTGGGAGCCGCGTCTAATGCCGTTGCTTGATCCGGCCGTTGCCGGCCAACAGGAAGAGGAAAGCAACCGCAACAAAGTCATGCGGGCGACGGTCCTCGAAGACAATGATCCGTCCAAGAAGGACCGCATCCGCATCCGGGTCGGTGAGCTGCATCGAGGCGTGGCGGATGGCGGCACGCCTTGGGCCGTCGACCTGATGGTGCCGCAGACCTCGGGCGGTGGGATGGGCGGCCGACGCCACTTTCCCAAGGGCTCGCAGGTCTATGTGATCTCGCTGGACGAAGACGGCAACAACTGGGGTATCCTCGGTGGCGTCTCTTCAGTCACGCCGATCAACGACCTGATCGACGACTATCCCAACACAACCGGGACGGTAGATGCCGGTGGTATGCTGACGCTGCGCAACACCAACAAGGATACGACGGCGTTGATCCACCCGACCGGGGCAGGCTTCCGGATGGACGGCGCCGGTAGCGTTACGCTCTGGGCCGGTTCAACCGGTCCTGTCGCCCCGAATGCGGACACGAGCATGGCAAAGGGCTTGACCATCCACGTGATCGGTAACGCCGATGTCCGTGTGTCGCAGAATGCCGACATCGCAGCGGCCGGGATCGTCAATATGAGTGGCTCGATGGTCCGGATGAACTCGAGCCCAGGTCGTAGCGCCGTGGCTAACGCCCGGCGCACGCGACCGAACATCGCGCCGGCGTCGTACCAGAACAAAGAGACCCAGAGCGAGTAATGGCTCTCCCACCGCGTCCACTTGAACGTCTCACCCCGATCCACGCGGATCTCAATCTGCGTGCGGTCCCGACTACGGTGATGACCCTGAAAGACCAGGAAGCCCTGCAAATCTCGGTCTGGAACCTCTTCAGCTGCCCGGAAGGTGAGCTGTGGGGTGAGCCGGACTTCGGGGCTGATCCCGGCGATCTGATGTGGCGCCAGTTGGTCCAAGGCAATGCGACCCACTTCCTCAATCACCTGCGGCGGCAGGTCGACCTCTGGTTGGCTCCCGACATCGTGATGGATGTGGACAACAGTTCGATTGCTCCGGACCCCGCCGGGCGCCGGGCTTTCGTCGGCACGCTGGCCTTCATCGCCACCAAGCTGGACCGCCCGCTCTTCCTCGATTACCAGCTCAACCTGAGTGCAAGCTGATGGCGCTGCAACCGCTTTTCACCCTCAACCCGAACATCATCGACTACGAGGGGATCTTCTTCCAGCTCCGCGACCAGCTGCTGACCAAGTCGGAATGGACGGAGATCATCACCGCTCGCGGTGCCGGGACGATCACCCACCTGGTCTCGGCCGTCGGGGCGATGAACCAGCTCGGCTTCGAGCGAGCCGTGCAGGAAGTCTTCCCGGACACCGCGATCATCCCGACTTCGGACTATCGCATCGCCCGGATGCATGGCGTGCCGATCAAGCGCAACACACCGGCAGCGGTGACTGTGCGCCTGTCGCGGGATGGTGGTCAGCCGGCCCTAGAGATGCCAGAGTACACCCAGTTCCTGGTCGGTGATCTCGACTTCTTCAATCGGGCCAGCATCATCTGGGCCCCGAACCAGATCGAAGCCGTGGTCACGCTTTACCAGGGCTCGCTGCGCTCGCAGGTCGTGACCTCGACCGGCCTCGGCTATCAGCGTTTCTACGTCGGGCCGACCGGCTTCGCTGCCAGCAATGATGACTTCTTCGCGATCATTGACGGCCTGCGCTGGGACATGGTGACCGATGGCATCTATGCCCGCTCACCGGTCGAGCAGATCTTCTACGGCAATGCGCTGCCCGATGGCCGGGTCGATTGCTGGTTCGGTAACGGGATCTTCGGGGCCGTGCCTCCGGCCGGACAGTCGATCGCCTTCATTTATGCCGAGACCCTGGGCGCCCAGGCCAACAACGACGACCTCGGGCTGGCGGTCAGTAATACAGCATTCCCCGGGATCACTGGTACGACCGAGTCCTCCATCGCCAATGGCGAGATGTACTCGCCGGCGGCCTTCTACAAGCTGCACGCCCCGCATATCTACGCGGCCAAGCGCCGGGCAGTTACCAACGAGGACTTTCGCGCCCTGACCCTGGACTATCCTGGGGTGATCGACGCGCAGATCCTCGGCCAGCGAGACACGCGGCCTGATGACCTGCGCTGGATGAACCTGCTCGAAGCTGCCGTGCTGACCCAGACCCCGTGGGACGCCACGACCTTCCAGATCTACGCCAACACGATGCGGCTTAAGAGCTTCGACAATCTGCGGATGGTGCAGGTAGTCACCGAAGCCTTGACTCTTGATGTCTCCTTCGATATCTACTGCTTCAAGCAGGTCGATCTGACGGCCACCAAAGGACTGATCGCTGAACGTGTGCGGGAGTTCTATGCGCCGCAGCTGGGTTCGCTCGGGGCCAAGTATCTCCACTCGGACCTGCACAACCTGATCGTCCGCTCGACCCCGTTCAACACGATCCAGCAGATCTTCTCCGAGGTCGAGAGCGCCGATGATCGGCTGCTGGTCGACTACGTCCAGAACCTGACCCCGCCCGATGACATTGAGCTGGACCCGCATCAGTACATCGGCGAAGTCAACGTCACCATCAACGCCTACTACACGCAGCGCACGCCCCAGAGCTGATCCCGATGGCTTACCCGATTACGTCAGATCTGACCCGGCTCCTCCCGAGTCATCTGTATGACATTCCGCGCTGGCGTCAGCTCTTCGAGGCGATGTCCGAGGTCTTCTACCAGCTGATCGACCAGCAGCGTGAAGCCCTGGCCGCTGCCCGTACCCCCGAGAACCTCGCCCGGATCTACAAAGCAATGGCCCTGAAGATGCTGGGCCTTGAGTATGACACTGGGCGGATGACCGACGAGGAAATGGATCGGGTCGCCAACTTCCTCGGTCTCTATTACGTCCGCTTCATGGGCTTCATGCGCTCGACGCGCTTCAATCTTAACACGCTGTGGTCGAGCACGCCGGCCGGTCGGACCACCTACGGTCAGTTGACCATCGGCCCGAACGGCTTGCCCGTCGATCAGGGTGGCCCGGCTTTCCCGACTTCGCATGTCGGGGTCGGATACGATGCCGATTGGGAAGGCTTCAACGAAGCCGATGTCCGGGCGCTGTTCAACGCACTGGCCCCCATCCATATCGTGCTGGCGTTTCTGGCGCGGACCCACACGGCCCAGGCCGGTACGATCTACTTCGGGATCGGGGCGGCGCAGTGGGCGATCCATCCGGCCATTGCCAAGATGCCGGATCCCAGTGCGGAGATCTACTTCGGCGCTGGTGCCATCGACTGGGCTTGCATCCCGACTACCGCCGAAGAGCCGGTCGAAGGGGTCTACCACTCGGGAATGTCCTCGACCGCGTCGATCAATGGCTCGTCCAGTGCTCAGTTCGGTCGTTCGATTGTCGCCGGGCTGGCCCCGGAGCAGAGCGAGTTCGCGTTCGACCGGGGCACCGAAGCCTCCTACATTGACGCCACCGGCAAGCTGGTCTGGTTGCCGGCCAACCAGCTGCGAGTCGATCATCATGTCGATGGGGTGTCGAGCCCGGCTCGCGTGCTCCTCGAGCCCTATCGGATTAACCGGGTGCCTAACCCGACCGATGTCGGCGGGGTTGACTGGGAAGCCACCGTGGACCTGGATCGGACCGTCAACTCGACCGGAGGCTGGGACGGCGGGCCGATCGTGCTGCTCAGCAAGACCGGCATGCAGGTCGAAGATGTCTTGGACATGTTCGGGGCGCAGGTCCGAGACTTGGCTGGTAACGTGGTCCAGATTCTGGTGTCGACCCCGACTCTGGATTACACCGGTCGGACGATCTACCTACCGGCCGGCAACCATGTCTTGAGCTGGGTGAGCAACACCTTCCTGGGCGATGATTCGCGCCATGGCTTCACCTTGAAGCTCCAGGCTGGGGCCGTTGTGCTACCCGAGCTCAACCTGATGACGATCAGTGGTGAAAACCCGAGCCCAGGCACAGTGACCGGCGGGATGGTGATTAACTCGGTCGGCAGCAAGACCTTCGGCAACTTCGAGCGCAAGTGGGCGTCGATCACCGTGCCGATCTCTGGGCCCTACCGCTTCACTCTCTACCCGGCCTGGGGCAACGGCACGGTACCGATGGAAGGCTATTCTGGGGTCTGGGCCCTATGGCATGTCCAGATTGAGCAGGGCGAGAGCCTACCGACCACGCCAATCCGCGGGTCACTGGCGACCCCGATCGGTGTGCGCGAAGCCGATCACCTGGTGCTGGGGCCCAACAATCTGGGCCCGGATTTGACTGTGCTGGTCAAGTACGATCTGCTACCGGACTCAACGGCCGATGACACGCGGCCGATCTACGCCGCCAACGCGGGAGCCGTCGAGCGGATCGACGTGAGCCAGGGTCCGACCCAGACCACGCTGACCGTTCGGGCCGGTGGGCATACGAACGTCCAGGTTTATAACAACCAGCCCAGCGGCGACGACAAGTTGCTGCTGAGCTGGGACACCGATTACCGGGCGTGGCATAACACTACCCCGCTCGGCACGCAGTTGATGGCCTATCCGGAGGCCCCGCAGTGGACCAGCTTCGAGGTTGCGGCGCGCCCGACCCTGGCCGCGCAAGCCACGATGCTGCTCGATCAGTTGCATGTCATCTCCGGGGGCACGGTACCGGCGACCGCGGTAGCCCTGACTACTTAATTTTGATCATGAACCGGGGTACTGCGTGACCGTTTACGGGAAGATCACCGAACTGGGCAACCGGGCGATGCTTGAGGCCGTAGGCCTCGGGTAGCACGGACGGTCACCGGCTTCAAGCTCGGGGCCGATTTTGGCTTCGAGCCCGACCCGGTCGCGGACCTGACCGTGCGCAACCAGGTCTATAACGGCGACCCCGCCGAACTGACCGTGACCCTGATCTCTCCGACGGTCTTGCAGTGCGACATCGCGTTGCCCCTGAACAAGGGCACCTTCACTTACGGCAACATCGGCATCTTCCTCAACAACAACGTGATGCTGGCGCTGGCGGCCCTGGTCGGTCCGGAGACCAAGGAGCTCGCCAACCCGCCGGGCACCGCGGGCAACATCATCAACCGTCGGGTGTTGATCCGCGCGCGAGACATGGCTCAGGCGTTGGCCCTGACCGTGCAAGCACCGGCGGCCGGTGCCGGATCGTTCACCAAGATTGATGTCAACAGCGGGCCGGTCCTCAACCGCTTGCTCCAGCAGGACGTGACGGTTACCGTACCCAACGTCGGTGCCGGTGCTCGCGGTAACGTGACTACGGCCCTATCTTGGGCGCGGCAAACCAAGATGGCCCTGGTGGTCACGCCGTTGGACAACTCGTGGAATGACGACATGCTGGTCAGTGCCCGCTGCTCGACGGCCGGGACGGTCAAGCTGACCTTTGCCAACCTGAGTGCCAGCGCCAACATCAACGCTGGTTCCAAGAACTTCAGCATTGCCGCGATCGGCGCTGAGTAGGAGAGCCGCTAGTGCCCACGACGATCCCGCAGGCAGTAATCACTTCGAACGGCCTCAACGCCGCTGCCGTCGCCGGTACCCTTGGCCCGCTGATCACCATCGGGGCTATCCGGCTCGGCTCCCGTAGCCTCGCGCAGGGCGGTGTCGCCACCGACGCCGACACGGATGTCGATGACTTCGTCCGTGAGCTACCGATTTCGGCGCTGCGCTACCAGGTCAACGGGGCCGGTAGTGTCACGATGCGCGTGCATGTCGATGACACGGAGGGCGACTACTTCATCGGCCAGGTTGGGCTCAAGATGCCCGACGGCACGCTGCTCGCCAAGGCGGTCTATCCGCAGCAGATCTACAAGTACAAGTCCAACCTGCCGGCCGTGCAGGGCAACCACGAGTTCTTCGACTTCGAGATTAAGCTCAGCAATGTCGCCAACATCCTGAGCTTCACCAACATCATCGCGCTGTACGCCTCGCTGCCGGAGAGCGCGACCGAGCTGACCCTACCCTCGTACAGCTCGACCCCGTACAATGCGTGGAAGGTCATCAACCACACCAAGATCGGGCAGACCTGTCTGGCATTCACCACGCCGTCGGGCTGGGCCTATGCTCCACTGTACAAGGACCCGCGCACGGACACGAACATCATCGTGGCGCAGAACCCGGGGTCGGACTTCCACGTCGACGCGGCGGTCGACAAGTACGTCTACTGGGACGAGGGCGCAGCCAAGTACAAGCCCTGGTCCTCGGGCGACTCTGATCGGATCCCGCTGGGCCTGCGAACCTCGTCCTACGAGATCACCACCTACGGCTACTTCAAGCATACCGGTACGCCCTACACGGCCGGCGCCCTGTACTACGTCGACAGCGGTACCAGCGCCGGTGTGCTGACCACGATCAACACAGGCGAGCCGATTGCCTTCGCCTTGTCCACCAGCGAGCTCTGGATCTTCGGGCGGCAGGGCACCGGAGGCAGCGAGGGCCTGCTGGCGGCCTACTTCAACCGCCGGGCAATCATCTACCGGTTCACTGGTGTGCCGCTGACCTGGGGCGACCTGGTCGACGGTACGCTGCTGGCAACCAACCAGCGGCTGCTGATCACCCAGATCAAGGCGGTCAATCGCGGTACTGCTACGCCGGCGCGGATCTTCGTCCGAATGCTGGACAGTTCACGGGCCAATGCCCCGGTCTGGATCGCTCCGGGTCTCAACATGGACCCGACTGAGATCAAGCCGATGCTCTCGGCGCCGATGATCATGATGAAGGACGACAAGATCCAGGTGATGTCGGACGAGCAAGAGCTCATCGACGTGATCCTGACCTGCGTCCCGACCGATGACCTGACCCTGAAGCGGGTCACCCTGAACATGACCGACTCGTCGAGCCATACGCTGCATGCGGGCGGTTATCCGTCGCTGCTGCAGAAGTGGATCATCGCTTCGGTGCTGGTCGCCAATCCTGAGCTCTCGGTCTACGCCCCGTTCACCTGGTCGGTGGTCGTGCTGGCCGGTGGCGTGTATACCCATGCCTACAAGCATCCGGTTCCGCCGCAATCGAGTGTCGAGTTCGCCATCGGCGACATCAGCGTGCCGGGTGAGCGTGAACTCCGCATTGCGGGCGGGGTCACTCCGCTTGACATGATCATCAGCTACCGGGATATGCAGTAATGCCCCTGATCACGCTGCAGAAGCGCACCCATTACAACATCCCCCTCATCCACACGATGAGGATGCTGGGGCAGTGGGTCAATCCTTCTTACCTCGCGGCCGACTACCCGGTCTACACTCTGACCGTCGCCGCCAGCACGGCCAACTACAACGTCCGCGCGCTGCTGAACGCCATCGGCGGTTTCAACAACGCCGATCCGTTCTTTCTGGTCAAGGTCCACCTTAACTCCAACGTGATCATCTCCAGCGCCGATCCCAACACGGCGGCCTTCGACTCGGGTAGCGTCAACGCCAACGCGATCATCGAGATCACTGGCGACTCGGGCTCGCAGATCGTCGGTGCTGGTGGTACGCCGGGTGCTGGTGGCAACACGTCCTCCAAGCCGGGCTTCGCCGGCAGCCGTGGTGGTACGGCCATCAAGAGCACCTGCGCCATCTACATCGACCTCAAGAACCTGCAAGTCCACTCGGGTGGTGGCGGTGGTGGCGGTGGTGCCTTGCTGGATACTGGTACTCCGGCTCCGCCGTCGCCGCCGACGCCTCCGCCTACCCCGCCGCCTGGACCCACCCCGCCGCCTCCGGCACCGCCGCCTGAGCCCCCGCCGCTGGTGCTCGACACTGGTGAAGGCGCCGGCGCTGACGATGGTGACGGCGGCTCGTTCTAGCGTAAACGTGCTATATGCCGCTGCATAATGTAGTCCCTCCGCCTTCCGGGGCGGAGGGCTTTGGCGAGACGACCGCCTGGACCGCCCTCCGTAAGGCTGTGCTTCGGCATGGCATGGTCCTCAAAGACGAAGCCATTGCCTACGATCTGCGTCGTGTCCTGCTGGATAGCACCAATCTCGAGATGGCATCTGATCTCGTATGGACTCGGGTGCTTTCCCTCAAGCCTGATGTGATCTACGGGCGCGGTTACGGTGCAGCCCCGCTGATCAATGCCGTGCTGTTGCGGGCCGGGCAGGACGGCTATCCACTCAAGGGCTTGATGCTGCGCCACGAGCGCAAGACGTATAGCGGGATGCGTATCGTCGAAGGTCCGACCGATATTCCCAAAGGTGCTCGGGCCGTTTTCATCGACGACTTGTTCAACACGGGTAACACCTTCCGCAACTCGCTGAAGGCCCTGGTCGAAGACGGCTACGACCTAGAGACCGTAGGGCTGGTCAGCCTGGTCTCGATGTGGAATGTCACCAGCCGCCGGGTCGGTTTCGAGTATCCCGTGCTGCCGGTCTACTACCGCCATGACCTGTCGATGTCTCGACGCTCGCGAGACCTGTTGAACTTCGAGGTCGGGCTCAAGTGGGCCCGCTATGGCTTCAACATCAAGGCACCGAAGTGGGTCACCCGCACGGCCCCGCGAATTGACGGCAACCAGTTGCTGGTAGCTGACGACCTGGCCGGGGTCTGGAGCTTCGACCTGGACAGCGGCAATCCGCAGTGGCAATCGCCGGGCAAGTTCGACTATCGCTTCGGTAAGGGCGCGGTCAACGACTTCGAGAAGGCCACGGGTCCGGACCTCTACGTCAGCGACTACTACGGCTGCCTCCGCAAGTTGGACAAATCCACCGGCGAAGAAGCATGGCGCGTGCGCCTCGACCAGTTCGTGCATTCGACACCCTGGGTCGAAGGAGACGATCTCTGGGTGGCGACTGAAGGCAACATCGGCGGAGACAAGGCCGAAGGTTCGTTGCTCCGGATCAATGCGCGCGACGGCACAATCCTGTGGCGCCAGTTCCTCGGCGGATTGGCACCCTGCTCGCCGTTGGTGCATGAGAAGCGGGTCTTCGTCGGCAGTAACAACCATATGTTCCGGGCTTTCGATGCGATCAGCGGCCTCAAGCTCTGGGAGCTGCAAGGTGAGCATCCGATCAAGGGCCGGGCTGCCGTAACCCCTGCAGGGATCGTGACCTGTGACGAGAGCGGGCTGCTCCGCTGTCTGGATCCTGCTTCAGGCGAGGTAAAGTGGTTGAACAAAGCCGGAGCCACGCCGCACGCGATGCTCTCCTATGATGCGGTCAATGACCAAGTGGTGATCAGCAACGGCACGGGCTTGATCGGTTCCTACGCCTCGGCCGACGGCAAACTGAAGTGGATCAACCGGCTGCGAGACACGGCCGCATGGCGACCGACCCCACTCGACAACAACCGGTTGCTCTTTGTCAGCCGCAATGGTCATTTCACCATTCACGACGCGGCGCAGGGCACCAAGCTCTGGGCCCAGCATGTCATTGGCCGGACCCGGATCCATAACCCGCCGGCAGCCCTATGTCACGCCGATGGCTCGATCACTGTCGCGCTGAATACGCAAAACGATCTCCTCGTGTATAAGGTCAATCCCGTATGACCGAGTCGACCGAAGCCGAAGTCCCGCAGCTCGCGGCCCCTGGGGTGAAGATCGCGCTACAAGTGCCGGACAATACAGTCTGGTTGCTGATCGACGTGCAGACCGACCGCGTGCTGCAAGTGATGGCCCAGCGGCCGCTGGCCGAGCGGATCACCCGGCACGAAGTGCTGGCTCAGTGGAGCGAGAAGCTCCCGGAGGGCTTGTCGGTCGACGCCAAGCCGATCCAGACCTGGCCCTGGCGCTGGATCTCCGGGCGGCTGGAGCATTACCCGGAAGACAAGAACAGCAACCTGCTCGACTACAACCGCAACGAGTTGACGGCCCAGTTGGAAACGAAGGTCGCCAAGATGCGAAGCGGGGCCGGGCCCAAGGACCACCACGAGTCTCTGCTCTGGGGCCAACTGGTGGCCGAAGCCCGGGTCCAGAAGGGCCCGTTGATCGAGGGCTTGGCGATGTCGCGCTCGAAGTCGGTCGAGGATACGGCGGACTGGTTCCTCAAGCGCGATGATATTTACCGTAACATCGTCGCCAGCACCCAGGACTACCTCTGGAAGTTCCGCGGTGAGCTGGAAGCGGCGAAGGATTTGGAAACCCTAGAGCTCTTGCGCGCTCGGATCGCGCTGCTCTGATAGGAGGACAACATGGCCGAAAGGAGGAATAGCGGGTATGCCAAGACGCTGCCTCCGTGGGCCAAGTTACACAGGCTTTTCAAATACAATCCTGATTCTGGTAGCTTGCGCTGGCGGTATCAGGACCCCGAGCCAAGCCAGGGTTTCAATGCTCGATTTGCTGGGCAGATTGCAGGTTGGGTCGATACCACCACAGGATATCGAGCCGTAATGATTGATGGGATTGGATATGGAGTACATCGAATCATATTCAAGATGATGAATGAAGAAGTTGGCGATGAACCCTATGATGTAGATCATAAGGATGGCGACAAGGAGAATAACCGTCTCGATAATCTACGTCCCGCCTCACGCATGCAGAACACTTGGAACCGGAAGATTAGTTCAGTCAATACTACTGGGGTGAAAGGCGTATATCCGTGGACTTCAAACGGAGTTGCCACCGGCAAATTCGCGGCTTGTGTTACCAAGAATGGCAAGAAGTACCACTGCGGTGTCTTTTCTTCCATTGAACTGGCTGCTCAAGCAGTGCAGAGTAAGCGAGAGCAGTTGCACGGGGAATTTGCTCGACACGAATAGGAGAGTAGGATGGCGGAATCAGGTGGATCGGGTGGCGGCGGTGGCGCGGGGCGCGTGGCCGCTAACGGTGGCTCGGGTGGCGTCGGTGCGACCACGACGGGCCTTGCTGGTGCAGCCGGTAACACCACGACCGGTGGCGCGGGCGGTGCCGCGAACTCGTCAGGCGGTGCCGGTGGCGCCGGTGGCAACCTTGACTCGGCGGGCGTGGCCGGTTCCTCGACCGCTTCGCACGCGGGTGGGGCTGCGGGTCCGGCGGGCTACTCCTTCGACATGAGCGGCTACGTCGTCGGCTCGTTGCTCGAAGACCGCGTGGCTTTCATCCGACGGGGCACCCAGTCGCTGGCCCCGCACAAGCTGGCCTAGTCGGTGCAACTGCTGGCCTCAGAGCTGATCGAGCTCGGCCCTTTGGCCGGGATGGTTGGCTCTGGGTTCCGCTCAGACCCATTCCCGCTGACTGACGAAGGGCTGGCCTACCTCAACCGTGAGCACCCCGAACTGAAGGGGCTGCCCGGTCGCATCTATCGCCTCTACCTGGATCCGGCCCGCGAAGTCGCCGTCGCCGATGGCGAGACGGTGATCGTGTTGCAAGGAGCCGGGCAAGTAGCCGGTGGCCCATCCCTGAAGGCCGGTGAGGCTTGGTTCTTCACCCTCTCTGCGCTGATCCAGGGCGACGGCGAAGGGATCCTGGTGCTGCTGGTCCTGGAGACCATCAAGCCTCCCCAGCTTCAACGCAAGGTTCACAAGCAGGGTCCCTCGGCCGAAGAGGCGATCAAAGAGATCAAGCTGCTGAAGGGCTTGCTCCCGCGGGAGTTGTGCGCCAAGCTGATCGAAGCCGGCAACCACGACGAGAACAAGATTGCCGGCAAGGTCTACCGCAAGGGCGAGGTCACTGATCCAGACTACCGGCGGGTCTGGTTGGTCAACTACGATGCGGTCCGGCCGGAGTTTCGCCGTTGGTGGGTTGACATCTTGCTCCCGGCCGTGGATCGGGAAACCGGCCGGGTGATCGAGCACTGGGAGAACCCGCAGCTCTTGCAGTATGAGCCCGGCGGTCAGTTCAAGATCCACTCGGACACGCACGTAGAGATCGGCTCAGGCCGAGTCTTCGATCGCGATGTGTCCATCGTGGTATGGCTCAACGAGGGTTACGGCGGCGGGGCCTTGAGCTTTCCAGTCTTGGGCTTGACCGTGCAAGGTGAGCCTGGTGACGTGACGATCTTCCCTTCGCATGAGGGCTACATGCACGCGGCGGAGCCAGTGACCGAAGGGGTCCGCTGGCAGCTAGTCAGCTGGGCCCGGTGGTACGGTTCGCCTCGGGAATCGACCCAGAAAGGGGCGATGGGCTACCGCGAATGGGCACCGATCCTATGAACTAGCCCGGAGAAATTTCCCGGTAAGGCTAAATAATGGGGGCGGCCGAGGGATTCTCGTGCTGCCCTAATTCATTATAGGTGACGGACATGGGTGCCTTTTTCAGCGGACTCTGGGGCAAGATCCTCGCCGGCGGGGCCATCGTCTTGGGCATCTTGATCGTGATCTGGCGGGTGCTCAGCGGGCAGAAGCAAGCCGGCGTCGACCAGGAGCGGGCCAAGCAACAGGAACGGATCAACCAAGCCGGGCAGGAACGGCGCGACATCGACCAGGGCTTGCAGCACAACGACCAAGCGATCGACGACGCCCTGACCCCGCCGGACCAACGCGGCCACTGAGATGTGGCAAGAACTGCTCCAGTGGGATAACCTGGCGATCGCCGGGATTGGCGTCTGCGTGCTCTACCTTCTCTTCGGGCCGGGACCCAAGCCTACATGATCACCGTCGGTGCACTAGTCGCTCTCTGTGTTGGATTTTTCTTGGCCTACGGCTACGGTTCAACGGTCATAGCCGAGCAGGGCAAGCTGCAACGAGCCTATGACCCGAAGTACTTTCCGCTGGTCAAGAATCTCTACCTCTTCGGCTGGGTGGCGTGCGCTGTTGGGGCTGCTGCGTGCATTGTCTTGCTGAACGGAGTGAAGCTATGATTGACGCAATGATCCGTTACTACGACCGCCGCGCGCTGAAGATTGCCGGTCTGTCGATCGCTGCGGCAGTCGTAATGGGCATGGGCTCGTGCGATCCGAAGCCGTTGCCCGGTGACGACACCTTCTGCGTGTCCTTCTATCCGGTCTACTTCGACGCTGCCCAGCGGACCCAGCTCAGGGCCATCCTGAGTGAGGAACAGCTGCGCAAGCTGGCCGGCAACAATGTGGCCTACGAGAAGCGCTGCCCGCTCAAGAAGTGAGAAGAATATGCTGACCTTCAAGGAATACCACGCCCAGTACCCGAACTTGGTCGAGTCGAAGCCGACCTCGATCAGCGTCGAGGAGTTCAAAGCCCTGTTCGACTCGGACCGCGTGCAGACCGAGTGCGCGCTGTTCTTGCCAGCGAAGATGTGGCGCGAGCTGATCGCTTGCGCCGTGCCGATTTCATCGGTGTCTCTCGATCAGCAAGTGCTGGCTTCAGGCTTCATGGGCTGTTACGGCAAGATGAAGGTCTTCAGCGAAGCCTTCGTGCCGCCGATGGAGCGGATGATGGATCTAATCGAGGTGCGTACCGCGTGAAGTCCTTCGCCAAGTATAACACGGCGCAGTCGCTGAGCAGCCATCTGATCTGGCTCGATGCGCTGCCGCTGAGCTACAAGGAGCATGTCAACGACGCGACCTGGCTCCTGCTAGGGATGGCTCCGGATCGGCATCTGGCCCAGATGGGGCTGCTCGGCGACGGGATCGAGATCAAGATTCCGCTGATCCGCTCGCTCGAACGGCGGGGTACGCTGTACGCCCACACGACCGGGGGCGCCGGCGGGATCAAGGTCGTGCTGACCCTAGACGGGGTCGAAATTCAGAATGAAATGGTCACCCGCGGACAGAACGTGCTCAACGCGCTGTTCCTCCGCAACCTTCCGGTATGGCATCGGAGCCGGTGGCCCGAAGAGCGGGCATGGCGCTCGGCGATCTGGTATCACCTGGTCAACTTCTTCATCAACTCGCCGATGACCGTCCATGGCTACGCCCGCTTCTGGGATGTGCTCTACCATCTGCGCGGCTGGCCGATCGGCAAGTTCTCCTGGGGCACCAACATGACCGGGTTGCGCTGGCAGTGGGAGCATGAGCAGATCCGCCACGTGCTGACCAGCAACTTGGATGGTCACATGTTCGAGTGGCAGGTGGTCCCGAGCAACGGCTTGCCGCTGCGCAGTAATAATCCGGCTTCTTTCGGCTATACGGCCCGTGTGGAGTTATCGGATGTCTCCCTCACCAAGCTGCTACCTCCTGGTTATGAAGTCCTCGGGGCAGGTACTCAGCCGCCTCCTGGAAGCCCCGGGACCGCTCCCGGAAGCCATTGAGGTTATCGAACTGAAGCCCGACAGTCCGGGCTTCGAAGAGGCGCTGTTTCTCCTCCCGACTGGGACCCCGACCTCACCGATCCGGTGGAACGAAGTCGAGCAGCGGCTGACCCCGATCACCACGCTGCTCGACTACAAGAAGTATGCCTTGCATGAGCTGCATACGCTGTTCGACAAGGCAATGACCAAGCTGAACAGTACTGAGGTTCACGGAGCGACCCTGCGACGGGAGAAGCTGGCCCTGGCCGACAAGGGTCTCTTCCGCGAACCGCTGATCGCCGAAGAAGCCCAGCGGCGGGGAATGACGGCTGAAGCCCTGGCTGAACTTGTGCTGCAGAAGGCGGCGCAGGAGAAGCGCAACATCCAACGCTACGGCGCCAAGCGGGAAAAGACCCGGCGGCTGATCCGTGAAGCCAACAACGAAGCCGAGATCGACAAGGCGATGGCTGCGGCTCGCCTGGTCTTCGCAAGGGATGATCACT
>WBZS01001842.1_pt1 | contig 15184 bp, 16 predicted proteins | sample 5204201 | NCBI WGS metagenome assembly WBZS01 (sample SAMN12344357, study PRJNA552823) | activated sludge metagenome | biome: Activated sludge suspended growth; feature: Nitrification reactor; material: Wastewater; isolation source: activated sludge from nitrification reactor of wastewater...
GGTAACAAACCACCCGGTACGTGTTGTCAATGATGTCTTCTTGCAGGTGGTCGATCTTCGATTGCGTCGCGGCAACGGTGACATTGCCGTCGCAGTGCGGACAACGACGCGGTGCGGCGACTTCGATGACATACGATAAGAGAAATCAAATCACGGCAGCGGATGATGCCAATCCGAGAACCGACGAGAGTTATGCCTACGACGATAACGGCAATCGCACAGGCGGCAGCTACACAACGGGCAAGAACAATCAGACGACTGCCGATGCGAACTACATCTACACCTATGACAAAGAAGGGAATCGCACTCGCCGCACGAAGAAGAGCGATAGCAGTTACGAGGAGTACACTTGGGACCACCGTAACCATTTGACAAAAGTCTCATTCAAAACTTCTGGCGGAACGGAAACCAAGAACGTCGAATACGCCTATGACCTTTTCAACCGCTTGATCCGCCGCAAACTTGACGCCGACGGTCCTGGGTCGGGGGCAGCCACAAATTTGTATTTGGTGGGGTATGACGGCATCAACCCAACTCTTGCATTAGATGGCACGGCAAAAACCGATGTCATTAACCGATTTTTGTGGGGGCCCGCGGTCGACCAATCGTTCGCCGCGTTTGCAGTTCGTTTAAGTACGCTTGGGGTACTTCTCATGAAGTCTTGGGTTAGTCCGGCATGGCATTTCGGAAGGAACTCGAGATGTTTTTCAAATTGTGAGCTACTTTTTCGCAGGCTTTGTCTGGCCGCCAACAATCGAGAGGCTGCCGATGTAGAGGCCGCGGATGACATTGGCCATGTGTTCGATATCGAGTTTTTGCCATTCGTCGCCGGGTTGGTGGTAGTCACCGTGCAAGGACCCCGCTGAGAAGCTGTGGGCAATGACCCCTTGTTCGGCGAGCGACCAATTATCGCTGGAACGATAGAGCATGGCGCTGAATTTGGGGTGCTCAAAAATCGTGATTCCAATTTGGCTAGACGAATCATTCATGATTTTTCCCAGGTCGCTTCGTTCCCAACCGGTAACCCAGATTTTCTTGCTTGCTCCTGCTTCAGGTCTTCCGATCATTTCGATATTGACGTTGGCCACAATCTTTTCCAAAGGCCATGAAGGATTGTTAGCAAAATCGCGTGAGCCCAGCAAACCACTTTCTTCGCCCCAATAGGTCACGAAAAGGACCGAGCGGGCAGGTCGCACTTTCGCCGCGCCAAAAGCATCGGCCAATGTCAACACCGCCGAGACTCCCGACGCATCGTCATCAGCGCCGTTGTATACGGGATCGACTTGGCCGTCGCGCCGTCCCAAGTGGTCGAGATGTGCAGAAAACATGACCGCTTCATCGGCCAATTTCGGATCGGTACCTTTAAGAACTCCGATCACATTTCGAGCCTTGTAAGTGGTTTCGACTCGTTTCGGCAACGTAAGTTTTACTTCAACTAATGAACCCAGCAGTTGTTCGTCAACCAACAGAATGGGCAACGCGAGATTGGAGCGAGGATCGACGATCCTCGGTGTTTCTCGCTGCACAATGGCGTCGGCGACCAGTGGATCTGCAGGATCAACTCCGAGGATCAATGCTGCAGCGCCCTTGGCCTGTAATTTGGAGACCGTGTCGGCAATCTGCATCCGCCCTCCCCTGCCCTTTTGCACCGGGGATTTGAACCGTGCTGCCACAATTTTGCCAGTCAGGTTTTGGTCAGGTATCTTGGAAAAATCAAGGAGCTCTACTTTTCCGGACTCGGAAAAATTAACGTCGACCCCACCCATCATTCCAAGGTGTGCCAAAGGTTTTCCATCAACCGTTGCGAATTCAATTCCTTGGGTTGGCGTTTTCGCCAGGAGAATTTCCTTTTCGTGGTAGAAACTGCTGTTTTGGCTGGCACCACTGAGTCCTGCATTCTTGAACCGACTGGCTACGTAAGCTGCAGCGATGAGGTATTCGTTAGTGCCCGTTCCCCGCCCTCCCAATTCGTCACTGGCTAAATAGGAAATCGATGCTTCGATGCTGTTTTCCGTGATTCGTCCTAGCGCATCGGCATGAACGAGTTCGATTGATTGTTTCGCGAAAACCGCGTGAGTAAGAATTGAAAGTACAACAAGCGCGAAAGAGAATATTTTCAGACGATTCATACAGGAACGATCTCTCGAGTTGGTGTTTAAGGTCCGCATACGGCACTAAAAACGATACCACGTCCGATGGCCAGAGGGGAAGTTGGCGTTTGAAAAAAATGGCTGGCCGGTTTTTCTAGTCTCGGCTGGTTGGGGACGAAGGCCGACGGCAGGACCGATGCGTCGATTACCCCAATCGTCAATTACTATCTTTTCGACGGCAATTGCCGCACGACGCCAATCACGACACCGACGATGTCAATTTCCTTCACGTAGATCGCTTTCATTTCGCGATTTCCAGGATGTAAGCGAATTCGATTACGTTCCGGGAAATAGAATTTCAATGTCGCCTCGCCGTCTTCCGTTCGAACGACCACCATGGCACCGGGGTTGGCTTTCTTTTGAGGATGAACGATGACAAAATCACCACTGCGAATTTGTTCATCGATCATCGATTCGCCCTTCACTCGCAGCGCGAAGTTTTCTGGGTCACCGAATTGCGATTCCAGGTCCAAGACGTCCAAGCATTCATCGGCGGCAGTCAGCGCACCAGCCGCCACGTCTCCAACCCAGGGAATGGACCAAGGGCTCGTTCGCTCACAGACGATTTGGATCGAACGAGACTTATTCGGGTTGCGTTTCACGTAGCCCTTTTTTTCCAAAACAATCAAGAAGTTTTTGGCTGCGTTTGGCGACGCAAATCCAAAATGCTCGCAGATCTCCACCAAGGTCGGGGCGATGTGGTTGCGGCGAATTTGCTCGCCGACAAAGGTTAGGACTTCTTGCTGTCGTTCGGTAAGTGTTTCGTTGTTCATCGACTCTCCTGTTCCTGCTGGCTTTGGCCAAAAATCAAGGCTCTACTTCGAGCCAGCGATTTCCCGCACGGGCTTCTAATTCTAACTGGCCGCATAAAACTCGGAAACGCTCGATCGCCGAATTACGATCGTGAAACTCGTGTCCTTCGACAAACAGCCATTCGATCCAATTGGCGACTCCCAGCATAGTTCCACACTCGCTGAGCCAGCGGATCATCGCAATGTCCACTTCGCTCAAGCCGACTTTTTGGCGCAATATTTCAAACGAGTTGTCCCATGGAATTTTTCTTTCGATCCTCAAGCTGGCGATTACTCGAGCCCAATCACAGCAAACCGAATCGACCCGCATCGCGCCGTAGTCGATGATTCCACTCAGTTTGTCATCGACAAACAATAGATGATCGTGCCAAATATCCCGAATCACTGGCTGCATCAACAGGAAACGGTCTCGATATTTCATTCCCTCATTTAAGCAACTAGTGGCCCGCAAACGAACCAAATCGAGGGCTTTCGCGGCAACATTTCGGAGCGCTACATCGCTAATCGTTCCAACGGCTTGCCTGAGTGCTGGCATGCGAACCGGCAACGAACCGAGGAGTTGCATTCGTTCGGCAACAGCGGGCGAAGTTCCCAGTTGCGTGTCGCCAATTGCTGCTGCCGCATGGAAACGGGCTATGGCCTCGATCGCCGAAGTCAACTTACCCCAATCGGGGTTTTGATTAAAGTTTGCGCTGCCGGGCATCCATGTCGCCAACTCCCACAATCCTGATCCAACGCTGCAAACGGTTTTGCCAGTCACGGTTTGGAAATAGACCGGAACGAATTCGCAATGGGCGTTTCGGGCCGCCGACAAAACCCGGTGAATCCAGCAGAGTCGCTCGACATTTACGTCTTCAGTCGGCCAACGCTTCAAGCAGAACATTCCCGTACTGTCGATGACTTGCCAGACCAGTGATCCGCTGAAGCCCGGCTTTTCAACTCGACGGAGCTGAGCATCGCGGATGCCGAATTCGCTTAAGACTACTTTGTATTCGCTCATGTTAAGAGATAAAAACAGGTTTGCATCAGACAAACATCTGGATCAAAGCCAAACGGGGACCTTGTTCGCGAATGAGCCTATGCGTTTGACGCAGACAGTTTAGCGCGAAGGTCAGGAATAATTTCAAGGGGCAAAAACTTTGCAATTTGTTGGTCGTCGGCCAAAGGTGCGATCTGTTTGATCAAACTGCTGGACACATGTGCGTAATCACCGTCCGCCATCAAGAAAACGGTCTCCAGATCAGCGTCGAGTCGGCGATTGGCCATTGTCATCGTGAATTCAGCAGCAATATCCGTCAGCGGGCGAACGCCACGAATCATGACCTTGGCCCCGCATGCCTTGACGAAGTCAACCGCCAAGCCGGAGAAAATTTTGACTTCGACGTTCGTCAGCTTCGTCGTCACTCGCTCAACCAACTCGACACGCTCAGCCGGTTCGAACAACGGACGTTTGTCGCGATTGTCGCCGATGCCAACAACCAGTCGATCAACCAAGCGACTGCTACGCTCAATCACATTAAGGTGGCCCAGTGTGATGGGGTCAAAAGAGCCGGTATAGACCGCAATTTTCATGGCCGCTCTCGAAAAAAATTCGGCGATTAGTGATTTGTTAATTTATTCAGCGCGTGAACCAGTCGTTCGATATCCGTTTCATCGTTGTGGGCGTGTGGAGCTGCTCTCAAACGGCCGCCACGAAAGCTCACGATGACTCCTTCGGCGTGTAGTTGGCTCTTCAACGCCTTGCTGTCCGTGCCAGGAATATCAAACTGAACGATCCCTGACTTCACTCCATCTTCGGATCGGTCGCTGTAGACTGTTGCACCATTTAAGGTCAGCTGATCGCAAAGTCGATCGGTGACTTCAATGACGCGGGAGCCAATATCAGAACGATCGTGACGTAGGCCAAATTGATGCAATGTACGTAAGGCACCCAACAAACCGATAAAGCCGACGAGATTTTGGGTGCCGCTTTCGTAGCGGCTGGCGGCGTTGCGAATGTTCAGTTCGACCTTGGAGTAATCATTCCCTTGCGCGACGCTATTCCAACCAACGTTGATGGCGCGGATCACCCGCAGTAGTTCTTTTTTGATGTATAGAACTCCCGCCCCTTCCGGGCCACACATCCATTTGTGTCCATCCGAGGACAGAAAATCAATGTCGGCATCGCGCACATCAAGCGGGAATACGCCCAAACCCTGAATCGCATCGAGGAAGAAAAGTGCCCCTGCATCGTGAGCAACCTTGGCAATCAGTTTGGGGTCGAGTCGATAGCCTGACGCATAACCGACCCAGCTCGCGGTGACTATCCGCGTTCGTGAATTGCAAGCCTCAGCGATTCGGTTAGGACATACTTTGATACCATCAAGCGGAACCTGTCGGACTTCAACGCCTCGGTCGGCGAGGTGCAACCAAGGATATACATTGGATGGAAATTCTCCTGCTGGCATCACCACATTGTCACCACGTTGCCAAGGAAACCCCTCGGAGATCATGTTGATTCCGAAGCTGGTGTTGGGAACTAATCCGATTTCATCACGGTCTGCGTTCAGCAAATTTGCCGATAGCGTGCGCAATTCCTCGAATTGGCTGGACCACTCTTGCCAAACCGCGTCCCCTTCCAGCAACGCTTGATCGAGCCAATGCTGGATCAACTCGTGGCTGAGCCGTGGAATGGGTGCGACGGCTGCATGATCGAAATAGGCCCATCGCTTGGAAACGGGAAACTGTGATCGGAGCAGCGCCCAATCTTGGCCAGAAGTGATCGCCTTTTGTTCGGAAATGCCACCCATATCTTCACCCATAAAAAATGAATAACCCCTAGGCTCAACAAGGCATTCCTTCGCTACAATGGGCGAAAAGGCCGCTTCTGGCCGGTGAATTACCCTTGGCAATCACAAATTGCGTTATTTCGAAACGTTCTGAGGATGACAGGGGGAAAAGCCCAATTATACTACCTTAGGTGCCGATATTTGGTAAGGCTCGTTGTTGCCATGACCGCAACTGAGCAAATCGCATATTTGAACAGGGATTACTGCATAATGCAGAAGGGCTTTTGCATTTTTTCGTTGGCAGTCGCGGGGCTTGTATTTGTCCTGTTCTTTGCTGATTTTCTATTCGGCATGCTGAGCATGCCCGATTTAGCACCGTTCAAATTTTCCAATATGGTCATGGATATCGTCTTCATTGTGGGCTCCGGTACAATTGCTGCGTTGAGTTTCTTGACGTATCGTCAGCAAAAGTAAGAGACCACGTCGACAAATCTCTCCACACGTCAATCGTTCGACGGTAACGCGGAGTTTGGATGGATCGAAATCACTTGAATGGCCGGTTGCGCTCGACGGCCGTTTACTCGCGCAGAAATTTCCTTGCCAGTTGCACCACCGTTATCGGGACTATTTTGGTGACCCGCAACGCGAACGGTAGAGAAACCGTCACGGTGACGAAGTCGGACGACGAATTCGAGAAGAAATTACAGGAGTCAATCGACAAAGGCTTGCGCTGGCTGGTTGGCAAGCAATCCCAATTGGGACACTGGAATTCCGACTATTATCCGACAGCGATAACGGCCCTGTCAGGCATGTCGCTGATTTGTTCCGGATCTACAACCGTGCAAGGCCCGTATGCCAAAAACATTCGCTCGTGTGTCGACTACCTCATCACGAAATGTCGTAAGAACGGGTTAATTGGCGATCCACAGCGCGACGATCGGTACACGTACGGCCATGGATTTTCGATGCTCTTTCTGTCTCAAGTTTTGGGGGAAGAGGAAGACGCGGATCGTCGCACTGAACTCACGGAAGTCTTGGGGCGGGCAGTTGCCTTCAGTGCGAGTGCCCAGACAAAAGCAGGCGGATGGGGCTATGTCAGCGGCGAAGACGATAGCTTTGACGAGGGGTCCACCACGATCACCCAAGTACAAGGTCTACGAGCCTGTCGTAACGCCGGGATTGTTGTTCCCAAAAAAGTGATCGACGATGCCGTCAAATATATTTACGACTGCAAGAACAAAGACGGCGGAATCTCCTACAGTTCTGGTTCCAAGGGCGACAGCCGAGCTCCGATTACCGCAGCGGCACTCGCCGCTCTGTACAACGCCGGTGACTATTCCAGCCCGCAAATTCCATCGATGTGGGCCTATTGCAAAAAGAACTTGCACGACCCAAATAAGAATCAATACGGTCATTGGCACTATGCCTACCTGTACTACAGCCAAGTGGTCTATCGGCAAGGGGACAAAGAATGGCTCCCGTTCCGTACGAAGCTCTTCAAGAAAATTATGGACGAACAAAAGCCGGATGGTGCTTGGGAAGCATCCGATATGGACGCGACCTATTCGGCATGTTGCAACTTGATCATGCTGCAAATCGATCAGGGTCTCCTACCGATCTACCAGCGCTAGTCGATGTCAATCAGCGCGGAGAAATCCGCTCGGCGGTCTAGCCAAACTTGGAAACAGAACGATTGAAGCGTGTGTTTGCGGTACCATGAAACGATGGATTGTATTTCTCGATCAAGTGCAGGATACGCTCCTGCAGATACTTGTCAAGCAAATCGAAGTAGGGATTATTCCACGGTGAGTTTTCCTCGAGCTTTTCCAATTGCTCACGGATCAAGCTGGTGAATTGGTCGAATTCACCGCCGCCGGCACCTTGAATTGCGACTTGCATCTCGTCGTAAACGCAGGCGAGTCCAGCCCAGCCCGTGGCTTGTGAAGGCGGATGGATTTCATTTTCACTTAGAATCCGAAAATATTTTAGCGCTTCCAATAAATTCTTTTCGCCTTTCTCCTTGAGCAGAATTAGGCCAAGGTTTTTCATGGCGTAATTGTGGTATTGCAAGGTTTCGTAATCGTTGCTGCCCAACGGGGGAAAGAACTCAAGTACAGCGCGAAAATCTTCAGGCTTCCCACTCCACCGTGCGACTTGGAATTGTTCCTTGACGGTTTGTTTCTTTAGCGACTGTTTTTGCGAAGAAACAAATTCAGGAATGGGTTGTACATAGGCGAGTGCAACACCGCTGGCAATTGAAACCAATATCAAAAGTGAAATCGGCAAAAGAAACTTGGAAGTCAACCAGTAGGATGGCTGATTGCCTTTGATTACCGCCTGAAGCTGACGGGTAACTGCCAACCGACCTTCCTTGGGCAAAGCTGCAACCGTGGCGGGTGACTCCGCCAGCTTTTGTGCCAGGCTTTCCCAATCCTCGTGATCGTCAATGCGGATCTTTCGCAACTCGCGCAAAAAGTCACTGGCATTTTGGAATCGATCCCCTGGAACTTTTGCCATCAGTTTGTGTACGACCTGACAAAGTTCCGTCGAAACGTCGGGGCGAATCGTCGCCAAATCATCTGGTTGCTTGTTCAAATGTTGGAGCGCGACGGCGAGGGGCGTGTCGCCTTCAAAAGGTGGCTTGCCCGCCAGCATATGGTAGGCGGTGACGCCGAGCGAATAGAGATCGCTGCGGTGGTCTACGTCGCGGCCTTCAATCTGTTCGGGACTCATATACAACGGAGTGCCCATCGCGATCCCGATCTGCGTCAAATCTGATTTTTCATTCTTATTTTGGAATCGGGCCAATCCAAAGTCCGTCACTTTGATTTCGCCGTTCGGCGTAATCATGATATTTTCTGGTTTGATATCGCGATGAATCAGTCCCGACTCCGCAGCCTTTTGTAAGGCCATCCCGACTTGGCGCAAGACATTGAAGGCCATAATGGGCTCGAGTGCCCCGTGCCGGGTCAAATGCTGCCGTAGGTTTCGTCCAGCTACATATTCTTGGGCAATGAAATGCATTTGGCCTAGCTGGCCGACTTCGTAGATCTGAACGATGTTGGCTTGAACCAATGACGCTGCCGATTGGGCTTCGCGAACAAATCGACTCACGTAGGTGGGATCGCCAACCAAGTCATCCCGCATGACCTTTAGTGCGACCTTTCGCTTCAAGGATTTTTGCTCCGCCAAATAAACGTTGGCCATGCCGCCGCTGCCAAGTCGTCGAAGGACGACATAGTCGCCGATCATTTGCCCGACGAGATCTGTCACGTTAGGAGGTATTTCGTCGTTTTGATCGTTAGTTGGCATCTAGTTGAATACGAATTGAAACTGAGGCAGGGTTCGAAAAATGATGAACTTGATACTGCAGCAGTCGCACTGATTGAAGTCTTACCCCAAAAATCACACAATGGATTTTAGCGAGTTTAAGAAATTTCAGAGAAAGGGCACATTAATGTTGCAAAAAATAGACAGAATTTGTCGTCGCCGGTTCGTTTTCGCAGGTTCCGCGGTGCTGGCAACCACTGCGTCTCTTGGGGCGTGCTCCAGAGTCAACGCTGCACCGGCAGATTTTCTTCCCTTAAAAACTCCAGGGAAATTCAAAAAATCAGTAAAGATCGGCATGGTCGACGTCCCGGGAACTCTTGTCGACAAATTTCGTGTGCTCAAGGAACTCGGTTTTGACGGTGTGGAACTCGACAGTCCGACCTCGTACACCGCTGCTGACGTGCATGAGGCGATCGAGAAAACCGGTTTGCCCGTTCATGGTGTCGTGGATTCAATTCACTGGAACAAAACTCTTTCCCATCCAGACGCGGCCATTCGACAGGAAGGAGTCAAAGGGCTTGAGACCGCAATTTTGGAAAGTAAGGCCTTTGGGGGAACAAGCGTTCTGCTGGTTCCCGCCGTTTGCAACAAAGAGGTTTCCTACGAAGACGCTTGGACTCGATCGATTGTTGAAATCAAAAAAGTTATTCCACTGGCCGAGCGATTCGATATCGACATCTTAATGGAAAATGTCTGCAATTTTCTGACGTCTCCGGCGGAGACCGCACGGTTCATTGATGAATTGGCGAGTCCAAAAATTGGAGCTTATTACGATGTCGGCAACAGCGTTCGCTATGCGCCGCCTGCAGAATGGATCAAGGTTTTAGGGAAACGGATCAAGAAATTGGACATTAAAGAGTACGATCTCGGGGTCGGCATGAAAGGCGATTGGTTCGCGGGTTTTAAGGCGGAATTATTAGAAGGGAGTTGTAACTGGCCAGCCGTGATGGAGGAACTTCGCAAAATCGGTTTCACGGAGGGTTGGGGCACAGCTGAAATTCCCGGCGGAGATCGAACGCGATTGGCGTTGATCGCCAAGAATATGGACAAGATTTTTTCTCTTTGATCGAGTTCAATACCCTGCCCTGCATGACCTAACTATGCATACGAGGCAATGGATCGCCACGGTGAATGATTTCGGATTCCAAGGCTGACAATTCTTCCAGCCGCTGGCGAATCGCTTCGTCGCTGCCGAAGGTTTTGGCCATACGAACGTAGGTAGTGTGGTGCCTGGCCTCCGACTCAAACAAACTACCATAAAATACTGCCAATTCTGTGTCCGAAACGTGATCGCGAAGCAACGCGAATCGTTCACAAGAACGGGCTTCGATGAGACTGGCAATCAAGAAGCGGTCGATAGCCCGGGCAGGTTCAAATTTGCGCACCAAATCGTTCAGTTGCCGGCCATAACCACCAGCAATTTGCCTTCCAAACGGAATGTTTCGCTTATTGAGCAATGCCAATACCTGTTTGAAGTGATCCAGTTCTTCGTTCACAATTTGTACCAATTCCTCGACCAATTCAGGATGATCGACATAAGCCATGATCAAGTTCATCGCACAGGCCGCCGCCTTCTTCTCACAATGGGCGTGATCGATCAAAATTTCGGGCAAATGCAGAGAAACTTGTTTGAGCCAGCGTTCGTGCGAGGCCGATTGTAAACTTAACATCAAAATACACCTGATTGACTGGACACCCGACACTCGATTATCACAAACTGCCCGCGCAGTTCAACGGGATGCCGGGACAGGAAGCACAGGAAAAACGACAGTGTTTAGGCGACGAAGAAATTGGGAAGACGAATACGACGATTCGTACGGGGATAGGCCACGGCGAGAGCACGTAGAAGGCCCGACTTGGTGGATCCACATTACCTTGTTGATTGTTTTGTGGATGCTGTTTATCGGGGGTGTCTGGGCGGTCGCTGGTCGCGCGATGGCAGAAAAGTCGCTACGCTTGTTCGCAACTCCCTTAGGTCTCGTTTGGGTAATCTTGGTGTGTCAGATCTATTTTTCCGCACTAATTCGTCATAGCGCGTTGTTCCTGTTGGGGATGGTTCCATTTCTATTGTTGACGACGGGTGGGAACTATTTTGTTCAACGGGCCTTGGTGACGTCGCTCGAAGCTGAGTACCAATCCCTAAATTCCCTGGAGGGCCAACCTTTTGATGTCTTGATCGTCCTGGGAGGAGGTTCCGACAACAAACCGAATGGTCATCCGCAATTGATGCGCGGGGGAGAACGGGTTGCCGTTGCGGCAGAAATGTACCATGCGGGTAAGGTTGGCAAGATTGTGGCTACTGGGCAGAACTCTGTGCGCCTGGACGAAAAAGATCAAGATCCTTGTGAAGAAACGAAGCAAATTCTCATTGAGTTGAAAGTCCCAGAGTCAGCCATTGTGACACTCAAGGGAATCAACACAAGTGAAGAAGCGGTAGCTGCCCGACAATGGATTGATGGGCTCGCCGGGGAAAAACCTTTACGTATAGGCTTGGTGACTTCGGCCTGGCATTTGAAACGCGCCATGGCCTTGTTTTTACGGAATGGTATCCAAGTTGAACCGGTGCCTGCCGATTTTTTCTCAAGCCCGTTTCGCCCGACAGCAAGCATGATCGTGCCAAGCTCGGAGAATCTGGAAATTGTTTCGATTACACTTCATGAATATTTCGGACGATGGATTGGGCGATAATTCGAGCGGCAAATTTAGAAATCAAGCATACCAAAGGAGCTCTCCCATCAACCAATTCTCAGAATCCGATGCGGAGCTGATTGCTGCGATACGAAATCTCGCACCGTGGCATCATGACATTCAACTGACCAGCGCGGTCTCTACGGGCAGAGTTTTTTCGGAGTCCGGTCGTTTATCTCCGCCCGAAAATCAGGGGGTCAGTTTGATCTCGCCGAGAGAAAAATTCTTGCGTCGGTTGGATGAATTGTTTCCAAAAGGTTTAACTGGGAAGCGGCTGCTCGATTGCGCCTGCAATGCAGGGGGTTATTGTTTTTGGGCTCGCGAACGTGATGTTGCAGCCGCAGTCGGTTTCGATGTACGCGCACATTGGATTGAGCAGGCCCAATTTGTGCAGCGCCAGCGAATCGTACAGCCGACGGATCGTCTGGAATTCTGGAAACTTGATCTCTATGACCTGCCAAAGCGCGAATTGCAACCATTTGACCTGACCTATTTTTCGGGAATTTTCTATCACCTGCCCGACCCGATTACGGGCCTCAAGATCGCCGCAGATCTGACTCGCGACGTATTGGTACTCAATACTTCGATGGACAACTCTGGAGTTTCTACCTTGGGCTTGAAGTTGTCCATGGAAGGTACTGAGCCTTTGATGTCTGGCGTGCATGAGTTGGCCTGGTTGCCAAATAACCCGGAAACGATGTTTGCGATTCTGCGCTATATGGGTTTTCACGAGATGAAGCTTACAAACGACCAAACCAATCCAACGAGCAATCGGCGGCGGGTTGAAATCTATGCCGCCAGGACTGCCGGCAGATTGACCGGTTTGAAATCGGAATTTTCTGGAAAATCGAATTAGGCAAGGGATTTGGCAAGCCTTTTAGTTCGCTGATCGACGTGATCGATTTCGGTGGCGTCGACATGTTTTTCAACCCGCTACCTCGAAATTGTCGCCAACTCTTCCGCCAAATTAGTCGGAAGAGAATTCCGGAATTCAGGTGCCTAATTTCTCGTACAGAGAAAGCACTGCTGCTAACGTTGCCCCAAGTTTCGACAAGCCAGAGACTACTCTCAAACAGCCCAAATCATGCTAAGGGCTCGTTTCTTTCCGGTTGCTTGGAGGCTCGATCTTCTGGTGAAAGAATCGTGCGGCGAACGAAGCGACTTCATTTGTTGATTCCAGTTCAAGTTTTGATTTGACGTTTCGGATGTGCGCATGGATCGTATTAATGCTCACGTCCATCTCAGAGGCAACCTGTTTTGCTGATTTTCCTTGGGATAACAATTGCATGAAATTCCGTTCGCGATCGGTTAACTTCGAAATTTGCTCTGGAATCAAAAGATTGAACGTACAGACGGCTAGGTCAGGATTTCCAATCGGCCACATCCAGATTCGATAGCGAAGTCCATTTCGCGACTCGATTTCAATCGTATGCCGCTCGTGAAGCGTCGCCGTTCTGGCAAAAGCTTCTTTGAAACGCTCGGCATCAACGGGAATCATGTTTGTCCATCCCAAATCTCCAACTTTTGTCTTGATAGAGTCATTGCTCAACCACTTGACAATCCCTTTCCAGTCACAAATCGCAACAAATGCATCGCCGATTTTGAGAGTGCTCGTCATTTTTGGTGGTTCATTTGAGTTGAATTCGTCATGGTCGCGCATCGTCGCTTTTCTCTATCGTTGGGGAATTCAAATGCGATGGGAATCAATCATTTTAGTTTGGCATTTTTTGACCAACGGAAAAATTCAATCCGAACAAAAACCATGGAATAATTGAAATAGGAATGGGTCATTCATCAAATTTCGCGTTGACGTTCCCCGCATTTGGCGCAGTTTCTGGCGGCAATCAACTGGGAGTTGACACCAATAGGGCCTAACCATTTTGGAGCCTGATTTATTCGTATGTAAAGCACCATAATCGACCTGTTAATATGGGTGGTCTGCGATGGTTGGGTTGATGCTGCTCAGGCCAATTTTGATTACTTAGAGTTTTTTATCAATGAAGCCAAGTTTCTTACTTGACAATCGGAATGCTAGCATAAAAATTTGCTATCTTTCTCGGTGCTTGCGTTGACCGAGAATTTTCTTTCGAACAAAAAGTGAGGATAGAACATGAATTGGAAAAAAATTGTTGCCCTAACAATGGTTTTGGGATTTTTGTTTTCGGCCTCTATGTCGATTTCTTTGGCGATGTCGACTGCGAGCACTGTCGAATGTCCAACTGTCGCCATTGACGATATTCCTATTGCGATATGTGTAGACCCTGGGGCTCGTTGCGGATTTCGTGGGATTGGCCATTGCGAACCTGGTGCAAAAAAATGTGAATGCTACTATTAAAGAATTCTTGTTTCGAAAGAATTCTTGTCTCTCTAAACACGACCAAAATTGGCCGAAAATCAATCAAAGTTTTGAATTTCGGCCATTTTTTTTGGCCTCACTAGGCCGAAGGTCACATTTCTACGTTCAACGAAGGCCAAATCACTAGGATTACGGTTCTGTGAATTTGCGGTTGTTTTATAAACGCGTGTTTAGATTTTAATATTTTCCGAACCTATCTATTCTGATATCAATGTCTAGAGCAACTCGGATTTCAAGCAATTTGTGGGTCTTAGGATTTGTTTTTTTGGTCGGTCTGACAAGTTTTGGACTGTTCAATTATTTTGGTTTGGTTTTGGGGGAGCCTATTAGCCTGCTCAATCCAAACCAGCAAATTCACGTACAGGGAGCCAAAAAAATCCGAGTTGAGTTCGAAATTGCCGCTCGCGTTGATGTGGAATTAACTCATGTCGAATCGAGTTGCGATTGTGTGTCATTTGGCGAATTTCCCCAGAAATTTGTCAAGGGAGAACGGAAAAAAATTATCGCTGATGTTGACCTAACCAAAATCAAATCACTTCCGGCGCAGAGAATGTTTGTGTTCTACACGAATCCCCTTTGTGGTCGCCGACCAATCGCAGTGGTTGACTTTTTGGAAAACTAGCCGTTGGTTTTTCGTTGCTTCTTCGATCCAATTTGGTGAATGGACCATTTGGCAATTCGTTCAACCGTGTGATTTAGAGTGGGTTTAGTTGGAGTAGGAGTTGCACGTGAGTAGACGTTTGATTTGTTTCTTTTTTTGTTGCCTTTTGATTGCGACATTTCCGGCTAATGCTTGCCAAGATGTCGGCAAAAAAAAGGTTGATGTCTTGGATTTGGTTTCTCGAATTAGATCCAAATCCGAGCAACGAAACAACCTGTTTATTGGTCTTTCAGCCAGGTCAAAAAAAACCTTGTCAAAGGAAGCAATTGTTGAAGATCAGGCTGAATACAGTTTTAGCCAGTCAAAAAGAGATGTATGGCGCATTGATTTATCTGCTGTTGTTTCTGAAGGCGTTCAGCAAAAAATAGTTACCGTCCGCAACCAAGACTTTGGTTTCAATGCGAGCCAAGAACCATCGG
>WBZS01000806.1_pt1 | contig 15175 bp, 11 predicted proteins | sample 5204201 | NCBI WGS metagenome assembly WBZS01 (sample SAMN12344357, study PRJNA552823) | activated sludge metagenome | biome: Activated sludge suspended growth; feature: Nitrification reactor; material: Wastewater; isolation source: activated sludge from nitrification reactor of wastewater...
TCACCCCGGCGCGCTCGGCGAACAGCTTCGTCTTGGCCAGCACGGACGCCGTCCGGCCGGCGTAGCGGCGCGGGATCGCGCCCACGGCGAAGATGTAGCGGGCCGGCGGGAACGGCTGCAGCGGCGGCGCCGGCTCGAGCCGGGCCGCCCGCCGGACGGCCACCTGGCGGCTCACGCCGCGACGGGCGCGGACCTTCCGGACGACGCCGAGCAGGCCGGTGGCGGCCAGCAGGCGCCGGGCGGTCTTCTTGGGGTTCATCGGTTCCTCTCGGGCGGGGTGGAGCCGGCGGCCGCTGCGGCTGTGCCGGGCAGGTCGGCGGCGAGCGTGCGGAAGAGCCGTCCCCATCGCTCGACGAAGGCGCCCTCGCCGAAGCGTTCGATCGAGCCGGGGGCGGCCAGCGACATCGACCGTTGCAGGTCGGGGTCGCCGAGCACCCGGATGATCGCCCGGGCCAGCTCCGCCTTGTCCCCGGGCGGCACCAGCAGGCCGTTGCGGCCGTCCTGGACGATGTCGGCCGGTCCATAGGCGAGGTCGTAGCTGACCACCGGGCAGCCGTGCTGCAGGCTCTCGACGAGGGTCAGGCCGAAGCCCTCGTAGCGGCTGGTCAGCAGCGACAGCGAGGCCCGCCGGTAGACCCCGGCCGGATCGTCGGTGAAGCCGGCCAGGCGGACGCTGCCGGTCAGCCCCAGCCGCTCGATGCGGCGGTTCAGCTCGGCCTCGAGGACGCCGCGGCCGTAGATCTCGAGCCGCGCGCCGGGCACCGCCGCGACGACGGCGGCGAAGGCGTCGATGGCGTGATCCAGCTGCTTCTGCTGGTCGAGCCGGGCCATCATCACCACCAGCCCGGGTTCGCGGACGACCTCGGGGCCGGGGCGGACCTCGGGCACCGAGTGCGGAATGACGTGGTAGCGCTCGGAATGGCCGAAATGCGCGGCGGCCTCGTCCCGCTGGCGGTGGGTCAGGAAGACGGTGGCATCGACGTTGGGGCTGTTGAGCGAGGGGGCGTAGATCGGCCGGATCCGGTGCGGGTCGTCGAACGGGGCCCGGATGTGCGCGTTGTGCAGCACGTGGATCTGGCGGACGTTCGGCCGCTGGTAGCCCAGCACCCATTCGTCGATCCGACGGGCCTCGACGCTCAGGAAGGCCGGCCGGTCGCCGATCAGGCCGTCGAGGCAGGCGTGGATGACCTCCTGGTACGAGCCCAGCACCTCGGCCGGGCGGCCCTGCTCGTCGAAGCGGGTGACCCGTTCGGGGGTGCGCACCTTGGTGACCGGGTCGACCGCCCACCAGATGCCGAGCCGGACGGTGCCGTCGCGCCGGTGCAGCAACTCCTGCCGCGCCACCCCGTAGTAGAGGTCGAAGAAGACGGTCCGGCGCGGCACCCCGTTGGGCCAGTACTCGTCGCTGCGGGTGCGGTTGCGGGCCCCGTTGAACCAGTCCAGCACGATCGTCGCGCCGCGGTGGTCGACCCGCTTGGAGAGGACGTGCCGGCCGTGCTCGAAGAAGTGGAACTGGCCGGCCGCGGCGTCCTCGACCCAGGACATGCCGGGTTCCTCGAACGGCCGGTGGAAGTCGCCGTCGGCCAGCTCGGTCGGGTCGGGGAAGTAGTCGTGCAGGCTGGCCGCCGTCACGCCCGGCGCGAGCAGCCCGCGGGCGCGCAGCTGATGACTGATGTCGTCGAGCTGCGAGGAGTCGTAGGCGGTGACGATCGTCGACCGCCGGCCGGCCCGCTCCCACAACAGCCGGGTCTTGGTCAGGATCGACGCGCTGCGCCCCGCATGGTTGCGGGGCAGCACGTCGACCAGGAATACGTACTCAGCGTCGGGAAGCGTCGCTACGCCAGCCGCCATCGGGTACCCCCTATTCTGAGTGCCATGCTAGCGATCCGAACCCTCTAGCCCCCGGGAGACGCACAGGCATGAGCAGCGAAAATCGACCGGCGACGCGCGTCATCACCTACGGCACCTTCGACCTGTTCCACGAGGGCCATCGCAGGCTGCTGGAGCGGGCGCGGGCGCTGGGCGATCACCTGATCGTGGGCGTGACCACCGACAACTATGACGACTCGCGCGGAAAGCTCAACGTCGCGCAGACCCTGATGGAGCGCATCAACAACGTCATCGGCTCGGGGCTCGCCGACGAGGTGATCATCGAGGAGTACGAGGGTCAGAAGATCCAGGACATCCAGAAGCATGCGGTCGACATCTTCGCCATCGGCTCCGACTGGCTGGGCAAATTCGACTATCTGAAGGACTACTGCGAGGTCGTCTACCTCGACCGCACCAAGGGGGTCTCGAGCACCCAGCTGCGCAACGAGTCGGCCGGGGTGCTGCGGGTCGGCATCGCGGGCGCGGGCCGGATCGCGGCCCGGTTCGTGGCCGAGGCCCGGTTCGTCAGCGGCGTCAGCGTCGAGGCGGTGTACTCGCGCACCTGGGAACGGACCCGTGCGTTCGCCGACCGGCTCGAACTGGAGTGGGCCAACCAGAGCTACGACGACCTGCTCGACCATGTGGACGCCGTCTACGTGGCCACCCCGCACGACACCCACTACGACTACACCAAGCGGGCCATCGAGGCGGGCGTGCACGTCCTGTGCGAGAAGCCGATGACCCTGTCGAAGGCGCTCACCGAGGAACTCTTCGAACTGGCGGCCGCCCGCGGCGTGGTGCTGCTGGAGGCGGTGAAGACCGCGTTCTCGCCCGGTTTCCAGCGCATGGTGGCGGTGGCCCGCAGCGGCTCGATCGGACGGGTCCGGTCGGTCGACGCCACGTTCACCAAGCTGGTCTCGTCGGGCCGCGAGCTGACCGGTCACGACGGCGGCTCCATCTCCGAGCTGGCCACCTATCCGCTGCTGGCCGCGGTGAAGCTGCTCGGCGTCGGCTACACCGACCTGCGCACCGTCTCGCTGCGTCCGCCGGAGTCCGAGGTGGAGGTCTTCTCGCGGATCGACCTGACCTACCCGCACGCGGTGGCCTCGGCCCGCACCGGCCTGGGGGTGAAGGCCGAGGGCGACCTGGTGGTGGCCGGCACCGCCGGCTACATCTACGTGCCCGCGCCCTGGTGGCTCACCGAGTACTTCGAGGCCCGCTTCGAGGACACCCGGAAGAGCAAGAAGTACTACTACAAATTCGACGGCGACGGGCTCCGGTACGAACTGGCCGAGTTCGCCTCGATGATCCGCGGCGGCACCGCCGAGTCCTTCAAACTGCGGCCGGCCGAGTCCATCGCGATGGCGGATATGATCGAGCGGGCGCGGGCGTCCGCGACGATCATTCGCTGAGTATCGAGGAGATCCTGTCTTGGCCGCTCGGAAGGCACTGCCGCTTCGCTACATCAAGACCATCCCCACCTGGCTGAGCCGCTCCGAGAATCCGATCGTCAGGAGTACCTACGGTGCGGCGCGCACCGTGGTGCGGCGGGTCGCCAACGCGATCACTCCGCTGCAGATCGGCTGGGTCGGGGTGTTGCGCACGGCGCACTGGCTGGACGACGCCGCCTTCGAGGTCTCGGGCTGGGCCTACGAACGCGGCATGGACTTCAGCCAGGACCCGCCCCGCATCCGGGTGCGGCTGCGCAGCCTCGGCCAGCGCGACATCGAGGCCGAGGTCACCCGGGTCGACGAGCCGAAGGCCAACACCGGGGTGAAGGACATCAAGCTCGACTATTCGGCCGCCGGCTTCGTGGCCCGGTTCGACCTGTCCGATCTGATCCGGCTGGGCCGCAGCCGCCGCCGGGTCTGGCGGGTCGTGGTGACGGTCACCAGCGGAAGCCGTTCGATGACGGAAACCCTGAGGCGGCGCACCCAGTTCGGCTCCGCGGACCATCTGCTGGCCCGCACCTTCGACGGCATCCAGGTGCTTCCCGAGTGGAAGAAGGGGCCCGGCCTGTCGTTCGTCGTCGCCCGCCCCGCCGCACTCGCCACCACCTGCACGGTGGACGGCCGCCGGGTGAGCGCCGACCTGACCCTCAGCGGGGTCGGATTCTCACACGCCGAACTGGTCTCGCCGCAGGCCACCGTCATCATGAGCAGCACGGCGCTGGACGGCGGCCGGGTGCGCGTCGAGGCCGACCTGCCCGCCCTCGATCCCGCGGGTGCGACCAGCCTGCTCGATCCGGAAGAGGACGAGGGCATGTTCTCGCCCGAATACGGCGAGGGCACCCTTCCCGTGTTGAGCGTGCGGATGGTGGTCGTCGACCCGCAGGGCAAGCGTCATCCGGTCGCCACCGTGCTCGACCAGAGCTGGCGACTCGACGAGCCCGATGGACTGCCGCTGCCGTACCCGGGGCCGGAGGGCACGCTGCGGCTCCGGGACACCGCGGCCATGCTGCTGGTCACCGACGTGGAGATGCTGGACATGGCGTCCGATCCGCGCGTGCGTATCCGCGGCACCGCCCTCGGTGCCGCCGCGGACGGGGGCGTGGAGCTGGCGCTGATCGGGCCGCGCGCCCGGCGTCCGCTGAGCCTCACCATCGACGCGGACGGCAACTTCGAGGCGGTCGGCGTCTGGCTCGGCTCGCAGTGGGGCCAGCAGCCGTCCCCGCCGCCGCTCGGTCAGTACACGCTGCGCGCCACCGACGCCGACGGCCGCTGGATCCGGGTCGCGGCCGCCCCCGCGATGATCAAGGAGGTGCCGCGGGTCGTCGACTTCGACGAGTTCAGCTTCCGCTGCCTGGTCGGCCTCGGCGGGGGACGCCGGCTGGTGCTGGTGATCCAGGCGCTGTTGCGGCCCGGGGAGACCGGACCGGTCAAGCAGATGGAGCTGGCGCAGCGCTACCAGGCACCGGGAACCCCGATCGTGGACCAGTTCTACTTCGAGGCGTTCGGCGGCGCGGCGGCCACCTGCAACCCGCTGGCGCTCGATCGCGAGGTGGCCCGGCGGCTGCCCGAAGCCCGCCGGATCTGGGGCGTGACGAACGCCTCGGTCGCCGTGCCGGAGGGAGCGATCAAGGTGGTCCGCGGCACCGAGGCCTGGTGGCAGGCCCGCGAGACCTCGCGCTATGTGATCGTCAACGAGTGGCTGACCCGTCCCGGCATGGGGAAGACCACCCTCGGCAAGCGGAACTACGTGCGGATGCCGGGCCAGATCGTCCTGCAGACCTGGCACGGCACGATGTTCAAGCGGATCGGTCTGGACCGTCCCACCACCGACATCGTGGTCACCCGCGAGCTGCTCGCCGAGCGCGAGAACTGGAGCATGCTGCTGTCGCAGAATCCGCACAGCACCGAGATCTTCCGGCGCGCCTACGACTACGAGAACCCGATCTGGGAAGAGGGCTACCCGCGCAACGACGTCCTGCACACCGGTGACCGGCAGGCGATACGCCGGCGGCTGGGGCTGCGCGACGACGAGACCGTCGTGCTGTATGCCCCGACCTGGCGTGAGAACCGCACCGAGATGGTCACCTTCCTCGACCTGGAACGCCTGATGGCCGAGCTGGGCGACGGCTACCGGCTGTTGCTGCGCGGACACTCGCGCACCAAGAAGTTCGGTGCCGACGTGCATCTGCCGGGGGTGCTGGACGTGACCAGCTACCCCAACATCGCCGACCTGTACCTGGCCGCCGACGCGCTGATCACCGACTACTCCTCGGTGATGTTCGACTTCTCGGTCACCGGGCGGCCGATGATGTTCTTCGTGCCCGACATCGAGGAGTACCGCGGCGAGTTGCGCGGGGTGTACTTCGACCTCGAAGAGGCGGCGCCCGGCCCGATCCTGCACACCCAGGAGCAGGTGGTGGCGGCGGTGACCACGATCGAAGCGGACGCCCCGCGCTACGCCGAGAAGTACCGGGCCTGGCAGGAGCGGTTCAACTCCCACGACGACGGCCACTCCGCCGAGCGGGTGATCGACCGCCTGCTGGCCCTCGACTGACCCCGGCGTCCCTCGCCGGCACCGTCGTCCCGCCCATCCCGCGCTCGCCTAACTATTTAGGGCTCGCCCACCTGGGCGAGCCCTAAATAGTTAGGCGAGCGCGGGGGATGGGGTCAGGGGAGCCGGGTGGTGGCCCGGACCATGTTGTGGTCGGACGGGATCTGGCCGATGAAGTTGTTGTTGGAGTCCACGTTGACCACGGTCTCCCACTCGGGCACCTCGATGCCGGGAGTCACCCAGATGTAGTCGAGGTAGGTGCCGTTGGTGTAGCTGAACGACGGCGCCTTGCGGGCGAACCCGTTGTAGCTGGAGAAATTGGTCCGGATCCGCTTGCCGACGATGGCGCCCTTGGTCGAGGTCGTCGACTTGTAGGTGTTGCCCAGCGGATCGACGAACCCGGCGCCGGTCAGGACGTCGTAGGGGCCGTTGGCCGGCACCGTCCACTTGTGCGAGTTGAAGTCGCCGACGAAGTAGGCCGGCAGGCCCTGCCGCTTGGCCTCGATCAGCGCGACCGCCTCGCGGGTCTGGGTGACCCTGAGGTTGTAGTAGGTGCGTGAGCTGCCGGTGTCGGCCTGGTACTCCAGGTGTGTGTCGGCGAAGAAGAAGCGGCGTCCGGTGTCCTTGTGCTCGAAGATCGCCCAGGCGACGTACCGGTCGGCGTCGGCGTCCTTCGCCTTGGCCAGCTTCTTGGAGCCCTGCGAGACCAGCGCCAGCGTCGAGCTGTTGTAGACGATCTTGGTGCCCTGCGAGGCGCCCTGGTCCTTGTACTGGCAGTTCGTCGGGGTGGTGGACTTCACGCAGTTGTTGCGATGGGTGTTGGTCACCTTGTAGGGGCTGCCGAGCCGCTCCACCAGGTCCTCGAACTGGGCCTTGCTCACCGGCTTGCCCGCCGAATCCTTCAGCCACCCCTGCGAGGCCTCCTGGAAGCCGATCACGTCGGCGTGCTGGGCCTTCACGGTGGCGACCACGGCGTCCCGCCGCTCGTACCAGGTGCCCTCGTTGGGCAGCGCGCTGTAGCAGTTGGTGCATTTGATGTTGTAGGAGGCCACGCGCAGTTCGGCCGGCTGCTCGCTGCGGGTCTTGGCGCTGGTCGCCGCGGAATAGTCGCTGAGTGCGCCGCCCTTGGCGTCGACCACCCGCACCTGGAAGTGATAGGTAGTGGCCGCGGCGAGGCCCGAGACGGTCGGCGACGTGCTGGTGCCGGTCAGGACGGCCGGGCTGGTCATCGCCGCGCTGGTCGAGCGCCGGAGTTCGTAGCGCAGGCCCGAGCCGCGGGACTTCCAGCTCACCGACAGCTTGCCCGGCGCGGCGGCCTTGGCGGTCAGGCCGGCGGGCGGCAGGTAGCTGGCGGTGGCCTTGGTCGCGGTCGCCTTCTTGACGGCGGACGAGTAGGGCCCGAGGTTCGTCCCCGACGGCGTGATCACGCGGATCTTCAGGTAGTAGGTGGTGCCGCTGCTGAGGCCGGTGATCTCCGCGGAGCTGCCCGAGAAGCGGAGGTACTTCGCACCCGACATCGACGACTTCTTCGCGTACTGGATGCGGTACCGCTCGGCGCCGCTGACCGGCGTCCAGCTGACGGCGAGGGCGGTCTTCGCGGACGCGGTCACCGCCAGGTTCTTGGGCGGCGACACGGCGCTGGTCTTGGCGGTGATCGCCGGCGAGTAGGCACTCAGGTTGCCGCCGTCGGAGGTGATCACCCGCACCTTGAGGTAGTAGGTGGTGTTCGGCTGCAGGCCGCTCAGGGTGAGCTTGGTGGACGTCTCGCGCTTGTAGACCGGGTTGGCGAAGGACGCCGTGGTCGAGTAGCTCACCCGGTACCGGATGCCGCTGCCGCGACTGGCCCAGCCGAGGGTGAGCGAGGTCGTGCCGGACGCCGTCACCTTCAGCCCCAGCGGCGCCAGATGGGTGTAGCCGGAGGCCCGCGTCTTCGCGGTCAGGACGGAGGAGTTGCTGCTCAACGCGGTGCCGCCGGCGTCGACCACGGTCACCCGCAGGTAGTAGGTCTTCGCCGCCGACAGGCCGGTGACGTCGGCCGTGGGGCTGGTGACCTGCACCGACTTGGCCCCGCTCATCGATGCCGACGTGGCGTACTGGACGCGGTACCGGGACGCCCCGGCGACCGACTTCCAGCCCAGCGAGATCGCCTTGGTACTGGTGCTGAGCACTTTCAGACTCGAGGGGGTGGAGAGCTTGGTGGCGGCATGACTGGGTGCCGCGGGGGCTCCGACCGTCACGATCGCGATCAGCCACGCCACGAGGACGACTCGCAGAGTTTTCACAGCGATAACTCCAAAACTGAGAAGGGGGTGAGGATTCGCAGCCTAAACATCGAGCGCTTGTCAATCCAACACGCCGTGGTAGACCCTCGATGGTTCCTGAAGGGTTCGCCGAGGTGCCGGCCGCGGCGTTCGGCGGACCGGGTGCGGGGGCGTGCATCGGCCCCGAACCCGGGCGCGGACGCCGTGCGGCGAATAGGTTGGGGCCCGTGCATGGCTCAGTGATGATCAGCGTCGAGGACTATCGCGCGCGGGTGGTGTCGCTGGCGGCGGCCCGCACCCTGGCGGTGCAACGGGTGGGTCTGGCCGAGGCCTGCGGGCGGGTGCTGGTGGACGAATTGACCGCGCGGTTCCCCGTCCCGCCCTTCGACAATTCCGCGATGGACGGGTTCGCCGTGCGGGCCGCGGACGTGGCGGACGCCCCGGTCCGGCTCGTCGTGGCCGGCGAGAGCGCGGCGTCCGGGGGAGACATCGCCTCGGTCCGGCCGGGCGCCGCGGTACGGGTGATGACCGGTGGCCGCCTCCCGCCCGGGGCGGACGCCGTGGTGCCGGTGGAGTCGACCGACCAGCCGGCGGGCGCGGTGCCGTTGCCGAGCCACGTGCGCATCCTGGAGGCCGTCGAGCCCGGACGCCACGTCCGCCGCGCCGCCGAGGACCTAGCGGCCGGCGATCTGGTGCTGGCCGCCGGAACGCCACTCACCCCGGCGGCGATCAGCGCCGCGGCGAGCGTGGGCTACGGCGAGCTGACGGTGCGGGCGCGACCGCGGGTGGCGGTGATCGCGACCGGCGCCGAACTGGTCGAGCCGGGCCGGGCCCTCGCCGAGGGCGAGATCCCGGACTCGAACTCGGTGATGGTCGCGGCGCTCGCCGCCCAGGCGGGCGCCGACGTCGTCGCGGTGGCGCGCAGCGGGGACGACCCGCGGGCGCTGGCCGACCTGCTGGCCGGACTGCCCGCGGTCGACGTGGTGTTCACCACCGGCGGGGTGTCGGCCGGTGCCTACGAGCCGGTGCGCCAGCTCGGCGCCGGCCTGGAGTTCTGCGCGGTCGCCATGCAGCCCGGGAAGCCCCAGGGCTGCGGGCTGGTCGACGGCGTCCCGGTGCTGGCGTTCCCCGGCAACCCGGTGAGTTCGTTCGTGTCGTTCCACGTGTTCGGACGCCCGCTTCTCGATGCGCTGACCGGCGCCCGGCGTCCGAAGGCCCGCCGCTTCGCCGCGGCCCTGGACGCCTGGCCCTCACCCGCCGGGCGGCGGCAGTACGTGCCGGTCATCACCGAGACCGAGGGCGTCCGGCTCAGCCACGCCCTCGGCTCCGGCTCGCACCTGATCGCCTCGCTGCACCTCGCGGACGCCCTCGCCGTCGTCCCCGAGGAACGCAGGTCGGTCGCGGTCGGCGACGTGCTCGACGTCATGGCAGTGTGACCGGATGCGCTTCACCCATCTGGACGAGTCCGGCGCGGCCCGCATGGTCGACGTCACCGGCAAGCAGCCCACGGTCCGCGAGGCCACCGCCACCGGGCTGGTGACCTGCTCGGCCGAGGTGGTCGAGGCGCTGCGCAGCGGGACGGTGCCCAAGGGCGATGTGCTCGCGGTCGCCCGGATCGCCGGCATCGCCGCCGCCAAGAAGGTGCCCGACCTGCTGCCGCTGGCCCACGTCATCGGCGTGCACGGCGTGGTGCTCGATCTCGAGATCACGGACGCCGGGGTGGCCCTCACCGCGACGGTGCGCACCGCCGATCGCACCGGCGTTGAGATGGAGGCCCTCACCGCGGTGACGGTGGCCGCCCTTGCGGTCGTCGACATGATCAAGGGGGTCGACCGTTCGGCGGTGATCGCCGACTGCCGGATCGTCGCCAAATCGGGTGGCCGCAGCGGGAATTGGAGCCGTTAGCCCGGCCCGCCGCAAGGCCGTCGGCGGCGCCGCGATGGCGCGGCGGTCGTGGAACTGACGAAGGTTGTATCCATCGTGTTATCGTCACGTCCACGATTTGCCGAGCGCGTCCGAGGGGGCTGCAAGATGGGCCTGTCGAACGGTATGGCGCCGGTGCGCAGGAATGCGCAGAAGTTGCGCAATGTCTACCGGAGGGCTCGGTACCTCGCGGGGGCCGGCGGCGACGACAGGTCGTCCGACGAGGCGACGCAATGGGTGCGTTACTACCGGTCGGTGAAGCTCGACCCGAGCCTGGTGCTGTACCAGGCGTATTCCGGGGCGTCCATGTCGTGCAGTCCCTATGCGATCTTTCGCGAATTGCTCGCCGATCCGGAGTTCTCGCGGCTGAGGCACGTGTGGGTGCTGGACAGCTACGACGAGATCGCGTTGCGGTCCGCGGAATACGCGGCCCATCCGAACGTGCGGTTCGTCCGCTACCAGACTGTCGATTACCTCAAGGCCCTGGCCGGCGCCGGCTACCTGATCCAGAACGCGGCCTTCCCGTCGTACTTCACCAAGCGGCCCGGCCAGGTCTATGTGAACAGCTGGCACAGTGCCGGGGCCGTGAAGAAGATGGGCTTCGACACGCCGCGGGGCAACTTCGTCAGCCGCAACGTGGTGCGCGACCTGATGATGGCCGACTTCCTGATCTCGCCCAACGCGCTGACGACCAGGATGTACGCGGATTCGTATCGGTTGCGCGGCCTCTATGGCGGCACGATGCTCGAACTCGGCTATCCGCGCAACGACGTCACCCTGAACACGCCGCGCGCCGAGGTGTTCGACGAATTGCGGCGGCGTGGTGTTCGGGTCGACCCGGACAAGAAGGTCATCCTGTACGCGCCCACCTGGCGTGGCACGATCGGCAATGTGCGGGCCGGAACCGACGAGTTGGAGGAGTTCCGGGCGGCCGTGGCGCAACGGATCGATTCCGACGAGTACCAGATCCTGATCAAGCCGCACACCTTCCACTACAACCGGCTGTCCGAAACGGAGAAGCGCAGCGGCGGATATGTGCCCCGCCACATGAACGCGAACCGGCTGTTGGCCGCGGTCGACGTCCTGGTCTCGGACTACTCGAGCATCTTCTTCGATTTCATGGTGACCGGACGCCCGATCATCTTCTTCGTGCCCGATCTGGCCGAGTACACCGCGGAACGCGGCCTCTACTTCGGCCCGGACGAGCTACCGGGGCCGGTGACCGACGACGCCGCGGCGGTCGGGGAATGGATCAGCGACCTCGACGCGACGATGGACTCGCACGCCGAGCGCTACGACAATCTGCGGTCCGTGGTCTGCACGCGCGAGGACGGACGGGCCGCGCGGCGGACGGTGGACGTGGTGTTCCGTGGCCGCCGGCTCGACGGCGTGGGCACCCACTTGATCGAACCGAGCCGGACCCGGGTGCTGTTCTACGCCCCCGATCTGGACGACCACGGTGCGACGGAGGCGCTGCTGGCCCTCGTGGGCGGCCTCGACCGTGCCCGCTACGACGTCAGCGTGGCCTGCGGGAACGGCAAGGCGAGCCGGGACAACGTGGAGCGGATCGCCGACGCGCGGGTCTTCGTCCGGGCCGCCGGTTCCGCGCTGACCAGGCATGAGGCCCGCGCCCTGGCCTACCTCGAGCGGTATGGACCGGCCGATCCGCTGTGCCGGGCGCTGAACCCGGAACCGATCCTGGAGCGCGAGTGGCGGCGCCGGTTCGGCGACGCCGAATTCGACGTGATCGTCGACTGCTCCCGCTACCCGTCGACCTTCGCGTGGATGGCGAAGCGGAACTCGCGGGCGAAGCTGGTGGTCTGGCAGCACACGGACGCGGCGGCCGACCTGCGCAACCGCGACAAATGGAAGCTCGCCAAGAAGGACGCGCCGCTCACCGTGACGGCGCTCGCCAAGGTCTACCGGGCCGCGGACGTCGTCGTCACACCCAGCCCGGCGCTGGTCGCCGCCGATCGAGCCGGCTTCCCCGGCGTCCGGACGTTCACGGTCGCCGAGAGCCTGGTCGATGCGGGGCGGGTGCGCCGGCTGCTCGCCGAGGCCGAGGCGTGGTGCGGCTGGCGCTCGCGCGACGACCTGATCGTGGCCGACGTCGCCATGGACGACGGCGGGACGGTGCGCACCCTGCAACTGGACGACGCGCCGCCGTCGCCCGAGTCGGGTGAGCCGTACCGCCGGTTCGTCACGATGGGTGCGCTGTCACCCGAGAAGAACCTGGCCAACCTGGTCGCCGCGTTCGGCGACTTCGTTCGCGAGCATCCCAACTCCAGGCTGTTCGTGATCGGTGCCGGCCCCGCGGCGCGCGACCTGAAGCAGCTCGCCGCCCGGCCCGATCTGGCCGCCCGGGTGTGCTTCACCGGCCATCTGCGCAACCCGTTCACCGTGCTCGGCCGGTGCGACTGCTTCGTGCTGCCCTCCCGCTACGAGGGCTTCAACCTGGCGGTGCCCGAGGCGCGCCTGCTGGGCCTGGCCATCGTCCTGGCCGGATTCGATTCGGCGCCGTCGGTGTCGATGCCCGGCGGTCAGTTCGTCACCGGTTTCGGCGCGGACGACCTGCTCGGCGGGTTGCGCGCCTTCGCCGACGGCCGGGTGCCCTCTGGCCGCGCCTTCGACGCCGACGCCCACAACGCGGCGGCGCTCGCCCAGTGGGAGGCCGTGCTGGGTCAGTCCGTCCGCGGGTGATCGCCGCCGTCGAGCTGATCGACGACGTGGGCGACCAGCGGGCCGACGACGGCGACCGTGTCGCGGACGCCGCCGGTCGAGCCGGGGGCGTTGACCACCAGTGCGGCCGGCCGCTTCTTGGAGGTGACGATGCCGGCCACCGCCCGGGACAGCACCGCGGCCGGGACGTGCTCGGCGCCGTGCCGGCGGATCTCGTCGACGATGCCGGGTAGCGCGAGACTGAACATCTCGGCGGTGACCTGCGGGGTGACGTCGCGCGGCCCGATGCCGGTGCCGCCGCTGGTCACGACGACGCGGGCGCCGCGCTTGATAGCCGAGCGGATGCCGCGGCGGATCTCGGCCGGGTCGTCGGGGACGACCGCGAGGGTGGCGTCGACGCCGTGGGCGGCGAGCAGCTCGACCGCGAGCGGCCCGGAGCGGTCGGCGTAGGCGCCGGCGCTGGCGCGGTCGGAGACGGTCAGCACGGCGCCGGTGATGCGGGTCATGGAGCCACGTTAGTCGCGGTGGAGCTGGTACAGCAGGTAGCCGAAGCTGCGCCCCTGGCGTTCCACCTCGATCACCGTCTCGGTGAGCTCGCCCAGGCCGGTCAGGGTCCGGGCCAGCGCCGGGACGGCGTCCTCGGACCAGATCGCCAGCACCCCGCCCGGGTTCAGCCGCTCGGACGCCGTCCGCAGCCAGTCGGCGGCGTACACCCGGGCGTTGTGGTCGTGGATCAGGAAGCCGGGCCCGTTGTCGACGTCGAGCAGGATCGCGTCGAAGCCGCCGGTGCGGCGGGGCAGCCATTCGGCGACGTCGCCGTGGTGCAGCTCGACCCGAGGGTCGTGGGCGACCCGCTCCAGCTGCTCGGTGACGCCCCGGAGCGCCCAGTCGATCAGCGGCCGGGCGAGTTCCACGACGTCCACCCGCCGGGCGCCGTTGTCAAGCAGCCGTGCCGCCGTGTAGCCCAGGCCCAAGCCGCCGACCAGCACCCGGCCGGGGGCGGTGCCGGCGGCGTCCGCCAACGCGATCTCGCTGGCCACCTCGGCCGAATCCATCGCGAACACGCCGTTGACGATCAGCTCGATGACCTCGCCGCGTCGCCGCAGCGCGATCTCGCCGTGCGGGGTGGTGGCGCGGGCGATCTCGCTGGCGGGCACCGGGTCATCGTCGCACAGCGGGCCCCTCCTCGGATCTCCCGGGAGTCGCCCGGGACGCCCGCAGGGCGAGCCCCCCGCAGAGCAGTCCGTTGGCGTAGCCGGCGAGGACGTCGCTGGCGTAGTGCTGGCCGTTGTACAGCCGCGACCAGCCGAGCAGCGCCAGGTAGCCGACCAGGCCGGCGCGGGCCGTGACCCGCAGCGGGGCGGGCAGCGGACCGGCCGCGCGTCCGAGCGCCACCGCCAATGCCGTCATCGCACCCACGTGCCCGCTCGGGAAGCTGGACGTCGGCTGGTGGGTGCCGAGCCGCTCGACCGCCGGCCGGGGGCGTCCGACCAGCGCCGAGCTGGACACGTGGGTCGCGGACGCCAGCGCCATCGCCAGCCCGGGCACCATCGCCTCGTGGCGCCGGCCGGCCGCCAGCAGGACGGCGGTGAGGCCGACGCCGACGCCGATGGCGCGGGAGGTGTCCGAGCTGCGCGACACGGCGTGGGCCAGCCGCTCGGCCCGGTCGCCGCCGCGGCGGCGCAGGTCGTGGTTGAGCCGGTGCTCGACGGGCAGGTCGCGCAGCGGGCCGGTGATCAGGCGTCCGGCCACCACGTTGGCGGCGACCAGGGCACCGATGGCGGCGACGGTGCGCAGGACGCGTGACATGCCGGCGAGCCTACTGGTGGAGAATGGGCGGGTGGCAGCCCGTCGTCCGAGTCCCACCGTGCCCCAGATGTTGGTCGCCGTGGCCGCATTGCTCATCCCCGTGGTGCTGATCTATCTGTGGTTCAGTCGCGTCCCCCAGCCCGAGGTGCGGGCCGTCGACTGGCAGCCGGTGGTCGCCCAGGCGCGTTCCGAGGCGCCCTATCGGGTGGCCGTGCCGAAGGACCTGCCGGCCACTTGGACGGCGGTCCGGGCCCGGTGGACGCCGCGCGGCGAACCGGGGCTCGACCAGAAGCCGGCGATCGGCAACACGTTCCAGCTCGGCTTCCTCACCCCGGACCGGGTCTACATCGGGCTCGACCAGCGGGACGCCGACCCGACCGGGCTGATCCGGGACGCCAGCCGTGGAGGGGCGGCCGACGGCGAGAGCGTGCTCGCCGGCGTGCCCTGGCAGCGTTTCGTCAGCGACGACGACCGGACGCGGGCGCTGGTGCGCAGCGACCCGGACAGCACCGTCGTGATCAGCGGCGACCTGCCCTACGAGGCGCTGGAGGCGTTCGCCACCACGCTGGGCTGAGCCGCTCGACCGGCGAGGGTGCCCTGGTGGTACGACGCCCGCCAGCCGCTCGGCGTCC
>WBZS01001806.1_pt1 | contig 15170 bp, 14 predicted proteins | sample 5204201 | NCBI WGS metagenome assembly WBZS01 (sample SAMN12344357, study PRJNA552823) | activated sludge metagenome | biome: Activated sludge suspended growth; feature: Nitrification reactor; material: Wastewater; isolation source: activated sludge from nitrification reactor of wastewater...
CCCGGCGTTAGGGCGAGCGGGTCAACTTCGTATTGAGTGAGCTTAACTTTGGGGCATCGGACCACGTCGGGGTTATTAGGGAAGGCAACGGCGCAAACGTTCTCAATCCCGCGCCCAGTTTGGACTAGGTGTGACCCCCCAACGATGATCATCCCCCACTGCTTAGACTGCTGAACTAAGAACTCTTCGTACTCAAGAGCGTGATCCGAGAGGCGTTTTGGAACATCTAGTTCGACATAATCCCCCATCCAGGCCAGCCACTCGTACGTGTTGTTTTCGGGAAAAACAATTAGATCAACCTCCGCCAGACTTGCTTTATCAAGTAAATCAAACATGTGATGTTGAAACTCCCTCATCGACCGACAGAAGGGATTTACAAACCAGTTGACTGCTGCAACCCGAAGGGACGTACTTCCGATGCGTACTGGATGCCGCTCTCTTGCTCTTTGCGGCGCTGTCAGGGGTGGTGGACCGACAGGCTCCTGGTCAGAAGAGTTTTGCTTATTGAGATCAGAATCCTTTCGCATTACAGGGAGATACCGAGGAGGTCGAGGATTCTTTGGAGGTCGTCGTCGGAGTAGAACTCGATGCTGATCTTGCCGCCTTTGCGCTCCCGGACAAGACTGACGTTAGCCCCGAGTCGGTCGGCGATTGCGCGCTCAAGCTCCTTCCAATCGGGATCGAGCGGCTTAGATTTCTTAGCGACCGACGGAACAGTCGGCTCCTTTCGAGCAAGCTTCTCCGCCTGGCGCACGTTCAACGATTCAGCCTCAATCTTTCGATACAAAGCAACCTGCTGCGCAGGAGTCTCCGCCATCAGAATCGCACGGGCGTGCCCCTCGGTTATGGTGCCGCTGCGCAGGCCGTCAAGCACGGACTCGGGCAGTTTCAACAATCGCAAGGTATTCGAAATCGTCGCTCGGTTCTTGCCGACTTTAGTTGCAATTGCTTCCTGATTGAGATCGAATTCCTCGGCTAATCGCTTATAAGCAAGCGCGCATTCCAACGGCGAAATGTCCTCGCGCTGAAGGTTCTCAATCAGAGCCAACTCGAGGCTAACCTGCGAACTCGCCGCGCGCACCACCACCGGCACGGTCTTCAGTCCAGCAATCTGGCAAGCCCGATACCGCCGCTCCCCTGCGATCAGCTCGTACTGCCCTTCAGCAACCGGGCGAACGACCAACGGCTGCAAAATCCCAACCGCCTTGATCGAGGCCGCCAAATCCTCAAGCGCTTCTTGCTTGAACTCGGTGCGAGGCTGGCGAGCGTTGGGCCGGATCCGGCTAATTTCGATTTCTTGTTGGGACGCCTCGGCTTGCTCCCCGATAAGCTGAGCCAGTCCTTTGCCGAGAGCCTGTCTCATGAGGCCATCACCTCACGTACAAACTGTGCATAAGCCTCCGCTCCGCGGGATTCGGGGAACAGCTCGACTGCGGGCTTGCCAAAGCTCGGCGCTTCGCTAAGGCGAACATTGCGCGGGATGACGATCGAAGAGACCTTATTCCCGAAGTAAGCAACTACTTCATCGGTGACCTGCTGGGTCAGGCGATTGCGCGAATCATGCATAGTCAGCAAGACCTGGGCAATCGACAAATCCGGGTTGATGCGCCGCTTGACCATATCGATGGTTTTCATAAGCTGGGTCAGCCCCTCAAGCGCATAGAACTCGCATTGCAAGGGGACTAAGACTTGGTCGCACGCAGCCAATACATTGATCGTCAGAAGCCCGAGGCTAGGAGGAGCGTCCAAGATCACCCAGTCAAAGGGCTCGGGAAGCTTGGCAATCGTCTCGCGCAAGATGACTTCCTTGCCAACCGCCGACATCAGCATCGGCTCGGCGCCGGCAAGGTCAAGAGTGGCGGGGATTGCCCATAGGTTCTCGCGAATTTCAACCAGAGCCTGACTCAAAGTCTCAGTCGAATCGGGCTTCTCTACCGACTCGGCGAGAACATCGGCGAGGCTTGCTTTGAGGTGGGTCTTGTCTATGCCGAGTCCGGTGGTGGCATTGCCCTGAGGATCGCAGTCGATCAGCAGAACTCGCTTGCCAAGACTGGCGAGCGCAGCCGAGACATTGACTGCGGTCGTGGTTTTGCCAACCCCGCCCTTCTGGTTCACGACACCCCATATAGGCACAGGATATTATGCCTGAACCAGGGGCGAGCTAATTAGTTTCCGCGGAGAAGCTGGAGGACGTTTTGTGGTGCTTGGTTCGCCTGGGCGAGCACCGACATGCCGCTCTGCTGGAGCATTTGGTAACGCGTGTAGGCAGTGATTTCTTCCGCCATATCCACGTCCCGGATTGCACTTTCGGAGGCCGTCATGTTTTCTTTCGCGACTTCAAGCGAGCGAACCGTGGACTCCAGGAAGTTAGTCTGGAACGAACCCAGATCGCCTCGGCGTGATGCAAGTTCGCTAATCGCCGCATCAATAATTTTGATCGCGCTTTGCGCGCCTGCTGCCGTCGTGACGTCAAGCGTAGCAAGGGATTGGCCGGTGATGGCTGAAGTCCCAAGAGCGGTCGAACGAATCGTTGGCATCGAAAATGTTGCCGATTGATTAGCAAACGCCCCGATCTGGAATCGCACATCGCCCGCCGAAATCTGTCCGACTTGAGTCGCCGCACCGATTCCGTTCATGGTCTCAGTGATCATCATCGTGTTGCCATAGGCATCGCGAAGACTCAAACCAGAAGTCTTGGGGCCCATGCCGCCGGTGAAATTCGCTGTGGTGACGCCCGCACTAGTGGTGATTCCAACGCTGAACACGGCGTCCGAACCTGTGGATGAAGCGGTGGCCGCATTGTGGAAAATGTTCTGTTGGTCGAAAAGCTGAACACCGAATTGCGAACCGTAAGTGGTCGCATCAAGGCGGACCGACACGTTTGCACCATTCGGCACGATAGTCGCTGCAACTCCAGTTTGCTCGGAAGCAGCGTTGACCTTGTTAACCAGGCTCTGCACGGTCTCGCTGCCAGAGCTCGAGAATGCGTATCCGTTAATGACAAACGATCCCGCGGTTGCGACGATTGAACTGGAGCTTGCGAACGCATTGGCAAGGGTTACTGAAGCACGCGTCGCGGCCGTTGTTCGAGTGACCGTCACCGGACCATTCGCCACGGTAACTCCGTTGAACTGAGAGCCAAAGTACATGCTCGTCACGTTGTTCGGAGTCGTTACATTCGCAACGATTCCGGAAGTACCGTCAAGCAGCTTCTTTTGGCCCCATTGAGTTTGATCGCCGATGCGGTTAATCGAATCGAGAACGGAGCGAATTTGAGTCTGGTTTGCCTGGAGCTGGGCAGAATCGACAACGGCTGTGTTGGCGCTGTGGACCGCAAGCCCACGAATATCGAGCAGGAGGCGAGACACTTCTTCCATCGCGGCTTCTGCCGTCTTCGACATGTTGATCGCGTCTTGACCATTGCGGACTGCGCGCTCGGTTCCCCGAATCTGGGCTCGGAGTCCCTCCGAGATAATCAGACCAGCAGGATCGTCTGCAGCCGAGTTGATGCGGAGACCCGTGCTCAAGCGGTTGATGCTGCTGGACAGCATATTGCTCGTGTTGCTAAGGTTGCGCATCGCGCCCATCGCGGGAATGTTTGTGTTAATTCTGAGACTCAATGTCTTGCTCCAAGCTTCCGTGCCTTTCGAAAAAGAATTTGCGTTACGTGGTGAATTCTTGGCAGAACGTGGAAGAAGCTTAGGTTGGACCTGAAATTTGGAATACTATTGTTGAGCCATACCGAGTACACGGGCCGAATTCGAATCATTTACGCCCGGATAGCCACCACGAGCGAACCGAAGCTGTATGAATGATCAAGACGAACTCAGGTCGGACTATGAAGACGTCCTACGGGAAGGGATCCGGGGGAAACATCTGGAGCAGTGCCAAGGCAGAGTCGCTGCCATATTGTTTTAAAAGGATGTCGCGGAAGTATTCAGGGACGGGAAGCAGATAAGCGAAACCCCTCTCGCCCTGATTCCGCAATTGAAAGAGCCAGCTTCATGATTCGCGCGTTTCCGTGGCCCTGGAACAGGCGTTGGGTACCGAACGACCATAATAGACGAAGATGGATTATCGTGCCTACGTCGTCAGTGATCCGAAGGTGAGCGGGGGACAACTCGTGTTCCGAGGAACGAGGGTGCCTTTGCGGACCATATTAGCGAGCCTGGCTGAGGGCGACACCTTCGAGGAGTTGCTTAAGGCATTCCCTTCTTTGAAGCCTGAGCACTTGCAAGCCGCCGTCGCTTTCGCCGCAACCTCTGCGCTCGAAGATCAACCCGTACCTGCGGTGCCCGTCTGGATTCGTTGATCGCATGAAGATCAAACTTGACGAGAATTTGCCGTCAGACATGTTGACCTCGTTACGGCTGCTACATGACATTGATACCGTTGAGGAAGAAGGACTTTCCGGAAAGGATGATTCTGCGGTTTGGCAAGCCGCACAACTAGAAGGCAGATTCTTCGTGACTCAAGATCTCGATTTTTCGGATCTGCGAGTTTTCTCGCCAGGGACGCATTGCGGCCTGTTGCTCCTGCGTCTTGGCAATCCGTCACGGCAAAAGCTCAATCAGAGGTTGGAAGAACTATTGCGCTTGGACGATGTCGAGACCTGGGTCGGTGCATTCGTCGTGGCGACGGATTCGAAACTTAGGATTCGACGGTCCTAAGTTTTGATGCTTGGCACAGGTCCACAAGTGGCATTTTCTTCCTGTACATCGGGTCCCTAGAAGGAAGGTTGCCACCAAGCTCGCTCGAGATTGTCATAGACTATCGCGACTGTTCAATCAATTCTTGCGCGCGCTGATACAGCGTCGACCCATTTGGGGCCGTGTCTCGCGCCGCATGGGCGAGGCGCGACGCTCGGGAATCTCCTGTGGAGATGGCGTCTGAGGCGCCGTTCACAAACGAAGTAGCGGCAAGGGACAGGTATTCATCTCTAGTTGCCGCAAGGGGTTCGAGGCGGGCGGCGTCCCAGTACCGGTTGCCTGACTTTTCCCAGTAGTCAATTCGATCGGAGCCGACGCTTGCTCCGGGGGCCAGTAGTGCGTAGAGTTCGCCGAGCCCTGCGGGATATTTTGAAGTCTCGTTGTCCAGCTCGATGGCCTTTAAGAACTCCGCTTCAGCGGCTTCGTATAAACCTTGCCCTAGTTGCTCGCGTGCCTTTTGGTCGTGAAGGACGGCTAGCGCCCGGTTCTCATCAGCGATGTTTTCCGGACTCCGCATTTGACTCTTGATCTGGTCTTTCTGCTTAATCTTGCTGTCGAGGTCTCCGGCTATCGGCGTGCTACTCAAATTGGAGTCTGCCGCCTTCTTTTGATACCGATCGTAAGCCGTGCTGAATGACCCCAAACCCACAATAATCAAGCCAAGCAGCGTTCCCATGATCAACAGAGTCAGCGCGAGTCGCCCCAAAAAGTGCTTCGTCTCAGGCTTTATCATTGGACGGCGAGGCGGAGGCGGGTAGTAAATCGGAACCTGCGGAAGGGCCCCTGCATTTGCCATCGGAATGTTTTGCGGCTGCATCGCCGGTGCGCCGTAAGGATTGTATGCGTACGTCGCCGGTTGCACCTGGGGATAGCCGCTAGTAGCACTGTACGGATGAGCGGCAATCACGGGCGGAGGTACGACCGCAGGCATAGATTGGGTTGCGCCGTATGCATAAGTAGCGGGGGGTGAATATACATCGGGTACGGAAGCTGACACCAGCGCTTCCCGCATGTCCTTCGCCGACGCCCAACGTGCGGGCAAGCTTTTCTCTAGCGCTTTATCAATCAATCTTGCGATTGGCTGGGGACAGCCCGGAATCGGATCGGGTTCGCGAGAGGTAATCGCGTGGGTGATCGTCACGACGGTGTCGCCGACAAAAGCTTTATGCCCGGCAAGCATTTCGTAGAGTACAGCCCCAACGCTAAAGAGATCGCTACGGGCATCTATGTCTTTGCCAATCACCTGCTCGGGGCTCATGTAGCTCGGGGTGCCAAACACCTGCCCGTCCATCGTCAGGTTGGGTTCAAAGGTAAGTCGAGCGATGCCAAAGTCGGTGAGCTTGACGCGCCCATCGTCGAGCAATTGAATGTTCTCGGGCTTGATGTCGCGGTGAATCACACCGTGGCTGTGAGCGGCTTCGAGTCCATTCAACACAGCGATCGCAACTTCAATCGCCCGTTCCTGGGGAAGTAGCCCATGCGTATCTAGCTCGTTGCGTAGAGTCCGACCGTCGAGGTACTCCATCGCCATAAAGTGGCGCTCGCCGTCCTGACCTACTTCGTAGATCGTGACGATGTTGGGATTCGCCAGCGATCCTGCGGCTTTGACCTCGCGCTGAAATCGTCGAACTCGCTCATCCCTTTGCTGGGGCGTGCTTCCGCCAGGGATCGCGAGCTCTTTTAGCGCGACCCTTCGGTTCATCAGCGGGTCGTACGCCTCATAGACGATGTCGTTCGAGCGCGCAATTTCCCGGATGATCTGATATTTGCCCAGCGTTGTGGGAGGGCTGTTCATACGATTTACTGAATGTGTAGACTCCCTTTAACCTACGTGAGGTTCAGCGATAGGTTTAAGTCTTGCCCAAATAATCGGTAGATCGGCTTAGTGGAAATAGCTTGCGCCGTTGATGTCGATCGTGATTCCGCTCAAGTAGGAAGCTTCGTCTCGCAAGAGGAACGCTACCGCTGCCGCGCAATCTTCTGGCTTTGCCATTCGCTTGAGAGGAATGTCTTTCAAGATTTCGGGCAGCCTGGTTTCCATCCCTTCACGCGACATGGCGGTCTCAACCCAACCCGGCGCGATCCCAAACAGTTGAACGTTTTGGGGTGAGAGCTCAACCGCAAGAGACCTTGTCAAGTTGATGAGGGCGGCCTTGGAAGCAGCGTACATTGACGCTCCAGACTCGCCCTTGAACCCAACACGGCTGGCAACATTGACAATCTTGCCTCCGCCTAAAGTCTTGAAATGCTCCACCGCAGAGCGGCACAGGCGAAGAGGCGACTCAAAATTCACCGCCATAGAATGGCGCAGATTAGCCTCAAACTCCTGGTCCCCAGCATCGGCGAACTGCAGTTGGCGATAGATCCCCGCGTTGTTAACCAAGGCGTGAATCGGGCCATCTCTTAGAACATCGGGCCATAGACTGAGGACATTCCCTGGATCGGAAAGATCGGCTTGATAGAATCCTGCCGAGTTACTCCCTAGTGCCTCGGCAGTGGATCGCGCCGCCGCCGTATCCGTCACGCAATGGACGGCAACCATCCAGCCATCTTGGGCTAAGCGCATCGCAATCGCGCGACCAATGCCCCGTGACGAGCCGGTCACCAGAACTCGTTTAGACATAGGGCCTCACATTGGGTCCGAAGTTGGCGTTGTAATACTCGATCACATGGGTGCCAGGAGTAACAACGGCATCGATTTGCTCGCGGGTCTTTGCGCTAAGCTTGATCTCGCAGGCCGCCGCGGATTCTTCGAGTTGCTTGGCGTTCTTCGCGCCAATGATCGGGCTTGTCACTCCGGGTTGCCCAGCCACCCAAGCCAAGGACATCTGGGCCATGGTCAGATCGTTGCGATCGGCTATGCGCTTTAGCTTGCGAATGACGTCGGTGGTCTTTGGTGTGATGCGGTTGAACGGATCGCTTTTGGAATAGCGGGCTTTGGACTCCTTGCCCTCAAGGTATTTGCCGCTGAGCTGTCCGCCAGCGAGAGGGCTCCAAGGCAAAACTCCAAGCTCATAGGTTCGGCAGAAGGGAAGAAGCTCGCGCTCGATCCGTCGGTCGAGCAAGTTGTAGGGCGGCTGCTCGGTGACAAATGCGTTGGACCCCAATGCTTTGGCAACATAGTGCGCTTCACAAACCTGCCAAGCCGCATAAGTTGAACATCCGATGTAGCGGACCTTGCCAGAGCGCACCAGATCGTCCATTGCGCGCAGGGTCTCGTCAATCGGGATGCTGGGTTGCGGTCGATGGATTTGGTACAGGTCAATCCAGTCGGTGTTCAGGCGTTTCAGACTAGCGTCGCATGCCTCGATGATATGCCGCCGCGAGTTGCCGAGCATGTTTGGGTCGGTGTCGTGCATTTTGCCGTGGCACTTCGTGGCGAGAATAATGTCGCCCCGTTTCTTGCCGAGGGCTTTGCCTAGAATCCTCTCGCTCTCCCCCCGGGCGTAGACGTCGGCCGTGTCGAAGAAGTTGATGCCCAAGTCGAGGGCTTTGTTGGCAACCTTGATCGCGTCGGCCTCCTGCGAGCCCCAATCGTCGGGTTCCCAGCCGAAGGTCATCGTCCCCAAACATGCCACCGAAACCTGAACCCCGGTTCGTCCTAACGCCCTATATTCCATCGGATCGGTTTACCTGAATTGGGCGCGGCAAGTTCATCCAAGCCATGCCATAATCTACTGGCAAGATGCCCAATTTTCGAGAAGGATTAAGCTTCGACGACGTCCTGCTCATGCCACGTCGCTCGACGGTGTTGCCCAGCGAAGTCGATCTTTCCACTACCTTGCTCCCAGGCATCGTTTTGCGAACACCCATTGTGTCCTCGCCGATGGACACCGTCACTGAATCCCGCCTTGCAATTGCGATTGCGCGCGAAGGTGGAGTCGGTGTCCTCCACCGCAACCAGACTATCGATCAGCAGGCAGAAGAAGTCGACAAGGTCAAGCGCAGCGAGCACGGCGTCATCACCAATCCGATCAAGTTGACGCCCGAGAAAACCGTTCAAGACGCCGTGAACCTGATGGACCGCTTCCACATCAGCGGAGTCCCCATCGTCGATGAGACGGGGTTGCTAGTTGGGATTCTTACGCACCGCGACATAAGATTTGAAACCGATTTCACTAAGTCTGTCCGCGAGCGAATGACGAGCCAAGGCCTCATCACCACCGTCGTGGGAACCACGCTTGAGCAAGCCGAAGCTCTGCTTGCTGAACACCGAATCGAGAAGCTTCCTATTGTCGACGAAACGGGCAGGCTCCAGGGTCTGATCACGATCAAAGATATTCTCAAGGTCAAGCAACACCCGCACGCGACAAAAGATGGGAAGGGAAGACTGGTCTGCGGCGCGGCGATTGGTCCTCTGCGCGAGCCTTATGAACGGGCGAAAGCCTTGCAAGACGCCGGCGTTGACTTCATCGTCATTGACGCCGCCCACGGTCACTCCTTCGGCGTTATGGAATGCCTGAAAATGATCAAGAAGCGGCTGCCTGATCTAAAAGTTATTGCAGGAAACGTCGCCACCCGCGAAGCCACTGAAGAGCTTATTGAACTGGGAGCAGACGCAGTACGAGTCGGCATCGGCGCTGGCTCAATCTGCACAACTCGTATCGTCGCAGGAATTGGGGTGCCCCAGTTCACCTCGATCCTCGAGTGCTGCGAAGTTGCAAACAAGAAGGGAATCCCAACCTTAGCCGACGGCGGAATCAGAAGCTCAGGAGACATCGTCAAATGCCTTGCCGCCGGAGCGAGCGCGGTGATGATGGGGAATATGTTCGCCGGTTGCGACGAGAGCCCGGGCGAGACCGAAATCTATCGCAACCGCGCTTACAAGGTCTACCGGGGAATGGGATCAATGGGAGCCATGCGACAAGGTTCGAGCGACCGGTATTTTCAGGTCAAGGACCATGGCGTAGCGCTTGTGCCCGAAGGTGTCGAGGGCAGGGTTCCGTACAAGGGGCAACTGAGCGAAACCATGATACAACTGGTCGGAGGCCTCCGCTCCGGCATGGGTTATTCGGGAGCCAAGGATCTTAAAGACCTGATGGCCAACGCAGAGTTCATGAAGATTACGGGTGGTGGACTTCGGGAGAGCCATCCGCATGATGTCTGGATTACTAAGGAGCCGCCGAACTACTCGACGCCCTACATGGGTAGCCAATCCGACTAGCTCTCCGTATCACTTAGAGGAATGGCAAAAGAGAAGCAACTTTCCCACCTTCGAGGCTATCTCGAATTCCAAAGCGCCCATCCTCCCCGGAGCGAGGACGTTTATCATGGGATTGGCGGTTGCCTTGTGACCCCTGCTGCGGTTGCAGGAAGCTTCTTCGTTCTCAATGAAGCGATCTCTTGGTTTCCCGCGCTGATTATCTCCTTTGTATTAATCCATGCCGATCATGTTTGGACTTACTCATAAATTTGCCAAGATGATGTGTAGCCCACGCAATGCCGAGGAAGCCGCCCACGTCGAGCGTCACAAAGTAGTTCAGCAGTGGAAGGGCCTTGATGCTAAGAGCAAACTGACGAAGGAACTCGATCCCGTTGCCGGACAGTTGCTCGAAGCGGGGAGCTATTATTGGCGAAAGATTACCGACACGATGGCGACTCCAGCTTGGCAAAAAGACGACCTACCGGCTCACTGGAAGTCTCTTCGAGACCAGTCCTTATCGGTAGCAAATGCAGCCATGAATGAGTTATTTATGCTGTTAAAAGACTGCACTGGAAAACCTTCAAAGACTCGCAAAGACGACTTTCAAGGCGCGTTTGAAAACCTTACTGATTTGAATTTTATGGATGCCGCCCTTGGGCTGTTGACTGCCGCCACTGCAGACGCGAGCATCTATACATTTCAGAGCCCGTACCTGCCCGCAGTGTTTGAACCGGCAAAGCAGCTTGCCGAGAAACTTCGTGACCTGTCCAGTGAAATAGATGAGCTGACAAAGGACGTTCATAATCACGTGGCAAGTATTCCTGGTGCAGCAACTTCTGTGAGTTCGATTGACCTTATTCTCGAAGAGATGAAGTCAGTAAGGATTGCCGAAAGGGAACTCCGCGAAGAAGAGCCTCCACAGCAGCATATTCAGCACTAAGGAACCTGGATCAGGACAAACCTTCCGCCTTTGTAAAGGACTTTGCCAAGCGATGTCAAGTCGGCTATCGGCAATTGTTCAAAAGCGTTCGGAACGGGAGCGATCAAGTAATTTGCCTTCGTAAGCTTGAGAATCTCGGATCTCTGTACAGCGGTGGTGCCAGTACCAAACAACCCCGAACTTGGTTGTTGGTTTCCCCTATAACCATAAAGCATGTTTCTTGCCTTTCCATATTCCGGGGTTTCGCTCCAGTGCCCGGCAAAAGTGTAACTCCCAGTTAATCCGCTTGCCAAAGTATTCAAATCGGGAATGTACGGGGAAGCGTATGAATCGGGCACATCGCCCTTTAAGTCAATTCCGGGCATTGCGGCGACAATCTTCTTGCCCGGAGTCTTTTCTAAGATTTCGAAAATCACGCGGACATCTGCGCCGAGATAGACCGGCAGAGTAATGGTCCTGGCAACATCTCCCCGAATCAGCAATACTTCCCGTTGCAACCAAAAAACGGATGATGCGCTACAAACGATAATCGCCAAGGCGGTGGCAAGATTTCGTGAATTACGATCTCGCTTCTCAATCCAATCGGCGAGGCAGATCGCCGCGAGTATGGCAAGAGGAATCGCAAGTCCCATGAGGAGCTTGCGCTGAAACATCACGGGGACAAAGGGCAAGATCAAGCCGAGTAATGCCCAAGATGAAACGAGATTCCAAGCTGCGCATTTCTTCGCCATCAATCCGATGCTGATAACTCCGAAAGCCAGCAACACTCCTGCGAACGTCCAGTTCAAGAAAGTCCCATCAGTGTGCCCCCAAGAGACCGAAAATATGCCGATTAGAAGCAGAGAGGCGAGCCCAAAACCAAGGCGCCTCTTCGCCCAAGAAAACTCCCCTCTTGGCCAAAGCGAGAAGACCGCAAGGACCAGCAAGGGCAAGTAGCCAAAAGTGATCTGTTGAAATGTCGGGCTCCACGTTGGGGTTGCGGCTCGCATCTGAAAGACCGGGTCGTTTCGATACACGTAGACAAACCAAAGTGCCGCAGGGATCACTCCGGTCATCATCGCAAGAACGCGCAAGACCCAAGCCTTGGACAACGTCTTTGAAACCGCCGAGGCCACGAGTAACCCCACTAAGACAACCCCGAGCAAGAGGACATCGTAGCTGTGAACATTCATAAGCAGCCCGATACACAAGGCACCGAGGCCAACCTTTTTCGCAGATTCCTGAGCGTCCAAAACACAGTCGAGAAAAGCGAGAATCAGGCAAAGGCTCATCACAAACAAACTCGTCGTCAACATCGAAGGGAAGACAAACCCTTCTGGCTGCCACACATCGGTGGGGAGTTGCCCTCGCATAACGCCCGAAAGCGGGTTTGACGAACCCATAGCAACCCCAAACATCTGCCAGCAAAGAAACCCAATGCCTCCTCCGAACACGGTGAGGGCCAGAGCCAGCTTGTGCGTATAAACGGAAACTTGCAAACGAGAAATCAAGCGGCTCAGAAGATGAACTGCAAGAAACGAAAATCCGATACGCGCCAAAGTCTCGGCCCAGGCAATCCCGATCAAGCGTGCAGGTTGTCCGAGAAGCCAGAAGTACAGATGCACGGTTAACCCTGGTTGAGGTTCGGTCGTGAAGCGGTTGTCGAAGAAGAACGAGCCAGACATCGCCTGGTGCATCCAGGCTCCGTAGACCATTTGATCATCGGTGCTGAATTGATAGCCCAGGTACGAGGAACCCGGTGGTGTCGTGAGCCAGCCTATCAAGGCCGGCAACCCGGCAAGGATCGCCGCAGCCCAGGCCAAGATTCGCGTGAAGCGGCGAATCTGAGCCGATTTCAGGTCTGCATCTTGAGTCACGGTTTAATGAGGAATCGGGCGATTCATGCTCTTATAGATTTGTTCGATGGTGTTCTTTGAATCCATCGCTTTCTTGTGCTTCGGATCAAGTTTCAGAGTCTCGCGGTAGTACTTCAACGCCGCTCCGTACTTGTCCTTCGGCTTGAGCGCGGGCGTGTACATGTACCATTCGGCCAAATCAAAAGTGCAGGTGACTAGCTTCTTCTTGGTTGCCGCAGACTTCGATTTTGTATAGGCTGTTTTGGCAGCGGTGTAGGCAGATTGAACCTTGTTGTACTTGGTTCGTTCGGTCTTGTCTTCGATCTTCAACTGCCCGAAAGACATCGAGGCGAGAGAAGTTAGCAATAGTAGGAGGGCGAGGGTTCGGCGAATGACCATATCTGTACTATACTCAGCCTCGTCTTCGCATCGACTTTCTGCGGTCGCCATGTCCTTCTAGCCAGGATTCTATGATCGTGAGCTGAGTGCGAATGAGGTGGACCGCGTCCTTTTCGGTGGTTCCGGCTTCGATGCGGTTTTCCAAAACGAAAAGTGCATTACGGATTTCGATTGGCAGTTTAGAATCCCGCTCTACCGCCGATGCCGACAGCGGCAAGCCAATCGCTCGCTTCACTCTTAGGTTGGCATTGGCCGCTATCAGGCGGATCGACAAATCTGTTTGTTGAGAATTCTGCAGAGTATCTCCAAGAGCGTCCACCATCTCCCGCGCGCCGAATTGCACCCTTCGAAAAGTTTGCGGTACGCCAAATTGTCTACCCAAGCTTAGGCAAACAACGATGAATAAGACGGCAAGCTGCAACTGTATGGACGACATCCACGGTCCGATGGCGCTGGCAATTCCAGATTTGTCGACATTTCCGAACGAGGCTTCAGTGAACACAATCCTTCGATCGAGGGGGACGTACGCGTGAAAGAGATGCAGCAAGAACTTTGCATGGTCATTCTTATCAATAAATCGATTGGTAGCCAACATTCCTGCGTTGGTCGTTATCTCATAGCCTAGTCCTTTCGGCTCGACCCTTACGTATTCGGCTGCTGCGTTGTCAACGAATGTTGCGGTGTACTCACCGCTTGGCACACCATAAAAATCGGTACTTTCATCCGATGCTTCTTCTGGTTTTGGCATCGGAGGACTAATCGAGTACTTGACCTGTGCAGGCTCAAACCGACTCAAGACCGTGATGTTTTTAGCGCCACGAACCGCCTGGCTGGTCGTGTTGAAATCGAGGGGAATATCAAAGGAGAAGACGATGCCGCCTCGGCGAGGATGTTCGTCGATAACACTAACAACTGTTTCTTTTCCTGCGTCCGACCACTCGCCAGCCCAGCTCGAATCTGGATGCCAAAAAGCGACGGCAACATCCGACGGTTCCAGGAGCGGAATTTCTTGTCGATCAATTACGACGGTGTAACCCGCATCTTTAAGAAGTTGGGCAAAGATGCTCGTCCCACTTGGTGCGGTTGATTCAATCGTAGGAAATGACTCCAAGTCCTTACGATTTAATAATAGAATCGCAATGGACAAAACCAAAAGGCCGACGAGCGCGCCCATAATCGCTGTCCAATTTGGAGTCTTCACGACGCCGATTTCTCCTTGAGTTGGACCATCAGCTGAGTGTAAAAAGCGATAAAGTGATCCAGGTCCTCGGGACCGCGTACTCGGTACCCGTACCAAGCCCAGTCGAAGCGTCGTGTGACATCTTGGAAATCCAGACCCGTGGGGCATTTTGCGCTCTTAACAATTCGGCGGTAATGCTCCCAGTTGGTCTCGGTTCGGATGAGCCGAGCGACATTGTAATCATCAAGCCGAACCAAGATTGCAAGATACATGCATCGAATGGCTTCCCGCAACTTTCCCTGCGCACGCAACCGTTCAGCCTCGCTGAGCCATTCGTCCGCGGTCCGATCCGGTTCGTCATCGGCAAGCATCCCACCACCAGCCTTGACCTTTTTCTTCCAAACCCAGCGAAAACGGGTGGCCACGAACCAGATGAAGGCAACAACGCCGCCGAGGATGATCGCCCACATGATCACGTTGAAAATAGCCGTCGCGCCACTAATGTTGGGCGGCCTGATTCGGATGTTTCTTGCTTCTTGTTGGTCCTTCTTGAAAAGCTTCGATGCTCGCTCCATGGCTTTGCCAAACCAATTGCTATCGTTTGTCTCCCCAGAATCGACATAGGCAACGCTCTTCTTGAGTGATTTCGCGCGTTCCGAAGGATCGGCTGTCTCCGGGGCATTGGCTCCACCTTCGGCAATCGCGCGCGCCTTGACCATTGCCTTGAGACGCTTTGGGTCGATACTGCCGTTGAGTTGCGGGTCGAGTGCAAGCGCTTCGGGATGCCGGTCCAACGCTTTTTGAACATCCGATGGACTTTGGGCAGACCGAATGTCCCGGTCCAGGTCGCGAAACGGCGTCTTCGATCCAGCGAAGGCGGTTGCAAAGGAAAGGAGACTAAGCCAAAGGACGATTGCTCGCAAGTTTTGCATCCTCCGCCAAGGTCTCAATATCGTATCCCTCA
>WBZS01001843.1_pt1 | contig 15169 bp, 14 predicted proteins | sample 5204201 | NCBI WGS metagenome assembly WBZS01 (sample SAMN12344357, study PRJNA552823) | activated sludge metagenome | biome: Activated sludge suspended growth; feature: Nitrification reactor; material: Wastewater; isolation source: activated sludge from nitrification reactor of wastewater...
AAATAATTCAGGAGCCAAAGGCGAAAGCCCGAGGCTCTTATTTCATTTGGGGGTCGATATGACTTATATGACTGATTTAGTCCCATTTCTCCATCAACTCCTATTCTGGCCACGTAAAATACAAGATATGAGACTCCTAGCTTTCGGCCTGATTGCAGTTACCCTCACCGGGCAGTACGGGCATCGAAAGACACCGCTCTTCCCAAGTAAGCGCCCGGCCGTGGCGTGCACAAAAGGAGCCGTGACGAAAGTCTATGGCAAAATCTGTACGACCCTCGGCAAGAAAATTACGCAGCTAACGAACTCCTACACAATCACACCGGCACTGGCTGTCCGAATAAAGCGATCGTATGGAGTCCAAATACCAGCTGGATCGAGGATAAAATTTACCGAGAAAATCCGCGAAGTGCGCCAAACCCAAGACGTTGACATGTACATCGAGATCGGGGGGCAATGGCACTACAACGGGAGCAGGCAGTGCATGCGCATGGGGGTGCAAACCATTTCATTAACGCCGGTCTATGCAGCCCCTGTCCTCGGATATGGAAAGTCGCGGGCTCAATATTCTTCGTGGGTCGCCTGCGACAAGTGACAAGGAGACCCATCCCATAACTCCCACTCACCGAATAGCAGCCTCCGACTCCACATCAAACAGATGTACCTGCTCAGGAGCCACCGCGAACTTCGTTGTCTGCCCCTCGCGAATTGGAGTTGCGGCGTCTAGCGACGCCTGCAAACTCATCCAATCTACACTCAAGTAAGCAGTGTAAGTCGGCCCCAAAGGCTCAACCACATCCACCAGCGCCTCAAAAGTTGCTTTGCCGGACAAGTCTCCAGCAGAAGAAGCATCCAGGATAGCCTCGGGCCTAATACCAAGCGTAACCGCCCCAGACCGAGAACGACCGCCGTGAGAAGCAGGCAGTTCCACTCGAATTGGCCCCGCCACCACAAACCCGTCAGTAACCACCGCATCAAGAAAGTTCATCGGCGGCGACCCAATAAACCCCGCCACGAACTTCGTGGCCGGGCGGCGATACACCGTCTCTGGCTCGTCGCATTGCTGAAGAAGGCCGTCCTTCATCACCGCAATCCGCGAGCCCATCGTCATTGCCTCAACCTGGTCGTGGGTTACGTAGATCGTGGTCACCCCAAGCTGCCGATGCAATCTGATCAGCTCGGCTCGGGTCTGGATTCGGAGCTTGGCGTCCAAGTTCGACAGAGGCTCATCCATCAGATAAACATTTGGATTCCGCACAATTGCCCGACCCAGCGCAACGCGTTGGCGCTGACCGCCAGAAAGCTCTTTCGGCTTTCGATGCAACAGCATCTCAATCCCAAGCATCTCGGCGGCTTCACGCACCCGGCGATCGATGTCGGCTCGCACGGCTTTGGCTTGCGCCATGTGAGTGACTTGCCAAAAGAATCCCTTCAGTTCGCGAAGGCGCAAGCCAAAGGAGATGTTCTCGTATACCGTCATGTGCGGATAGAGCGCGTAGTTCTGGAACACCATCGCGATGTCGCGATCCTTGGGTGGAACTTCGTTCACCCGGCGATCCCCAATGAGCAAATCTCCCGAGGTCGATTCCTCTAGACCCGCTAGCATCCGCAAAGCGGTTGTCTTGCCGCAGCCCGAGGGCCCGACTAACACCATGAATTCGCCGTCGCGTACCTCTAAGTTGAGGTTGTCGACGGCGACGATGTTTTTCCCAAACACCTTGGTCACGTTGCGAAAACTTACTCCAGCCACAATCCTTTCATGATGGACGATGCAGCACCGAAGTATGCCGCTGAGCGAATAGGTAGCATAGGAAAGCGAATGAGCACGCCAACTACGATCCGCCTCAAGATTTGCCGCCAGCTCTCCAAGGATCAGGCGCATTATTGGGAGACTTTTGAACTCCCATACCGCGAAAACCTGAACGTCATTTCAGCCTTGATGGAGGTTCAAAAGAACCCGGTCACCACCGAAGGCAAGCAAGTCCATTCCCCGGTTTGGGAAGCGGCCTGCCTCGAAGAAGTCTGTGGCTCATGCACCATGAACATCAACGGCGGAGTGCGACAAGCATGCACGGCGCTGATTGACGACGTCGGAACCCGGCATGGCGACACGCTCGAGGTCACGCTAGAGCCAATGCGAAAATTCCCGCTCATCCGAGACCTCATCGTCGATCGCAGCAGCATGTTCCAGAGCCTGATTAAGGTCAAAGCGTGGGTGCCGATTGATGGCTCTTACGATCTGGGAAGCGCTCCCGTGCAAGACGATCATGTAAGGCAGCTTCGCTATGCGCTCTCGCGATGCATGACCTGCGGCTGCTGCCTCGAAGCTTGTCCCCAGGTTAACGACAAGACCAGCTTTATCGGAGCCAGCGCCATCGGGCAGGCTCTGCTCTTCAATCTTCACCCCGTCGCCAAGAACCTAGCGCCCGACCGCTACGATGCCCTCACAGACGAATCAGGCATCACGAACTGCGGCAACGCTCAGAACTGCGCCGCAGTCTGTCCGAAGGGCGTGCCGCTGACGCAGGCAATTGCCCAGATGAACCGGGAAACGACCGTCTACAAACTCCGACGCTGGATGGGTTTCACCGGCGCATGACGAGGCATCGAACGGACGTCGCAATCCTCGGCGGGGGGATCATGGGCTGGAGTCTTGCTTGGCATCTCAAGAAGCTGAATCCAAGTCTTGCCGTCCTCGTAATTGATCCCGCACCTGATCAAGCGAGTGCTTTGCGGGGAACCGGGGGCGTGAGGTCGCAGTTTGGAACCGAGATCAACATCCGGCTCTCGCTCAAGTCTATTGCTGCTTTAAACCGATTTCAAACCGAAACCGGCTGCGAACTTGAGTGGCAGCAAACCGGCTACCTCCTAGTCACATCTCGCGAGGAACGGCTTGATGTCCTGCGCCGATTCGCCGCCATGCAAAACCGAATCGGTGGGCGAACCAAGGTATTGGATGCGAGCGGCCTGAAACCTTGGGCAAAGGTCATGCGCACGGACGATTTGGTAGGCGGCACCTTCTCGCCGATGGATGGAGTGCTGAATAGCCCAAAGCTCGTGGTTGGACTGATACAAGCGTCGCTGGAGCTCGGAGTGCGCACTTTGAAGAAGAGCGTGACCGAGGTTGGAGAAGGACAACTGCTCGTTCAGAACGGGGAAGTCACCGCCAAAACCGTAATCCTCGCCGCCGGGCACGGGTTGCGCTCGCTAGGGACAATATTCGGACTTGACTTGCCGTTAACCAGCGAACGTCATCAACTCTATCGCGCTGAGAAGCACAGTCTGCCAAGCAACCTCCCCATGATCGTGGACGCAGATACCTCGCTCCATTACCGAGTCCGAGGCTCAGAACTTCTGGTCGGATTCGATGATCCGTCCGTTCGCATTCGAGAGGCCGAGCCAACGGCTCAGCCCGAATTTGAACCGACTGGTATCCCAAACATGCTCCAAAGTGCAGCAGTGCGATGCCCGAATCTTGGGCTTGACAAAGCAAAGCTCGACGGCTGGGCGGGATGGTACACGACAACCCCAGACGGCGCCCCAATTGTGGATTGGGCCCGCGAGAATTTGCTGGTACTTGGCGGCTTCGGCGGTCACGGAATCATGCACGGCTTGGCAATCGGGGATATGGCGGCACACATGATTGTCGAAAGCAAACCCGGCCCCGCCGAGTTCAAACTGAACCATCCTTCGAGCGAAATTCCAGAACTCGTTATTTAATTATCTGCCTTTTGATCCCTGTACCTTACTTGTCGAATTGTAAGAACGGCATCCAAATCCCTTTGATTCCAGGAGGTAGCAGCGGACTTACGCTTGCCGTCCACAACTCCTCGGGGCTTCGAGTATAGAGATCGTCGGGTAGCCACCGCACTGTTGCGAAAGTCGGCTTGCCGCTGGGCATGCTCTTGAATGAAATCCGAACGATCTTCCCGTTGATCTCAAAAGAGCCTGCAGGCTTGAGCTTGCTGACAAGAGCGCTTGAAGCATATACTGTCAAAGCGTTTGCGCTTAGTCCGGGGGGTTCTTTCTGCCCCAGCGAAGTGACGTAGCACGATGTCAAGCCCGGTTCATAAAACCAGAGCTCAACGAGCAAATGCTTTTGCTTCTCAAATCCTGAGCTGGCAAAGGTAATTTCCGCTTTCGAAGCCGCGCCGAGTTCAAAGCGAACGCGCTTAAGACCAAGGCTTCGAGGCACTGCACGCTTGTGCGAACCAGGTATGGACGACATGAGCGTTGGCTTCGCAGTCGGCGGTGCGGTGAATTCGGTTACCTGGTTAGTTAAATATGCTGTTGCAATCAAGAAAGAAATAATGATGATTAACCTCCCCATGGCGGCGAGAAATTGCCCCATGGATAGCCACTTGGCGGCCCTTGGTAAATCAGTTTTCCTTCTTGATTATACACCTTGAGAACGCCAGTTGAAGTGTTATAGATGAAGTGTCGCTTGTGTCCCCTTTGATCTTCGTTTCGCCAGTGAATGAATAGTACGCCATTTATCCACTGGTAAGAGGCATAGTTGTAACCTGGGACGTACGCACATTGTCCGATGATTGCGGTAACTTCAGACGCTTGCAATTTGCCGTCGTGATTCGCGAATCATGACCAATAACAATAACGATATAGTCCCCGCTATCGGCGCCGTACGGATACTTGTCGATGACCCATCCGTCTATCATCACGTCGCCTGTCCCCGGAACCAGGAAGTCCACCCAAAAGTCCCAATCATCTTGACCATCGCCATTAATGTCACCCGGTTGAGGTGTGCCAGCTGCGGCTGGTACTCCGGGTTCCGGATAGCCATCTTTCGGTGGTATCAGGACTTCGCGACCGTCTCCAGGTACCGCCCAATTTGCTACCCACGCCATGTTCGGCGCAACAGCAAATTTCCAGCTGCATGCGGATTCAGTGAACAGCACATTGCTACCAGGCGAGGGTGGATACATCGGGTCTCCTAAAGCAGGCGGCGCTTCATAAGAACTTGTCGCCCACCATGCCACTTCCGATTGGTAGTTACCGGTCATCGTAGTGCTTACCGTTGAGCCATTAACGACAACTGCGCAAGTAGCTAAAGTGGTACCAGTAGCGGCATTAATCAGGGCAGCATTGTTTGCTGTGCAGATACCTGGCAGAAACGCAGTGCCGAGGCACACGATGAGCACCTTACCATTTGCAAAATGCATGCGTAGTAACATCTTGCCATCGCCCACAATCGGCGCGTCCGCAAGCTGGAACTGTGCTACCGCGCTTGTTGTTCCAGCCACCCAAGTCGCGGAAGTTATCGTCGTGAAGCCCCGAACTTCAGCCACCTCAGTCTTGAATGTGATTTGCCCTGGCTGACTTGGGATCGGCGAGATGGTGACACTGCTCTGTTTGCGCCCACAAAGGTAAGCCTGTAATCAGTAGTCCGATAATCAATGAATAAATGCGGTACACGTGAACCCTCCGAAGGCTAAATAGCCAGTTCGATACTATTAGTTTGGGAGTATTGTATCATGAATTCTTGCTTCTGCCCGGTCATTTCTTGTAGGATGACGATCCTTAATACTAGCGGGCGGGCCGAATTTTCGAGCACGCTCACAAGCCGTCCGTGCTTGTTCTTTAAGAATTTAGTTGCGCGTGCAACTAAATTGCTGCAAATTCGGTACTCTTGAGTTAATCGGAGTAAAGAAGTTAAATGATCACATCCAAATTTTTCGGCATCGCCCTCATCATCGCAGGCACAACCACGGGCATCCTAGCCCAAGCTCAAAAGTACACGGTCGTGCGCGACCCCAAGCATAAGCTCGCCCAGGTTGAGAGCAAGACTGCGGTTGAGACTTTTGTCGGAAAGACCTCCGACGTTACCGGAAGTATCACCTTTGATCCAAAGAAGAAGACCGGTAGCGGCTGGATTGAACTCCCCGTCAACAGCATCGACACCAACATCAAGCTTCGCAACGAGCACCTTCAAAGCGAGATGTGGCTCAACTCCGCCAAGAACCCGACGATTAAGTTCACGACGACCAAAGTGAAGTTCATCAAGGGCAATGAGTATGAAGTCACGGGCACTCTGAACCTGAACGGCGTCACTAATCCTGTTACGGCGAAGGCAACCGTGCGACGTATTGCGGCGAGCAATTCAACCAAGGGACTCGGGTTCAATGGCGATGTCCTGAGCGTGAAGACTGCGTTCCAAGTCAAGCTGTCCGACTACAACATCAAGATCAGCGGGCAGGCAAAGGGCAAGGTCGCAGAAACGGTTGACATCAAGCTCGACGTTTTCGCCCAGACGAAGTAAGTGATCAAATTCTTCCTCGTCCTCGCCTGGATTGCGCTCGTCTTGGGCGCAATCCTGGTTCCGGCTTCCTACCTAGTAGAGAATTACTACCGATCAAGGGCCGTGCTTGGGCAACGAGTTGAGCTTGATCAAGCCTCGCTCGAACTCCTTGGCGAACCCGGAAACCTCATAGGCTCGCCGGAACTCTTCGTCATCGACGACCCGAAAGCATTCCTACCCAACGTTAAAGGACCCAAAGACTCCCTCTTGATCAGCGAGGCGTACCTGCGCGAACACCAGATTTATCCGCTCCAGCTCATAACCGTCGAATTCTTCAGTTCGATCGCTCGGCTCGGAGGTGGGATTGCCACAATCCTTGGGCTCATTGGAGTTCTGTGGATCAAGGCAAAGAGGAAAGGTCCAAACCGGTAGAATCTCGGTGAACGATGCGGTTGAACTCGCGTCTATCCCATGTGGGATGAGTATTGTCACTGGAGCTAACCGATTGGCAACAAACCGACGCGTCGAACCTGCGACTGAGCAAGCGCTGATTGAGCAATGCCGTCGCCAGGACTTTGATGCGTTTGGCAAAATTGTTGACCTCTATCAAGCTCGAGTGCTTGGCTTCATCCGCAAGATGGTGCGGGGCCAAGAAGAGGCGCTTGACCTGACCCAAGAAGTTTTCATCAAGGCATACCAGGGATTCGCGCGATTTGATGGAAGGTCCTCGTTAAGAACCTGGCTCTTTCGCATCGCCTACAACCTGTGCGTGGACCGATCCAGAAAGAACGACCGCGCCCCGGACGAGATTGCCTTGGACGGACAATCGGATGACAACCCGATAGAGATTTCGGACAGCCGATGGAACCCCGAGGCGTTCGTCATGGACCAAGAGTTGCAGTCTGTAGTCAATGTCGGGCTGGAGACGATGAGCGAGAAGCTTCGCGGAGTCCTGTTAATGCACGACCGCGAGGACATGGGATACGACGACATTGCCGCGGCCATGGGAATCCCGGTGGGCACCGTAAAAAGCCGGCTGTTCTTGGCGCGGAGCCACCTGCAACAGCATTTACTAAGATATTGGAACGGAGAACGAAGATCATGATTAAGCGAGAATTAGAACAAAAGTTGCGGAGCGACCTGCCACTAACCGCAGGCGACATGGCCCTTTTGGAAGAGGCTCTCGCAGATGGTCAAACGGCGAGTCTCTTGCAAGGTATGCCTGAAGAAGTCCCAAGTTTGGCTTGGCGAAGTGAGCTAAACGAGAAGCTTCGCGCAGTTCAACCGATACCAGCAAAGGCAAAGATCAGTTGGTGGAAGGTAATCACCGGTGGCAGCCTCGCCCTCGGGGTTGCAAGCTCGGTTGCGCTCGTTCTTGTTCTACAAAAGAACGCTGAACTGAATTCTGCTGCTGGATACAAGACACAGGATGTTTCGATTGAGGCGCAGTTATTGACCGCGCACCAAGAGAGCGTAAGCCAGTTGGAATTTGGCGGATCGACACGCCATGCATCAAAGGCAAGTTCAACGACGAAGGAGTTTAAGTGGAGCGACGCAGACTTAGAATCGCTCTAAACCTCGTACTCGCGAGCGCACTGTTTGCGCTTGCAAGTATTACGTTGGCCCAGCAACCGGGCCCGCCCCCTCGTGGCGGCGGCGGCCCGGGGCAAGGCGGCGGCATGCGTCAACGCCCGCCGAAAGATGAGGGTTTCCAGATTCAAGACCCGTTGCTCCGTCGAGTGTTTGAAGCTCAAGCGCGGCTGAGATACTCTGGCACCCGCAATGTCGAATTCCGCGAAGAAGGCGAGAGACGGCAACAAGTCGAATTCATCATCAGAGACAGGAACCGCCAGCGTACGGAATATGGCGCGGGTCCCATGATGGCAGGCACGATCATTATCGAAGATGACCAGAGCCGCATGCAGTATTTCCCCGATCGAAACGAGATCGAGGTCTCACCTTCGCGGCTTCGAGAAGCGAATCAGCGCATGAAGATGGCTTTTCGTGGTCTCTCCAATGGCATGCTGGTGGTGCGCAAAGAGACTGGTGGTCGCATCGCCGGAATCGATACGACGAAGCTTGTCTTTAACGATAGGCGGGGCAACGTAATCCAAGTCCTATGGGTCGATCCCGAGAACGGCATGATCCTCAAGCGTGAGTTACGCGATCCGATTGGCGGGCCACTTGGCTCTTTTGAATTCACTAAAATAAATTACGAGCCTCACATTGATGACCAGGATTTCCGAATTGAGCGCAAGGGCGCGAAGATCGTCAATATGCGGGATCGCTTGTTTGAGATCGCGCGACGGCAAAGCTTGCCTCCATTCCGAATTTCAGAGAACCCCCAAAATCCGAGGCTCATCACAGTTCGCCCAATCGAACTCGGTGGCCACAAGGGAATGGCTCAGCTTTATGGATTTGATGAAGGCCGAGTCTCGCTATTCGTTTTCGACGGTCCATTGGACCAGCGCCGAATAGAATCTTTGGCTCGCGGAGAGATCAACACGCTTTACCTTCAACGTGAAGGAATCAGCCTCCTTCTGGTCGGCGATCTGCCGCCCCAAGAGCTTCAACGCCTTTCCCGCATGATCGCCAAGTAGGTCCGCGGGAACTAAGGCGTATGCTAGACTTTTGAATTGAACGTGGCCGTAACGACCAAAGCTTCGAAAAGAGAGTCGAGAAAACCGCTTAGCCGAAGGGCCAAGTGGTTTAAAGGCATCAAAATCGCCTTCTTGCTTTTCTTCGTAGGGATCGCCGCAGGCGCAGTTTTTGTTTCGATCAAGTGGCGCGAGGCTCTGAACAAGGCTTCCGTAATGGTCACGAATCTGCCCGACATTATGTCGAGCCTAGAGATTCAGCCGACTGTAATCACCAGCGCCGATGGCGCTGAGCTGTTTAGAATCGCCGCCGAGAATCGGCAGCCCGTAAGGATCGACGACATCCCAAAGGTTGTCCGCGACGCGACCTTGGCCGCCGAGGACAAGCGCTTTTATTCACACGACGGCATCGATGTCTGGGCAATCGGGCGGGTGCTTTTCACTAACGCACGCGATGGAAAGATGAGCCAGGGCGGCAGCACGCTTACCATGCAGATCGCGAAACGCGTTTATTCCGAAGGCGAGCGGACCTACCAACGCAAAATTCAAGACATGGCGCTCGCCGTGATGATGGAGCGCAAGCTCACCAAAGACCAGATTCTGGAGCTCTATCTTAATCAAGTTTTTTACGGCTCAGGAGCTTACGGAATCAAGTCGGCGGCTAAGGTCTACTTTGGAAAGTCGCTCGAAAAACTGACGATCAGCGAGGCGGCGACTCTCGCCCGCTGCGTCCGTCGTCCGAGTCAAGACAACCCGTTCAATGACAAGGAAAAGGCGATTGAGAATCGCAACGTCGTTCTCCGGATCATGCTCGATGAGAAGATGATCACGGCGGCCGAGTTCGAGAAAGCCAAAAAAGATCCGCTAAAGCTACGGAAACAGCACAACTCAGTGGTTGCGACCGATAAGGTTTCACCGTATTTTGTGGACTACATCCTGGATTCTGTCCATGCCGAACTTCCGAACATAGACATCAGTCGCGGCGGTTACAAGATCGAAACCACGCTGAATCTTAAGATGCAGAACGCAGCTGATACGGCAGTTCGAAACTTGGTGCGCCGGAATCGACGATCTGGCATTACCACAGGCGCTTTTCTCTTGACCGACCGAGATGGTCGAATCCTGGCAATGGTTGGCGGAGTCGACTACGAGCGCAACCAGTTCAACATGGTGTACCAGGGCCGCCGCCAGCCCGGATCATCATTCAAACCGTTTATATACGCCGCTGCGTTTGAGATGGGTGAGCTTGATCCTAATGACACCTTGTCCAATGAAAGGTTCACCTTAGCCGATCCCGGAAGCGGGAAGCCTTGGTCGCCGAAGAATTCAAACGGGCGTTATGGCGGTTATGTTAGTGTGCGAACGGCCCTGACCATGTCAATGAATATTCCCGCAGTCCGGGTTATTGATCGAATTGGACCGGACGAAGCGGTCAGCTTTTGTCGTGGCGTGTTTGGCTTTAGCTCAGTTTTAGACCCTGTATTGCCCTTGGTCCTCGGAGCATCGGCGGTATCGCCGATGGAAATGGCACAGGGCTACAGCGTGTTTCAACTTCATGGCGATCGCGCCACTCCATTCGGCATCCGCCGAATATATGGCCCCGACGGCAGCGTCGTCATCGACAACCAGCCCAGGATTCTGCGCGGAGTCCTCAGCGCTGAGAAGGCAGAGATGATGGACAGCCTCTTGCGCAGCGTTGTCACGAGCGGTACCGCCACAAGGGCTCGAGGCATAAACAACGCTCGGGGCAAGACTGGCACGACGAGCGAAAACAGAGACGCGTGGTTCGTGGGATACACCGACCAACTTATGGGCGTCGGTTGGATCGCGAGCGAAAAGCGGGTCGGGGATCGCTGGGTTTATGAGCAAATGCCTGGGGTCTATGGTGGCACCTTTACGATTCAGATTTGGAACGACATTATGAAATTTGCCCAAGCCGAGATCGGGGAAAAGAGCCGATCGATCAAAGAGATTGGGCACGGCTCGGTCATCGCGCCAGACAAGCCAAAGCCGCCGCCAGATGAACCTACAGGCGACGGTACGGACCCGAAGCCGGCCGACGAATGGACTTTGCCTCCGCTGGAACCTGCGCCTAATATCAACAAAACTCCAGATCGAGAACCGCCAAAGACAGACCCACCCCCGACGGACAATGGTGGTGGTGGAGCCGCGCCTTCAACAACGGGCGGTGACGGTCAAAATCCGCCGGCGCGAGACTGATTCATGTCCGTAATTCACACAGAAAAAGGGCTTCAACTTGGGCTCCGCGTCCTCATCTTCCCCTTCCTGCTCGGCTCGGTATTTATCGCTTTTCTCCTTAGGCTTTGGTACTTACAGGTCGCCGTTGCCGATGTACTTCGCGAGAAAGCAGATGTCTACGGCTCCGTAAAGGTAGAGCGGCTCGCCCCGCGAGGGATCATTGTCGATCGCAATGGCAAATCGCTCGCAAGCATCAGGCCGTCTCTCGTTATCACTGGAATTCCGAGCGAAGTGCGCAAGCATCCTGAAGCCCTAGACCGTCTGAGCGCGCTGATTGGCGTACCGAAAAAGAAACTTCAAGACAAGCTTGACGACGGCAACTGGCGACCGTATCTGCCGACTCCGTTGTTCGTCGGGGCAACGATTCAAGTCGCAACTCGAGTGGCGGAGATGCGCGAAGAGTTGCCGGGCCTCGGTGTTGAATCTCAATCGATGCGTACCTACGCGGATACCTATAGCCTGGCCCACATCTTGGGTTATGTTTGGACGCCTAACGAAAGAGACAACAAGCGTCTCGAAAAAGATGGACTTAAGACGGCGGACTATGTTGGCAAGGTCGGCATCGAATATGTCTATGAGCGCGAGCTTATGGGCGTTCCCTCGGTCGAGCAGATGGACACGGATTCACGAGGGCGGCCCGTGCGTCGGCACGGTGAAGAAAGCGCGGTGCCTGGTTCTAAGCTTGTGCTGAGTCTTGACACCGGTCTCCAGAAGTTCGCAATGGAACTGCTCAAAGGTCGCAAAGGGTGCGTCGTTGCCCTCGATCCGACCAATGGCGAGGTCTTGTGTCTGGTTAGCTCGCCAAGCTATAACACAGAGCTATTTCTGAAAGGAATCTCCCGGGACGCATACGCCGCGTTACAAGCGGACAAAGACCTTCCTCAGATCAACAGAGCGATCTCGACTCCCTACGCCCCAGGTTCCACGTTCAAGATCGTGACTTCGATTGCGGCGATGATGGCGGGGAAGTTTTCTCCTTCTCGGACCATGTTTTGCGCGGGCTATTACGAAGTAGGCAACCGCAAATTTAAGTGCCTTGGGCATCATGGAAATGTGTCCTTCAACACCGCCTTCACGAAATCCTGCAACGCCTATTTCGCGGACATGGGAGTTCGCGCGGGGCCAGAGTTCCTGCGCAAGGCATGCGAAGCAGTGGGGTTCGGGCACAAATCGGGAATCGATTTGATCGGCGAACAGCGTGGGGTCGTGCCGACCGAGGAATGGATCAAGCAATGGCGCAATCCTCCCAAATGGTACACCGGCGACACGGTGAACTTCAGTGTCGGGCAAGGAGAAATTTCCGCGACGCCGATCCAGATGGCGTGCCTCGTCATGCTCGTTGCCAATCATGGCGTGGCGTACAAACCGCATCTTGTCCGTCGACTTGTACCATCGAATCCGAAGGAGCCTGCGCAGGACATCAAGCCTGAGATGATCCATAAGGTTGACGCCTCGGCTGAGTTTTGGAGGATCCTTGAAGGCGGGATGGCAAGCGTAATTTCATCCGGAACGGCAACAAAGGCGCGCATTACGGGCCTGGATTGGGGCGGCAAAACCGGAAGCGCAGAGAACCGAAAGTTCAAAGAGACTCACTCCTGGTTCGTAGGCATCGCCCCGCTCAACAATCCCAAGATCGTAATCTCTGTGGTGGTTGAGAATGCCGGGCACGGCGGCGACATCGCCGCGCCGATTGCGGCTTCGATTGTCAAGCGATACTTGCGGCCTCAGGGTGCCGAAGTTGCTTCGATCTCCAGTCGCTCAACCGCGAGCTCTGCTTCCTTAGCTCGCTCCAGTTCTTTGAGCGACCGGTAGAGTTCGGCGAGCTGCAAGGCAACTTCCTTGGCTTTGGTCATTTTATCTTTGGCTTCCGCCAAAGTCTCGCCCCCAAATCCTAACCCGCTGTTTACAGGGTCCGCCTGCAGGATTCTTGGGACGGTGATCTTGCGATAGAGTAAGTATCGGTCCAGGGCTTCTTGAAGAAGCTTTGCTCGCTTGGTTAGGTCAGGCTCGGATTTGGCTAAGTAGACTCGTGCAGAAGCTGTTTCAGTTGGAATCAACTCAGGCAAGGAACGGACTTTGAAGTAGCTCGTTTGCTCGACAAGCACCTCCTGCTCGGCAACATTCTTAGCTTCGTCGGCTTTGTCTTGTGTGACTAGCAGTTCTCGAAGAGCCTCAAAGGTCAGCAAGTTGTTCGGATCGGATTGGAGGGCTTTGCGCAAGGTCCCTTCGGCACCAACGTAGTCTTTCCCTTTAGCCTGGACTCTCGCCCACGCCCTCAAGTGTTTCATCGATGGAGCGAGTTCGGCGGCTTGCTCAAAATATTGCTTGCCTGGCTCGCCCATTCTTGCCGACCACAGGCCCTTGAGATACTCCAGATCGCCGTCCCCTAGGCTTGGAATCGCCTTGAGCTCGTCGAGCGCTCCAGGCTGCGACATACGACCCAAGACGCTGGCCTTTGAGTACTCGAGGTAGCCGAAGGTCAAGCTTGTTATGCCAATCACGATGCCGAGGAGAGCGCTGGACAGCCTCATCGGTCGCGGTGTTAGCTCAGGAGCGCTGGCGTCGTTCGCGAGTTGCAATCCAATCCCGAGCAGGGCAAAGAATAGCATGCCAATCCCAAAGACATACAGATCGCTATCGACAAAACTGTGTGCGCACGAGGCGATGATTGCCGCCGTGACCCCTGCGCGGAGCACGTTGCGTTCAACCGGCATGCTTCGGGCCCCTCGAAAAATCTCCCTTATCCAAAGCAACATCGTGAGGAACAGCAGACCAATCGCGAGAACTCCACCCTCAACAGCGAGCTGCAAGAAGGAGTTGTGAGCCATTACCGTTTGGGTGTTCAGGCCCGGACGCGCAGACTCATGGCGGAAGGTGCCGAGTCCTGTCCCTTCCGGGGAGTCTTTGGCTAGTTGGATGGCTGACTTCCAAAGCAAAGATCGGAACCCGGACGACTGCTCGGTGGTCTCGCCAGCTTGGCTAACTCTCGACATCGATCCGGGTCGCATTCCCACGACCATAATCGCTACTGCCAAAAGCGGCAAAATGATCAGGCCACAGCGCTTGATGCCTCCCCAAATCCCTGCAACCACGACCAAGGAAATTAGGCCAATAACAAGGGCAATTAGGCCACCTTTGGACTGAGTAAGCATTAACGCGAACATCATTAGCGTCGCGCTTAACCCACAAAGGAACCGCTCGATTCGCTGGCCGGACATCATCAACCCCAGCGCTGGGAAAATCAGAAGTAGGAACAATCCGGCAAGGGCGTTGGGGTTGTTGTAGTCAGCGAAGATGCGCCACGACGGATCGGTTGAACGCATCGACGCATACTCGGCTATTCCCTTCAGAGCAACCAGCGATCCCGCTCCGACCGCGCACTGGAGCATGAGTCTCGGCCCCTTGTCTCGACCGCATACTGCGGTAGCCGTAAAGAACGCAATTGTGTAAGTTGCCCACTCCGTCCATGATTGCAGGCTTGCAAACTTAAAATTGGACATTGCAACAGAGATCAACAAGACCGATACAAATGCCAAGAGCGCAAGCGTTATCTTATAGGCAGGCAAGGGAATGACCCGTCTTTTGATCAAGAGAATCGCCGCAGCAATAACGACAGGAATTCCTGCTATAGCATGAGCAAATTGGGGCAGTTCACCGCCGCTCAGTCCAGCAAGGAACTCCCCGGGCAATATCGGCAAGGTTTGGATTGAAACTTGTCCACCGAGAATCACCGCCAGAATGATGGACAAGGCGAGTAGTCCCTGTTCCAAACTTATACTTATCTTCACTTCTTGAGCCGCCTTTTGATCGCGTCAATAACGTTCTTGATAAGAAAAAGGCTCGCCCGAAAACTTAGAGCAAATGCGGCGAATATATACAAGAATGGCCTCAAAAGAACAAAACTCTCGCGCAAATTATGTTTCGCGTAGTAGCGCAACATCGACCGATGGAATCGCACGATCATTTTGTTGGCGACTTGGTCGGTGCTCCTGCCGATAGCGTGTGTAATTACAGCGTCGGGAACGTAGACAACTTTGAAATCCGACTCCCATGCCCGCTT
>WBZS01001844.1_pt1 | contig 15164 bp, 3 predicted proteins | sample 5204201 | NCBI WGS metagenome assembly WBZS01 (sample SAMN12344357, study PRJNA552823) | activated sludge metagenome | biome: Activated sludge suspended growth; feature: Nitrification reactor; material: Wastewater; isolation source: activated sludge from nitrification reactor of wastewater treatment...
GCAGCCTGGCCGAGCAATGGCAGGACGAGCTCTACCGCCGCTTCCACCTGCCCTTCGAGATCCTGACCAACGACAAGCTCGAGTCGGCCCGCTCCGGCAACTGGTTCGTCGAGAACGATCTGGCCATCGCGCGCCTCGACAAGCTGGCGCGCAACGACGACGTCAAGGCTAAGCTCACAGCCCCGGATTGTCGTTACGACCTGATCGTGGTCGACGAGGCCCACAAGCTCTCGGCCACGTTCTTCGGCGGCGAGATCAAGTACACCAAGCGCTATAACCTCGGCCTGCTGCTCTCCGGCCTCACCCGCCACTTCCTGCTGATGACGGCCACGCCACACAACGGCAAGGAAGAGGACTTCCAGCTCTTCCTTGCCCTGCTCGACGGCGACCGCTTCGAGGGCAAGTTCCGCGGCGGCGTGCACCAGGTTGACGTGTCGGACCTGATGCGCCGGATGGTCAAGGAGAGCCTGCTCAAGTTCGACGGCCGCCCGCTCTTCCCTGAGCGCATCGCCACCACCGTGCCGTACAGGCTCTCGGACGACGAGGCCCGGCTGTACCACGACGTCACCGAGTACGTGCGCCAGGAGTTCAACCGCGCCGACAACCTCGGCAACGACGGCCGCAAGGGCACGGTCGGCTTCGCGCTGACGATCCTGCAGCGCCGCCTGGCCTCCTCGCCCGAGGCGATCTACCAATCGCTCAAGCGCCGCCGCGACCGGCTCGAGAAACGCCTGCGCGAGATCGAGATCCTCCAGCGTGGTGCCCAGCTGGCGGCGATCACGGCCGGCCAAACGCTCTCGCCCGACGACGTCGAGGACCTCGAAGAGGCGCCCGAGAACGAGGTCGAGGAGACCGAAGAGGAGATCCTGGACCAGGCCACCGCGGCCAGCACGATCCAGGAGCTGCGGGCCGAGATCGAGACCCTGCAACGGCTCGAGGCGCTGGCCGCGACTGTGCGGCGCGAGGGCACCGACACCAAGTGGCGCGAACTCTCGCGCCTGCTCGATGAGATATTCTCGCCCGGCGGCAGCATCTACCAGGCCAAGACCGAATCGGGGGGCGAGAAGCCGCCCGAGAAGCTCGTCCTCTTCACCGAGCATCGCGACACGCTCAACTACCTCCAGCAGCGCATCGGCACCCTGCTCGGCCGGCCGAACGCGGTGGTGACGATCCACGGCGGGCACGGCCGCGAGGAGCGCCGCAAAACACAGGAGACCTTCCTGGGCGACCCGACGGTGCAGGTGCTGCTGGCCACCGACGCCGCCGGCGAAGGCATCAACCTGCAGCGCGCGCACCTGATGGTCAACTACGACCTGCCCTGGAACCCGAACCGGCTCGAGCAGCGCTTCGGCCGCATCCATCGCATCGGCCAGCAGGAGGTCTGCCACCTGTGGAACCTGGTGGCCGACGACACGCGCGAGGGCGACGTCTATCGGACGTTGCTCGACAAGATCGACGAGGCTCGCCAGGCGCTCGGCGGCCAGGTCTTCGATGTGCTCGGCAAGCTCCAGTTCGAGGGCAAGCCGCTGCGTGATCTGCTGATCGAGGCCATCCGCTACGGCGAACGGGCCGATGTGCGCGCCCGCCTGACCAAGGCCGTTGAGAGCGCCGTGGACCGCACGCACCTGGAGGACCTGATCGAGGATCAAGCCCTGGCGACCGACGCCATGGACTCGAGCCGTGTGGCGCGCGTCCGTGAGGACATGGAGCGGGCCGAGGCGCGCCGCCTGCAGCCGCACTTCATCGAGTCGTTCTTCATCGAGGCCTTCAAGCAGCTGGGCGGCACGATCCGTCAACGCGAGAGCCGCCGTTACGAGATCACGCACGTGCCGGCGTCGGTGCGCCAGCGCGACCGCCTGATCGGCCTGGGTGAGACGGTGCTGCAGCGCTACGAGCGCATCACGTTCGAGAAGGGCCTGATCAACCCGGTCGGCCAGGCGCTGGCGACCTTTGTCTGCCCCGGCCACCCGCTGCTCGACGCCACGCTCGACCTGACGCTCGAGCGCCATCGCGACCTGTTGCGCCGCGGCACGGTGCTGGTCGACGACACGGACCTGGGCGACCAGCCACGCGTGATCTTCTACCTCGACCACACCGTGCAGGACGGCAGTCTGCTGGCCAACGGCGACCGGCGCACGATCTCGAAGCGCATGCTCTACGTCGAGATCGCGGCCGACGGCACGGCCCGACACCTGAACTACGCCCCCTACCTCGACCTCCGGCCGCTCCGCGCGGACGGGGCGTCCGGGGACGAGCCGGGCATCGACGCCCTGCTCGACCGGCCCGAGTGCAAGTGGATCACGCGCGAGTTGGAGAATCAGGCGCTCGAGCACGCCATCGGCACGGTCGTGCCCGACCACGTGAGCGAGGTGCGCGAGCGGCGGCTGGGCTGGGTGGCCAAGACGAAGGCGGCCGTCAAGGATCGGCTGACCAAGGAGATCTCGTACTGGGATCGGCGCGCCGAGGACCTCAAGCTGCAGGAGCAGGCCGGCAAGCCCAACGCCAAGCTCAACTCGCAGACGGCCCGGCGCAACGCCGACGACCTGCAGAACCGCCTGAGCCGGCGCCTGGCCGAGCTCGACCGCGAGGGCCAGATCGCGATGCTGCCGCCGGTCGTCATGGGTGGGCTGGTTGTCGTGCCGCTCGGTCTGCTGGCCAAGATGGCAGGCAAGGACCTGCCGCAGATGGTCGACACGAACGCGGTGGCGGCCCGGGCACGCGCGATCGTCATGTCGGCCGAGCGCGCCCTCGGCTGCGCGCCGGTAGATCGCGAGTTCGACCACCTCGGCTACGACATCGAGAGCAAGGACCCGGGCACCGGGCGCTTGCGTTTCATTGAAGTCAAGGGCCGGGTGGCGACCGCGGACCACATCACGGTGACCAAGAACGAGATCCTGTACTCGCTCAACAAGCCCGAGCAGTACATCCTGGCCATCGTCGAATTCCTGGAGGGCGGCAACCACCACATCCATTACGTCTGGGAGCCGTTCAAACGCGAGCCCGACTTCGGCGTCACGAGCATCAACTACGACTTCGACGAGCTGCGCCGGCGTGGGCAGCCGCCGCAGCTTGAGCACCCGGCCGTCGAGGTTGGGTAGATAGGCGCCGGTGAACGCAGGCGGCCCGGTGGACAGTTTGCCAGGGTGCAACCGGCCGCCAACGGCCTGCGAGGTGTCAGCATGAAGTATCGTTTGTACGTCGATGAGGTGGGCAATTCGGATCTGGGCTCATCCAGCAACCCGAATCATCGTTACCTCAGCCTCACGGGTATCGCCCTTGAACTCACCTATGTGGACCAGGTGTTATTCCCTGAACTTGAAGCGCTCAAGCGCACCTACTTTGGCTCCCATCCCGACGATCCGATCGTTCTGCATCGAAAGGAACTGGTCAACAAGCGCCAGCCGTTTGAGGCCTTGCAGAACTCCTCAACGGAGGCTGCCTTCAATGCCGACCTATTGGGGCGGCTGAAGCAATGGGAATACGTGGTCATCACGGTCATCATCGACAAACAACTCCACAACGAGCACTACCAGGTGTGGCGTTACGATCCCTATCACTACTGTCTCAAAGTGCTGGTGGAGCGCTATGCCCTGTGGCTCGGTCAAAGGCAGGCCCAAGGCGATGTGATGGCCGAGTCGCGCGGTGGGCGGGAGGACATCCGCCTCAAGGCATCGTTTGAGCGCGTCGTCAACGAAGGCAGCGAGTATGTTCAAGCCGCTGACTTGCAAAATCGGTTGACCAGCCGCCAGCTCAAGGTCAAGCCAAAGGCCAACAATATTGCAGGTCTCCAGCTCGCCGACCTGATCGCGCATCCGAGCTATCGGGGTGCACTGGCCAGGCGTCAGAATCAGCCCTTGCCAGGCAATTTCGGCGGAAAGATTGCGGCGCTACTGGAAACGGAAAAGTATCATCGAAGCCCAAGTGGCAAGATCCTGGGTTGGGGCGTCAAGTGGTTGCCTTGACACTCCCATTAACGGAGAAAGCCCCTTTTCGGGGGCTTTCCGATGGCAAAGCCATCCACCTCCGGCTAACCGGATTAACAATTATTGTATGTTGACACCATTTTGATGTCAACTGACAGCTTTGATGTCACCCGACACTTTCACAGATTCCTAAGGTATGCCATGACCGTCACCAGCAAGAAGCTCATCGAAGTGGCGTTGCCACTCGAAGCGATCAATGAGGAAGGTGCTCTTAGGAAGCGAAAAGCTCCCTCTGGATATCCCACGACGCTTCACAAGTGGTGGGCTCAAAGGCCCGTGGCAGCAGCGAGAGGTGTGATCTTCGCCCAGATGGTTGACGACCCCTCCAGCTACCTCGATGAGCTGCGCGGCGATGATAAGCTGCGCCGCAAGGCTGAGCGTGAACTAAAAAAGCGCCTTAACGCGCGCGAGGTTGTCGTGGCCGAGTTCGAGCAAGCCACACGCGCTGGGCTAACCATGAGCGCGCCGGGTCCTGAGCCCACGCTCGACGATGTACTGGCCGAGTTCGAACGCGAGCGGCTATTCAAGATCATCGAGGATCTCATACTCTGGGAGAACACGACTGACGAGAGTTTACTCACGAAGGCCCGAGGCGAGATTTGGCAGAGTTGGCGTCGCGCATGTGCGCGGAACGCAGACAACTCAAGAGCAGCAGAGTTGTTCAATCGACACTCGCTTCCACCTTTTCACGACGTGTTTGCCGGTAGCGGCGCCTTGCCCTTGGAGGCTCAGCGGCTGGGCCTCGAGGCCCATGCCTCGGACCTTAACCCGGTGGCGGTGCTGATCAACAAGGCCATGATCGAAATCCCGCCTAAGTTCGCGGGCAGGCCGCCGGTGCATCCGCCCGAAGAGGGTCAGACTGAACTACCGAGAGAATGGAAAGGTGCGCACGGCCTGGCCGAGGACGTACGCAGTTACGGTCAGTGGATGCGCGACGAGGCCGAGAAACGCATCGGCCATCTCTACCCCAAGGTCGAGATCACGGCTGAAATGGTCAAGGAGCGGCCGGACCTCAAGCAATATCTTGGCCAGAGGCTGACAGCAATTGCCTGGATATGGGCTCGAACCGTAAAGAGCCCGAACCCTGCGTTTTCCCACGTTGACGTGCCGTTGGCGTCGACCTTCATGCTCTCATCCAAGGCCGGAAAAGAAACCTACGTGCAGCCGGTGATCGAGGGCGACGTTTACAGGTTCACCGTAAGGGTGGGTAAGCCTAAGAATTCGGAGGCAGTGAAGAACGGCACTAAGTTGGCGCGCGGGGCAAACTTCAAGTGCTTGATGTCTGACTCGCCCATTCCCTCCGAACACATCTATTCAGAGGGAAAAGCTGGGCGCATGGGCACATGCCTGATGGCAATTGTCGCCGAGGGTGAGCGCGGTCGTGTATATCTCAGCCCGACAATGGCGCACACCGCTATCGCAGAGTCGGCAATTCCTAGCTGGAAGCCCGAGCTGTTGATGTCAGAGAATCCCAGATGGTTCTCACCGCCAATGTATGGTCTGGCTTCCTACAGTGACATTTTTACCCCACGGCAGCTCGTGGCACTTACGACCTTCTCCGACTTGGTGAGTGAGGCTCACGAGCGCGTGAAGAGCGACTCCGTAGCAGCAGGTATGGCGGATGATGGATTGGGGTTGGAGGCGGGCGGAAAAGAGGCGCAGGCGTATGCGGAGGCAGTAGGGGTCTATTTGGCGTTGGCGATAAGTCGCGTGGCAGACTACGGATCAAGTATTGCGACATGGCGACCAAAGGACAGCGCCATGCGCTCGACAATGCCAAAGCAGGCCATCCAGATGAGTTGGGATTTTGCTGAGGGATCCCCTTTTGGATCGTCAAGCTCTGGCATCCTGGAATGCGCCACTGTGGTTTCTAAGGCACTGAAACTACTGCCATGTAATTCATTTGGAGTGGCAAGTCAGCAAAGCGCCAGGGAAACGACACTCGCAGCGAGTCGTTCAGCAGTCGTCAGCACCGATCCACCCTATTACGACAATATTGGGTACGCCGACCTATCCGACTTCTATTACGTTTGGCTCCGACGTTCGCTCCGCAACGTGTTTCCTTCGCTCTTCGCGACCTTGGCCGTACCAAAAGCAGAGGAATTCGTTGCCACTCCGTACAGACATGGAGGCCGGGATAATGCAGAGAGGTTCTTCATGGATGGAATGACGCAGGCCATGGCTAATCTGGTCCGCCAATCTCATCCCGAGTATCCGCTCACAATCTACTACGCCTATAAGCAGTCCGAAACTGAGGATGAATCTGGCACCACGAGTACGGGTTGGGAGACCTTTTTGAATGCCATTAACCGTGCAGGCCTGGCGGTCAGTGGCACGTGGCCCATCAACACAGAAGGCGATAACCGGCAGGTTGGCATTGGAACGAATGCGCTCGCGTCTAGCATTGTGCTTGTGTGTCGCCCAAAGTCACCCCATGCAAAATCTATCGTGAGACGTGATTTTGTTGATGCCCTCAAAAGCGAACTTCCTCAAGCACTCAGACTACTGCAGGCTGGCAATATCGCTCCAGTAGACCTCGCGCAGGCTGCAATCGGGCCCGGTATGGGCGTATTCTCCCGGTATGCTCAGGTATTGGATGCGGAAGGCAAAGCGCTCACGATACATGACGTGCTAACGCTCATCATTCAAACGCTTGATGAGGTCACCGCAGAGCAAGAAGGCGACTTCGATGCAGACACGAGATGGGCGTTGGCCTGGTTCGAGCAGGCAGGCTTCGATGAGGGTGAGTATGGCGTTGCCGAGACACTCTCAAAAGCCAAAAATACCAGCGTGGTGGGAATGGTCCAGGCCGGCATCGTGGCCTCTAGCCGGGGCAAGGTGCGGTTGCTCAAGCCAGCCGAATTGCCGGACGATTGGGAGCCGGCCAACGACGCGCGGCTCACGGCCTGGGAAGGCCTACACCACCTCATCCGGGTGCTCGAGTCCGGGGGCGAGGGAGGCGCGGCCGAGCTCGTGCGCACGTTGGGCAGTCAGGCCGAAGTAGCTCGTGAACTGGCGTATCGACTGTTTACAGTCTGTGAGCGTCGCAAACGCGCAGCCGAAGCGCTGAGCTACAACGCCCTTGTGCAAAGCTGGCCTGAGATCATGCGTTTGGCGCAGCAAAGCCATGCCGAAGACCCCGAGCAGGGTCGCCTTCTGTAGTTATCCCATTGGTGCTTACTGTTTCGATCTAGAGGAATCACGCCATGGCCATCACCAACCGCGACCGCGTCGGCAAAGCAATGGAGCTGCTCCGGGATGGCCTCGCCCCCTACGTCGAACGCGAGTTCAAGAACCTGTACAAAGAACGGGCACTCGCCGAGGCGCGCAACGTCGTCGGTGCAGACCGCAACACTTCCAGCAAAGCCATCGCTGAGTGGGATGTGTCGGCCCTGGTCAAGTTGATGTCCGACTCGTGGCAGAGCGTCTTCCGCAACACCCTCGGCTACAGCGAGCGCAGCCTGGTCAGCGAGCTGCGTGAGTGGCGCAACAAGTGGGCGCACCAGGAGAACTTCAGCAGTGACGACGCCGAGCGCGTGCTCGACTCGATCTCACGCTTGCTCACTGCGATCTCAGCGCCACAGGCCGACGAGGTCGGCAAGATGAAGCAGGAGCTGCGCCGCCAGGTGTATGAGGAGCAAGCGCGAAGTGAGCGCCGGCGCGGCACAGCCTCGCTCGTCGAAGGCGCGTTCGCAGGCGGTATGAAGCCGTGGCGCGAGGTCGTCAACCCGCACCCCGACGTCGCTTCAGGCCGCTACCAGCAGGCCGAATTCGCGGCCGATCTGTGGCAGGTGCACATCGGCCAGGGCAGCGACGAGTACCGCAAGCCTGTCGAGTTCTTCCGCCGCACGTACCTTACCGAGAGCCTGAAGCACCTGCTCATCGGCGCCGCCCAGCGCCTCACCGGCCAGGGCGGCGATCCTGTCGTGCAGCTGCAAACCAACTTCGGCGGCGGCAAGACGCACTCGATGCTGGCGCTCTACCATCTGTTCTCGGGCGTCGCAGCGGCCACGCTGCCGGGCATCGAGCCCATGCTGGCCGAGGCCGAGCTGCAAACGCTGCCGACCGCCAAGCGCGTGGTGCTGGTGGGCAACAAGATCTCGCCTGGCAACCCGGTCACCAAGCCCGACGGCACGGTCGTCCGCACGCTCTGGGGCGAGCTGGCCTACCAGCTCGGCGGCAAGGCTGCTTACACCAAAGTCGCGGCCGACGACGAACGCGCCACCAGTCCCGGCGATCGCCTGCGCGAGCTGTTCGACGAACACGGGCCGTGCCTGATCCTGATCGACGAGTGGGTGGCCTACGCCCGTCAGCTGCACGACCAGGCCGACCTGCCCGGCGGCACGTTCGAGACCATGTTCTCGTTTGCCCAGGCGCTGACCGAGTCGGCCAAGCTGGCCAGGAACTGCCTGCTGGTCATCTCGCTGCCGGCCTCCGACACGACAGGCTCGCCGCACACCCAATCCGACGACGTCGAGGTCGGCGGCATCCGCGGGCGCGATGCGCTCGACCGGCTGCGCAACGTCATCGGCCGCATCGAGTCGTCGTGGCGACCGGCCAGCGCCGAAGAGGGCTTCGAGATCGTGCGTCGACGCCTGTTCGATACCCTCAGCACTGAAGGCCACAAGCAGCGCGACGTCACCGCCCGCGCCTTCGCCGAGCTCTACCGCCACGAGAAGGCCGAGTTCCCGCGCGAGTGCAGCGACGCCGACTACGAAAAGCGTATCCAGGCCGCCTACCCGATTCACCCCGAGATCTTCGACCGCCTCTACACCGACTGGTCGACGTTGATCAAGTTCCAGCGCACCCGCGGCGTCCTGCGGCTGATGGCCGCCGTCATCCACAGCCTATGGGAGAAGGGCGACAAGAATCCGCTGATCATGCCCTCGACGGTGCCGCTCGATGACCCGCGGGTGCAGTTCGAGCTGACCCGCTATCTCTCGGATAACTGGACGCCGATCATGGAGAAGGACGTCGACGGCCCGTCCTCGTTGCCGCTCAAGATCGACGGCGAGGTGCCCAACCTCGGCAAGCTGCATGCGGCCCGGCGCGTGGCGCGCACCATCTTTCTCGGGTCCGCCCCGACCGCGGCCGCCGCGCATCGTGGCCTCGAGGATCGGCGCGTGCGCCTGGGCTGCGTCATGCCCGGCGAATCCCCGGCCGTCTTCGGCGATGCCTTGCGCCGTCTGGCGGGCCAGGCCACGTTTCTGTATCAGGATGGCCCGCGCGTCTGGTACTCGACCCAGCCGACGGTCACCAAGCTCGCCGACGACAAGGCCGAGCAGCTCAAGCGCGACCCCGACAAGGTGACCCACGAGCTCGAGCGTCGCGTGCGCATTGACTTGAATAAGCGCGGCGACTTCAGCCGCATCCATCCCTTCCCACAATCCGGCGGCGCTGACATCGCCGACGACTACGACTCGCGCCTGGTGGTGCTGGATGCCGCCCACCCGTACTCCAAGGAGGCGGGCAACGCGGCCGAGAAGCTAGCCAGCGAGATCCTGCTGACGCGCGGGAACGCGCCGCGCAAGTACCGCAACACCCTGGTCTTCCTCGCGCCCGACAAAGTGCGCCTACAGGACTTGGATGAGGCTGTGCGCCGCTACCTGGCCTGGTCGTCGATCCTGGACGAGACCGACGTGCTCAACCTCGACCCGCAGCAGGTCAAGCAGGCCGAGACCCAGGAGGCCAGCGCCGAGAGCGCCGTGAACGCGCGCATCCCCGAGGCCTTCAACATGCTCCTGGTGCCGACCCAGGCCAACCCGCAGGCCTCGACCATCGAGTGGCAGGCCATCCGGCTGCAGGGCAACGATGCGCTGGCCGTGCGCGCCTCCAAGAAGCTGCGCAACGAGGAGCTGCTGATCGGCACGCTTGGCGCCACGATCCTGCGCAAGCACCTGGACGACGTGCCGCTCTGGCGCGGCAACTCAGTATCGATCAAGCAGCTGGCCGAGGACTTCGCCAGTTACCTGTACCTGCCGCGCCTGATCGGCCCCGAGGTGCTCGTCGACGCGATCCGCAACGGCCTGAGCCTGCCCAACTGGGAGGCCGAGACCTTCGCCTATGCGGAGTCATACAACGCAGAGACGGGTAAGTTCGCGGGAAGGCGAGCGCCCTACTCCGGCACCGTGACGTCTGACAGCCCGAGCCTCCTGGTCAAGCCAGCCGCTTATCGAGCCCTTGAGATTGCAGAAGCCGAAGCGGCGGCCGCTGCGGCCGCGGTCACGACGGATGAAAGCGGTAGCGGCCCAGAACCGCACACAATCCAGGCCACCGGCATACCCAGTGGATCCCAGGTTGGTACTCCGACCGTTACGCCTGCAAAACCGAAACCGCGGCGGTTCCACGCGACGTTCGACTTCAGCGACCCGGCCCGCGTGGGCCGGGATGTCGGCAAGGTGGCTGAGGAGGTCATCGCGCACCTCACCAGCCTGGTTGGCGCCGATGTGCGCATCACGCTCGAGATCGAGGCCAATGTGCCCGGCGGCGTGGAGGACAAGGTGGTACGGATCGTCAGCGAGAACTGCCGGACACTGAAGTTCAAGGATTTCGGGTTCGAGGTGGACTAAAGCAGCCCGTGAACGAGGATCGATCGCTTTAATCTGCTGGGTTGCTCCAATTTCGCCGGACCGATCCAATTGACAGGTTCGCGGTGCGGTTGTGAACCGAAGACGCATGGCCAATCGAATGAATAATGTAGCTCGCGACAACTTCAGCTCAACCACAAAGGCGATTTTGGCTAAGCGAGTGAATTATGTTTGCTCAAATCCTGCTTGCCGAAATGCGACAAGCGGTCCACATAGCGACCCCAACAGGGCTACGGTGCTGGGCGATGCGTCGCACATCACGGCGGCGGCGCCAGGGGGAGCTCGATATGATCCAGGCCTAACGTCGGATGAACGCAAGAGCGCCGAAAACGGGATCTGGCTGTGCAAAAACTGCAACCGTCTGGTGGACAACGACGAGCTAACCTATCCGGTCGATCTCTTGTACGAATGGAAGCGTCAGGCTGAGGAAAACGCCGGCCAAGCGATCAAGCGCGATCCGGCTGCGACGTGGGCAACCGCACTTTCACCGGCAATGGGGCTGTTTGCGCAACCATCCAATCCGATTGTGGCCGGACTTGAGCGGAGTTTTGGCAGCGGGCTAGAAAAGGCGCTTGAGAACTGGCGGTGCGGCGAGGTTGCCAAGGTAGAAGCTTGGCTGAAAAGCATCCGGTCCAGTGAAACGACCTGGGGGGCCCTATCCAGTGGTTCCAGAGCGCATGCGATCCGTCTCGAGGCCAGAGTGCGCTTGGTCGTTCACGCCGATTTGGCCGGCGCACAGGCGCTGGCGACCGAGGCGCGGGCACTAGATGGGTCGGCAGCGACCGTCAAGTTGGACAGTCTTCTCGCTCACTACTCAACGGGTCCACGGGCGGCGCTTCAGGTGCTGGAGTCTCTCAGTGCGACCACGACAGACACCGAGCTTCTCCACTACCGGAGCGCGTATCACCTGGAGCTCGGTGAGAGTCGAGAAGCGCTGGCCATTTTGCGAACCCTGTCCGGCGATCCGTCTGAAGACGCTGAAACGCACCGGTTGCGGGCACTGGCGTGTCTCGGAAGTGGCAATCTGGAGGAGGCGCAGAGCGAGATCCGCAAAGCGGCAAGACAGAGCCCGAAATGGGTTTACGTTCAAAAAGCGCAGGCCATCATCCTTTATCACTCCACACTTTCGCCAGTTGGACGCGATCGAGTGATGACCGGGTGGGCTCAGCCTGTCGACATGGCAATCGTCAAACAGGATAAGACAAGCCTTGAGCACCTGCTCAAGGCCGAGACGAAGTTCAAGAAGCTGGCCAGCAGGCCTGATATTCATGCAGACGAAAAACAGCATCTTGAAGCCTGGCAGCTGGCCTGCATCGCCAATCAAGAAGGGCGACAAGAGGCGGCCAGTGAGATGGCTAACCGTCTACTCAAGCGGAATCCTGACAATGCCGGTGTGTTGGCTTGGACGCTCACTCGCGGGTATGAGTTCGACAAGGACGCTAGTCATAGGGCGCTTATAGGGCGTCTCAGCGCCGGGACAGCAGAGGTCTTGCACGTGCTTGTCTTGGCTAGCCTCGAACTAGATTCAGGGAATGGCACGCAAGCGCTCGACGTTCTCGAACGCGCAGAGCAGATCTTTGAGGCCAGCGACAATCAGCAGGTGTGGCGCGCTTGGAAGGTGCGCGCTTTGTGGGCGGTAGGGCGTGCAGAAGAGGCCCGGGCCACCGCGGCTGCTATCGAAGACCCCGATCAGCGCGCCGACGCGGAAGGGGTGTTACGGCTCGGTCGTGTCCAGTCAGGGGAGCAGACAGTCGAGGTCGCGTGGTTGGATACGCAGGATCCGCACACTCGTCTCGCGATTTGGCGAATGGCCTTCGGGCGTGGCCACTGGGCTTTCGTGGCCGATCATGCTCCCGAACTAGTTCAGACGTTTCGAACAGCCGAGGTACTCATTCTGGGTGTGGCGGGCACACATAACGCCAGACAGCCAGCGCTTTGCCTGAAGCTCCTCGAGGATTATGCGGATTTGTGCGCTGTCCTGCCCCTTGATATCCGGCGCGTTCGCATTCTGAGCCGGCGAGCCGTTGGAAGGGTGGGAGAAGCACGAGAAGACGCCGAACGATTGATGCAGGAAGGCAATCACATAGGCGATGCCTTAACCGCAATACAGTTCGCGATCGATACAGGCGACCGTCGGGGGATAGTCGAGCTGGCTCGTCGTCTTGATGAACATCCACAGCTCTCCGGCCCAGATTCTCTGACGCTGGCCGGTCTGGTGCAACAAGACGATCCGGATCTGGCGCGGGCATTCTGGCACCGTGCTGTGCGCGGTTCGTTGCCGATCGAGTCTGTAGGGCCAGCGGTCGATCTCAGCTTCCGGCTTGGATTGGAATCCGAACTCCCAAGCCTGGGCCCCGATTTTCAGCCTACTCCGACAGGTCCTTTGCGCACCCTGACCTGGCCGGAGTTGCGGGAGCTGATCACGGCTCGGCAGGAGCAGATCAGCGATTTCAACGACCGATATCAGCGAGGTGAGATCCCCATTCACATGCTCCTGGACCTGGTGGGCGCATCCGTGACCCAAACCCATCATGGAGTACCTGTCCAACTCGAACGCGACCCAGCACCCCTATATACACCACCGGTATACATCCGGCACGGAGCCCGCCGGCTGGCAACTGGCAAACTGCTAGAAGAAACTGACCGACTTTGCTTGGACGTCACAGCACTGTTTTTGGGTCACCACCTTGGTATTTTGGATGCCGTTGAACAGACGTGGGGACCGGTCTGGGTGCCATTTAGCCTGGGCCAGGTATTAACCACGGTGCGCGATACCGAGGGGAGAGTTCAGGCCAGCCAACGCGCCCAGTTGGCGGTTGTGGAAGGCTTGCTTAGCCGCGGACTGATCCGGACCGGTTCGCCCTCCCCGATCGGGCCAGGCGGGGCCGACAGTCTTCCAGAGGGTCTCTCCAGTGAGCTGGCCCGAACACTCGAGCTGGCACTCGCGACCGGGGGTGATGTCGTCGAATATCTGCCTTTGCACCATGCCACAGATCCTGAGACGCAGATCCAAGTGCCCCCTCTCTTTGCCGAGAGACTAATCACTGCCCGAGCCGTGCTCGACGGGCTCCTAGAACGTGGGCGATTGACAGCTGCCGAGCATGCGTCAGCGGTCACTAGACTAGGCGCAAATGGGCTAGCGGTGTCCACGCATTTGCCGTCCGCCGGTGCACCCCTGTATTGTGGGGCTCAGATCCTCTACCTGCTGGCTGGGACCGGCGTGCTTGAGCAGATATGCCGAAACTTCGTCGTGACCGTCCCGCTACACGAACTCTCTATCCTTCAGACAAACCTGCGGGAGAGGGACCAGCACAATCTGAATATGACCTGGCTGACGGGTCTGATTGATCATGTACACACCGCCATATCGGCCGATCGAATGCGGCTCTTACCCGATCCTGCAATCTCCGACGCACCTAGCGCGACAGCCGGACCGCTGATCCGCGCCCTAACTGACTTGCTAGGTGCGCCGCTTCAGGCTAGGGACGTGGTCTGGGTCGACGATCGCCACATCACTGCGTATGAGACAGCTGGCGATGCCCGTGTTGTGGGCGTCAGCGAAGTATTGGCCGCCCTTTGGGCGCGCGGTGCGCTCTCCGAAGAGGCCTACTACACCTGCCTGTACCGGTTACGAGCAGCCAACATGCGCTGGCTACCCGTGTGTGAGGACGAGATCCTCTACCACCTCCTGCGCTCGTCTCTGGATCAAGGTAGCGTCAGGCCGACGCGGGAGCTGTCTGTGTTGCAGGCTTACGTGAACGCTTGCCTGACGAAAGCTTCGAGACTGCTCCGTCCTGGACCCGGGCCACAAGTAAACGGGGAACTGCCATTTCTGGCCGGACTGAGTCATGGCCTGTGGTCGGCTCTGATCGCGACTTGGCAGCAGCCGACCAGCATCGAACACTGCCAAACGCGCAGCGATTGGCTCGCCGATCACCTTTACCTGGGCAGCGTCGAACTGCGCGAACTGGCTGACCTACCCACTAGCTCTACAGTGACACGCGATGTGTGGTTGCGCGATTTGGCTTCGTTGATTGCGCTCAGCACCACGATCAACGAGCCTGGTCGCCGGCAAGCTTATGTGGATTGGCTGTACGCTCGTTTAATTGGCCCGCACCGGATGAGCGATGCTGAGCTCACGGCCGATCTGGCCTCCGCACTGCGAACGGTAATTGATGAAATGATCCTGGACCAGGCTCCGCCAGAGGGTCAGGCGGTTGCGGACCATGCTGTGCGGATGGTACTGAGCGCCCTGCCCGCTCCAGTGCGAGCGCAGATTGACGCTGACCACGCCTATATTGCGCGCTTCGGGTTCGAGCCGGCGATCACGCTCGACGGTCTTCGATTACCGGCCGGGGAGTTCTGGCGCGCTATAGAGGAGACCGTCAATGGGCGGTCGGCAACGATCACAGCGAGTAGCGCTGGCGCGCCAATCACCCTGAGCTCCGCTCCGCGTGATGATGGGGCGCCTGGCTTTCAGTACCTCCATCCCGAGACGGGCCAACTGAGGATCGTGCACGACTGGAATCTCACAGCGTGGCGCGACGACGTGTCCCGGCGTGCGGAGGGGTTGCTTCGCGACCAGGACCTTTTC
>WBZS01001847.1_pt1 | contig 15130 bp, 15 predicted proteins | sample 5204201 | NCBI WGS metagenome assembly WBZS01 (sample SAMN12344357, study PRJNA552823) | activated sludge metagenome | biome: Activated sludge suspended growth; feature: Nitrification reactor; material: Wastewater; isolation source: activated sludge from nitrification reactor of wastewater...
GCAGCGCTGGCTGGCACCCATGACGGCATTGCTCGACACGACTTCGCTCTCCAGGCTCAAGTGGCGCTGCCGCCGGGGCATGCTGGAGAACGACCTGTTCATCGAGCGCTTTTTCGGCCAGCACGAAAGCCAACTGACGTCCCGGCAAGCCGACGCACTGCTGCAGCTCATGGACCTTTCGGATAACGACCTGCTCGATCTGCTGCTACGGCGGAAAGAGCCTGGAGACGACATCAACTCGCCCGACGTGCGCGAGGTGCTTGGCATGTTGCGGACGCCTCCGCACGGCCCGGCACACGCCGCATGATCGCTCCCTTACCTCAAGCAACCACCCTGGACATGAAACTCTCCGACAACAAAGCCAAGCTGTCCTTTTCCAACGGCAGCCCCGAAGTGGAATTGCCCGTCTATCAGGGCACCATCGGTCCCGACGTGATCGACATCCGCAAGCTGTACGCACAGACCGGCCAGTTCACGTACGACCCGGGCTTCATGTCCACCGCTTCGTGCCAGTCGGCCATCACGTACATCGATGGCGACAAGGGCGAGTTGCTGTACCGCGGCTACCCCATCGAGCAGTTGGCCGAGAAGTGCGACTACCTCGACACGTGCTACCTGCTGCTCAAGGGCGAACTGCCCAACAAGGCGCAGCGCGACGACTTCCACAAGGTCGTGCTCGAACACACCATGGTGAACGAGCAGATGCAGTTCTTCCTGCGTGGCTTCCGGCGCGATGCGCACCCCATGGCGGTGCTCACCGGCCTGGTGGGTGCCATGTCGGCCTTCTATCACGACTCCATCGACGTGCACAGCGCCGAGCACCGCGACATTGCCGCCATCCGCCTGATCAGCAAGATGCCCACGCTGGTTGCCATGGCGCACAAGTACGGCGTCGGCCAGCCGTTCATGTATCCGCGCAACGAACTCAGCTATGCAGGCAACTTCCTGCGCATGATGTTCGGCACGCCGTGCGAGGACTACAAGGTCAACCCCGTGCTTGAAAAGGCGATGGACCGCATCTTCATCCTGCACGCCGACCACGAGCAGAATGCGTCCACTTCCACTGTTCGCCTGTGCGGCAGCTCCGGCACCAACCCGTTCGCCGCCATCGCCGCCGGCGTGGCCTGCCTGTGGGGCCCCGCGCACGGGGGCGCCAACGAGGCCGCGCTGAACATGCTGGAAGACATCCAGAAGATGGGTGGCGTGGCCAAGGTGGGCGAATTCGTCACCAAGGTCAAGGACAAGAACTCCGGCGTCAAGCTGATGGGCTTCGGCCACCGCGTGTACAAGAACTACGACCCGCGCGCCAAGCTCATGCAGCAGACCTGCAATGAGGTGCTGGCCGAACTGGGCCTCGAAAACGACCCGCTGTTCGCCCTGGCCAAGGCACTCGAGAAGATCGCGCTGGAAGACGAATACTTCGTCTCGCGCAAGCTGTACCCCAACGTCGACTTCTACTCCGGCATCGTGCAGCGCGCCATTGGCGTGCCGGTCAAGCTGTTCACCGGTATCTTCGCCCTGGCCCGCACCGTGGGCTGGATCGCCCAGCTGAACGAAATGATGAGCGACTCCGAGTACAAGATTGGCCGCCCGCGCCAGCTGTACACCGGCGCTGCTCGCCGCGACGTACCCTGACCGATGTGGTGCGCGCTGTTCAGGCGCGACCCCGTCAACTGGCCCGCCCTCGTGGCGGGCTTTTTCTTGGGCGTCCGTTCTGGTTCAGCGCGCCACGAATCGGGTGACGACGAATGCGCTTGAGGCACGGGCGATTCGATAACGAACCGTCAATCCACGCCCGTCACCGCAGCTCGTCGCCGTCCAGGTGTTCCAGCGCGAAAAGCGGCACGTTGGCTTGCCGGCTCAGCCACAGACCACCCCCCATTTCCCGCATGTGCTCGCGCAGCCCACGGCGGTACAACGCAACCCGGTGACGAAACTGGCGCGCGTCGGTCAGGTCTTCGTCGATCATGTCACGCTCGTAGTCCTCGCGCGCGACAGCCTCGACGTAAAGCGCGCCACGGCTCAACCGCCCCAGGTTGACCACCAGCGCGCGCTGCAGGTCCGACGGGTCCAGGTAGGGCAGCACGCCCTGGCAGATCACCAGGTCAAACGGCTCCTGTGCCGCATAGTCCGCCACCGAACCGCGCTCCCACCCGTAGCGCTGGCAAAGGTAGTCGCTGATCTCGACACCGTGGTAGCTCGCGCCGGGAAAATGCCGCGCGATCAGGCCCTGCCACAGGCCAATGCCGCAGCCCATGTCCAACACCTGGCGCACCGGCACCCGCAGGTACTGAAGATACGCAGCCACAAACGCCCCCAGGCGGTCCACATGCGCCCGATCGAGCACGCGTGTCTTCTTGTCGAAATAAAAGCGCTGGTAATAGGCTTCGTCGAACGTGGTGGCTGGAGCAGATTGCATAGATAAATACAAGGGTGAAAGCGCAGGCACGCACCGAATGCGTGACTTGAGTAAAAAACGGGCTCTCGCGCTTATGCAGCAAGCGCGAGCAGCTTCACTTTATATAGCATGTCGGCGGGCATCACATCCTTCAAGCCAGCCGGTCAGGCCAGCGCGCACCATAACCCAGTCGCTGAGGGACTTTGCGTCACGGCATTGGCACGCTCAGTCATTCCCCCTCACCACGCGGGCCATCGCGATTCACGATGTCTAGGCTTGCCGTTGCTGAGACAATTCCAGCAAGCAATCTTCAAACACGACGCCCTACCGACGCCCGTGAAACCCACCGAACGCAGCTTCGCCCGCCGCATCGACCTGACGTCGCTGCAGCTGTTCGTGGCCGTTTGCGAAGCGGGCAGCATCGGTAAGGCGGCCGAGCGCGAGTTCATCGCTGCCTCCGCCGTCAGCAAGCGACTGGCCGACCTGGAAGGCGCGCTGGACGCCGCCCTGCTCTACCGCCACGCGCGCGGCGTCGACCTGACGCCCGCCGGCCAGGCCCTGTTGCATCACGCGCGCAGCCTGCTGTACGGACTGGAGAAGATGCAGGGCGAGTTGAGCGAATACGCCGACGGCGTGCGCGGCCATGTGCGCATGCATGCCAGCATCTCGGCCATCGTGCAGTTCCTGCCCGAAGACCTGGGCACCTTTGTGCGCCGGCACCCGGCCGTCAAGGTGGACCTGGAAGAGCACCTGTCGTCCGAAGTGGTGCGCGCCGTGCAGGAAGGCGCGGCCGATCTGGGCATCTGCAACGTCGACGCCGTCGCTTCGCCCGGCACCGCGCTGCAGCGGCGCCCGTATCGCAGCGACCGGCTGGTGCTGGTGGTGCCTGCAAGCCACGCGCTCGCCGGCCAGCGCGCGGTGGCGTTCGCCGACACGCTGGAGTTCGACCACGTCGGCCTGCACGCCAACAGCTCGATTGCGCTGGCCACCCAGCAAGCCGCGGGCGCCGCCACGCGCCCCATTCGCCTGCGCATCCGCGTGACGGGCCTCGACGCCATGTGTCGCATGATCGACAACGGCCTGGGCGTGGGCGTCATGCCCCAGCGCGCCTTCACGCTGATGAGCGGCGCTGGCGCGCTGCGCGCCGTGCCGCTGACCGACCCCTGGGCCACGCGGGCCATCGAGCTGGTGGCGCGCGACTTCGACACCCTGCCCGTCACCGCCCGCGCACTGGTCGATCACCTACACACGGACGCGGCGTCTTCGCCATCCGACGCGCGCTACTCGGCCGCATAGAATTTCAACCATGTCACCCGCTCACGCCATGACCGCACGCACGCTCTACGACAAACTCTGGGACGATCACGTCGTCCACACCGAGGACGACGGCACCGCCATCCTCTATATCGACCGCCACTTGGTGCACGAAGTCACCAGCCCGCAGGCGTTTGAAGGATTGCGCGAAGCCGGCCGCAAGGTCTGGCGCGTCAGCAGCGTCGTCGCAACGGCCGACCACAACACCCCCACCACGGGCTGGGAGCGCGGCTACGACGGCATCGACGACCCGATCAGCAAGGAGCAGGTCACCACGCTCGACGCCAACATCCGCCAGCACGGCGCGGCGGCGTTCTTCCCCTTCCTGCACGCGCGCCAGGGCATCGTGCACGTCATCGGCCCCGAAAACGGCGCCACCCTGCCCGGCATGACCGTCGTCTGCGGCGACAGCCACACCAGCACCCACGGCGCCTTCGGTGCGCTGGCGCACGGCATCGGCACCAGCGAGGTCGAGCACGTGCTGGCCACGCAAACGCTGCTGGCCAAGAAGGCCAGGAACATGCTGATCAAGGTCAATGGCAAGGCCGCACCGGGCGTCACCGCCAAGGACATCGTGCTGGCCATCATCGGCAAGATCGGCACCGCCGGCGGCACCGGCTACACCATCGAGTTTGCGGGCGACGCGATCCGCGCGCTCAGCATGGAAGGCCGCATGACGGTGTGCAACATGGCCATCGAAGCCGGCGCCCGCGCGGGCCTGGTGGCCGTGGACGACAAAACCATCGAGTACGTCAAGGGCCGCCTGCTGGCGCCGGGCACCGATGCGGCCAGCGGCAAGTTCGTCGGCGGGCCCGAGTGGGACCAGGCCGTGGCCTACTGGAAAACGCTGCACTCCGACCCAGGCGCCAAGTTCGACACCGTGGTCGAACTGGACGCGGCGCAAATCGTGCCGCAAGTCACCTGGGGCACCAGCCCCGAAATGGTGCTGGGCATCGACGCCCGCGTGCCGGACCCCGACAAGGAAAAGGACGACACCAAGCGCGGCGCCATCGAGCGCGCCCTCACCTACATGGGCCTGGAGCCCAACAAGGCGCTGAACGACATCCACGTCGACAAGGTGTTCATCGGCAGCTGCACCAACAGCCGCATCGAGGACATGCGCGAAGCCGCCGCCATGGTGAAAAAGCTGGGCCGCAAGGTGGCCGGCAACGTCAAGCAGGCGCTGGTGGTGCCCGGCTCCGGCCTGGTCAAGCGCCAGGCCGAGGCCGAAGGGCTGGACAAGGTGTTCACCGCCGCCGGCTTTGAATGGCGCGAGCCCGGCTGCAGCATGTGCCTGGCCATGAACGCCGACCGGCTGGAACCCGGCGAGCGCTGTGCCTCCACCAGCAACCGCAACTTCGAAGGCCGCCAGGGCAATGGCGGCCGCACGCACCTGGTCAGCCCGGCAATGGCCGCGGCGGCTGCGGTGCACGGGCATTTCGTCGATGTCCGTGCTTTCATGTAGGGCCCGGCAACGGGAGTCAATTCAACTCAATCCGAGGAGTTTCACCATGATGAAGAAAATTGCCATGCTTGTCGGCGCACTGACCGTTGCTCTGACCACCCTGACGGCCTGCAACACCGTGGCCGGTGTGGGCAAGGACGTCGAAAAGGCCGGCGACGGCATCCAGAACGCCGCTGAAAAAGCCAAGCGTTGAGCCAGGTGCGGCATGCGCCGGCGGCATCCACGCCGGCGCATGTCCCCTTTGCCATTCGCGGCCACGCCCGCCGCGCCGCATCACCGCCCCGCTGTCGCAGGGCATTTCTCTCCTGACCACGCCCGCCGCATCGCCGCGTCGCAGCCATCGACCGAATCATGGAAAAGTTCACCATTCACCAAGGCCTGGTCGCACCGATCGACCGCGCCAACGTCGACACCGACGCGATCATCCCCAAGCAGTTTCTCAAGTCGATCAAGAAAACCGGATTCGGCCCCAACCTGTTCGACGAGTGGCGCTACCTGGACAAGGGCGAGCCCGGCATGGACCCCGCCACGCGCAAGCCCAACCCCGACTTCGTGCTGAACCAGCCGCGTTACGCCGGCGCGTCCGTGCTGCTGGCGCGCATGAACTTCGGCTGCGGCTCCAGCCGCGAGCACGCGCCCTGGGCGCTGCAGCAATACGGCTTTCGCGCGATTTTGGCGCCCAGCTTTGCCGACATCTTCTTCAACAACTGCTTCAAGAACGGCCTGCTGCCCATCGTGCTGCCCGAAAGCGCCATCGCCCGGCTGTTTGACGAAGTGGCTGCTTTCCCCGGCTATCAGCTCACCGTCGACCTGCCGCGCCAGGTCGTGGTCAAACCCGATGGCACCGAGCTGCCGTTCGACGTGCAGCCCTTCCGCAAGGAATGTCTGCTGAACGGTTGGGACGATATCGGCCTGACGCTGCGCCGGCAGGACAAGATCAAGACCTTCGAAGCCGAGCGCCTGGCCGCCAAGCCCTGGTTGGCGCACTCACTCAACGCTTAAACACGCAGCATCCGGACGCAGAGGACGCCAAGGTTCCGCAAAGGACGCAAAAGTAAAAACCAAGATGGGTTTGTTCTGCGTCCTCTGCGAGTTTCTGCGTCCTCTGCGTCCGGCTGTTTTCTTATTCATTCTCCTGATCGATCCATGAAAATCGCAATCCTCCCCGGTGACGGCATCGGCACCGAAATCGTCGCCGAGGCGGTCAAGGTCTTGAAGGCACTCGACCTGAAATTCGAGCTGGAAGAAGCCAAGGTCGGCGGCGCCGCGTACGACGCGCACGGCCACCCGCTGCCCGAGGCCACGCTCAAGCTCGCCAAAGACTCCGACGCCATCCTGTTCGGCGCCGTGGGCGACTGGAAGTACGACAAGCTGGACCGCCCGCTGCGCCCCGAGCAAGCCATCCTGGGCCTGCGCAAGGCGCTGGGCCTGTTCGCCAACTTCCGCCCCGCCATCTGCTACGAGCAGCTCACGCACGCCAGCAGCCTCAAGCCCGAGCTGGTCGCGGGCCTGGACATCCTCATCATCCGCGAGCTGACGGGTGACATCTACTTCGGCCAGCCGCGCGGCCGTCGCGTGTCGCCGGACGGTCACTTCCCCGGCGCCGAGGAGGCTTTCGACACCATGCGCTACACGCGCCCCGAGATCGAGCGCATTGCCCGCGTCGCCTTCGAGGCCGCGCGCAAACGCGGCAAGCGCGTCACCAGCGTCGACAAGGCCAACGTGCTGGAGACTTTCCAGTTGTGGAAAGACGTGGTGACCGAGGTGCACCAGAAGGAATACACCGACATCGCGCTCGACCACATGTACGTCGACAACGCCGCCATGCAACTGGTGAAAGAGCCCAAGCGCTTCGACGTGGTGGTTACCGGCAACATGTTTGGCGACATCCTGAGCGACGAAGCGTCCATGCTCACCGGCTCGATCGGCATGCTGCCCTCGGCCAGCCTGAACGACAAGAAGCAGGGCCTGTACGAGCCCAGCCACGGCAGCGCGCCCGACATTGCTGGCAAGGGCGTCGCCAACCCGCTGGCGACCATTCTGAGCGCGGCGATGATGTTGCGTTTCTCGCTGAATCAGCCTGAGGCCGCCGACCGCATTGAAGCGGCGGTCAAGAAGGTACTGGCCCAGGGCCTGCGCACGCCCGACATCTACAGCGAAGGGACGACGAAGGTCGGCACGCGTGAGATGGGCGAGGCGGTGGTGAAGGCGCTGGGCTAAGCACCGCCCGAACCTGTGGGATTTCGAAAGGTCAGCATGTGCTCGGCCCACTGCTGGGCGTTGACAACCTTGACGCCGTTGAAACGCTTGCCGTAGCCCGCCTTGAAATCCCGATCTCCGGTAACCAGCAAGTCGCAGCGCAAGGCAATGGCGGCCAGCAACACCGGGCGATCCTTGGCGGGTAGCCACGACACGACGTCGGCGTTCGGATCCAGTCGCTGCGCATCTGCCAAATCGACCTGTCGCAAGAGGGATTCAAGAGTCTGCAGGCCATCGGAGCCGACCTTTCGGCTGATGTTTCTTCTCACCTCGTTCACCACATAGGCGTCTGCAACGTAGGTGTAGCCCCAGTCGATGCCGAGCCGAAACACCTTTCTGATCGCGCCCTCCGACCGCGCGGCAGAAAAAAGGATGTTGGCATCGAGATAGACGCGGCGCTGACGATTGGAAAGCCCCAGCGGCGGAACGCTCATCGTCGTTGTTCTTTCAAGGGCACTGGAAAGCTGCCGATAGAGCCGGCTGCGCAAACTTCAGCTCAAAGACCCTGCGTCTTCAAGTACGCCGCCAGCTCCGCCTCGCCCTCGTCAAACTCCCGAATCCGCTCATCGGTGTAAATCTCGATGGGCAAGGTCACAGCGGGCCGCAACAGCAGTCCTTCGGGCGTGGTCTCGGCGATCAATTGATCGTCGGCCTTCAAGCCCATGGCTTGGCGCAGCTTGGCCGGCAGCGTGACAACGCCGCGGCTGTTGATGGTGAGAGTGGCTTGCATCACTTCATTTTACTGAATTGCAGTAATTCTGCAATTCATCCAACACCATGACCGTTGTCCGAGCCTGCTTGCACGCCGTCCTACACCACACCGACGCCTGCGTGGGTAAGCTGATCGCCTCACACATTGGGCACACACATGGCCGAAGACACCACCCCCGACGACGCCCCCCGCTCCACCGCCCGCGTGGTCTGGAAAGGCGCCATCAGCTTCGGCCTGGTGCACATCCCCGTGGCCCTGTATACGGCGACGACCAGCAGCGGCGTCGACTTCGACTGGCTCGACAAGCGCACCATGGAGCCGGTGGGCTACAAGCGCGTCAACAAGAAGACGGGCAAAGAGATTGCCGCCGCCGACATCGTGAAAGGCGTGGAGGTGGAAGACGGCCACTACGTCGTGCTGAGCGCCGACGAGATCAAGGCCGCCTACCCCAAGACCACTCAGACGATCGAGATCGAGACCTTCATCCGCGCCGGCGAAATCCCGTTTGTCTACCTGGAGCGGCCGTACTACCTGGCCCCCATCAACCGCGGCGAAAAGGTTTACGCCCTGCTGCGGGAGGCGCTGATCGCCAGCGGCCGCGTGGGCGTGGCGCGCGTGGTGATCAGTACCAAGCAGCACCTGGCCGTGCTGGTGCCCAGCGGGCCGGCGCTGATTTTGAATCTGCTGCGCTGGGGCGGCGAGATCAAATCGTTCGAGGCGCTCAAGCTGCCGCCCGAAGGCGCCAAGGCCGCCGGCCTGAAAGAAGCCGAGCTGAAAATGGCCGAAAAACTGATCGAGGAAATGGCCGCCCCGTGGGACGCCGACGACTTCCGCGATTCGTTCAAGGACGAGATCATGCGGCTGGTCAAGCAAAAGGCCGAGGCCGGCGAGGTGCAGAGCGTCGAGAAGGTCGCCTCGCCCGGCGCCGCCAAGCCGGGCGCCGAGATCATCGATTTGACCGAGCTGCTCAAGCGCAGCCTGCAAGGCGGCGGCAAGCCATCGGCCAAGGACGAGGAGACCGACGATGCCGACGCCAAAGCGCCCGCAAAACCAAAAGCCAGCCGCAAGCGCGCCTGACGCGGTCGCCGCGGGCTCCAAGCCAAAAAAGGCGCCAGCGCTTGCTGGACGTGCGCGAGCAGCTACAAAAAAAGTAGTATCTAAAAAATCCACCGCGAAGCAGACTCCCAAGCCCGCGTCGTCGTCTGATCAAGACGCCCCGCTCGCCCGCTACCACGCCAAGCGCGACTTCACCCGCACGCCCGAGCCAGCCGGGGCCGTTGCCGAGGCAGCGGGTTTCAGCTACGTCATCCACAAACACTGGGCCAGCCACCTGCACTACGACCTGCGGCTGGAGCTGGGCGGCACCATGCGCAGTTGGGCCGTGCCCAAGGGCCCGAGCCTCGACCCGCGCGACAAGCGGCTGGCCGTGCAGGTGGAAGACCACCCCATCAGCTACAACGACTTTGAAGGCCAGATCCCCGCCGGGCAATACGGCGGCGGCCGAGTCATCATCTGGGACCGCGGCAGCTGGTCGCCCGCGCCGGGGCACGATGCGCAAGCCGGGCTGGCGGCGGGCAACTTCAAGTTCGCGCTGCACGGCGACAAGCTGCAGGGCGGCTGGGCGCTGGTGCGGTTGAAGGACAGCCAGCCGGGCAAAGCCAACTGGCTGCTGATCAAGGAAAAGGACGCCTTTGCCCGCCCCGCCAGTGAATTCAACGTGACCGAGGCGCTGCCTGATTCGGTCGGCCCCGCCAACCCGCGCGCCGAGCCCGATGCCATCCTGGCCGACACGGTGCGGCAGATTCGCGCACGCAAGGCTAAAACAGCAGATTCAGCATCAAATCTGCCGCGGGTCGACGTGAACAAAGCGCGAGCAGCTATCAAATTTGAACCGCGCCAAGATCACCCTCTCCACCCGCAGGGGGGAGAGGGAGGGGTGAGGGGGCGGGCGCGCAGCGGCCGTGGCGGTGGTGATTCGGTCGCCCAGTCACCCTCACCCCAACCCTCTCCCGCAGGCGGGAGAGGGAGCAAGAAATCCGTCGCCGAATCCAAGTCGGCGCCATTGCCCGACCTCATCGCCCCCCAACTCGCCACCCTGGCCAGCGATCCGCCACCCGACGCCGCCAACTGGCTGTGGGAGCTGAAGTTCGACGGCTACCGCCTGCTGGCCCGCATCCACGCCGGCCGCGCCCAGCTGTTCACCCGCAATGGCCTCGACTGGTCGGCGCGCATGCCCGCCCTCGTCCGCGCGCTGGCCGCCCTGCCGGTGCAAGACGCCTGGCTCGACGGCGAAGTCGTGATGCCCGGCGCCGACGGGCTGCCCGACTTCGGCGCGCTGCAAAACGCCTTTGACGGCCGCAAGACCGACGCGCTGGTCTATTACGCGTTTGACCTGCTGTGGCTGGATGGCCAAGACTGGCGCCCCGCCCCGCTGCTGGCCCGCCGCGCGCGGCTGGCCGAACTGCTGCGCGCCCCGCCATCCCCCATGCTGCGTTTATCAGAGCATCTGCCGCCCGACCCGCACAGCCTGCTGGCCAGCGCCTGCAAGCTGGGCATGGAAGGTGTCATCGGCAAGCGCGCCAGCGCCGCCTACCGCAGCGGGCGCTCGGCCGACTGGATCAAGCTCAAATGCGGCCAGGGCGACGAATTCATCATCGCCGGCTTCACCGCCGGCCGAGGCGCGCGCGCGGCGGCGGGCGACATCGGCGCGCTGGTGCTGGCCGCGCCCACCGCCGACGGCGGGCTGCGCTGGGCAGGCAACGTGGGCAGCGGGTTCGATGGCCGCACGCTGGCGCTGCTCAAAAAACGCCTCACGCCCCTCATCACGCCCGACAGCCCCTTGGCCGAGGGCGAGCGCGTGAACGCGCCTTCCGCCATCACCTGGGCGCGGCCCGAACTGGTGGCGCAGATCGCCCACGCCGGCGTCACGCAGGGCGGTCACCTGCGCCACCCGGTGTTCCAGGGCCTGCGCCAAGACAAGTCCGTGGCCGAACTGCGGGCCGATGCCGTTTCAGGATCAAATCAACCCCTGGCGCTTGCCAGACCAGCGCGAGCAGCTATGAAAACTGTAACAAACGCCGCCAAGACCGATGGCCCCGTCGTCATCGCCGGCCAGACCATCACCCACCCCGAGCGCGTCATCGACCCCGCCAGCGGCGCCACCAAGCTGGACCTGGCGCGCTACTACGCCACCGTGGCCCCGCTCATCCTGCCGCACCTGGCCCAGCGCCCCGTCGCCCTGCTGCGCGCGCCCGACGGCATTGGTGGCGAGCAGTTCTTCCAGAAGCACAGCGAAGCCCGCGCGCTGCCCGGCGTCACTTTGCTCGACGCCGCGCTCGACCCCGGCCACGCCCCGCTGCTGGAAATCGGCAGCGAAGCCGCGCTGCTGGGCGTGGTGCAGATGAACACCGTCGAGCTGCACACCTGGAACGCCACCCGCGACAAGATCGAGCGCCCCGACCGCTTCGTCCTCGACCTCGACCCCGGCGATGGTGTCGCCTGGCCGCAGGTGCAGGAAGCCGCGCAACTCGTGCGCACCCTGCTCACCGAACTGGGCCTGGTGCCCTTCCTCAAAACCAGCGGCGGCAAGGGCCTGCACGTGGTCACCCCCATCAAGCGCCTGTACGACTGGGACACCGTCAAGGCCTTCAGCAAGCAACTGGTCGAACACCTCGCCCGCCTGATGCCCGACCGCTTCACCGCCGTCAGCGGCCCCAAGAACCGCGTCGGCAAGATTTACCCGGACTATTTGCGCAACGCGCGCGGAGCGACGACTGTGTGTGCGTGGTCGGTGCGCGCGCGGCCGGGGCTGGGGGTTTCGGTGCCGGTCGCTTGGGATGAGTTGGCGGGGCTGACAGGGGCGGCGCAGTGGACGGTGGGGAATATTGAGGAGCGGTTGCGTGTGGGGAATGGGGTGTGGGAAAAGTGCGGTGATGTTGCACGAGGAATTGGGGAAGCGATCACAATGCTGAAAAGAGAGCGCATATGAACCTCTCGTAGATTCTGCATCAGCTATATAAGCAGACCTATTTAGCCTGCGAATATCGAATTTCCGCTAGCGCCTCAACAATTCTGGCAACCACGTGCATCATCTCGGTCAACCAAATCACTAAATCACGGAACTTGATCTCATGTGAGCCGATAACTAAGCGATCGATAGTTTTTATCGTTTGATTCGCCTCGGACGGATGCGGAATTTCGGAGCCATCCGGTCTTAGCGCAAAGCTTTGCCCCTCTAAAACTTTGCCATTCAACACCGATTCTTCAAGATGAAGAATCTCATTTCGCATCATTCGAATTCGATCATACACTCCATCTTGTGCAAAAACAATCTTGTCCTTTCTGAGAAATATCGCTACGGGGTCGCCTTGCTTGTCACCGCGTAAACGCCGAAGACAGTTGGTCGCTCTATTCATGCTGAATATACACGCCTCAAAATGAGAGATTGATCGATTCATTGAACCCAGATTGATTGAAGTATGTTCCGACCAAAACTCGCGTAACCGCTTTGCTCCGTCGCCATACTGATCAATCGCAGAGGCGACAAGTCTGACATATGTGCTCACCAGTGCATTAATCTCGTATCTTTGTGAAGGCGACTGTACAAAGATGGTGTGCAGCCAATAACTCCCGAAGAGTTCAACGTTGGCAGACAAATCAGGCAAGTCGAATTCAAGATACATACGAACCTGAGGACTCTATAACATTAGTTTGGAGATTTACGGGAAGAGAGAAAAATCAAGAAAAAGAGGGCAATTGGTCAAATCAAATTAAATATCAAGTTGCCTGCGGCACCGCGACCAACTTGACTCCCAACGCCTGAAACACCCGCGAAATCGTCTCATAACGCGGCGAAGCACCGTCCCTGAGCGCCTTGTAAAGCGCCTCGCGACCAATCCCCGCCTTGGCTGCAATCTCCGTCATGCCGCGCGCGCGTGCAATGGTGCCCAGCGCCTTGGCCAAGGCGGCCGGGTCGTTTTCTTCCATCACTACGGTCAGATACTCCGCCACGGCCGCTTCATCGGGCAGCCATTCGGCCATGTCGAATTCGGGCAGGTCTGCAATCTTGGTCATGTTGGCTCTCCATTCAACGTCGCGGCCAGGGCAATGGCCGCGGCGATGTCGCTTTGCTGGCTGCTTTTGTCGCCGCCGCCCAGCATTACGACGATGGCCCCGTCGCGCTCCACGTAGTACATGCGCCAGCCGGGGCCGAAGAACTCGCGCATTTCCATCACGCCTTGGCCCACCGGCTTGACGTCGCCCAGGTTGCCTTCTTGCGCCCTCTCCAGCCGGCGCGCCAGGCGCCGCTGCGTCATGCGGTCCTTCAGGCCCGCGAGCCATCGGACAAATTCGGGCGTGGTCTTGACGGTGAACACGGATCTATTGTATTCGAACGAATACAAACGAGCAACGCGCTTCAGCGTGCTGCGCCATGCAAAACAGCAAGTACCGCATGGGAACCAGTGACTCGCGCGTGGGGGGCGCCTTGCGCTACGCTTGGCGTGCGCGACTTCGAGCCTTAAAACCAACTCCCGATTCCATAGCTACCCACGCAGACAGGACGCCGACCCATGCCCAATATCACCCCGAAAATCCTCGCCTTCGACGTGTTCGGTACCGTGGTCGACTGGCACGGCTCTATCGCCGCCGAGGTAAGGCTGCTCTACCCCCAGGTGGATGGCGACGCCTTCGCGCTGGCGTGGCGCGAGGGGTATCAGCCGGCGATGCAGCGGGTGCGGTCGGGCGAGTTGGGGTGGACCAAGATCGACGATCTACACCGACTGATTCTGGACAGCATCCTGCCGCGCTTTGGGCTGGCCGATCTGCCCGAGAACGAGCGGCGCGCGCTCAACCGCGTGTGGCACCGGCTCAACCCGTGGCCGGACGTGGTGGAGGGGCTGTCGCGGCTGAAGCGCCGGCACATCATCACCACGCTGTCGAACGGCAACATTGGCTTGCTGACCGACATGGCCAAGCACGGCGAGCTGCCGTGGGATTGCGTGCTGTCGGCCGAGGTGTTTCGCGCTTACAAGCCCGACCCACGCGTGTACCAGGGCGTGGCGGCGGTGTTCGACGTGGCGCCAGCCGAGGTGATGATGGTGGCCGCGCACCACGACGACCTGGCCGCGGCGCGCGCCTGCGGGTTGCTCACGGCCTACATCGAGCGGCCGCTGGAGTTTGGGGCGGCGCGGCCCAAGGATGTGTCTCCTGTGCCAGAGAACACGCTGCACGCGCGAGATTTCATCGATCTGGCGGGGCAGTTGGACGCCCACGCGGCGTCGCGCGGAGACGGCGACGTTTGACTCGGCCACGGCAGATGAGCGCATTGGGTCACGGCAGATCACTTCGTTTTTGATAGCTTCTTGCGCACGTCAGGCAAGCGCTAGGAGCACTTTTCTCTCATGAATCGTTGTGGCGATGATTCATGCCGCGTCGTGCAACGCCAACAACCCCGTTGGCAGCCTGTGTTCTGCGTCAGGCTGGCGAAGGCCGCTCCATTACAATCGGCCGCACGATGAACGCCGCTGATCGCTTTGATCTCACCGCCCTGCTCTTGGCAGCGGGCTGGGCCGCGTCCGTTGCTTCTTCCATTACCACGACCACCAAAAAGGGCTGACCAGCTCTCGGTTCGTCGTGCGCGCCTCCCCGCTGCCAGACGAGCCGGGCAGCAGGTCAGACAGATTTACTTTGTTTGATTTGAAAGGCGCTTCTCACCATGAACAAGATCGGTAACCTGGTAGGCCTCGTCGGCTGGCGCGGCATGGTCGGCTCTGTGCTGATGGACCGCATGCAGGCCGAAAAGGACTTCGACCTGATTGAGCCCATTTTCTTCTCGACCAGCAACGCGGGCGGCGCAGCCCCGGCCATGGCCAAGAACGAGAAGACGCTGAAGGACGCGCACGACGTCGACGCGCTGAAGAAGTGCGACGTCATCATCACCTGCCAGGGCGGCGATTACACCAGCGAGGTGTTCCCCAAGCTG
>WBZS01001849.1_pt1 | contig 15115 bp, 11 predicted proteins | sample 5204201 | NCBI WGS metagenome assembly WBZS01 (sample SAMN12344357, study PRJNA552823) | activated sludge metagenome | biome: Activated sludge suspended growth; feature: Nitrification reactor; material: Wastewater; isolation source: activated sludge from nitrification reactor of wastewater...
GATTGGCCGAAACGAGGACAAACCTCGAGCGATCTTTAGACAAGCTCCAGGCAGCGGCATTACGTTCGAAATCTACCACGGAGTCCGCCCCGCAGGCCACCACGTTGCCAACCTCCGAGAAGCGATCGAGAGCGAACTCAGAGGAAGATCTCGATTTTCAACGGGAACAATCCAAACAGCTCGTTTTCGCCTGGGAGGATGCGTCGAACCCCGAAACGAAACAAGCGTTGGAAGACATCATGTTTAACCTCGGCTTGGAAGCTATGGGAGAACGTGGTTCGGAAGTACCTTTCGACGGAAGAATTCATCAATCCCAAGTAGCCGTGGAGGTCGGTGAAACTGTCCAGGTCGTCGATCCGGGATGGCAACTCACGAATTCGCGCGGAGTTTATTTGCTCTCTAAAGCCCGCACTCAGAAAAAGGCGCCCTAACGATGTCTTCCATGCTCACCATCGATTTTGGAAATTCATTCACCAAAGTTAGCGTTCGAGCCCGCTTTGACACTCGAACGGAGCTTCTGCGCGATTCCTCGTTGAACTTTGAGGAACTCAACATCTGTATTCCATCGCGCGTCGCCCAGGTCACGAAAAGCGGAACCACCCGTTGGCTTTTTGGTAATGAGGTAGAGCAAGTTCATGCGAACTCGCCGGGCGTGCGTATTTTGGCGAATTGGAAACCTCAGTTCTTCAAAGGCGTGCAAAGTCGACTATCCAATGGTTCACCACGGGACCCGGTTTCCAAGGCGTCACCTGCAACCCAACGCACACGGTCAGGTGCCACCGCCGTACCGACACATGCACAAAAGGTCGTCCTTGGCGATGCCGACTGGACCGTGGTCAAACGCATCCTCAACTTGGAGGACGAAGATCGAATCGGCATCGAGAGCGTTTGTGCGAAACGTGCGAAAGACCGTAACGATCAACTTATGAGCCACCTCGATACAGACGAAGAAACGGACATGGACGTTAAGGCTTTAGGGTTGGGATTCTTCCGTTGGCTTCGAGAATTCGTCAACCCGTTTTGCCTGAAACAAGGGTTAGGCCCGGTCGAATCGATTCCCGCCAGAATTACCCTTCCTAGTTTTTCAGGATCCATGACGAAATCGGAACTTCTGCTCCGCGAGATCCTAGTCGAAGCAGGTTGGAAACTTGCCGACAAGGCAACGACGCTTCCCGAACCGTTGGCAAATGCACTCGGTATTTTCACGGAAGGCGTCAATGCTACGCATCGGCCTCGCAAGAGCACGCTGGTCCAGCCCAACTACGGCGAAATGTTCAAACAAACGGGGTTGCTCCATGTGATGAGGGAAGCCATTCTCGCGGATGGGCCCAAAACCTCCTGGGTGCTGATCGCTGACCTTGGCGGCTACACACTCGACTTCGCGATGGTGGGGTTAGATTTGGAGGACATCGAGTCAAGATTTGAAGGCACGATTCAAGGCCTTCCACGCATCGCCACGTATTCCGAACCCATCGGCGTCACGGATTTGGATAGACGTGTTTCCCAGGTTCTTGATCCAGCTAAAAAGTTGATTTTCTCTGATTTAATGAACGATTCCAAGCTCATTCGACTTGAATCCTTACATTCTATTCTTTATGGAAAATTACGCCCAGTACGGTTTCGCGGAACCCTGATTGGCGAAGGAGCTGAATTCAAGCGAATTAGTGAAACCATCGAGAAATTCGCAGCCGAGATCGCGGATTGCGCTGAACAATTTCTTGACGTTCACCAGTACCGAAAGATCGACGACCTCATCCTTACTGGCGGCGGAATGATGATTCCTGCGATTCGCCAATCCCTCGAGAAGAAGCTTAAGTCAGCTTACGAAATTCGAAAAATCCACACCTACACCAACCCCAATGAAGCGAGAACCGATTCCACGCACCGAATGGATGAAAAACTCGTTCGCGGCGCGACGGCGATCGGCGGAAGCAGCGTTTATTTCGATTTCGCTGAATAACACGGCCATCCTCAAGGCCGTCGAATTTGAGTGACTCGTCATTGAATCGAAATGGGATCAGATCGGTGGCACAGGTTCAATGCGAACGGCGAAAAATGGTCTACCGGTAACCCAGCTTGCCGTTAATCGCTGGCAGCATCCAGAGAGATTGAAGTCACCCACCAACCCTGGCAAGAATTTTGGCGGGCGCGAAACGACGGGCGGATAATTTGACCGTTTTTCTCCGGTTCCTTGCCTAATGGCCTCGGCGGATGTCGGAGGGGTGGAAACGGACTTCGATGCGGAACACTTTTTTCGTTCGGCAGTGAATCTCCCCCGTTTTCAGGTCGATCCGTTCCGGCACGTCCATCCGGTGGATGTCGAGGATCGCGTGAAAACCCCGCTCGGAAAAAACATCGATCATGATGCGGATGGCGAGCGGGTCTTCGAAAATCTCATCTTCAGTATTGATCCGCGCATGACCCGAAATCGCGTGAGCGCGAACGATCGGGATCATTTTCTCCTCGATGAATTTGACCACCCGTTGAAACAAGGGCTTATGGTCTTCTTCGTATTCCTCGAGCCGTTCCACCAGCTCCTGCCTCGCGTGAACGATCAATTGGCTGGCGATCGGGATAACGCGAATTTCTTCGTAAACTTCATGACTCAGTTCAAGCGAGCTTTGGTAGCCAAACTCGTGCAAGATGTTCTTTTGAACTTCCGCGAGATCGCCTTCGGCATCGATGTAATGGAAGTGAAAGATCTTGCGCAACGATTGCAGCGCGTCGAAGGTGTCTTCTTTGAAAGTCTTGTACCGTTTTCGGCACAGGGAGACGTCTATGTCCGTTGGTCGTTCCTCGAGTAGCTTACCGATCCCTGATTCTCGCACCTGACGATTGTGTTCGAGGATTTCCCGGCCACGTTTCAGCTGCCTGGCGATGCTGACTTCTTCGGAAACGAAAAGAAGGGCGATGCGAAACATTGGCTTGCGGAAGTAGCGTGCGAGGGGCGTGTGGCGGTAATCGTTGTGAAGGTCGAGCATGTAGTGAAAAAACATCTTCAGGCAATCGACCTGAACTTTCGTTCGAGGGAAGCCGTCGATGATCACGCCATCGTGGTATTTTTCGTGGAGAAGCTCCTCAAGAAGGAGCGAAACCACTTCGCGGTCGCCGACCATTTTGCCGGCGTTTTTGTTCGCGATGGCCTGGGGGGTGTTGAGCAGGCTGCTCACGACGATCGGTTCCGCGGTGATGCTTCTCGCTTCGGCAATGAAGGCGGTGTTGGTTCCCTTGCCGGCTCCCGGCGCGCCGCCCAACCAGATGAATTCACGCGGGAAACGCAAATTCTCCCGGCCGTGCCGTTCCTCCAATTCCGCCCAGATCGGAGGAAAAATCAACGCTGGATCTTTGATTTCCAGATCCGTGAGTGCCATTTGTTTATTCGTGGTATCGTCCATGATTTTTGTTTATACCGCAAGGAATGGCGGGTTGGAAGCATTGAAACGGAGAATCGGCATTTTTTTCGGGAGATGCGGCAGAGCTTGGAACGTCGAAACCCGGCCAGGACTTTCTTTCATGGCCGGCATCGCTTAAGATGAGCAAAGCCCCTGGAAAATTGGAGAACGGATTTCATGCAGACGGTGCAACTTAAGTGCGGAAGCTGTAACAACTTGATGGCGATCCATGTCGACCATCTCGGGGCGCAGGTGCACTGTCCCCATTGCCAATCGGTGGTCCAAACTCCCACGAGATCGGCATTCCAAATTCCCGAACCAGAGCCCGTTCCGGCGCCGGCACCGCTTCCCGTGTTCAACCGAGACATTCGCGAAAGCATCTTTGATGAGCCGGCCAAAGTCGACGATCTTTTCGGCAACGAAGAACCTTCCGTACCCAAATCGGAATTGCCCTACCTGAATAAACGCGATCCAGCCAACGACGCCGCCGCTGCTCCGGAGCGGCGCGCCGGCGATTGGCTCAACGGAAACGACGCAGCTTCCCCAAAAAGCCAAGAATCACCCACAGCCTATTCCGCCCATGATGCCATGACGGCCGGGATTCAAGCGGTACAAAACCCAGGCTCGGTGGAGGGTGAAGACGACCTTTCCAAACTGGGCAAACCGCGTTCTTCCCACGACAGCGGGATGGTGTCTACCATCCTCATGATCTTTTTGATCCCCTACGCGATCTTGACCACGATGTACATCGTGTACCTGTTGTCGATCCATCACGCGTCCCAAGATCCATTGGGTAATTTCCCCGATATCGACAAAGGCCCGGCCAAGCCTTTTCGAGTGAAGCACGATCTCGATCTCTCGAAATCGCAGATCACCTCGTTGAATCAGGCCATTTCAATCGGCGACTTGGAGATGACGCCCGAAAAGGTCGTCGAGAACGAAGGCCAACTCGTTCTCCACGTGCGGTTTCGAAATCTCTCGAAGAATCTGCGTTTCGGGCCGATGAGCGATTATTTCCTGGATTCGGGCAAAAATGGCGGAATGAAACGTGCCGGCGACCTCCCGTATACTTTCTTGATCAACAAACGAGGCCTTCGAATCTACGGCGGCTACCTCGAACAGCCTGGAAAGCCTCGCGCCGGCGGGTTGGGTGAAAACTTCGATCTTGTGCTCGGACCGGGCCAAGCCGGCAATCTGATGCTCGTCACCCTGCCTTCCGACTCGCTCAAGGTCCGCAACATGGTCGATGCGAAGGATCCCATGTTGTGGCGCCTTCAAGTTCGCCGAGGAATCGTCACCCATAAGGCGAAAGATTATACCGCGTTTGCCGTGCTCGGCGTTTCTTTCACGCCTTCGGAAATCAAAAAAGGGTGAAAGTCAACTTCGCATCTTTTGTGCCAGCCGTTCACTCTCGGCGTCCGCACGGGCCGGCTTGTCTCGCGTGAGAGCGCATCACCCATCACTTCTTTCGTGAAAGCTCTAGTTGAATGTCGGCTTGACGAGACCGAACGGTGGCGCGAAGAGGCGTCGTGTCGGCGGTCGTGTATTCGTTGGGGAGACTGCCAATCACGCGGTTTTTGAACGCACGCCAATCGATCACGACCTTGTAATCGCCCTGGGCAGCGCCATCGCGGCTTTTGTAGGACGTGAGTTCGAAGCTCCCATCTTCCGCCACCACGCCATCGGCGATTTTACCACCCTTCGCCGCGGCAGGAACGAACACGACGCGTGCCCCCGTCATGGGAACGCCTTCGAAATGCGCCTTACCCTGGACAACGATCGTGGGCAAGTTTTTCGCTTTCCGAACCACGGCCGGTTCATCCGACTCGATGGGTTTTAGATCTTCCGTGTAGATGGAATCGAGCAAAACATTCGCAAGGACGGGGCCATCTTTTTTCCGCTGCGTGACCCAAACGATCTGATCGAATTCACCCTGTTCCACGCCGCGGAGCGTGCTGCTTCCACCGGTGGTCGCCAGTTGGTAGTAATTCATGCCCTTTCGCACGAATTTTTCGTAGCGGTGCACGTGGCCGGCGAAGACGGTGAAGTTACGCCCCTGAAGCGCCTGTTCGACTTGGCCGAACCCATTCGTTTTACCTTCGTTGATGCGCCAAAGCGGGCGATGCACGAAGACGAGTGTCCAATCGACCTTCGCGTTGTCGGCCAACACCTTTTTCGCCCATTCCACTTGCGTATCGCTGATTCGGCTGCCCGTGGTTGGCGGATCGTCGGTGTTCAAGATGAGGAAAAGCGTGTTTTTGTAGGTGAAGTGGTAATAAGATCGCCCGAACCGTTCGCCCCAAAGTTTCGTGGTGACGGCGTTGCCCAAGTCATGGTTGCCCGCAACGTAAAAGAACGGCATGGTCAGCCGACTCGCATAGCTGACGAATTCCTTCCATTCGCCGTCGACCTTTTTCGCGTCGGTCGAACCTTCGATGAGGTCACCCACGGAAACGACGAATTCCGGTTGCATCAGGTTCAACTTTTCGACGGCCGTGGAAAAGACCTTTTCGCGATGGCCTCCCGTCCGATCGCTGACGATGGCGAATTGAAACCGCTCGGATTGTTTGGGAAAGCGAAAGTGGGTGATCGGGTTTCGGCTTTCACGTTCGAAGACGAACCCGGGGATCTCCAAGCCACCTTGCGACCAAAGGCCCGCGGTGCTGATCAAAAGAATGGCGAACACGCCCAACAACAATCGTTTCATCGAATCGTCCTTCTCCGTGATGAGGAACCGCCATCTTGGCCCGGGAAAGATTTCTTTCGCCAAGAGGCGAGTCCTCGAAAAATCCTTGGCAAGGCTTGTCGCGAATTGTCCGATAGGTAAACCGAAGTTTGCAACTGAAATCGTCAGAAATTTTGATGAAGAGTTTCACACCCGGCATGATCGAGCCCGGGAGAACGCGAAATGGAAAACGAGCCATCGCGTTCGGGTCATTTGGATGTTTTTCTCTTAGGTTTGCGGAGAAGGCTGAATTTCCAGGAATCAAGAAGCCAAGCTCCAAACAAATCCCAAGGACCATAAGAACAAAAAAATCGGACGATGCCCCGTTGGATTCTTGATTGAAATGGGTTCTTGTTTGGACCTTGGCTGGTTGGAGCTTGGTTCTTCGCGGCCGTGCCGCGTCTCGAAAGGTCGGGAGAGTGGGTTTATGAAATTGACGTGCGCCTCGACGTACGCACTCCACGCAGTTGCCTACCTCGCGGGACAGAAGGATTCCCGTCTTACCGCATCCCATGTGATCGCGAACAAACGAGGCATCTCCGAGCGATTTTTGCTCAAGGTGCTCAAGCCTTTGGTGGCTGCTCGCGTGTTGATTTCCGTGAAAGGCCCCCATGGCGGATATCGTTTGGCGAAGCCAGCGAGTGAGATTTCGATCCTCGACGTGATCGAAGCCATCGACGGTCCGATCCAGGGGTACGTACCCCAACACGCCGATCAACCCAGTCATCCGGTCAACAAGAAACTCGAAGTCATCTGCAACCAAGCCGCCGAGCAGCTGCGAAAACATTTGGCGAAGATCAAGGTGAATGAAATCGCAGCCAAGGATTAGTCATCGGAATGAAAGGCCAGGGACAGCGGTCCCTGGCCTTTCATCATGCAGGCGGTGAACTCGATGAACCCGGTGGGAGGTAGCGGGATTTTAAAGAGCGAACGAAATCCTGATGTTCGTGGGAAGCGATCCCCTGATTGAGGGTGTGCAGTGCCTGCGCGATGTCGCGGGAGGCAAGCGCCCTGCAATCGATCCACAAGCCGGGAAACGTTTTGCTTTGAAAGCACCCTTCGGGCGTGAACGCTTTGGGTTCAAAAGTGCGAACGCGAAGTTCGAAGGCATCGAACGCTTGGTCAAAGATGCGCCACACGAGGTATTCCTGTACGCCGTTCGCTTCGTAAACATCTTTTTTATCGTGGAGGTCATAGCTGGCCGAGCTTGCCGCGATTTCCACGATCAGTTCGGGAGCGCCAGTCAGCCAACCCTGATCTGAACCGGATTGACCGCCAAACTCGGGCCGAATTCGGAGCAAGAGATCGGGTTGCGGTTCGTCATTCTTGAGTCCAAAGCGCGCGGTCGTGTTGCTTCCCGCCTGCACTCCGGGTGTGGCCAGGGTGTAATGCATCAGAAGGTAGGCGAGGATGATGTCGGGTTCGCCGTGGAATTCCAAATTGACGGGTGAAGGCACGTGCACGACTCCGTGGATAAGTTCCGCCTTTTTCACATCGGGACGGTGGGTGTAGCGGGCACGGAATTCAGCAAGTTCAAGGTGATCGCCATTTTCCAGGGGCGGAGAAAGTTTCGCAGCATCCAACGGCATGTTCATGATCGACCTCGAAATGCAGGACGGCATTCCATCAAAAAGCCCAGGGACCGCGGTCCCTGGGCTTTTATTTTACATCACGCGCCGGCAGCACGTGCATCAGGCTTTGATGATATCGCGGACGGTCATGCCGCCGGGGATCATGGGAAGCACGTGTTCCTGGTAGGGGACCACGACATCGAGAACGTACGGGAGCTTGCTGTTGAGCATTTCTTCGAGTGCATCGTCGAGTTCTTCTTTGGCGGAGACGCGTCGGCCAGCACATCCGAAGCCATTGCTGATGGTGACGAAATCGGGATAGGGTCGATTCTCAAAGCCGGCGCCCAAATACGTGTGAGCACGGTTGCCTTCGAAGAAACGATCTTCCCATTGCATCACCATGCCCAGGTGTTGATTGTTCAAGAGGAGCACCTTGACCGGAACCTTCTCCGTGAACGCGGTGGCAAGTTCTTGAACGTTCATCAGGAAGCTGCCGTCGCCATCAATGTCGATCACCGTTTTCAGCGGGTGAGCGATCTGGGCGCCGATGGCGCCGGGCAAGCCAAAACCCATCGTTCCCAACCCGCCGCTGGTGAACCAGGAGCGAGGTTGGTTGAAGCTCCAAAATTGTGCTGCCCACATTTGATGTTGGCCCACGCCGGTGGTCACGATGGTGTCGTCGAGTTGGCCTCGATCACGGACGATTTCCCATAGCCGTTGGATCGCGTATTGCGGGATGATGGCATCTTCACGATCCTGAAACCGCAACGGTTCATCTTGCCGCCATTGATCGATTTGCCTCATCCATTCGGTGAACTGCGTCGAAGCCGGCGCCAGACCTGGATCGGTGTCGAGCATTTCATTCATGGTTCGCAAGGCGTGGCACAAATCGCCGACGGCTCCCACGGTCGCGAACTTGATTTTGTTGATTTCCGAGGGATCGATGTCGATGTGCGCGATTTTGCCGTGCTTGGCGAACTCAGCTACCTTCCCCGTCACGCGGTCATCGAAGCGCACACCGAGGGCGAGAATGAAATCCGCGTCGTTGATGGCATAGTTCGAATAGACCGTTCCGTGCATGCCGAGCATGTGCAGCGAAAGGTAATGTTTGGACGGGAAAGTGCCGATCCCGTGCACCGTGGTCGCCACCGGAACGCCGAGCCGTTCGGCAAACTTTCGCAAGTATTGCGCCGCCCCGGACGTGATGATCCCGCCGCCACAATAAATGATTGGCTTCTTGCTTTGGCGAAGCAGCGCAAAGATCGCTTCCAACTGTTCGCGTTTGACGTACCGTTCCGGCTTGTATCCCGGAAGATTCATGGGCGGATCGTAATCGGGCACGATCGAACGCACTTGCACGTCCTTCGGCACGTCAATGATGATCGGTCCAGGTCGGCCACTGTTGGCGATGTAGAACGCTTCTTTCATCACGCGCGCGATGTCTTCGGTGCGTTGGATCAAGTAATGATGCTTCGTGATGGCTCGACAGACTTCGACGATCGGCGTTTCCTGAAATGCATCGGTCCCGATCACGTGCGTGCCCACCTGACCCGTGATCGCGATCATCGGCACGGAATCGAGCTTGGCATCGGCGAGGCAGGTGACGAAGTTGGTCGCGCCAGGGCCACTGGTCGCCATGCAAACACTCGGCCGACCCGTCGTACGCGAGTAACCGTGGGCCATGAACCCACCACCTTGTTCATGGCGGGGCAGGACGGTGCGGATCTTGCCAGCGACTCGCGTAAGCGACTGGTGCAGGGGCATGCTGGCGCCGCCGGGGTAAGCGAAGACGGTATCGACCCCGTGATTGACCAAGCAATTCACCAGGATATCCGCCCCACTCTGTAACTGATTGTTCTGAACGGCCATAGACAAAACCTCGGCTTGATAGCCCCTTCATTCGAAAAAACGCTGGAAACCCATCCTTCTAGGGTAGCAGTTCACGCTCGCAAGGAAAAGGGAACCAGGATCGTGAACGCCAACGAAAAAGCCCAGGGATTCGATCCCTGGGCTTTTTGCGGATCCGGAAGGATGTTTAACGTTTCGGCATATTCTTGATGATGAAATTGACGTTCTCAGCCGTCAACTCGCCACGCAGAATGACATTGCTGCCGTTCGAAGTGATCCGCAAGGAATTCGCGACATCCACGGCAATCTTGGCTTTTTCGTCTTCTTCGGCTTTCTTTTTCGCCATCGCGGTCACGAACGAAAGGCCACCTTTCGCCATTTTTGCTAAGGTTTCCGCCGTCTGCGCGTCCTTCGCCATCACGGCGAGTTGAAAACCCACGTTCTTTTCCACGGTCACCGAGGCCGTCAAACCGTCGATTTGTTGAAGGTACGTGACGACCTGCTCGGCATTGGGCACAGGTGCGTTTTCCAAAAGGCGGATGATCGCGGCACCGGTCGTTGCGAACGACATGGTTTGGTTTTCAGAAACCGTGCCCAAGAGCTTTCGGAATTCTTGTTTCGTGTTGGCGGATTTGCCACCCGCACCACGGTTCAACGCGTCTTCAAAGGCTTGCTTCTTCAAGGTGACGGCCATCGCCTTGGGCGTGACGAGTCCCGCGTATACTGTTTTTTCCGAATCCGCCGTGATCTCAAACGCCTCGGCATTACCCACGTTGATCACTTTGAGGTTCTTGCCTTGTGCTTGGGCTTCCTCCACGGCCGTGGTTTTCAACTTGTCCCAAGCGAACGTGCCATTCACGAGCACGAAGACCGTTTCCGGATCGGTGCTGCCGGGCGAGGCGATGGTGAAACCGCCAAAATCACGGAAAAAGTCAAAGCCCATGCGTTCGAGCGCTTTGTCGGCTCCTTTTTCCGAAAGCTTGGCCTTGGCGGAATCCTTGATTTGATCGATGAGAGGCTTGTGGTTTTTCGCCAAATCCGAGTTCAAAAGTTGTTGAAAGTTGACGCTGAAAGCGATTTCGGTGTCGGCAGGGAGCAACTTCGGATCGATCGCCCAAGCTGAGAGCGTGGACATTCCCAAAATCGCCAAGACCGCCAACAGCCCGGCAAAACGACGCAAGTGCATAACAATCTCCATGTCATGGGATACGGAAGCGGACTCCGAGAGGTACTTCACCTTCCCTGAGGAAGTTTCACGGAGATTTTATGGGAGCCAAAAAGAAATGGGTATGCAAAGCGTGCTTGCCGGATCACCTTTGCCGAAGTTTCACTCGTCTTTGAACGCGGCACCGCTGAATGCAGGTTCCGGTTCCGGCGCGATTTCGCACCAGGAATGAGCGACCTTGGCGGCCAAGCGAGCGTTCGCGATCACGAGCGAGTGGTTCGCCTGCAAGGTTTGCCCTTCCGTGATTTCCGCAAGCTTGCCTAGCAAGAAGGGTGTAAGCTCTTTGCCACGCACTCCCCCGCCGACCGCATGGTGCTCCGCCGCCGCCAGGGCTTCCACGAACGAATCCGGATCCATGGCGAAATGTGGCGACACGGGTTGCGCCATCACGACGCCCGTACCACCCAGTCCCCAGTGCGTGCGGAGGAAATGTGCCGCCTCGCGAGGGGTGTCGACTCGGCAGCTGACCGGTTCGCCGCTCGACTGCACGTAAAACGCCGGAAACTCGTCCGTTCGATAACCCACCACGGCCACGCCTTGGGTTTCCAAGATTTCAAGCGTGCGTGGAATATCCAGGATGCTCTTGGCACCGGCACACACCACTGCGACAGGAGTTCGGGAAAGTTCCGAAAGGTCGGCGGAGATGTCCCACGGATTGGCGCCGCGGTGGGCACCACCGATGCCGCCGGTGGCGAACATGCGGATGCCTGCCTGATACGCCAAGGCCATGGTGGCGGCGACCGTCGTTGCCGCGGTTCGGCGATGGAGGATCGCACACGCCAAGTCGCGGCGACTCGCTTTGATCACCGCTTTGCGACTGGCCAAATCTTCGAGTTCATCTTCGGAGAGCCCGATGACGGGCCGACCTTCGAGCACGGCGATGGTTGCGGGGACCGCGCCTTCTTCCCGCACCGCCGCCTCAGCAAGACGAGCGGTTTCGAGATTTAAAGGCCAAGGTAATCCGTGAGCGATGAGAGTTGATTCAAGAGCAACGACAGGTCTTCCCTGCCGAACCGCCAAAGCCACTTCCGGTCGAACGTCCAGCTGGTCCTTCATGGGGCTCTCCGTGTGAGGCAAGTTGCACTCAAACTAACCGCACCCCACGGTTTGTCAAGGAAAAAACGGGGGCTTTTGAACTTGGGGCCCACAAATTGCGCCATGGAAATACACCACATTTCTTACATAAAAAGCAGATTAGCGCCCACCGATTCGCGGATCGAAACTGAAATCCTTTTCGATCGGTGGAATCCATGAAATCGCTGGCTTACGATCCCACCCGCCATGGAGACGAATCATTGCGAGCGAGGAAAGAAAGGGGTACATTCAACGCCAATCGTTCGGCACAGTGGCGTCGTTCCCTTGGAGATTTCGCGATGCAACGGTATCTTTGGGCTCTTGGGATTTGCTTTTTCGTTTCTGGTTTGACGTTCGCGGGCGAATCGAAAGCGGCAGGCGATGGCAAACTTCGGGTGATCGTCTTCGGCGCCCATCCCGACGATGCCGAGTTCAAAACCGGCGGCACCGCCATCAAGTGGGCCAAGGCGGGCCATCACGTCAAACTCGTCTCCGTCACCAACGGCGATATCGGCCATTGGCAAATGAAAGGCGAGCCACTTGCAAAAAGGCGCTTGGCGGAAGTTACCGCAGCTGCCAAGGTGCTCGGCGTGACCACCGAAGTGCTCGATATCCACGATGGCGAACTGGAACCGAATCTGGAAAACCGCAAGAAAATCACCAAACTCATTCGCGCCTGGAAAGCGGACATCGTCATTTCACATCGGCCCTGGGATTATCATCCGGACCATCGCTACGTCGGCATCTTGGTGCAAGACGCCGCCTTCATGGTGACGGTGCCCTTCTTTTGTCCGGAAACTCCGTTTCTGCGAAACAACCCTGTGTTTCTCTTCTCGAGCGACCGCTTTCAAAAACCGTACCCCTTCAAGGCGGACGTGGTGGTCGATATCAGCGATGCGTTCGATCAAAAGCTGGAAGCCATCCACTTGTTGGAGTCGCAGGTGTACGAAGGCGGTGCTTCCGGTAGTGCCGAGTACGTGCGCAACGTGCCCCCCGCGCCCGCGGTCGATCAGCGCAAGGCTTGGTTGCGGCAGCATTGGGAAAATCGCATGCAAGGCGAGGTGAGCCGATTCCGTGAAGCCCTCATCACGAAGTATGGCGAGGAAAAAGGCAAGGCGATTCGTTTCGCCGAAGCGTTCGAAATTTGCGAGTATGGCCGACGCCCCAGCCCTGCGGAACTAAAGAAACTGTTTCCGTTCTAATTATTAAAAATAATTCATTAGGAGAAGAAATGGATGTAAAGATCAACCCCCATCGGCTGATCCTGGTGGGAGAAAATTCGTTCGTACGTCTGAGCCATGATGGCGGTAAGACCGCATCGACGCGCGCGAGCCATTGGCGGGTGCTATGGACACCCGTGGGTGCTGGGCACGCGTTGTTGATCGATAGTCCGCTGGTGGGTGGGGTGCGCATCTATGCCGACAGCGTGCCGTTGGCGCGGTTTCTTCAGACCGAGATTGAGTATCTGCTGTACAAGCCATTTGGCGATCTGAACGTGCCGGTGATCGAAGCGTCGTTCACGCGCGAGGGTACACCGCCGGGCGAATGTGTGGAAAGTTTGCGTGAAGGTCCGAATGAGATCCGCTTGAGCTGGCGAGATTATTTGCCTGCGTTCAACTTCGAGGCACCGGTGGGTTTCGATGGCCGACCGATCGGCTGCCAAACGACGTTTTTCCCCGCGAACCAAGCATCGGTCACGCTCAATGGCACCAAGGCGGAGGGCGAACCCTGGCGGCTGGACCGCGCCGGCCAACCCAGCACGACCGCATGCCTCGCCTGGTGCGAAACTTGGTTTCGGCCTTAGCGCGGCATACCGATCGATTGCATCGACCTCCGAGCGTCCGCAAAGGATCCCGTCGCTGCGTTCCTTGCTGTCGCTCAGACCCGGTCCATGCGCAATGCATTTGTTAGACACTTTGGTGTAATAAATAACACCAAAGATAGTCAGAGGCCTCGCGCGCGGTAAACGAGGGATCGAAGATTTGCCGATCACCTCGTGCAAGGCTCCTTTAAGTGGAAAAACACGTCCTTAGAATCCCAAAACGCGGCGGAGCCGCAACCCACAAGATCCAAGACAACGAGAACCAAATAAGAACCAACTTCAAAAAATCCAATCGGTCCTTGTCTGTTTGGTTTTTTCGTACGTGGATCTTGTTTGGTTCTTGGAATCTTGGTTCTTGAAACTTCTCCGCAAGCTGCGGAGAAATTCAGAGGCAAGAAACCAAAACGCGAGGGCGTTTCACCTCGCTCCCCGTTGAATCTCTGATTCGCCATCGCATGGAATGCTCATCGTTTTCGTTCCGAGCCATTCTCGAGTTCGCATTTTTTCCAGGTCGCGCGAAACATTTCCAAAAAAACTGAATTGAACAAAAAAAGATGCAAGAAACCTACCCTGGGCGGTGTCTTGGTTTATGTCGGAAAAGGGTGAGGAGAGAATGGAAAAAGTCGAGCAATTGATCGACGCCGTCCGAACCGTTCTGCATGGAGATCGCTGGAATGGCGTGAGTGGCGTCGATTTACTCAAGTATTTTTTGCGGGAACGAGACGAGTCGGCGTTTCGCGAGTTGGTTGAGCGGTACGGAGGCATCGTTCTGCGCCAATGCCGACGTGTTCTGCAGCGCGATGACCTTTGCCAAGAAGCGTTTCAGGAAACGTTCCAACAATTGGTTGTTTCGGGACACACCTTGGCGTGGACCGGTGGGTTGGCAGGTTGGCTTCTAACCACGGCGAAATGGAGAGCGTTGAACATCGCCCGAAGAGAACGGCGGCAGGCGATGCGAGAAGAAATGGCCAGCGTTTCCGACTACGAACCAGACTCAACCACCCAGGTGGCGGACCGCGAGGCGGCGGAAGTCGTGGCTCGAGAAATGGCTCTCCTGCCGGACCGGTATCGCCTTCCCCTTGAACTGGTCTACTTCGAAGGCAAAACCCACGCGGAGGCGGCGGCGCTCTTGGAATGCCCACGTGGAACTGTCGATTCCAACGTCAGTCGTGGTCTCGCAAAACTCCGCCAAGTTCTGAAACGCGCCGGCTTGCCCTCGGCGATCCTCACCGCCACCAATCTGGGCCAGCCCGCTCAAGCCAAGGTATCCGCCGAATGGATCACGGAAACGGTCCGTTCCGTCATGAACTTGGCGCCTCGGTCGGTCAGCTGGTTCGCGGTCCTGGGTGGCGTCCTTAGCGGTTGGCGTGCCGCGTTGATTTGCCTTTCTCTGAGCGTCTGTTTGCTGGCGGCTGCACTTGCGTTTTGGCCAGAACCAAGAAACGAAAATGTCGATCC
>WBZS01001850.1_pt1 | contig 15111 bp, 15 predicted proteins | sample 5204201 | NCBI WGS metagenome assembly WBZS01 (sample SAMN12344357, study PRJNA552823) | activated sludge metagenome | biome: Activated sludge suspended growth; feature: Nitrification reactor; material: Wastewater; isolation source: activated sludge from nitrification reactor of wastewater...
GCGCCGACCTGGGTCGTGGCCATCGCCGGATTCTTCGTCGTCGGGTTGGGTGTGGCGGTCGTGGCGCCACTGTCCTTCTCCGCGGCGGCGAACCTGGCCGGCGACGTCGACCCCGCCCTCCGCCAGCGTCGGGTCGATGCCGTCATCGCGCGCTTCAACCAGTTCAACTACGTCGGAGCCCTGATCGGCTCGGTCCTCACCGGCGCCATCGGGTCGGGCAACCTGCGGATCGGGTATGCCGTCCCCATGGTTCTCGTCCTCGGTCTCGTCCCGCTCGCCAAGGCCTTCGCGGGCCGCCCTCCACGCTGACGCACCCCGCCCTACCCAAGGGGCCTACCCCCACGCCATACCCCCACGCCATACCCCCGTGCCATGCCGCCGCGTCCTACCGTGCAGTAGGTGGGGTGATCACCCCACCTACTGCACGGTAGGACGCACGAGGGGGTGCGAGGAGGGCCGGTCGCGCGAGGTGAGCACACGGCATACGGTCAATCTATGGATCGACCCACCCTCGATGACGCCCTGAGGAATCGTGAGGTCGTCCTGCGCGCCTTTGTCGATGCCAACGGCCGGTTGTCGAGCATCCCGACCAGGATCGCCAAGCGACTCGTCGTGCTCGACCTGATCGCCCAGGAGTTCGGGGTCGGACGGCTCTACACCGAGGCACAGGTCAAGGACGTCTTGACCCGGTTCCACCCCGACCACGCGGCGCTCCGGCGCTACCTCGTCGAGGAGGGGTTCATGGAGCGGCGGGAGGGGATCTATTGGCGCTCCGGTGGGACGGTTGACGGGTTCTGACGTCCTCTCCCTAGCGTCCTACCGTGCAGTAGGTGGGGGGTGATCGCCACACCTACTGCACGGTAGGACGAACGCCTCTGCATGGTACGACGCGAGCGAGCGCGGTCGGCCTCGCTCGCGCATGCACCCGAAACGGCGCTGACCGAAGGGGGCTGATTCCACCCCCGACATGCGTGTGGCCCCTTCCCGTGACGGGAAGGGGCCACACGGCATACCTGCTGGAATCAGTCCTCGGACTTCTTCGTGCCGGCCTTGGTGAATCCGGCGGCCTCGGCGGCCTCGGCCGTGGCGAACCAGAACTCGGCCACGGTCGCGTCATACCAACGACCATCGGGCTCGTGGTAGAGGCCGCTGTCGGCGTTGCCCTTGACGAGGTAACCCTCGGGGGCGGAGCCGTCCTCGAGCGGCGCCACGGCGCCCTCGGGCAGCTCGACCAGAGCGCTCGCCGCAGTGGCCTCGCCACCGGTGGCGGAGTCGTCGAGCGTGATCTCGTCGGCCGTTGCCTCGGCGGCCGCGGCCTCGTCGGTCTTGGCTTCGTCGGCCTTCTTGTCGGCCTTCGCGGACGCGTCCTTCGCCGCGCGCTTGGTGGCCGCCTCGGCCTCCTTGACCGTCGCCTTCTTGGCGACGGGCTCGCGGACGAGCTCGATGACCGCCATGGGGGCGTTGTCGCCCTTGCGGGCACCGATCTTGGTGATCCGGGTGTAGCCACCCGGACGTTCGGCCATGTCGGGACCGATCTCGGCGAACAGGCGGTGCACGACGCCCTTGTCGCGGATGACGGTCATCACGCGACGCCGCGCGTGCAGGTCACCGCGCTTGGCGAAGGTGATGAGCCGCTCGGCGAGCGGCCGCAGGCGCTTGGCCTTGGCCTCGGTGGTCGTGATCGTGTCGTGCTCGAACAGCGACGTCGCGAGGTTGGCCAGGATCAGGCGCTCGTGCGCCGGTCCGCCTCCGAGGCGGGGACCCTTGGTGGGGGTGGGCATTGCTTACTCCTAAAGAGGTTTGGCCCGCGAGCGTGACGCCCGCGAGGGCGCGGGATCAGAGCTGCTCGTCCTCGGCGAAGGCCAGGTCGTCGTCATCGTCGCCACCGAAGTGGAAGTCGTCGTAACCGGCGATCGCGCTCGGGTCGAATCCGGGCGGGCTGTCCTTGAGCTGCAGGCCCATCCCGACGAGCTTGGCCTTGACCTCGTCGATCGACTTCGCCCCGAAGTTGCGGATGTCGAGCAGGTCCGCCTCGCTGCGGGAGACGAGCTCGCCGACGGTGTGGATGCCCTCACGCTTGAGGCAGTTGTAGGACCGCACGGTCAGGTCCAGGTCCTCGATCGGCAGTGCGAGATCCTGCGCGAGCGCGGCGTCGGACGGACTCGGGCCCATGTCGATGCCCTCGGCCTCGACGTTGAGCTCCCGGGCCAGACCGAACAGCTCGACCAGGGTCTTGCCGGCGGAGGCGAGCGCGTCGCGCGGGGCCATCGACTTCTTGGTCTCGACGTCGACGATCAGGCGGTCGAAGTCGGTGCGCTGCTCGACACGGGTCGCCTCGACCTTGTAGGTCACGTTGAGCACCGGGCTGTAGATCGAGTCCACCGGGATCCGGCCGATCTCCTGGTCGCCGGACTTGTTCTGCTGGGCCGACACGTAGCCACGGCCACGCTCGACGGTCAGCTCCATCTCGAACGAGCCCTTGTCGTTGAGGGTGGCGATGTGCAGGTCGACGTTGTGGATCTCGACGCCGGCCGGCGGGGTGATGTCACCAGCGGTGACCGCGCCCGCGCCCTGCTTGCGGAGGTACATGACGACCGGCTCGTCGTGCTCGGAGGAGACGACGAGGTTCTTGACGTTGAGGATGATCTCGGTGAGGTCCTCCTTGACGCCGGGGATCGTGGAGAACTCGTGGAGCACCCCGTCGACGCGCAGGCTGGTCACGGCCGCACCGGGGATGCTCGAGAGCAGGGTGCGGCGCAGGGAGTTGCCCAGGGTGTAGCCGAAGCCCGGCTCGAGCGGCTCGATGACGAATCGGCTGCGGTAACCGCTGACGCTCTCCTCGGAGAGCACCGGGCGCTGTGCGATGAGCACTGTCTTCTTCCTTCCCGTGACCGACCGCTATTTGACGGTCACGCACGTCGGGTCGTGAACCCGACGGCACGGCATACCTCTGTCCGTATGCCGCACCCACAGACTGGCTTTCCCGCCCAAACCCGCGAACCCCATCTTTGGGGTGCTTGTTCGCGCCCCAAAGATGCAGGAAGTGGCTTTGGGCGGGAAACCCAGACCGAGATCAGTTCTTGCTGTAGAACTCGACGATCAGCTGCTCGGTGAGCTGGCTGTCGATCTGCGCACGCACCGGCAGCTGGTGGATGAGGATCTGCAGCGACCCCGGGACGACCTGCATCCAGGCCGGCGGAGTGCGGTCGCCGAAGGTCTCCTGCGCCAGCTTCCAGGGGAAGGTCTCCACCGACTGCTTGCGCCACGTGATGATGTCGTACGGCTCGACCCGGTACGACGGGACGTCGACGCGCTTGCCGTTGACCTCGAAGTGACCGTGCGTCACGAGCTGACGCGAGTGGCGACGGGTCCGGGCGAGCCCGGCGCGGTAGATGACGTTGTCGAGGCGGGACTCGAGGATCGTCAGGATGTTCTCGCCGGTCCGACCGGGACGGTTGGCGGCTTCCTTGAAGTAGCGGCGGAACTGCTTCTCCATGACGCCGTAGGTGAAGCGGGCCTTCTGCTTCTCCTGCAGCTGGGTGAGGTACTCCTTCTCCTGCATCCGGCGACGGCCGTGCTGGCCGGGCGGGAACGGGCGGAGCTCGAAGTTCTTGTCGCCGCCGACGAGGTCGACCTTGAGGCGACGCGACTTCTTCGTGATGGGTCCGGTGTAGCGGGCCATGTCTCTCTAACTCTCTTTCGCGAAGTCTCGGGCGCTCAGACGCGGCGGCGCTTGGGCGGGCGGACACCGTTGTGCGGCGACGGGCTGACGTCCTGGATCGTGCCGACCTCGAGGCCGGCAGCGGTCAGGGAACGGATCGCGGTCTCACGACCGGACCCCGGGCCCTTGACGAAGACGTCGACCTTCTTCATGCCGTGCTCCATCGCGCGACGCGCGGCGGCCTCGGCAGCAGTCTGCGCTGCGAACGGGGTGGACTTGCGCGAACCCTTGAAGCCGACCTGGCCGGCGGAGGCCCAGGAAATGACGGCCCCGGTGGGGTCGGTGATCGAGATGATCGTGTTGTTGAACGTGCTCTTGATGTGGGCCTGACCCACGGCAACGTTCTTCTTCTCCTTGCGGCGCACCTTCTTGGCGCCGGCAGCCATACGGCCCTTGGGAGGCATGTGTTCTCTCTCCTACGAGTTCTTCGGGATGGAAGTCGAGGTCAGCAGGTGATCCGGCCGGAGCCAGGGATCACTTACCGGCCTTCTTCTTGCCGGCGACGGTGCGCTTCGGGCCCTTGCGGGTGCGCGCATTGGTCTTGGTGCGCTGCCCACGCACGGGCAGGCCACGACGGTGACGAAGACCCTCGTACGAGCCGATCTCCACCTTGCGGCGAATGTCGGCGGCGACCTCACGGCGGAGGTCACCCTCGACCTTGAGGTTATCGTCGATCCAGTCACGGAGCTTGACGAGGTCTTCGTCGCCGAGGTCCTTGACGCGGATGTCCGGGTTGACGCCGGTGGCGGCGAGGGCCTTCTGGGCGCTCGTGCGACCGACTCCGAAGATGTAGGTCAGTGCGACCTCGACGCGCTTCTCACGCGGGAGGTCCACTCCAACAAGACGTGCCATCTGGTGATGGTTCCTTTGCTTCTCTACCGGAGGTCTGGTGCAACACCGACTCGGATCTGGCTCCGATCCCCGGCCTCCGGGCCGGGGGTGACGTCCCGCTCGTCATGGGGAAGGACGGCATACCCGGTGGTCTTCCGACCCCTTCGGTATGCCGTCCCGCCGCCGGTTTCGCGGGGGACGGGTGCTGCGTGCTCTTCTCTTGTGCGTTGCTCGAAGTCGGTGCTTCGTGCGGTCGTGCTCTGCTGACGAGACCAGCCGGGGCTGATCAGCCCTGGCGCTGCTTGTGGCGCAGGTTCTCGCAGATCACCATGACCCGCCCGTGACGGCGGATCACCTTGCACTTGTCACAGATCTTCTTGACGCTCGGCTGAACCTTCATTGCCTCTGCTGTCTTTTCGATCCTCCCGACGTGTGGTTGGCACGACGGGTCCTGCGGGGTGTGCCCCGGGAGTGGGGCGGGTGCTGCCGGTCGCCCGATCAGCGGTAGCGGAAGACGATGCGGCCGCGCGTCAGGTCGTAGGGGCTGAGCTCCACCACCACGCGGTCCTCGGGGAGGATCCGGATGTAGTGCTGGCGCATCTTGCCCGAGATGTGGGCGAGCACCTTGTGACCGTTGGAGAGCTCCACGCGGAACATCGCGTTGGGGAGCGCTTCGACGATGGTGCCCTCGATCTCGATGACGCCGTCCTTCTTGGCCATACCCTCTCAATCCGCTGTACTGCCATGGCTGGGCACGCCTGCTCATCACGAGCGAACCCATGGGGTGTCGGCCGGAGCACTCACGTCCACCGATGGCGGACTGCGGGCACACGTGACCGACGTCCAATCCTACGGGAGTGGACACCTGAGCACGAAATCCGCAGCGGAGCCCCGGTTCGCAGGCGTCAGGGGCGCCGGTCGAGGGCGGCACGCAATTCGGCCACGCTCGGGTTGCGCAGCACCACCTCGCCGACGACCGCCGTCGGGGTCAGCTCGTCGCCGCGGTTGTGGGCGCGGACGGCGGCATTGGCCGACGGATCCCGCCAGACGTTGACCCAGTGGATGCGCGGGTCTCCGCCGAGCCGGGCGAGCAACCGTTCGCAGTAGATGCATCCGGGCTTCCAGAGGACGTAGCCACCGCAGTCCTGCGTCGCGGCGATCGCCTCGGCCAGCGGGACGTGCCGTCCCGCGCGGAGCGACCAGGTCACGACGCCGATCCCCAGGGCCGCCACCACGGCGCCGGCCGCCAGCGCGCTCGCCGGGCCGGCCGACCACCGGAGCGCGACCACCTCGAGGGCGGACCCGACGATCGCGCCGAGGAGGAGGTTCCGCGTCCGATTCACCCCCTCAGCCTAGGGACAATGGGGGGTGTGGCCCACGCAGAGCTCGACGACCCAGTGGTCAGCTCGGCGCGTCGGATCCTCCTGCTCGGGGTCACCGGCAGCGGCAAGTCCACCCTCGCCCGAACTCTCGAAACCCGCCACGGCATCCCGGCGGTCGACGTCGATGCCCTGGCGTGGAGACCGGGCTGGGTCAAGACGCCCGACGCCGAGTTGCGGGCAGCTGCCGCCGAGGTCGCGAAGCACGAGGCGTGGGTCCTGGACTCGGCGTGGACGGCCATCCGGCCGGTCGTCCTCCCCCGAGTCCAACTGATCGTCGCGCTGGACCTCCCCCGCCGCGTGAGCCTGACCCGACTCATCGCCCGCACCGCCCGACGCGTCGTGACCCGTGAGCCGGTCTGTGGCGACAACGTCGAGACCCTGCGCGGCGTCCTCTCCCGCGAGTCCATCATCGGCTGGCACTTCCGGTCGTTCGCGAGCAAGCGCCGGCAGATGACGGCCTGGGCCCAGGACCCCGCCATGCCGCCCCTACTTCGCCTGAACACCACGGCCGACGTCGAGGCGTTCCTGGCGCGGCTCGCCCCCATCGACGCGTCACGAGGCTGACTCCCTCGGTGACAATGGCGCGGTGACCGTGCGCATCGCCCTGATCGGGGACTTCCACCCCACCTACCCATCGCATCGAGAGCTCGAGGCCGCACGGAGGCTCCTCGGCCCCGATGTCGAGACCACGTGGGTGCCGACCGACTCCCCGGAGATGGCCGCCATCGCGAGCGGCGCCACGGCATACGACGGGGTCTGGATCTGCCCCGGGAGCCCGTATGCGGACGACACGGCCGTGCTCGCCGTCATCCGGTATGCCCGGGAGAGCGGGCTGCCGCTGCTGGGCACCTGCGGCGGGCTGCAGTATGCCGTCCTGGAGTTCCTGCGCGATGGCCTCGGGGTGGGCGCCACCCACGCCGAGGTCGACGCCCCCGGGCCAGACCACGCGATCGCGGAGCTGCCCTGTTCGCTGCGGGGCGAGCAGCGCGTGGTGACGCCGGTGGTCGGCACCGCGTTCGCGGCCCTGACCGGCGGGCGCCCGTTCGTCGGCATGCACTACTGCGGCTACGGGCCGACGCCGTCCACCGTCACCCTGCTCACCCGGCACGGGTGGATCGTCGAGGCGACCGCGCCCGATGCTCCGGTCGAGGTGCTCACCTACATGCCGCACCCGTTCTTCGTGCTGACGCTGTTCCAGCCCCAGATCGGGGCGGTCGATCACGGCCAGGTGCACCCGCTGGTGCACGCGTTCGTCGACGTGTGTCGTCGGGTGGCCCCCGTCCGGGCGGCCACTCTCGAGCGGGCGCGCGCGGCCCTCGTGGATGCTCAGCCGCGCCCCTACCCGCACCAGCTGCGCGGCGCCGCCCACCGCTGGTGGCGACCGCTGCTGACCCTCGTCCTCGCCCTGGTCCTCTGGTTCGTGCTGGCCATACTCATCTCGTTGCCGTTCGTGGTGACCGGCTCGGTGCCCACGACCGGGACGTTCGAGTTGGGTGTGGCGTCCAACCTCATGCTCAACCTCTCGCTCGCCGCGCTGATCCCGGCCGGGTTGCTCGCCGTCCGGCTCGGCAGCCGACGCCCCGCCGGACGGCTGCTGTCGATCACCGGTCGGCTGCGCTGGCGATGGCTGCTGCAGTCACTGGCGCTGGTGACCCCGCTGTGGGTCGCCTACCTGACGATCAGTTGGTTCGCCTTCGACCAGGAGGTGCTGCCCCGACCCAAGGACTGGGTGGGCCTGCTCGTCGTGACCGCCCTGACGACCCCGCTGCAGGCCGCGGGCGAGGAGGTCGGGTTCCGGGGCGTGCTCGTGCAGACGGTGGGTGCGTGGTTCCGCAGGCCGTGGGTGGCGCTCGCGGTGTCGACCGCGCTCTCCTTCGGAGCGTTCGCCGCGGCCCACGGCTCGATGGACCCGTGGATCTGGCTCGACCTGGGCTCGCTGGCCCTCGCCGGTTGCTGGCTGTCCTGGCGCTCCGGGGGCCTCGAGGCGGCGATGGCGTTGCACATCGTCAACAACCTCACCGTGACCTTCTCCGGCATCTGGTTCGGCGGGCTGGAACAGTCCTACGTCAGCACCGACACGACGGGCAGCCCGGTCTCCGCGGCCATGAGCCTGGCGGTCATGGCGCTGGCCACGGCCCTGCTCGACTGGCGGGCCCGGCGCGCAGGTCTGGCTCCGCAGCACTGGCGAGCCCCGACGGTCGGCTGACCGTCGGGGCTCGGGGCGAGCGCCTCAGCTCAGGACGGCCCGAGGAACCCAGCTCACTTCAGCAGCTGGAAGTTGCCGATGAACGGCAAGGTCTTGGCCCTGCCACCCGCGGCATTGATGATGCCCATGATGATGAACACCAGGGGGACGAAGAGCAGGATCCACGAGAACCACCGGATCACCGGCACGAAGCCCAGGACGAAGTTTGCGAACACGACGGCGATGTTGAAGATGAACAGGACGAGTCCCTGGTTGGCGTGGAATCTGGCGAAGCGGTTGTTGGGCATGGCCAGCATCGGCACGAGGAACAGGATGCCCAGGTAGCCGATGACCGACATCACCTTGGCCTCCTCGATCTCCGGTGCGGCGAAGGAGCCGGTGTAGTCGACCCCTGCCGCCAACGGGCTGGGCTGGCCGCCCATCGGCGCGAGCGGGCCACCCTGCGGCGCGGCCATCGGCGGCATCTGCTGCTGCGGGTAGGGCACGGCGGGTGAGGGGGCCGGAACCTCGGGCGGCGGCGGCGGCGCGGTGTAGGCGGGAGGCGGCGGAGGCATCGTGCCGGACACCGGCGGCGGAGGCATCGTGCCGGACACCGGCGGGGGCGGCGGCGGGGGCGGCGGCGGTGATCCGGCCTGGAACTCTCCGGACCCCGTGGGGTCAGTGCTCTGCGGGTCGCTCATGTGCTTCTCCGAACTGGCAGTGGTCACGACGCAAGGAAGCCCTTGCCGACCCAGTCTCTCGCGGAATCAGCCGGAGGGCGCACTGAAACACGAACTCGTGCCGCGACGCGGCGGCGGCCTTCGCGGATGCTCGCCCTCACGAGCCTGGACCCGAGCGCCGGATTGCCCGACGTGGCCCGCCGCCTGGACACCTGGGAGGCGGTGTTCCGCGATCCACCCCAACACACTGCGCTACCGGATGGCCCGGATCACCGATCTCGTCGCGGTCGACCTGGCCGATCCGTCGGTGCGGTTGGCGCTGCGCCTGCAGCTGCTCGCGCTCAGCGGGCCTGATCGGCCCTGAAGGCCTCGAGGATGCGGGCGGCCCCGTCGACCGCGCTCAGGCGGCCGGCCCGGACCTCACCGGCGAGCCGTTCGCGTTGGGCCACCACCGAGGTCGAGTCCCGGACCGCGTCGTGCAGGTGGGCGTCGACCATCGCCCACATCCAGTCCTCCTGCTGCTGGGCGCGTCGCTCGGCGAGCGACCCGTTGTCCTGCAACCACTGCCGGTGCTCGAGCACCGCGGCCCACACCTCGTCGAGCCCGGCCCCGGTCCGGGCCGAACAGGTGAGCACCGGGGGGCGGCGCACGTCGCCGGGCAGGACCAGTCGCATGGCGCCCGAGAGTTCCCGGGCGGCGACCCGCGCGGGCCCCTCCCCGTCGCCGTCGGCCTTGTTGACCGCGATGACGTCGGCGAGTTCGAGGATGCCGCGCTTGATGCCCTGCAGTTGGTCCCCGGCGCGGGCCAGGGTGAGCAGCAGGAAGGTGTCGACCATCTCGGAGACGGCGATCTCGTTCTGCCCGACCCCGACCGTCTCGACGATGACGACCCCGTACCCGGCGGCTTCGAGGACGAGCATCGACTCCCTCGTCGCGCGCGCCACTCCGCCCAGGTGTCGGCCCGAGGGTGAGGGCCGGACGAAGGCGGCGTCCGTGGCGGTCAGGTCGGCCATCCGGGTGCGGTCGCCGAGGATCGACCCGCCGGTGCGCCGACTCGACGGGTCGACCGCGACGACGGCCACCTTCTCCCCGCGCTCGACGAGGCGGGTCCCCATTGCGTTGATGAACGTCGACTTCCCGGCCCCCGGGACGCCCGTGATCCCGACCCGCACCGCGCGACCGGTGTATGCCGTGAGAGCGCCGATCAGGTCGGCCGCGGCGTCGCGGTGGTCGGCCCGGGACGACTCGACCAGCGTGATCGCCCGCGCGATGGCTCCGCGCTCACCGGCGCGCACCGCGTGGGTCAGGGCGGCGACGTCGACGGGACGACGGGAGGCCTGGGTCGGCATACGAATCGCGATCGGGTCCGGCGGCGTCAGCGCTCGAGCCGGGCGCGCAGGTCCTTGACCAGCTCGATCGCGGCCCTGGAGATGACCGTGCCGGGCGGGTAGATCGCGTCGGCCCCGTGGGCCCGCAGCTCCGCGAAGTCCTGGCTGGGGATCACCCCGCCGACGACGATCATCAGGTCCGGGCGGCCGAGGGCGTCGAGCGCCGCCCGCAGAGCCGGCACGAGGGTCAGGTGGCCCGCGGCCAGCGACGAGACCCCGACGACGTGCACGTCGGCCTCGACGGCCTGACGGGCGACCTCGTCGGGGGTCTGGAACAGCGGGCCCACGTCGACGTCGAAGCCGAGATCGGCGAATGCGGTCGCGATCACCTTCTGGCCACGGTCGTGGCCGTCCTGGCCCATCTTGGCGACGAGAATGCGCGGACGCCGTCCCTCGGCCTCCTCGAACTCCTCGACGAGCCGCTGGGCCTCCTGCACGGTGGAGTCATTGCCGGCCTCGGCGCTGTACACGCCCCCGATCGTACGGATCTGAGCGGTGTACCGACCGAAGACCTCCTCCATCGCCGAGGAGATCTCCCCGACCGTCGCCTTGGCCCGCGCGGCGTCGATGGCCAGGGCGAGCAGGTTGCTCGACAGGTCGCGGCCGCCGTCGCGTCGACAGGCGGCGGTGATCGCGGCGAGCGCCGCGTCGACCGCGCCCTGGTCGCGCTCGGCGCGCAGGCGCTCGAGCTTGGCGATCTGCTGGGCGCGCACCGAGGCGTTGTCGACCTTGAGCACGTCGATCGTCTCGTCGCCGTCGACCGGGTAGAGGTTGACGCCGATCACCGGCTGGGTGCCCGAGTCGATCCGGGCCTGGGTCCGGGCCGCCGCCTCTTCGATCCGCATCTTGGGGATCCCGGCATCGATCGCCTTGGCCATGCCGCCGGCCGCCTCGACCTCCTCGATGTGCTGCCAGGCCCGGTGGGCGAGGTCGTGGGTGAGCCGCTCGACATACGCCGACCCGGCCCACGGGTCGATCGTGCGGCAGGTGCCCGACTCCTGCTGCAGGAACAGCTGGGTGTTGCGGGCGATCCGCGCCGAGAAGTCGGTCGGCAGCGCGATCGCCTCGTCTAGGGCGTTGGTGTGCAGGGACTGGGTGTGGCCCTGGGTCGAGGCCATCGCCTCGATCGCGGTGCGGACGACGTTGTTGTAGACGTCCTGCGCCGTCAGCGACCATCCGGAGGTCTGCGAGTGGGTGCGCAGCGAGAGTGACTTGTCCTTCGTCGCGCCCTGCTCCTTGACCAGGCGCGCCCAGAGCAGGCGGGCGGCCCGCATCTTGGCGACCTCCATGAAGAAGTTCATCCCGATCGCCCAGAAGAACGACAACCGCGGAGCGAACACGTCGACGTCGAGCCCGACGGCCTGCCCGGCCCGGATGTACTCGACCCCGTCGGCGAGGGTGTAGGCCAGTTCGAGGTCCTGCGTCGCTCCCGCCTCCTGCATGTGGTAGCCGGAGATCGAGATCGAGTTGAACCTGGGCATCTTCTCGGAGGTGAAGGCGAAGATGTCCGAGATGATCCGCATGCTCGGCTCGGGCGGGTAGATGTAGGTGTTGCGGACCATGAACTCCTTGAGGATGTCGTTCTGGATCGTCCCCGTGAGCTGCTCCGGCGCCACCCCCTGCTCCTCGGCCGCCACGACATACAGGGCCAGGATCGGGATGACCGCACCGTTCATCGTCATCGAGACGCTCATCTGGTCCAGCGGGATGCCCTCGAAGAGGGTGCGCATGTCGTAGATCGAGTCGATCGCCACGCCGGCCATGCCGACGTCCCCGGTCACCCGCGGATGGTCGGAGTCGTAGCCGCGGTGGGTGGCCAGATCGAAGGCGATCGACAGCCCCTTCTGGCCGGCCGCGAGGTTGCGTCGGTAGAAGGCGTTCGACTCCTCCGCCGTGCTGAACCCGGCATACTGCCGGATCGTCCACGGCTGGTTGACGTACATCGTGGGGTAGGGGCCGCGCAGGTAGGGCGGGGCGCCCGGGATGGTGTCGAGGAAGTCGAGGCCCTCGAGGTCGGCGTCCCCGTAGACCGGGGCCACCTCGATCTGCTCGGGCGTCAGCCAGGCCGGGCCGCCGGCCCCGGTCGACGACCCGGGAGCCGGGGTCCCCGCGCCGAGTTCGATCGTGCTGAAGTCGGGGATGGTCGTCATCGCGAGGCTCCTTCCGCCGGGGCGCCGAGTCTGGTGAGCAGGTCGTCGAGGAAGGCGACGACGTCCATCCCGTCGCGCACCTCGCCGTCGACGTCGCCGCGGCGCTCGCCGAGTTCGCTCGCCCGGCCGGCCACGAGGATCCGCTCCACTCCCGCCGCGCGCAGTCCGTCGAGGGCGGCGGCGGCGTGCGCGGCATACCCCTTGTCCGAGGAGGCCAGGACGACGAGCGGGGTATGCCGGGCGCTCACCTCCGCGGCCACCGCGTCGGCGTCGCCCTCCATCACGACGGCGCGCACTCCCCCGGCCGCGAGCAGGTTGCTCACGAACGTCTCGCGGGCGCCGAAGTCACGCCGGGCGCCGAGCGCCGCGATGACCACCGACGGGTCGGCGCCAGCGGCCCGGGCGGCCGCGGCCCGGTCCCGGAGGGCTTCGTAGGCCTCGGCGTCCCGGTGTGGGAGCAGGGCGCCGGCCTCGGCGGTCACGTCGACGCGCGGCCGGCGGGCGGGAAGCTCCTCGTCGAGGTTGGGGAACATCGAGACTCCGGTGATCGGCTGGCGCCGGGTGGCCAGAGTGGCCGCATCAGCGGCGCGGGCGGCGTCGAGCCGCGCGGCCACCAGTCCCTCAGCCAGCGCGTCCACCATCCCACCGGCCGCCTCGATCTCCTGGAAGGCGGCCCACGCCTTGGCGGCGACCTCGTCGGTCAGCGCCTCGACGTACCAGGATCCGCCGGCGGGATCGGTGACCCGGCCGACGTTGGACTCGTCGGCCAGCAGGATCTGGGTGTTGCGGGCGAGCCGGCGGGAGAACTTCTCGGGCAGACCGAGCGCGCTGTCGTAGGGCAGCACGGTGATCGCGTCGGCGCCGCCGACGGCGGCGGCGAAGGCCGCCACCGTGCAGCGCAGGACGTTGACCATTGCGTCGTGGCGGGTGAACATCCGCAGGCTGGTGACCGCGTGGATCCGGGCGCCACGGTCGGCCTCGGGCACGGCCAGCACCTCGCCGACCCGGGCCCACAGGCGCCGCAGGGCCCGCAGCGCCGCGATCGTCAGGAACTGGTCGGCGGTCGCGGAGACCCGGAACTCCACCTGACCGAAGGCCTCGGCGGGCGTGATCCCGGCCGCCTCGAGGTGGCGCACGTAGGCCAGCGCGGTGGCCACGGCATACCCGATCTCGTCGACGGCGTCGGCGCCGGCGTCTCGATAGGTGCGGGAGTCGACGGTGATCGCGGTGATCCGTCCGTCGGTGGCGAGCGCCGCACGGGTCAGCTCGGCGAGCGGGGCGAGGTCGGCCGGTCGGCCGGTGCGGGCGGCCGCCGCGATCGGGTCGAGGCCGAGATTGCCCCGGGATGCGGGGTGGCCCTGCAGGAGGGTCAGGAGGGCTCGCGCGGCCTCGGCCTGGCCGTCGACCGAGGTGACGGCGATCGGAGCGAGATCGAGTCGGACGTCGGCCAGGACGTGCTCGAGGGCCTCGGCGGGCAGGCCGGCCGCGCCGACCCGGATCCAGACACTGGTCACCCCGTGCTCGAGGTCGTCGAGGATGGCGGCGCGGGTGACGTCCCGATCCGGGTCGTCGTGCAGCTGCCGCACGTCCCAGGGCTGGTCGGGGTCGCGCAGGGCCCGGCCCCGCGTGAAGGGCATGGCGCCGGGGGCGCCGAGCGAGCGGGCCCCGGCGGGGCGGAGATAGAGCGGGTCGATGACCAGGTCGCCGGGCAGGTCGGTGCGCAGCGAGGCCTCGGCCGCGGCGGCGTCGACCCGCCGGTCCTCGGGGCGCGACTTGTTGACCACGGCGGCCACGAGGGCCTGCCACTGCTCATGGGTGCGGCCCGGGAAACCACTGGCCAACTCCATCGTCGGAACCCTGCTCATGCTCGCTCCTGCGCGTCGGGACTCTCGTGACGACCCTACCGAGCCCGGGGGATGGCCGAGCAGTCGATGCCCGTGGCTGGGCGCGACGTTCGCCACACCGTCGGAGCCACGCGCCCAGCGGTGGGGCGTGCCGGCCCAGAGCTCCGGTTGATCGCCGTGGATCAGCCGACGGGGGCGTACGGGACGCCCATTGCCCCCAGCCGCTCCGCTCCCCCGTCGACGGCGGTGAGCACGCAGAGGCCGGCCTGGGTCACGGCGATCGTGTGCTCCCAATGGGCGGCCCGTGAGCGGTCATCCGTGACCACGGTCCACTCGTCGGCCAGGACGTGATTGTCCTGGGCCCCCAGGGTCACCATCGGCTCGATGCAGATCGTCGTGCCGTCGACGACCTTGGGGCCCTTGCCCGAGACGCGGTAGTTGGGCACCTGCGGGTCCATGTGCATCGCGGTGCCGATGCCGTGCCCGACGTAGTCCTCGACGATCCCGTAGCCGCGACCCCGTCGCTCCCCCGCCGCGTCCAGGCTGTCCTCGACCGCCGCGCCCACGGCATACAGGGGGTGACCCACCCGCAACGCCGCGATCCCGGCCCACAGGCTGGCCTCGGTGTCGTCCATCAGGGCCAGGTCCTCGGGGCGGCCGGCGTCTCGGCCGCCGACGACGCAGCTGAAGGCCGCGTCGCCGTTCCAGCCGGCGACCTCGGCGCCACAGTCGATCGAGAGCAGGTCACCCTCGAGCAGCACGCGCGGGCCCGGTATGCCGTGGACGATCTCCTCGTTGACGCTGGTGCAGAGCGTGTGCCGGTAACCGGGCACCAGTTGGAAGTTGGGGATGCCGCCGTGGTCACGGATGTGGGTCTCCGCGAGGGTGTCGAGGTCCAGCGTCGTCATCCCCGGGCGCACCTCGTCGGCG
>WBZS01001851.1_pt1 | contig 15109 bp, 11 predicted proteins | sample 5204201 | NCBI WGS metagenome assembly WBZS01 (sample SAMN12344357, study PRJNA552823) | activated sludge metagenome | biome: Activated sludge suspended growth; feature: Nitrification reactor; material: Wastewater; isolation source: activated sludge from nitrification reactor of wastewater...
TTTTGCTGCTCTTGGTGTGCCCGCGAACCTGGCGGACGCGCTGGCCCGGATCGACATCGACACCCCGACGCCGATCCAAGCCGCCACCCTGCCCGACTCGTTGGCCGGCCGCGACCTGTTGGGTCGTGGTCGCACGGGGTCCGGCAAGACCTACGCATTCCTCCTGCCGATCATCGCCCGGCTCACTGGGTCGACATCCAGCACCTCGCAAGCTCCCGGCGCCCGTTCGGGTCGGCCGGCTCGAACGGCCCGCTCGCCTCGGGCCCTGGTCATCGTGCCGACCCGCGAGCTGGCCGTCCAGATCGACGCTGCGCTGGCACCGCTGGCTCGCGTCGCCGGGCTCACGTCGCTGACCGTCTTCGGTGGCGTCGGCCAGGCGCCGCAGGTGCGCGCGTTGCGGGCCGGGGTCGACGTCGTCATCGCGTGCCCCGGTCGCCTCGAGGACCTCATCGGCCAAGGCGAGTGTCGCCTCGATCGGGTGGAGATCACGGTGCTCGACGAGGCCGACCACATGTCCGATCTCGGCTTCCTGCCCGCTGTCCGCCGCCTGCTGGAGCTCACTCCGGCCAGTGGTCAACGGCTGCTCTTCTCCGCGACGCTCGACGCTGCGGTCGCGGTCATCGTCAAGCGTTACCTGCGCAATCCCGTGACGCACGAGGCAGATTCGCCGGAAGCATCGAGCGCCGACGTCGAGCACCACGTCCTGCAGGTCGATGCCGAACAGCGGCTGCCGGTCCTCGTCGACCTCACGAGCGGGGCTCGTCGGTCGGTCGTCTTCACCCGCACCAAGCACCGGGCCAAGACGTTGGCCCGCAAGCTCAACTCGATGGGTGTCTCATCGGTCGAGTTGCACGGCAACCTCGCCCAGAACGCCCGCACCCGCAATCTCGCCGCCTTCCACTCCGGTGCGGCCAGCACCCTCGTGGCGACCGACATTGCGGCTCGCGGCATACACGTCGACGACGTCGAACTGGTCATCCATGCCGACCCGCCGACCGAGTTCAAGGCCTATGTCCACCGCTCCGGGCGGACCGCGCGGGCGGGGGCCAAGGGCACGGTCATCACGCTGATGGAGCGCGAACAGGCCGCCGAGGTCCGCGCGCTGGTCAAGGCTGCTGGAATCCGTCCGACGACCACCTCGGTCGGGGTCGGTCACCCGATGTTGCGCCGTCTTGTGCCCGGCGAGCGTCGGTTGATGCCGGTGAGCGCCCGACCCGCCGAGACGACGACGGCCCCTGTGCGCGGTCGCCAGCCGGCTCGCCCGGGGCGCCGCCCGCAGGGTCCCGCTCGGACCGGCGGCCCCGCAGCCGGAGCCTCCAGCCCGGGGGCGCGCGGAGTGCGTCGAGCCGCAGCCCCCGCGACGGGACAACGGTCCGGTGCCGCTCGGGCCGGTTCGATGTCGCCGACTCGCATGAGCGAACAGGCTGGGGGACGACGGCGCCGGTCGGGCGGCCGCTGAGCCCTGCGGCATACCATGCGGGCGTGAGCCCTCTCGGACGGCGACCTGGCGTGGTGGCGCTGTGCGCTCTCCTGCTGGCGTCCGGCTGCTCTACTGCTGCTGGCCCCGCCACCGCACCGGCACCTTCGACTGCTTCGGGGGCGCGAGCCACCTCTGGCACCACTGACATCGGCGGCCTGCTGACTGCCCGGATCGGCGGGGCCACGTTCCGCCTGCGGGACACCCCGACGGCTGCCGACCAACAGCGCGGGCTGTCGGTCGTCGAGGGTCTGGCGGACGACGAAGGGATGCTGTTCCGGCTCGGTAGCCCCAAGGTTCAAGGCATGTGGATGAAGGACATGCGCTACGCCATCGACATCCTCTGGGTCGGCGCCGATGGCACGGTGGTGCACCTCGAACATGACGTGGCTCCGGCGACCTATCCGACGGTGTTCCGGAACCCGCCGGACCGGCTGGCCGTCGCGGTGGTCGAGTTGGCTGCTGGTGCGGCGAGGCGCACCGGGATCGTCGTCGGCAGTCCGGTCGACCTTGACGGCATACGGTGAAATCGTGAGTCAGCCACCACGTCACGGGAGCCTGCTCGTCGTGCACCACACCACCTCGCCAGCTTTGGAGTCGATGCTCGACGCGGTGCTGGCCGGGACCCGGGCGGAAGGCATCGAGGGCGTCGACGTGGTGGTCCGGCCGGCGTTGGGGGCGACGGCGAGCGACGTGCTGGCTGCCAGGGCTGTGGTGCTCGGGACGCCCGCGAACATTGGCTACATGTCGGGGGCACTCAAGCACTTCTTCGACCAGATCTACTACCCGTGTCTGCACGCGACGGGTGGCACGGCATACGGGCTGTATGTGCACGGCAACCTCGACACGACCGGGGCCGCGCGATCGGTCCATGCCATCACCCGCGGACTGCAATGGCGACAGGCTGCCGATGACGTCGTCGTGCTCGGGCCGCCGACCGCGGGCGACCTGGAAGCCTGTTGGAACCTCGGTGCCACCCTGGCTGCCACGCTGCTCCCCTGACCCTTTCCGAATTCATCACACCCGCCGATGACTTCAGGCCAGGCGGCCCCCGGACGGCCGGATTTCATCACACCCGCCGATGACTTCAGGCCAGACGGGACCGGAAGAGCCCGAATTCATCACACCCACCGACGAATTCTCCAGCCCGGGTGAGCCCTACCAGCCCCACCGGCCCTACCAGCCCCACCGGCCCTGCCAGCCCTGTGAGCCAGCGAGGTCACATCACCCCGGCAGGTTGACGGTGTCGCCCTCGGCCGTGCCCTCGTCATGCACACCGGTCCGAGTGCGCCGCTCAGGCTGACCACGTCCGCTCGTCCCGGCAGGTGGCGCGCCCTCCATGAGGGCAGCCGTGCTGGGCTCGATCCGGCCCTCGCTGGCAGCGTCGTGCTCGAGGTTGTCGTGCATCGACTGACGGCGCCGCTTGGGACGGGGTGTGGGATCGGGCGCAGCCTCGGCATCGCGCCGCGCCTCAGTCGCCCCGTCGACCTCGATCCGCGCCACCACCAACCGGCCATCGGTCAGCTGCGCCCGCAGTCGCGCGACCTGCTCGCGATAGCGGTCAACGTTGCGCAGCTTGACCTCGTCGTAACCACGAACCAGGTCCGGCAGCGCCGCCAACTCGACCGCCACCGCATGGTTCTCGGCACTGAGCCGCTGGACGATCTCATCGACGAGAGCCTCATACTCCACCACCAGCGCCCGTTCCACCACGCGCACGTGGTCGCGTCCGAACGGATCAAAACGACTCTGCCGCAACCGTTTCATCGATGCCAGCGCACCAAAGGCCACCTTCGCCACCGGCCGTGACAACCCCACCTTGCGCTTGAGCCCCATCACCTTGAGCACGGGAGGCAGCAGCATGACGGAGTATGCCGCGTCGTCACCGAACCGCTGCGCCAGGTCGGCCTGGAACGCCGGGTCCCGATGCAGCCGCGCCACCTCGTATTCGTCTTTGTAGGCCATGAGCTTGAACAACGAAAAGGCCACGGCCTCGGCCAGCGCAGTCCGACCCGGCACCCGCGCTGCCTCCGCCGCACGGACGGCTTCCAGCCGCACGGCATACCGACGCGCGTATGCCGCGTCCTGATAGTCCACGAGCATGGGCACCCGCACCGCGACCATCTGCGCGAGCTCCGAACCCGGCTCTGCGCGAACGAGATCCGTGATCGCACGCAGGTCGCGAGGCAGCACGATCCCCGGCCGCGGGCTCGAACCAGCGCCCGAGCCGCCAGCCTCCGTCGCCCCCGCGGGCCGCCGCGAAGCGCCGACGAGCTCGTCGAGGGCGGCCCGGTCGGCCACCGCCTGACGCCCACGCCGGAACGCCTGCAGGTTGGTCTCGACGGCGACTCCGTTGAGGGTGATCGCTGCCTCGATCGACTCGGCCCGCAAGGGCAACGCGCCCGCCTGGTATGCCGCTCCGACAAGCAGAAGGTTGGCCACCTGGTCGGTGCCAAACAGCCGCTCCGCGATCCCCGGCGCATCCAGCGAAACGTTGAGCCCAGAGCGCGTTGACGCATCGATCCGGCTGAGCAGGACATCGACGTCGGGGAAGGCCAACTGGGTGTCGACGACCATCTGCCCGGTCGGCACCTGAGCCGTGGAGGTCACCGCGATCGTGCGCTCCGCGTCGGTGACCGTCAGCAGGTGCTGCTGCGCGCCGACGAGGATGTCGCACGCGAGGAACAGGTCGCAGTCGGCCACGGTGAGCTTGTTGGCCTGGTCCATCGGCGTGGTCGTGATCCGCAGGTCGGAGACGACCGGCCCACCCTTCTGCGCCAAGCCGGTCTGGTCGAGTCCGCGCACGAACCGCCCGTCCAACAACGCGGCAGTCGCCAACGTCTGCGCCACGGTGACGACACCCGTGCCGCCGATCCCGGCGATCCGCAGGCCGAACTCGTCGGCGGGCACCGCCAGCGTGGGCTCGGGAAGGTCGCCAGCCTCCAACGTGGCCGACGCCCCTCGACGACGACGCGGCGCCGTCCCGGGCACGACCTTGACGAACGACGGGCAGTTGCCGTCCAGGCACCGGTAGTCGACGTTGCACGACGGCTGGTGGATCTGCGTCTTGCGTCCCAGCTCGGTCTGGACCGGGTGCACCGATAGGCAGTTGGACTGTATGCCGCAGTCGCCGCACCCCTCGCACACGGCCTCGTTGATGAGGATCCGGGTCTTGGGCTCCTCCAGGGTGCCGCGCTTGCGGCGGCGACGCTTTTCGGTCGCGCACTCCTGGTCGTGCACCAAGACGGTGACGCCCTCGACCGCCGACAACACACCCACGGCCTCTTCCAGCCTGGACCGCTCCCAGACCGCAGCGCCGTCGGGGAGTCTCACACCGGCATACCGGCTCATGTCCTCCGTCGTGACGATGACCTGACGGACCCCCTCAGCCAGCAGCGTCGTGACAAGATCCGGCACGCCCGAGATCCCGATGGCTGGCTGGGCTCCGGTCATCGCCACGTGGTCGTTGTAGAGCAGCTTGTAGGTGATGTTGACCCCGGCGGCGACCGACGCCCGGATCGCCAGCGAGCCGGAGTGGGCGTAGGTGCCGTCGCCGAGGTTCTGCAGGAAGTGCGGGAGGCTGGAGAACGGCGACGCGCCGATCCACTGGGCGCCCTCGTTGCCCATCGCGGTGATGCCGAGGATGTCGCCGACCTCGTCGGGGCGCATGAAGACCGCCAGCACGTGGCAACCGGTCCCCGCGCCCACGGTGGTCCCGGCGGGCACACCTGCGACCGACGAGTTGTGCGGGCAACCTGAGCAGAAGTAGGGCGTCCGGGACATCGCCAGCGGTGCCAACGAGCGCGGTCGGGTGATCCGCTCCAGCCGCTCCTCCAGTGCCGCCAGCTCACCGGGGGCTGCCCGCTTGAGCAACCGCTCGGCGACCAGCCGCGCGATGGAAACGGTGTCGAGCTCGGCATGGATCGGCACCAGCCACTTGCCGTCCTCGTCGAGCTTGCCCAGCACGAGGGGCCGGTCGGGCAGCCCATAGAGCTCGTCCTTGACGAAGAGCTCGACGAAGGGACGCTTGTCCTCTAGGACAAGGATCTCCTGCAGTCCGGCGGCGAACTCCCGAACGATCCGACCCTCCAAGGGATAGGGCATCCGCACATGCAGCAGCCGCACCCCAAGCCGCTGCAGCTCCTGGTCGTCCAGCCCGAGCTCCCGCAGCGTCTGGCGCATCTCGAAATAGGTCTTGCCAGTCGAGATGATCCCGATCCGGTCCGCGTCGGTGCGCAGGGTGATCCGGTTGACGTCGTTGGCCCGGGCATAGGCCAATGCCGCCCGCATCCGGCCATAGACCATGGAGTGCTCCATCTCCATGACTCGTGCGCCGTACATGTGGGTGGACGGCCGATGCACGTAGGGACGCCCGTCCACCTCGATGTTGACCATGACTGGTTGCACCCGGTCGGGCGACACGACCGCCGACCCCGACCCATCGGCCACCGTCGTCGACATCTTGAGCGCCACCCATAGCCCGCACGAGCGCGACAACGCGACGGCGTGCTGGCTGAGGTCGAGCACCTCCTGCACATCGCCCGGGTAGAGCATCGGCATCATGATCGCGGCGGCGGCCACCTCGCTCGCCCCCGGCGTCGGCGAGGACTTCGCGGTCGGGTCGTCGCCGACGAGCGCCAGCGCGCCACCGGTGCGCACCGTCCCAGCGAGGTTGGCTTGGCGCAGTGAGTCGAGCGCCCGGTCAAAGCCGTTGGCCTTGCCGTACCACAGCCCGAGCACTCCGTCGTAGCGCGGTCCGGGCAGCTGCATGGCCAACTGGCTGCCCATGACGGCCGTCGCGCCGAGCTCCTCGTTGACGCCCATCTGGTGGACGATGTGGTGCGCCTCCATCAACCGCCGGCGCCGCTGCAGCTCCAGGTCGAAGCCGCCCAGCGGCGACCCGGGATAGCCGGAGATGAACGTCGCTGTGTTGAGCCCCGCCGTCAGGTCCAACCGTCGCTGCACCAGCGGCAATCGGACCAGAGCTTGCACCCCGGTGAGGTGGATGATCCCCTCGTCGACGGTGAACTTGTCCTCCAGCGACAGCGGGGGAAGGGCGGGGGTCATAGCACGTCCTTGTGGGTCGGGTGCGCGCGGCAGAAGGCGGTGCCCGCGAGTCTGGCACGCCCCCCGCCCGTTAAGCCAGTGGCTCTCGTTCCTGACCCAGCAGCCCTCGCCTCTGACATGGAGTCACCGAAAGTCGGTCCCGTATGCCGCGCGCTTGCCGCCCGGGACCGGTAACGTCCGCGTGGTCAGCCAACCACCGTCGCCACCCGGAACGGAGTCTCCCCCATGGCTAAGACGTCTGGCACATCGCAGCGAAGCATCTTCCGCACCAAAACGATCGAGGCGTCCATCGCCGAGACCGGCGAGAGCGAATATCAGCTCAAGAAGCGGTTGGGCGCCCTGGACCTCACCGTGTTCGGCATCGGCGTCATCATCGGTGCCGGGATCTTCACGCTGACGGGGCGGGCAGCGGCGACCGTCGCCGGGCCCTCGATCGTCATCAGTTTCGTCATTGCCGCTGTCGCGTGTGGTCTGGCGGCCTTGTGTTATGCGGAGTTCGCCTCGACCGTCCCGGTCAGCGGATCGGCATACACCTTCAGCTATGCCACCCTGGGCGAGTTCGTTGCCTGGATCATCGGGTGGGACCTTCTGCTGGAACTCCTCTTGGGAGCAAGCGTCGTCGCGCAGGGCTGGTCGGCGTATCTCGGGGTATTCCTCGGCAAGTTGGGCATCAAGATCCCCGAGGCCGTGGCATACGGATCGGCGTTCGACCTACCGGCCCTGCTGCTGGTCATTGTCCTGACGATCTTGGTCGCAGTGGGGATCAAGGAGTCGATGCGGGTCAACCTGGTCCTGGTGGCCATCAAACTCTTCGTGGTGTTGTTCGTCATCATCGCCGGCATCGGCTTCATCAACGCAGCCAACTACTCGCCCTTCATCCCGCCCGCCAAGGCGGCGTCCGCCTCCGGCGGCAGCGTGTGGACTGCCCCGCTGCTGCAGACCATCTTTGGGATCTCACCGACGACGTTCGGGGTCATGGGGATCTTCGCCGGAGCCTCGCTGGTCTTCTTCGCTTACATCGGTTTCGACGTCGTCGCGACGACCGCGGAGGAAGCCCGCAACCCCCAGCGCGACCTACCGATCGGCATTATCGGGTCGCTGGTCATCTGCACGATCCTCTACGTCGCGGTCACCCTGGTCATCACGGGGATGTTGCCCTACGACAAGATCTCGACGACGGCCTCGTTGGCGACCGCCTTCGAATCCGTGGGCAAGGGGGGCTACGCCACCCTCATCTCAGCTGGTGCTGTGGCGGGTCTCACCACCGTTGTCATGACCTTGCTCATCGGAGCCAGCCGCGTCGTCTTTGCGATGAGCCGTGACTGGCTGCTCCCCGCAGGCCTGGGCACGACCAACCCGCGCACGGGCACGCCGGTTAAGATCACCGTTGCCATCGGCAGCCTGGTGGCCCTCGTGGCCGCGTTCACCCCGGTCGGCAAGCTTGAGGAGATGGTCAACATCGGCACGTTGGCCGCCTTCACCCTCGTCTCGTTGTCCATCCCCGTGCTGCGCAAGCGCCGCCCTGACCTCAAGCGCGCCTTCAAGGTGCCCTTCAACCCGGTCCTGCCGTGGATCGCTGCGGCGGCCGCCTTCTATCTCATGCTCACCCTCCCGGCCGAGACCTGGGTGCGCTTCATCGTCTGGATGCTGATCGGCTTGGTCGTCTACTTCCTCTACAGCCGCAACCACTCCCGGCTCGCGCGAGGCGTCCAGAGCATCCCCGCCCCCGACTTCTCGAAGCCCGGCCCCCATGACCAGCACGGAGATTCGCCCATCCACGAGTGACGTCAGCGCCGCCTCACCGCATCAGGCGGTGAGGCGGCGCCGCATCAGTTTCCCGTTCGGAGTCCGGGGCAGAGCAGCCACGACATGGACGATCCGAGGCGCCTTGTATGCCGCAAGGTGCGCCGCGGCATACTCCCGCACCTTCTCGGGGTCGCACCCGCCGGGAGCTGCAACGACGAAGGCGCCGACGACCCGCACGCCAGGCCGGACCTCGACTTCGGTGACGCCCACGTCAGCGACCCCAGGAGCACCGGCCAGGACGTGCTCGACCTCTTGGGGTGATACCCGATAGCCGCCGGGGTTCATGACGTCGTCAACCCGGCCGTGGTGGATGACATAGCCGTCGGGGTCGAGGTGGGCCAGGTCGCCGCCGATGAACCAGTCGCCACGTCGGGTCGCCGCGTCCTCGTCGGGCTTGCCCCAATACCGCAGCAACAGACCGGGATCGGTGCGGTGCACCGCCAACAGGCCGGTCCGGCCCGGCGGTAGCGGCTGGTCGGCATCGGTTGGGTCGGCTGGGTCGGCTGGGTCGGCTGGGTCGGCTGGGTCAGTCGGGTCGGTTGGGTCGGTTGGGTCGGTCGGCAGGATCGCGACGCACCGCCCGGCCTGCGGTTTGCCCGGCGAACCCGGCCGGGTGGGCACGGGCGGCCCCGAGGAGATGTAGGTCGAGATCTCGCTCATGCCCAACGCCTCATAGAGCGGCAGACCCGTGGCGTCCTGCCACGCGGCATACAGGTCTCGGGAGAGCGCCTCGCCTGCGGTGAGGCCGTGCCGCAGGGTCGTGAGGTCGTCGCGGTCCAGCGCACCGCTCGCGAGGAGTTGCCGATAGACGCCGGGGACCGCCGCGAAGATCGTTGCGCCGCAACGCTTCACCAGTCGCCCCCACACGGACGGGTCGCGACGGCCGTTGTAGACCACCGCTGTCGCCCCATTAGCCCACGGGTCGGTGAGCCCGACACCCAGTGTGTAGGTCCAGTTGAACGCGCCCGCGTGGAGCATGACGTCTCCGGCGCGCAGGCCCAGCCACCCGGCATACATGGGCCGCCGTCCCCACGCGGAGCGGTGCGCGTGCAGCACGCCCTTGGGCTCCCCCGTGGTCCCCGACGTGTAGACGATGAACGCAGGGTCCTCGGCCCGACTGTCCCGCCAGGGAGCGGGCGCCAGGTCGGTGCGCCACCGTGCGACGTCGTCCGGACCGACCATCCGTATGCCGTGCGGCACTGCCGTTGCGAGCTCCGGAGCGGCGACGACCAGGCTCGGAGCGGCATCGGCGATCACCGCAGCCACCTCGTCGGCCGTGAGCAGCGCCGACGTCGGGACCGCGATGAGCCCGGCAGCGATGGCCCCGAAGAACACCAACGCGGCGTCGCTGGTGTTGCCCATCCGCAAGAGAACCCGATCGTCGGGGCGCAGCCCCTCGGCGAGCAGTCCCGCAGCGATGCGGCGCACGGCCCCCTCCAATTCGCCGAACGTCCACCGTTCATCGGTCGCTGGCGAGGCGTCGGCATCGTGGACGACGACAAGACCCAACCGGTCCGCAGGACGGATGTTGCCCGACTCCAGGCAGTACCGTGCCATGTCGAACCGGTCCGGAGGCAACGGCCCGCGGAAGCCCCAGCCGGTCATGGCCCGATCAGTCCGTCGCCGAGCCGACGGCCGCGCTGGACGGCTGGGCGAGCGTCGCGTCGCCGTCGTCGTCCTGGAGGGTCTCCAGCTCGGGAAGCAACTCGTGCCGTCGGCGGAACGTGTCAGCGACAGTCAGGGCGGCTGCCGCCACGGGGATCCCGACCAAGGCCCCGATAGGCCCCATGAGCGCCACGCCGACGAACACCGAGCCCAAGGCGACCGCCGGATGGACGTCCATCGTGCGGTTGCTGATCTTCGGGGTCAGCCAGTAGCTCTCGATCTGCTGGTAGATCGTCGCGAAGATGACGATCCACACCACGTCGAGCGGGTCCTTGAGCAGCGAGAAGAGCGCTGGGACGACCACTCCGATGTAGGTGCCGATGATCGGGACGAACTGGCCGACGATCCCCATGAGCACGCCGAGAGGCAGCCAGAACGGCACGTCGATGATGAGGAAGAAGACGGCGTATGCCGTGGACGAGATCGTCGCCAGGATGACCTTGGAGACGACGTAGCCGCCGGTCTTCTCGACCGCGATGGTCCAGATGGTCATGAGCATCGGCTGGTAGCGCGGCGGCAGGTAGGACCCGATCGTCTGGCGCAGCTTGATGCTGTCGGCGGAGAGGTAGTAGGCGAAGACGAGGATCGTCACGAGGTTGAAGATGAAGGTGACGAGTGCTCCGAAGACACCGAGCAACCCGCCGCCGAACCGTTGGGCCAACTCCGCGACCTTCTCGGGCGTGATCTGCAAGGCCGAGTAGATCTGATCGGTGTTGAACGATGTGCTGAACGTCGCATTGACCCAGGCCACCGCCTGCCGAACCGCATCGGGGAAGGCGTCCTTGAGCTCCTGGGCCTGGGCAACGAACACCTGCCCGAACATGGCGCCGACGCCGACCGTGACGGCCATCAGGCCGAACAGGACGAGCGCCGAGGCCAGTCCCCGACTCATGCCGCGCTTGATCAGCCAGGCGACCATCGGCTCCATAGCGATCGAGAGCAGCCAAGCAAGCAGCAGCAGGAACAGGAAGGACCCCAACGCCTGGAAGGCCCACACCCCGATGAGCAGAGCCAACGCGGCTGCGACCAGCACCCACACGACCCGCTTGGACTGCGCCAACGCCACCCAGGTGGGCCGCCGGTCACTCTCGCCAGCCGCGCGTCCGGGCAACCGAAGGATCTGGGTGGCCTCGGCCTCGCTCGATTCGTTCACGAGCGTCACTGTAGTTCCGCCGCCCCCTCAGGGCAGGCTGCAGCGCGGAAGACCTTTCGGTCCACCCCCCTCGCGCATGCAGCACCCACGACGGCGTATGCCGCCCATCTCACCTATCCCAGATGCGACCCCGTTTCGCTCCCCCGAGCTCTGGACCGACCCTTGCGCCTGGCTAGCTGCCGCTGAGCAGCCGATGCACTTCTGAGCTGCGGTAGCGCCGGTGTCCGCCCAAGGTGCGGATCGCCGTCAACTTGCCCGCCTTGGCCCACCGAGTGACCGTCTTCGGGTCGACTCGGAACAGTGCCGCCACTTCGCCAGGCGTGAGCAAGGGGTCTCGTTCCTCGCTCGCTGCCAACATCATTCTCTTTCACACCTCATTCGGATGACCCCGCGTCAATCCCCTGCCCGGACACTCTCGCACGAACCGACCGCCCAGTGGCGCAAAACGGCCGCAAAAGACCAGAGCCCGGCGCGCGTCGGACAGAACCGCCAACGTCAGGTAGCGTTGTCCCCACGGAGACACACACTTCCCGGGGCCGCTCCGCGGCGACCCACCGAGCACGGTCGATTTGGCCGTGACCGGCGGGCTTGGCGATGCCGCCCCGGCAGACGCATGAGGGGGTCACGCCATGGGGCGCGGCCGGGCCAAGGCCAAGCAAACGAAGGTCGCCCGGGAGTTGAAGTACTTCTCTCCCGACACCGATCTGAGCGCGCTTGAGCGCGAACTTCACAGCGCCACCTACCGTGGCGGCCAGTCCTTCGACGACGCTGATGAGGCGGACGACGCTGAGGACGACGACATCGATGATGTCGATGACGTCGGCGAGGCCGACGACGGCGACGTGGACGACGACTATGCGTCGTGGGCCGCTGGTCGCTGAGCGACCAGCACTCGATCGCTAGCAGCACCTCATGCGGCCCCTCGGGGGATCCGCGCACGCCCGACCCACATCGGGTCCTCAGCCGTGCTTCAGCCTCGTGCTCAGCCTCATCCTGAGCCTCAGCTGCCCGCGGCGCCGTCGATCCGTTCCCGCAGCAGGTCGGCGTGGCCGTTGTGCCTGGCCCATTCCTCGATCATGTGGATGAGGATCCACCGGATGCTGATCGGCTTCCCACGCGGCTCCCAGGCGGCCAACCCGTCCAGGTCCAGCCGGGCGAACACCTCGTCGGAGCGTCGCACGGCCGCATCGTATGCCGCGAGGTCCGCCGCGACCTGGTCCGCAGTCGCTTCGCACAGGTCCTCGTCGTCCCCGGGATAGAGCCCCACCGCGCTCTCGTCGCCCTCCGCGACCCGGCCGAACCACCAGATCTCGACATCAGTCATGTGCCGGACCAGCCCCGCCAGACTCATCCGGGACGGCGGTGCACTGGCCTCACAGAGCTGTTCGGGGGTGAGCCCAGAGACCTTCCAGCGCAGGGTTTGGCGGTGATAGTCCAGCCACCACTGCAACAGCTCACGCTCGGTGCCAGCTGTCGGCACCGCCGGCGGGTCGAGGGCTGGATCCATGCCGCCCGCGGCGGGGGTTGTGTCGCTCATCGCCCCACCGTAGGCCAGCCATGCGCCTGCTCGCCTCAGGGTTTAGGGTGCTCTCCGACGACCTGCACCGATCCTCCGTCGACGCCCTTGGCGCCCCGGATCACTTCAGCACGGGGATCAGGAGTCCATGCCGCCTCATCCCCGACCTCTCCCAGGACCCACGCCGGTATGCCGCGTGCACGGCATACCTGCTCGGCGGCGGCCGCCTGCGCGGCGGGGAGGACCGCGACGAATCCGATTCCGAGGTTAAGGGTGCGTTCGAGGTCGGCCTGCGGCACCCGACCCAACCGGCCGATGACCTCGAAGACCGCAGGCGGCGTCCAGGTCGCACGGTCGACCCGGGCGTAGCTGCCCCGCGGGAGGACCCGGGCGAGGTTTGCGGCCAAACCCCCTCCGGTGATGTGGGAAAGCGCGTGGATATCGACGCCTGGGGTGCGGATGAGCGCGAGGAGGTCGGCGGCATACACCCGGGTCGGGGTGAGCAACTCCTGGCCGAGCGTGCGTCCGAACTCCTCGACGTGCCGGTCCAAGCTCCAGCCGGCTGCGGCGACGACACGGCGGACGAGGGAGTAGCCGTTGGAGTGCAACCCTGAGGACGCGAGCGCGAGGACCACGTCGCCGGGCTGCACGCGGTGCGGCCCGAGGATCTGCGCGTGCTCGACGACCCCGGTGGCAGCGCCAGCAACGTCGTATTCGTCGGGCTCGAGCAAGCCTGGGTGCTCGGCGGTCTCGCCACCCACCAGGGCGACCCCAGCCTGCTCGCAGGCTCGCGCGATGCCGCCGACGATGGCCGCGATCCGCTCGGGGACGACTTTGCCGGTGGCGATGTAGTCGGTCATGAAGAGGGGCTCAGCCCCGCAGACCACGATGTCGTCGACGACCATTCCGACCAGGTCGAAGCCGATTGTGTCGTGCCGGTCGAGGGCCTGGGCGATCGCGACCTTGGTGCCGACCCCGTCGGTCGAGGTGGCCAGGATGGGGCGGGTCATCCGGGCGAGCGCGCTGGCGTCGAAAAGCCCGGCGAAGCCGCCCAGGCCACCGAGGACCTCGGGGCGGGTCGCGCGACGGACCAACTCCTTCATGAGTTCGACGGCCTTGTCACCCGCCTCGACGTCGACTCCGGCCGCGGCATACGTGATGGGCGTGTCGGTCACGCCCCCAGCCTAGGCTTCTGCCGAGTCGAGGTATTACGCCATCGTATGATGACGGCCGAATACCTCGACTCGGCAAGAGTTGTCCACATCCTCCCGTTCCTTACTGCCTTATCCACAGGTTGATGACGTCGGCTGGCGAGTCTGGCGCCCCATCCAGAGTCTCTGTGCATGCCCCCACACCCGTTCGAGGCGAGTGAGACCACGACGAGGCTCAGCCCGTGCGCGCGCGACCGGTGGGCGCTCCGGGCCCAGCTCAGATCCGACGCCGATGCCTTCGGCGGGGTGCTGTCCCGGGATCTCTTGACGGCGGCGGGAGTCGACGATCAGACGATCCGCCGCGAGATCCAAGCCGGTCGCTGGCGCGCTCGCGGGCGGCAGACCGTGGCACTTCACACGGCGCCGTTGGATGCCGTCGCCGAGCGTTGGCGTGCCGTGTGGGAAGTCGGAGTTCGGGTCGCCGCGGTCGACGGGGTCTCGGCGCTGCAGGCCGCAGGTCTCACGGGCTACGTTGACGATCTCGTTCACGTGTCGGTGAAGCACACCGTCTCGACCTCATCCATCGACGGCGTTGCGACGCACAAGATCATTCGGCGGTTGCCCGGCGAGGTCCTCACGAACGGACTCCCACGAACCAGGCCCCCCATCGCGGCCGTGCGGGCGGCCAGTTGGGCACGAACGGATCGGCAGGCGGCGCTCCTGCTCGCGATGCCGGTGCAGCAGCGCCTCGTGAGCGGCGCTCAGCTTGTCGAGGCTTCGCAACGGGTCCGGCGGCGGGCTCGTCGCCGTCTGATCCACGTCCTCGCCGGAGACATCGCGAACGGGGCCCACTCGCTGGGCGAGTTGGACTTCGTGCAGGCCTGCCTCCGACGTGGGCTCCCAGCCCCCTCGCGTCAAGCCATCAGACATCTGCCGGGAGGTCGCGCCTATCTGGATATCGAGTGGGAGGAGGCCAAGCTCGCTGTCGAGATCGACGGTGCCGGTCACCTCTTCGGCCTGCAGCCCACGTTCGACACCCTTCGACAGAACGACGTAGCGCTGCGGGACACATTGCTGCTTCGGGTGGATCTGATCGGATGGCGGATCATGCCCGACGCCTACCTCGATCAGGTCAGTCATGCCTACTTCGGCCGCCGGGCCGCCTAGCTGTTGTCCCCACGGAGGTTGGGTACGCGACTGGCTGGTGAGGCGCCCTTGAGCGCGGTGTGGCCGCGGTGGTGATTGTAGGTGTGCAGGAATGCGGGTAGGGCGGC